>ULYY01037596.1_pt1 | contig 34977 bp, 34 predicted proteins | sample 1962601 | NCBI WGS metagenome assembly ULYY01 (sample SAMEA4835875, study PRJEB28245) | human gut metagenome | biome: gut microbiome; material: fecal sample | place: Denmark | collected 2008 | reverse complement strand
TTTAAATTTATTTCTAACAATATGTGTTGCGGAATTAAGGTATCATTCTTTCACATATACGATATGCGTCATTTTTTACTTTTTCTGACTTTAGAGAACTCTCTTGTCCTTCTATTTCTGTTTGATAGATGTATAGGTTTCTGCTAATAAAATAAGTTGTTTTGCAGTATTTTAGAGGATAATAACAATATTCGGCATCACTAAATGAACAATTCTCAGTAAGTCGGATGTTGTTGTCTTTCAAGATTTGGGTCTTAAAAGCTACTCCATGCATCCCTAAACAGTTAGGCATTCCTAGTGTGGAGAAATCAACCTCATTCTGATTGTAAATAAAGTTATCTTTTATATTTATTGGAGTAATAGAAATAGGGGGCTTTTTATCTATAATGTGACCTGTTACCAACATGTCTACATTAATCAACTTTAGTTGTGAGATAACATAGTCTAGCACTTCTGTTGAGAAATAATCATCAGCATCTAGCATTTTAAAATATTTTCCACTTGCTAGTTCAATCGCTTTGTTTATGCATGAACCTTGATGACCGTTTTGCTTGTCTATTACAATAATTGAATCAGGATATGACTTACAAAATTGATGTGCTATTTGTGAAGTTCGATCAGTACTTCCATCGTTTACAATTATTATTTCCAATAATTGGATGTTATGACATATTAGAGAGGTTATACAACGTGCAATATATTTATCTTTATTGTATGCGGATATAGCTATAGTAAGTAATTTTTCCATATTCTTATGTTGAATTTGTGATGATAATAAAACTTAAAGATAGTTAATGGTTCCGCTTAATTTAATTTACAATATTTGGAGAATGGTTGTCGCTCATTTATTACATGTATGTGATTAATAAGAAATATCTTTAATTCAAATATTATTTTTTTTAATAATGACAATCTTTGGGGTACATAGTCTTTCCATGGAGTTTTGGATGCAACATCTAGCCATAATTGTTTATATGGATTGCAGCATTCGTGGTACCATGGTTTTACTCCTGAGAAATGTATAATAGCAGGATTTGATTGAGCTTCATGCAATTCTTCAAAATAAGGCCAATAAAGTTTAGTATGCTCATAAATAAATCCTTGTTGGAGATTATATCTCAAATGTAGCTTTTTCCAATTGTCATTAAAAAAAAGATTTAAGACATCTTGATCTGGATATACCAATTTATTTGAATACTTATGAATCAATTTACATAATTCAGATGTGACATTTTCTTTTCTCCATTTGGGAGCATCTATAAGTAAAACTCCAGAATTAAAATATCCTTTTTCTATTGGTAATCGTAGACGGTTCATTGTTTCTACTTCAAATGGTGTTCTATCTAGGACTGCAGCGATAATTCTATTGTTTAAATCAATTTCATAGAGTTCTTTCAGAGAATCTCTAACAATAATATCACAATCTAAGTATAAAATATAGTTTACGTACTTTGGAATCTTATGGGCTATGAAGAACCTATAATAAATGCTTTTAGGGTATCTGGAAACTTCTGGCCATCCTGTTAATAATGATTCATCTATTTCATAAAAAATTAATTTATGTTTGCTGTTTTCTAACAATCCTTTTAGTGTATTCTGACTTTCAGCAGATACATTATTAATGAAGAGATGAAAAACTATTTCTTCTTGGGTATTATTCAAGCAAACAGATTTAATAGTTACACCTGCTTGCATTATAAAATTACTATCAAAACAAAGGGCTATGTCCATAGTAGATTATATTAATAAAAAAATGATGCACCGCCTAATTTATATCTGATATCCCTATTTCGTTCTTTTATTTTTTTTGCGGGAATACCTGCAACAACAGCAAATGGTTCAACATCTTTAGTTACAACAGCACCAGCACATACAACAGCACCTTCTCCAATATGTACATTATCTAAAATTGTTGTGTGCGGTCCTATCCATGCATTATCATCAATAATGATAGGGCCAACAGTGTAAGGAGTACTTCTAAAATATGGATCGTTCATATCATGTGAAGCAGACCACATGTGAACTTGTGAGGCTATATTGACATTCTTACCAATTATTATATCATATCTTCCGTCCAGCCAGCATTCATCTCCCAAAGCACTTCCTTCCCCAATTTTGATTCCAGAGGCCCCTAATAATTTTAAACCATATCTTATTGTAACACTTCTCTCGAGTTTCATAAAAAAGATGTGTTTGTATATAAAGTTCCTTACATATTGGGAAGGAAAATATCCAATCCAATATCCAAGATATCTATAATAACCATCCAATATGAGCCATATAATTTTTTTTAGCCTTTTTATAATACTTTTTCGTTTTTGAGGAATATCTGAGATGTTATTATTTTTTCCTTTGGAGAATTCCTTTAAAATAGTTATGTTTGATACAACATTTTTTTTATTGAAAATTCTCAATGGTATACATAATAAAATAAAAAAAGTTATCTTATAAAATATAATCAATAAAATTATAATTAATGTAAGAATATTCATTTGATTCTACGTTTTACACCATTATACAATCGATTTATAAAACTCCAGATTCTATATATACTGGGAAAATTATTTCTGAATTTTTTGTCAAATGTATTTTGATACCAACTTCCATTACATAAATGAATGGCATAAGGATTTTTATCTTTATACATTAGGTTTCCTACTAATAATGTAGATGGTAGTATAAGCATATTATTTTTTAGTACTTGTTTTTCGTCAGAAAATCTGTAACCATAATGTAATAAAGGTTTTGTTATGTGCTTTCCAATTACATAGTCATTTATATTGTTAGTTACAACATCAAATCTTAAATTATTATAATGCTCTATACATTCTTTAATGTATGGTAATCTAGGTACACTACCCATTATGGCTGATAAAATAGCCCATCCTTCAACCATTATATCAGGATTTTTCAAAGTCAAATCTTTATTTAATAAAGATAGATTTTGGGGTTCATAAAAGAATGGGTGTTTCTCATGCGCAGAAAAGAAATTGTATGTTAAAAATTCATCAAATGATTTTATAACCTTAACGTCTGTGTCCATATAAATTCCTCCTTCTGTATATAGTGCATATAATCTGACATAATCTGAAACGAATGCCCATTTTTTAGCTTTATATGCTTCCCTCACAAAAGGGACGGAGTTAATATCAAATGTACTTTCATTCCATTCTTTCCATTTATAGTCCGGTAACTTCTTTTTCCATGTCTGCATACACCTTTTTATAAATGCAGACTTTGGAGCTCCTCCAAACCAGCAATAGTGAATTATTTTAGGTATCATTTTTATAATTTATATTTATGTATTAATCGAAGTGCATTTTTCCAGCCTAAGAAAAATTTCAGGAATATTAGTATTTTCCTTTTTGGCAGGATTAATGGCTCTTGTAAATAATCGAGTATTTCATAGACTTTTGGCATAATCGAGTCTATATTAATATAATTGAAATAAACAAAATTGCCAATGTAACTTGCACAAGTAAGTCTGTTACTCTCAGTGTTATTATATTCTATTATTAAATGAGTAATAATCTCATAGGTTTTTAAAATAGAGTTTTGAGTGGCTGTAGTTAATTTAGTACTAACTCCATTTCCGGTTTGTCTCCATATAGCACAAACGTCTTTAACCGAGATGGATTTTGAAGCTTTGGCTGCAACTCTTGCAAAGAATTCTCCATCTTGATTTTTTATAATAGTTTCATCCCATCCTCCACTTTTGATAAATAAATTTCTATGCATTAAGTGGCAATGAGGACAATTCCATCCTTTACCTCTCCAGATATCTATTAAAAGTTCAATCCCAGGTATATAGTCTTTATCTATTTCTCTTGGGGGCAGAAAAATGTGCCCGTCTGGATAGAGCATTTTTACGGGAGAGAAGACGAGTGTATTTTCATCTCCATCTTTCAACATACGGTCCATCTGTTTCTCTATCATCTCATTGGTGCAATAGTCATCCGCATCCATGAATTTGATATATTTACCATTACATTTCTCGAAAGCATAATTTCTTGCAGAGTTACCCCCCTTTTTAGGGTTGGAGTAGACATGAACTTTTTCAGAAGCGTACTTTTGAGCTATCTTCAAGGAATTATCAGTAGAATGATCATCTACAATCACTAATTCAATGTTTGAATAAGTTTGTTGTAATGCCTTGGTAATAGTTTCTTCTATATATTGTTCGGCATTATAGAGTGGAATTAAGATAGATACTAATGGATTATGCATGTCAGTGTAATCTTAACTTAAATAAATAGATTAGTTTTTTTATTGTGTTGACAACTTGGTGTCTATAGGTGATATCATGCAATGCATGGTCTTGTAGAATATCAGTTCCGTTTGATAATTTTAATGACGTCCATTCTGTAGCTTGGCAAGTCCAGAACTTATCAGTGGAGGGAAGGCCCAAGCATAGAAAGAAATTGCATATATGGTAGGCACTTCCATAGGATACATAACTTTCTGCGATACTAGGTTGACTGCCATTAATCCCTATGGTAAGGAATGAATGATTGTCAAAGTTTTTATCGTTACCCATAAAGTTGCACAATAAGGAGTTCAAGCATCCTTTAATTTGAGAAGTTGATAAACTTTCCGGAATCTGTTTTTTATATATGGAATACGATAAAGCTTGAAAGGCTCCTAATCTACATATTTGTGTCCTACCATAAATCGGGTAGGTGCCATTGGAGGACACGGTTCGTTCTTGTATTTCCACAAACCTTCTAAAACGTAGAATAGCAGTCTTGAATAATTCATCGTATTTTGTGGATGGAATCTTATCAATACATACTTGCAGTACATCGAGCAGCATAGGATGTATAACATAGCTGTTATAATAATCCATTGAAAATGTTATTCCATCTCCATACATTCCATCCCCCATATAGAAGAACGTAGAAAAATAGTTCAAACCTTTATTGAGGCGTTCCTTTATGAGGGGTACTGAAGTGTATTTTAATAGAAATGCTTCAATAATAGAAGCAAACAGCAACCAGTTATTGTCCCCGGGATTGAATTTTCTCGTTTTAAGAATTTCCAAGATAAGTCTTTTTTGAATTTCTTTACTCAGTGAGTGCCATAAAATAGGGGAGCGTAAGAAACCTTGTGCTAGATAAGCAGTATCAACTAAGGCTTGGGCACTTTGTGCAAAATTGATATAGTCGGAACTATTTGTTTGGGTTATATTGTCAATTGTTTTAACTATTAGACTAGTTACATATTTTTTTTGTGAATGCTCAAAGTCTGAACCATTCTTTTCGCATTCTATCCATGGGGCAATACCGCATATAATTCTTCCTATAGCTTCTAAGTACTGGTCTTCTTTAAAGAATGCACCTTTAGGCATTTCTTTTTTAAGATTGCCATTCGCACTTCTTTCGAGAATAGGCAATGTAATTTTCAGCAAGATTTCTATCCAATCTTTGCGTGTAATATCCTTATAATTCATTTTCTTTAATAATGAGATTGTAAGAATTCATGACAGTGGAATTGGGCCTTAATTGTTGCTTGGAAAGTGTAGTATTGAAAGCGATAACGCACTTATCACCTATAGAAGTTCCTTTAAGAATAGATACTCTTCTACCAATCCAGCAGTCATTCCCAATTGCAACAGGTGAGGTTTTGGGCTTTTCATATTCCAGACCAAATGCAGGGTATTGCTTGTCTGTAATTTCACGTCTTTTTTCTGCGGTATAGATGTTATGAGTATTGGTATCCCATATAACACAATCATATGAGATCTGGTTGTAATCTCCAATTGTTATCTTTTCATCAGCCCGTATCTCGGTTCTTTGATTTATGGCATTTCTGGAACCAATTTCTACCAGTCCTCCAAATCGAATCCAGATAACACACGAAATCCTGTTGTAGTCTCCAATTCTTAAGCTTCCATTGTCTACTTGAAATTTAGTTTGAAAACTATCATCAGATTTTTGTATAATATTGTTTTTCCCTATTGTAATGTTTCCATTGTTGGCTATTATTATACAGTCTGATATTTTAGTGTTTTTGCCTATATAGATCTTGTTGGTTCCGGAGAAAGCAAATATTTTTACGTTTCTGAGGTAGCATTCACTATCTATAGTTAATTCTGTGGTCTTATTCAGATAGAAATGGCATGAGTTAAGTTTTGAAGAAGGTTCTATATGGGGGAATTGTCTATTTAAACTTTTTATGTAGTTTTTTCCTTTCAGTAAAAATAGCCATTTTATAGTTCTTATTTGTTTTAGCATACTTTTTTCAATATGATATTGGAAAATCTTGAGAAAATCTGTTTCATTTCTTTAAACTGTAGATAAAATGCAGAAAGAAGTAGTAATTCAAATAAAATCAATGATATTATGGAATATACAATCCAGTTTGTAAAACTATCCATGTTTATTGGGATAAATGACAGAAGCCACCAACTTATAAACATGCATATAATTACACTTATTACTTTTTGTAAGTAGTTAATCCAAAAAAATTTTAAAGGTAACTTGAATCCAGATTTAAAAAGGAAAGACGGTTTCCATAAAACAAATAGAAACATGGCACTTATACAATCTCCAAGTAAAACGCCGGGCAACCCCCAAATATATCCTCCAAGTAAACCGACAGATATGGTTAATGTTAAAGTAACCAAGGGTGCCCATGTGTCTTGAAATAAGCCGTATCCATATAGAAATTGCTCATGTGCTCCTCGTGTCTGATTCATAAAAAGATTTATAACCATAAGTATCGGAATAATTGTTGGTAGTATATATTCTTCTCCTAACCAAAGCTTGATAAATGGATTAACCATGGTAAGTACCATAAAAGCAGTAGTGGACGCTGTGATAATACGAATTGTGAATAACTCCCAATATACCTCAAGAATTTTCTCTTTATTACCTTCTGCAATTAGATTCCCAACTCCTGCGCCTGTACTATTCAGAAAATTTTCAACTAAAGAACTTAATTTTGAGGTGATGATTGTGTAGTTTCCATAATAGGCCACTATTGTTAGTGATTCGTAAGCATATATCAGGAAAGGTAAGATTTGTGTTCTTCCCATGCCTGATAATACGTGTACAAACATTTGCTTGGCCTTTTTCAGAATTACGTCATAATCTTTATAAAGGACTTTCCCTTCAGTTATGGATGATTTGAGCCATGGATATGTTTGCTTAATTTTTATATTAAGAATAATGGAGAATAATATGGAGAAAGCTAATTCTATTGCTATCCAAATATAATAATTCGTAGAATAATAAGCTACTGCCATTTGTATTAAGGTCTTGATTAGCGTAGCTGTTTGAAAGTATCCTACTACTACATAGTTTCGTTGATCTGCTCCTAATAATGTTTGTTTATAATTGATAAAATAGCCGATTAGTGAAGATGCTAAAAAACCATAATATACGGCATAGACTACACCTAAGTTTATGTTAATATCTTTGAATATTAATGGGAGAAAAAAGGATAATATGATACCGGCTGATAGAATGATAAGTCCTATTCTTCTGTATAAAAAGCCAAAAACGGAAATTATTTCATTGATTTTTTTCTCATCTTTCTCAAATATTGGTTTGTACAATACATATCCGATTGAAGCACCTATTCCTAAATCTGCTAAGTTCAGGAAACCTAAAAGATTTTGTAATGTTCCTGTCAATCCTATAAATTCTGCACCAAGATAATCCAAGAAGATTTTTCTTGAGAAAAATGAAAGAGCTAATGTTATAAAGTAAAATATTAAATTGACTTGTGCGTTTTTGAGACTTTTTTTTGTACGTGACTCTCGCATGGGACTTATATCAATTAAAAAATAAATTTTTGTGTTGCCTGATAAATTCCAGGCGATTCACATCGGCTGGAATAATTTTAAATATGAAAAATTTCTCTCCCATCCCGTGGGAAAGACTCTGCCTTAGTTATTTCTTTTGTCCATAGCCATAACCGTAGCCATAGCCGTATTTCTTTCCGTAACCGTAGTGCCCGTATTTGCCATACTTGCCGTAGCCATAGTAGGAGCCGGTTTCACGTTTATTCATATCGATTCCATTAATCAATACACAGAGGTGGGGCAGCTTGCCGTTCTGCTGTAATTCATTAATCAGTTTGAATTCACTCTTGGCAGTGTAGCTGGAGCGGCATACGTAGACGCTTAAATCAGCTACGCGGGCGATAAGCTGGGTGTCGGTCACCATACCGATGGGGGCGGTATCCAATATCACATAGTCAAAATGTGCTTTTAGCTGTTGGATAGCATCATCGAGTGCCTGGCGTGCCACCAATTCGGTCGGGTTAGGAGGGATGGTGCCACCGGGTAGGATATAAAGATTGGGTGAAACCATAGATACCTGACACAGGCTGAGCAGATTTGTATGTTCCGGATCGGAAAGGTATTGTGAAATTCCGGCTTCTTTATGAGAGAGGTGGAATACTTTGTTCAGTCCGGGTTTGCGGATGTCGAGACCTACAATCACTACTTTCTTACCCATAAAGGCAAAACTGCAGGCCAGGTTGCCGGCATTAAAACTCTTGCCCTCGCCGGAAGTGGTGGAAGTGAAGAGGATTACTTTCTGTCCTTCCTGCAGCATGTACTGGATATTGGTACGAACGGAGCGGAACACTTCTTCCATCAGCTCGTTACGGTTTTCGCGTACTACAATGGCGCCTTCGCTAGTTTCTGGTGTGAGTGGAATATCACCTACAATAGGGAGAGTGGTGATTTTTTCTACATCACCGCGGGTCTGGATTTTAAACTGAAGTAAGCCCCAGAGGAAAATCAGGCCTATAGGGAGACCTAAGCCCAATACGAAGGCGATCATGTAAGTCTGTGAAGGGGTAGGGAAAATCTGACCACCTGCCAGAGGCTCGTCGATGACGCGGGCATTGTTGGCGGTAGAAGCCAGAGTAATGTTGTTTTCCTCACGTTTTTGCAGCAGCATCAGGTAGAGGTTGGCCTGGATTTCCTGCTGGCGCGACATACTGAGGTATTCTTTTTCCTGCACCGGGGCATCGCTTACCTTGCCGGCATACTTGCGGGTCTGTGCCTGCAGGGCCTGGCGATTGATAAGCAATCCTTTTTCGGCGGTCTGGATGGCGCCCATCACACTGTTACGCATCACTTCGATGCTGGCATTCAGGCTCTGCACGGCAGGGTTATCCTCGTGCGAAGTGCGCAGCAGGCGCTTGCGCTCAATCAGCATCTGGTTGTAGTTTTGTACCACGGTATTTAAGTCACTGTTGTTCAGCCCGATGTTGGCGGGTATCACTTCATACTGGCTCTTTTCACTCAGAATATGATTCTTCAGGTGATTGACCAAACTAATCTGTACCTCATTCTCGGCGTAGGCGCGTTCGTAATTTGCCTGCTCGCCGGCAGCCTGGGTGGCGTCGGCAGCGATGTCCACTACACCTGCCCGCTGCTTGAAGCTGGCCAGCTGGCTTTCAGTAGTACCCAGTTCTTTGTTAATGATGCGGATACGTTCGTCGATAAACTCGGCAGTCTTGGCAGCTACTTCATTTTTGTCGTTATTTCCTTCCTCGTTATAGAGTTCTACTAACTTGTTTAGAAAGTCTACTCCGCGGGCTACCTGGCTACCGGTGAAGGTAAGCTGGGCAATGGTGGTAGACTTGCTGCTGGGACTTACCGCCAAGCGGTTACGGTAGGAAGACGCTGCTCCATTGGGCGATACGACTGTGGCCTGAATTACTTCGGGTACAGGCTGGATAGTTTGCAGCGTAGAATCGGCTGCCGTGAAAGTAAATACACCGGCAGGGGTAGAGAATACAGCCGGCAGGCTTTCCACCGTCTTTTTCCATTCCTGACCTTCGTGCTCTACCAGGACTTCGTGAAGCTGCTGGTTGTGGAAAGACATTTTGACCTGGGCATAGCCCATGCGTTCGGCTTCTTCGGGGGTGACCCATACCTTGACGGGCGACTGCTTGTAAAGCTCGGTGTCGCGGAACTGACCGGGCACGGAGTAGCTGACATAGAGGTCGAGGGCGGTCACTACTTTCTTTATCAGAGTGCGTGAGCGCAGGATTTCCAGCTCGTTGTCAAAGCTCTGGGTGGAAGAAGTGACAAAGCCCAAATCTTCCAGGTTGGCTCCGTTGGCTCCTCCCTTGCTTTCGTTCTTAATCAGTACGGAAGAACTGACGGTGTAAAGAGGGGTCAGGGTCTTGAGGTAGAAAAAGGCGCCAATCAGGAATACAGCCACACAGCCCAGAATCCAGGGCCAGTACATCAGAAGTTTGATGAAAAATGCTTTATAGTCGAAGCCGGAAGTCTCGTTGTCTTCTTCCAGCAGGTAGTTCTTGGTTTCTTCTGCCATAGGTAATTGTCGTTATTATTTGGAAATTGCAAGTACAAGTGAAGTGATGGAAGTCACGATGCTGAGCAGGGTAATCCACATGGAGGAATTGCTGTTAAAGGTATTGGTACGTACTTTTGCCTTGGTGGGCTTGACATAGACCACGTCGTTCTGCTGCAAATAAAAATAAGGTGACTGGGCTACATTGGCTTCATTCAGGTTGAGGTGATATACCCGACGCACGCCTGTGGAGTCTTCGCGGAGCAACTGTACGTCGTCGCGTACCGAGAAGAGGGTCATATCGCCTGCCTGTGCCAAGGCTTCGAAGATGGTGACTTTTTCGGCATCGGTAGTATAGGTACCCGGGCGTCCTACTTCGCCCAATACGCTGAACTTGTAGTTGGAGGTACGTACGGTGACGTTGGGTACTTCCTTGAGGTAGGGCTGGAGCTTTTCACGAATCAAGGCTTCACATTCGCGGTTCGTGAGTCCCATTACCTTGAGGTTACCCAATACGGGGAAATCGATGCACCCCTGATTATCTACTAGATAAGCCAGCAATTTAGCCCCATCCATTCCTACGTTAGAACTGCTGGTACTTTCTTTGCTCTGTCCGATTTTCCGGTAAAAAGGAGCCGAAGCCTCGGGGTCGGTTGTGCTTACCAAAATAGTAAGCTCGTCCTTAGGCATGATGCGGAAGTCATAGAGCTGTCCTTCAAGGGATTCATTGAGCACTTGTTCGTTCTGAAGGTAGAGCGATTTCTGGTAAGACGTACACCCGCTCACCAGCAGGGTGGACAACGTCAGCATACAGACTACTTTGCGTATCTTCATCTTTTCATTGGGTTTTGTTATGATTTTTCTAAAGGAATTTCCCTGCGCATAGGGTGTGCTTCGCCGTTACCACTCCCAGCTATGGATTGGGGGCGGTAAAAATTACGGCCGATAATCAGCCGCAAAATTAAGCCTTATTTTTGGTTTATTCAACTTATAGAGGGGTTTTTGTCGGTGAAAAGGGTGGAAATCAATGAAAAAGTGGGCGTATCGGCGGATTTTGTAACAATTCTGGAACAATGTATGGGGTATAGGTGCGGGGTGTGAGAAAAACGCAAGGGCGTTTTACTTGAAACGCAAGTGCATTTGAGATAAAACGCAAGTACGTTTTACTTCAAACGCAAGTACGTTTTACTTCAAACGCAAGGGCGTTCGATTCGAAACGCAAGGGCGTTTTCGGGGAGTTCCGGAAAGGAAATCATGACGGGTTGTCGGGGTTGGCAGGCATTTTTATAAAATGTATATACGCGGGGTGTGGAAAAATACAACGCTTATATTTTTCCACACCTGTATATAGAGAGTTTGCAAAACCGGTGCCAACCCCGACAACCCGTCAAGCGGTGGCCCGGGGAAGGCAGGTTCTTCACTACCGTTCTGTGTCTTTTGTGCGAGGGGGTTGGATGCCTTGGCTTGATTTAATTCGCTCTAAATCAGTGGTGAGTGAACGGAAAAAGTCGCGGAGCAGCTCGTCCTGCTTCTGCGGATTGGCGGCAAGCAGGCGGTGGTATACGGCGAGGATGCGGCCGAGGAATGTCAGATCCGTCAGGAGCCCTTTTTAACTTTTTGAAACGTGTGTGCGCTCATCGGCGCCAGTCGGCACAACTCTTGTACGGTGAGGGTACGGCCGTGCGACAGCACCTGGTGGCGCCACGCTTCCAGCATCTGTCCTAGTTCAATCAATTTCGCTTGTTTCATACGCAATTTTGTTTAAAAAATAAAATTATAGTAAATTATTGGTTAAAATATTGCACGCATGTGTGCAATATGGGTTTGTACTTTCTGTAAACTTGTGTTACATTCGTTTCGCTGTTTTGAAAAGGAAACGCAAAAATTAAAACTAAAAGGATTGCAAATTTAATAAATCATAAAATAAAACACGAGAAAATGAACAAAATGATGCTAAGTATTTTTAAGGGTTATGCCGACACGATGCCCGTGGCGGTGAGTCTTGATGAAGTGGTCCGTCTGATTCGGGAGGACAAGGTGTTGGCCGACCACACCGAAAAATACCGTTACTACCGCTCGCAGGGGCAGAAGGCGGCTGCCGACCGGGAAAAGGCGGCCTGCCCCTGCTTTGCCGTAGCGGTGCGTTTTGAGAACGGGAAACGGAAGGCCGACATCAGTGGCTGGACGGGTCTCTCGATGGTGGACTTTGACCATCTGCCCGAAGGACAGGCGGAGGAAGTGTTCGAAAAGGTGTGTGCCGACCCGCATACCGTGCTGGCTTATACCACCATCAGCGGGCAAGGAGTGAGGGTGGTGTGCCGCTACTGTCTGGATGGAGAGACGCCCGATACCGACCGGGTGGCATGTTACAGCCGGGTATTCCGCAGGGTGAACGAGTATTATGGGCAACTGACGGGGTGCAGTTTCGACCCTGCCTGCAAGAATGCCACGCGACTGAGCGGACTGGCGCATGACGCGCAGGTGCATTACCACGGCGGGGCGGAACCTTTCCGCTTTGACCTTTCGCGCATGAAGAAGGCGGATGAGCCGCGCAGGGGACGGGTGGAGCGTGTGGTGGCCCGTATCCGCAGGGAGCTGGACGAGCAGGGCGTGGTGTATGCCCCGCATCATCACAACGAGTACATCATGCGCATGGGGTATCTGATGAATGAGTTCGGGCTGCCGCTGGAGCAGGCCATCGGCTGGGCGGACGGACGCTTCCCGGAATACGACGGCGACGTGGCGGCCATTTTCCGCTCGTGTTATGCCGATACGGAGGCGCACGGACGGCGGGAGGCGGAACTGTTTCGTGCGAAGAGGGAGAAGAAGGGGGAGGGACGTTCCCAGCTGGCCACGCCCCAGGAGATTGAGCAGTTTCTCGCCACGCAGGCGGAGTTCCGGAAGAACGTGATTACCGGGAAGGAGGAGATGCGGCACCCCGAGGCCGAGGAGTTTGTGGAGCTGACCGACCGCCTGGTGAACTCGCTGTGGAGCCGCATGACCAAGGAGGGGCACACGGTGCGCCTGTGCGACGTGCGTTCGGTGCTGGAGTCGGAGTTTGTGCCGGAGTTCAACCCTTTTACGGAGTATTTCCGCTCGCTGCCTCCGTGGGACGGGGTGACCGACCACATCGGACGGCTGGCGGCCACGGTGCACGTGGAGGGTGACGCGAAACTGTTTGATGATTGTTTCCGCAAGTGGCTGGTGGCTGTGGTGGTGTCGCTGATGGTGAAGGAGGTGACGAACCACCAGATTCTGGTGCTGGTGGGGCGGCAGGGTTGCTACAAGACGACCTGGCTGGCGCGTCTGCTGCCGCCTGAACTGCAGCGGTATTTCTGCGTGCGCTCCAACAGCGGACGGCTGACGAAGGATGATAACCTGGCGCTGTCGGAATTTGCGCTGATTTGCCTGGAGGAGATTGACGAGCTGCGTCTGGGCGACATCAACCAGCTCAAGGCGATGGTGACTATGCCGGCAGTGAACGAGCGGAGGGCGTACGGGCACTACAAGGAGAACCGTCCGCACATCGCGAGTTTCTGCGGCACGACCAACCAGCCGGAGTTTCTGAACGACCCTACGGGAAGCCGGCGCTGGCTGCCCTTCACGGTGGTGCACATTGACGACCCTTACACGCATCCCGTGGACTATGCAGGGGTGTACGGGCAGGCCCTGATGCTGTGGAAGAAGGGATTCCGCTACTGGTTCGACGAGGAGGAAATCGCGCAGGTGAACGCACGCAACGAGCGGTTTGAGACGGCCAGCCTGGAAACGGACTTGCTGCTGGCTTTCTTCCGCGTGCCGATGCCCGGCGAGGAATGTATGTTCCTGACGGTGGGCGAGATTCTGCAGCATATCAACGGGGGTATGAAGAATCCCCTCAGTGCCGTCAAGGTGGGGCTTGCCTTGCGGAAGGCGGGATTCGAGCAGGTTCGCGTGGCGGGAAAGAGGGGGTATCGGGTGGTGATGTACACCATCGAAGAGGTGAACCGCAACCGTCGTGCCATGGGACGATTCACCGAGGCGCCGGCTGAAGAGTAGTCTTCATCGCCCGGTCGCCGGCTGGTGATAACGCTTTGATTTTCATGTGGCTTTTTGTGTTCCGAAGAAGGAAATATACCGGAAAAAACGGGCGGAAAAACTTGTGTATCCGGCCGGAATTGTGTAAATTTATAGGTAACTAAAATAAAACGGAACAATGAACTACATGCAATTGAAAACGGGACCGGGAGCTGTTGCCGGGGAGGAACGGGAGGGTTTCTGCCTGAAGGCTTACCGGAAAAGTGAGTTGGCGGGCTTGTATTTTCCGCAGGCAGGTAAGAAAGGTGCCCTGCAGGGGCTGGGGCGATGGATCAAGCAGTGTGCGGAACTGGAAAGGGAGCTCGAGCGGTCGGGCTACCAGAAAAACCGCAAGTTTTTCCTTAAATCGGAGGTGGAACTGATTGTGAGGTTCCTTGGAGAGCCGTGAGCGGCGGCGTTTCCTTTTTCTAATGTCTTCAAAAGTCTTCAAATTTCCTCGAATGTCTTCGTAAGTCTTCGTATGTCCTCAAATGTCTACATGGGCGGAAACGGGGAGTGTAACTTTGCCTATGTAAGAAATAATGAAGAATGAAGAGTGAATAATGAAGAATTGGCAATTGACAATGGATAATGAAGAATGAAGAGTGAATAATGAAGAACAATCAAATAATGAAGAATGAAGAGTGAATAATGAAGAACAATCAAATAATGAAGAATGAAGAGTGAATAATGAAGAACAATCAAATAATGAAGAATGAAGAGTGAATAATGAAGAATGTGCGCGCGTTTCCTGGATTCATCATTCTTAATTCTTAATTCTTCATTCATTGGTTCTTCATTTTATTATTAATTTTTAATTTGAAAGACCTATGAAGAAAACAGTGACTTATTCGGTTGTTGGGCGTGTGAACCCGGCCGATCGTGAAAGCGGTGAAGTGAAGTATTATGCACAGTCGCAGGCTCGCGGCGAGATGGGTATCCGTGAAATAGCGGAACGTATTCACCAGATGTGTACCGTGACCCGTGCCGACGTGATGGCGGTGTTGACGGGACTGGAAGACATCGTGTCGGAAGGCTTGCAGGGCGGCGAAATCGTACGCCTGGGTGAACTGGGTTCGCTGCAGCTGAGCCTGAGCGGGGAAGGAGCCGCTACGGAAGATACGTATACCGACAGCATGATTGAAAAGGTGCGCGTGCTGTTCCGCCCGGGTACGGTGATGCAGGAGGCTATCAACAACCTGGCTTTCGAACGGGTGCCGGTGAAGTATAAAAAAGAAGAAGAGGACGACGGTGCTGGGGTGTAATCGGAACTAAGGCGTGAGAAGATGACGAAAGTAAAATGGATTGTGGTCAGGGTGCTGAAGTGTATTCTCTGTCTCCTGACCGGAAGAAAACCGGATTGTGATGAGAAAAATTGACATGATTGTGATTCACTGTACGGCAACGAGAGCGGACCGCCCGCTCTCGCCTGCCGAACTGACGAAGATGCACCGGAAACGGGGGTTCAAGTGTTGCGGATATCACTATTTTGTCCGCACGGATGGTGAAATTTGTACAATGCGACCGGTGGAACGGGCCGGAGCGCATGCCAAGGGGTATAACGAGCACAGCATCGGCATTGCGTACGAAGGGGGACTGGATGCGCAGGGACGGCCGGCGGATACGCGTACGGAACTGCAGAAGCGTTCGCTCCGGATTCTGGTGAGGGTGCTGAAGTCGGATTTCCCGGCCATCACGCAGGTGGTGGGGCATCGCGACCTGAGCCCGGATCTGGACGGCGACGGAACGGTGGAGCCGGAGGAATGGACCAAGGCCTGCCCCTGTTTTGACGTGAAAAAGGAGCTGTAGCGGGACAAAAGTTTTCTAAATCGTAAAAAGAAGGTGTCCGGCGCCTAAAAAGTTTTCAGGATTCGAAATAAAATCCTACCTTTGCACTATTCAAAATCCAAACGGACAATGGCGAATCTGTATATTATTATTTCTGCATTTGTATCGGCAGTGATACTGGGGAGAATCATTATCCCGAATATTCTGATTATTTCATTGCGCAAACGCTTGTTTGACGTGCCTGATGAACGGAAAGTACACAAACGTCCGATACCTCGCCTCGGGGGAGTGACCTTTTTCCCGGTGATTCTTTTTTCCTTGTGTGTGTTTACGGCCGTGCGGCTGATGACGGGCCACGGACCTGCGGATACTTCGACAACGGACCTGGTGTGCGAGTTTCTTTTCCTGACGGGAGGGCTGACCCTGCTGTATATCGTGGGCATTGCCGACGACTTGATTGGGGTGCGCTACCGGAAGAAGTTCCTGGTGCAGATTATCTCGGCGGCGATGTTTCCGCTGTCGGGCTTGTATATCAACAATTTCTATGGTCTCTTTGGCATTTACCTGATTCCTGCAGAGGTAGGTATTCCGCTGACCATGCTGCTGGTGGTGTTCATCACCAATGCCATCAACCTGATTGACGGTATCGACGGACTGGCATCGGGGCTGAGTATGGTGGCGCTGCTGGTGTTCGGGGTGCTGTTCGTGCATTTCCACATGTGGAGCTATGCCATGCTGGCTTTCGTGACGGTGGGGGTGATTATCCCGTTCTTTTCGTACAACGTGTTCGGCAGTGCGGATTTGGGAAGGAAGATTTTCATGGGGGATACCGGCAGCTTGACGCTGGGGTATATTCTGAGCTTCTTTGTCATCAAGTACTGTATGTATGAGCCGGATATGCTGCTCACGATGAAGACGAGTCCGGTGCTGGTATCGTTCAGCGTGCTGATGGTGCCGTGTCTGGATGTGATTCGCGTGGTGCTGCGGCGTGCGCGTAACAAGCGGGCGCTGTTCATGCCCGACAAGACGCACATTCACCACAAGTTCCTGGCCATGGGTTTCTCACCGCGGAGGGCGCTGGTAACGATTCAGCTGATGTCGGCCTGCTTCTGTGCGTTTACCATCGTGGCGATTCTTTATATGAATAACACGCTGGTGTTCGTGATTGACGTGGTGGTATGGACGCTGCTGAACCTCTGGTTTGACCATGTGATTAACCGGAAAATGAAGAATGAAGAATGAAGAATAATTAAGAATGAAGAATAATGAAGAATGGAGAATAATTAAGAATGAAGAATAATGAATAATGAAGAATGAAGAATGAATAATGAAGAATTAATATAGTGAAGAACGGGAGGGGTGACTCTTCCGTTTTTTTTATTGCTTGCCGCTTTTACTTTTTAACTTTTACCTTTTAACTCAATACCTTTTTTGTCTAAAGAAGCTTGATATCTGTATAACTCGTTTGAGAAAATGTGTTGTAATGAATGTTATTCGTTCGAAAAAGTGTATCGAATGTTGGTTTATTCGCTGGAAAAAGTGTAATTTCGTCGTTGGGAAATAAGATTACACCATGCTTAAAAGGAAGATAGAAACATATTTAGCCGACTGGAAACGGTCTGAGGACAGAAAGCCTCTTGTAATAAAAGGCATCCGCCAATGTGGAAAGACATACATTGTTCAGAAATTCGCAAGGGAGAATTATGAAAGTGTGGTCTATATGAATTTCATTCTTGAACCTGACAACAAGTCTGCCTTTACCGGCAATATAGATGTGGATACCATCATTCTCAATCTCTCTGCTTTGATTCAGGGCAGTCGTTTCATTGAGGGGAAAACCTGCATCATCCTTGACGAGATTCAAGAGTGTAGGGAAGCAAGGACAGCCTTGAAGTCATTTCATATAGACGGGCGTTTCGATGTCATTGCCACAGGTTCTCTTTTGGGGGTAAAAGGTTATGGTCAAAGTAAGAAAAAGAAAGAGGATGTAGGGCAAGATTCTGTTCCGGTCGGATACGAAACCGTGATTGACATGTACCCATTGGATTTTGAAGAGTTTCTATGGGCAAACGGAATCGGTCAGACAGTTATTGATTCTGTAAAATCATGCTTTGAGAGCGAAAAGGCTGTGCCTGACGGGATTCATAAGGTCATGATGGAGATGCTGTACAGATATGTGATTGTCGGAGGTCTGCCGGAAGTGGTGAATTGCTTCCTTAAAACCAGGAATATCGAGCTGATTTATAAGTTGCAGCGAAATCTTATTGCCGGATACGAAGAAGATATGGTTAAATATGCAGAGGATGCGGATAAACCCAATATTCGGGAATGTTTTGAATCTATTCCGAAGCAACTGGCTAAAGAGAACAAGAAATTCCAGTATTCAGTTGTGAAAAAGGGAGGAAGGTCTGCTCAATACATCGGCAGTATTCAGTGGCTGGAAGATGCAGGGATTATCCGTAGATGCTATAACACACAGACTACGGAATTGCCGTTAGAGGGGAATGCCATTAAAGACTGTTTCAAGGTGTACACTACCGATATCGGTCTCCTTGTAGCAATGCTCGACTATGGTACTCAGGCGGATATTTTAAAGGGAAATCTTCTTGGATACAAGGGAGCTATCTTTGAGAACCTCATGGCGGATTTTCTGTGTAAGTCCGGTCAGAAACTATACTATTTCCATAAGGACAGCGGGCTTGAACTGGACTTCCTGGTGAGGTTTAAAGGCGAATGTGTTGTCCTTGAAATTAAGGCAAAGTCTGGTAAGGCAAAAAGCCTGACTACGGTTCTTAAAAATAAGGACGTGTATCATGTCAAGAATGCAATCAAGTTGGGGCAATATAATGTAGGACGTGATGGGGATATACTTACCATTCCACTATACATGGGATTTCTTGTTAACGACAAACTTGCAGACGTTATCATTCCTGACGTTGATGTGAGTGCGTTGAATAATGAAGAATGAAAAATAATGAAGAATGAAGAATGAATAATGAAGAATGAATAATGAAGAACGGGAGGGGTGACTCTTCCGTTTTTTTTGTGATTACTTTCCGTTTTTACTTTTTAACTATTACTTTTTAACTCAATATGTTCTTCTGTTCTTTTGTCTAAAAAAAGACATAAAAAATAGACATAAAAAAAGGGAATCTTCCCAGACTCCCAATCTTCATTAACCTTAAATCTAATACCATGAAAAACACGATGCAAAGGTAAGGGTTTTATGTTATGAGACATATAATTGGGGCGAAAATCTGCATTGAATTAACTATTTTTATGTTTTAAAGCAGAAACGCAGAATTTTTACACCGGTTTTTTCTGCTTGGAATGGAGATTCCGGGGCTAAGCGCTTGGTGATTCGTTTTCAATAATGTATCTTTGTCCTTAAAACTAAAAAGAAAGACAGAATGAGAAGACAGTTTGTAAGATTGGCATTGTGTCTGTTCCTGCTGGGGGGATCCGTTGCGTATGCCCAGAGCGGAATGACCGACAACCAGGTGATAGAATATGTGCAACAGGCGCTTCAACAGGGCAAGGACCAGCAAACCATTGCGATGGAGCTGCTGGCCAAGGGGGCCACTCAGGAGCAGTTGCTGCGATTGAAATCTCAGTATTCGGGTGCGACGGGCGCGTCGACATCGGGCAGCGGTTCTCTGACGGGGGAAGACAGCTCGCTGCTGGGCTCGGATTCGCGGGCACGGAAAACCACTTCAAACGGTACGAAAGAGGATGCGTCGGAATTCCTGGAGATGAATTCCTTGAATGTGGACAAGAGTATGTGGTCGGAGGATATGCAGAAGACCATGAAGAAGCGCCGCAACCTGACCACGGTGACTACGAGCGAGAACGACGTGTTCGGACGGAATATCTTCAACATAGAGCAGCTGACTTTCCAGCCTAACCTGAGCATGGCGACTCCGGAAAACTACCGTCTGGGACCGGGTGACGAGGTGATTATCGACGTGTGGGGCGCCAGCCAGAATACCATGCGGCTGGAGATTTCGCCCGACGGCTATGTGAACATCATCAACCTGGGGCCGGTGTACCTGAACAACATGACGATTCAGGAGGCACGCCAGCTGCTGAAGCAGGAACTGGGCAAGATTTATGCGGATTCGGGCAACAACATCCAGGTGACATTGGGAAATATCCGTACCATCCAGGTGAACGTGATGGGGGAAGTGATGGCGCCGGGTACGTATGCCCTGTCGTCGCTCTCGACGGTATTCCATGCGCTGTACGTGGCAGGTGGTGTGAGCGACATCGGTAGCTTGCGTAACGTGCAGGTGGCCCGTGGCGGAAAGACGTTTGCCCGTCTGGACGTGTATGAGTACATCATGAAGGGCCAGATTCAGGACGACATCCGCCTGCAGGACGGCGACGTGGTGATTGTGCCTACCTACGACGAGCTGGTGAAGATTACGGGTAAGGTGAAGCGCCCGATGTTCTACGAAATGAAGAACGGGGAATCGGCGGCCACTTTGCTGAAGTATGCCGGCGGTTTTGCTTCGGATGCTTACAAGAAGAGTATTAGGGTGTTGCGTAAGGACGGTAAAGAATTTTCCGTGAAAACGGTGAACGATATAGACTATTCTGCGTTTAAATTATTAGACGGTGACGTGATTTCGGTGGATTCGATTCTGAACCGCTTCAACAACCGTCTGGAAGTGAAGGGGGCTGTGTATCACCCGGGAGTATTCGAGTTGAGCGGTTCGCTGAACACGGTACGCCAGCTGGTGGAGAAGGCCGACGGTTTGCTGGGGGATGCCTTTACAGGACGTGCGGTGTTGTATCGCGAACGGGAGAACCTGACGAAAGAGGTATTGCCGGTTGACATTCAGGGTATTCTGAACGGTACGTCGCCCGACATTGCCTTGCAGAAGAATGACATTTTGTATATCCCGAGCATTCACGACTTGCAGGACATGGGCAAGGTGACTATCAGCGGTGAGGTGAACAAGCCGGGCAGCTATACGTATGCCGACCACATGAGCCTGGAGGACCTGGTGATTACAGCGGGCGGTTTGAAGGAATCGGCTTCGCTGGTGCGTGTGGACGTGTCACGACGCATCCGTGACCCGAGAGGGACGACGGAACCGGACGTAATCGGACAGAATTTCTCGTTCGGACTGAAGGATGGTTTCGTGGTGGACGGTGAAGCGGGATTTGAACTGCAACCGTACGACCAGGTGTTTGTGCGCCGCAGCCCGAGCTACAACGAGCAGGTGAACGTGACGGTGGACGGTGAGGTGCTGTTCCGCGGTGACTATACGCTGAACACGAAGAGCGAACGTCTGAGCAGCCTGATTCAGCGTGCCGGCGGGGTGAGCCGCTATGCGTATGTGCGTGGAGCGAAGTTGCGCCGCGTGGCCAACGAGGAGGAGCTGCGCCGCATGGAGGATGTGGTGAAGATGATGCGCCGTGAAATCGGTGATGCCATGGCCAACACGCTGGGACTGAAGGTGGACAGTACGTTTACGGTAGGTATCGACCTGGAAGCGGCACTGGCGAACCCGGGCGGAGACGCTGACCTGGTGCTGCGCGAGGGCGATGTGCTGACCGTGCCGGAATATAATAATACGGTGAAGGTGAACGGAGCGGTGATGATGCCGAACACGGTATCGTATGCGGCAGGCAAGAGCGTGAAGTATTACCTGAGCCAGGCGGGCGGTTACTCTGCCAACGCCAAGAAGAGCCAGAAGTTCATTATTTATATGAACGGACAGGTGGCCGAAGTGAAGGGCAGCGGCAAGAAACAGATTGAGCCGGGCTGCGAAATCGTGGTGCCGAACAAGACGAAGAAGTTCAACTTTGCGAACATAGTATCGAATGCGACTTCGTTTGCTTCACTGGCTACGATGCTGGCTTCACTGGCTACGATGATGAAATAACCTTTAAATCTATGAGTATATGAACATGAAAATGAGACTGATTGTCATGAACTTCCTGCAGTTTGCCGTGTGGGGAGCGTATCTTACCTCAATGGGTACGTACCTGGCGGGTGTGGGTTTAGGCGGACATATCGGAATTTTTTACGCCATGCAGGGGATTGTGTCCCTGTTCATGCCGGCTGTGTTGGGTATTGTGGCTGACCGCTGGATTCCGGCGCAACGGTTGCTGGGGCTGAGCCATCTGTTGGCTGCCCTGTTTATGGGTGGTGCGGGCTATTATGCCATGACTACGGGACCGCAGGTGGAGTTTGCACCGCTGTTCGCGTTCTATTCCGTAAGTGTGGCGTTCTACATGCCTACGCTGGCACTGTCGAATTCGGTGGCCTATACGGCGCTGGACAAGGCCGGGCTGGACACCATCAAGGCGTTTCCGCCGATACGTACGTTCGGGACCATCGGTTTCATTTGTTCCATGTGGCTGGTAGATTTACTGGGATTCCAGTCGAACTACATGCAGTTCTTTACCTGTGCGGCATGGGGCGTGGTGCTGGCCGTATATGCCCAGACGCTGCCGGAATGTCCGGTGAGCCGTGCGCAGGGCGGACAGAAGTCGCTGGTAGAGGCATTGGGACTGAGGGCGTTTCTGCTCTTCAAGAACCGCAAGATGGCGGTGTTCTTCATCTTCTCGATGCTGCTGGGCGTGTCCTTGCAGATTACCAACGGCTTTGCCAATCCGTTTATCACGAGCTTCAGCGCCATTCCGGAATATGCCGATACCTTTGGCGTGCAGCATGCCAACCTGCTGATTTCGCTCTCGCAGATCAGTGAAACGTGCTGTATCCTGCTGATTCCGTTCTTCCTGGGACGCTTCGGCATCAAGAAGGTGATGCTGATTGCCATGGTGGCGTGGGTGCTGCGCTTCGGACTCTTCGGCCTGGGTGACCCGGGCAGCGGGGTGTGGATGTTCGTGCTGTCGATGATTGTGTATGGCGTGGCATTCGACTTCTTCAACGTGTCGGGCTCGCTGTTTGTCGACAAGGAGACGGACCTGTCTATCCGCTCGAGTGCGCAGGGACTGTTCATTATCATGACGAACGGTATCGGAGCCACGGTGGGTACGCTGAGTGCGCAGGCGGTGGTGAACTGCTTCGTGGACTTCAATTCGCAGGCACCGCAGGTGGAAGGCTGGAGCCGGGCGTGGTTCGTGTTTGCGGCCTACGCGCTGGTAGTGGCGGTGACTTTTGCACTGGTATTTAAGTACAAACATAAAGTAGATAACGATTAATGTGAATCTGAAGATGGAAAAGAAAGACGAATTTGTAGAAATGCGGGTCCGTACCATTGACGAGGCCATGAAGGTGGATGAACTGATCGGGCATCTGACATTTAATCAGGTGCTGGACGATGAGGAGAAGATGGATATTATGATGCTGGACGGGCAGAACTTCAAGCTGTTGCTGGAGGAGGTGAACGAACCGCACCGGATGATGCTGGGGATTATCAACCCCGACGAGGCGGACTTGCTGTACGCGGCTGTTAACGACCCGGAAGGCACGGATGCCACGCTGCCTTATCAGACGGTGCATATTCTGAAGGAGCTGGGTGTTACCGTGGAAAAGGTGGTGGTAAAGGACAAGGTGAAGTTGCTGCACCGTGCGATTGTGACTCTGCGCAAGGAGGACGGCTCGGTGATGGAGATGCAGCTGACACTGTTCGACGCGCTGGTGGTGAGTCTGATAGCCGGTGTTCCGTTCTATGTGAACGCGAAGTTCCTGGAAGACCCCCGTTCGGGCTTTACCAAGTCTGTGCCTAACACGAAGGCGCTGCTGCTGCGGTTGATGCCGCTGAAAGGGCTGGAGCGGGAGATGGAGGATGCCATCCGCCGCGAGGACTATGAGTATGCGGAGCTGATCAAGCAGGAAATGGCGACCCGCAACAAAGAAGAAGAGGAAGATTACGAAGATTTGGAGGATTTAGAAAAAGAATTGTAATTATGCACGTGTTTTATACACCGGATATTGCGCAGACGCTGGAGCTGCCGGAAGAAGAAGCGGGCCACTGCCTGCGGGTGCTGCGTCTGGGAGTGGGCGAGGAGATTATGCTGACCGACGGAAAGGGATGCTTTTACCGGGCGGTCATTTCGGCAGCTACGCAGAAACGCTGTGTGGTGAAGGTGGTGGAGAAAACGGAGCAGGAGCCTTTCTGGAAGGGGCACCTGCACCTGGCTCTGGCGCCTACGAAGAACATGGACCGCATGGAATGGCTGGTGGAGAAGGCCACGGAAATCGGTTTCGACGAGCTGACGTTCCTGAACTGCCGGTTCTCGGAACGGAAGGTCATCAAGACGGAACGTGTGGAGAAAATCGTGGTGTCGGCCGTGAAACAGTCGCTCAAGGCACGCAAGCCGGTGGTGAACGAGATGACGGACTTCCGCCGCTTTATGGAGCGGGAGTTTACGGGACAGAAGTTTATCGCCCACTGCTATGAGGGGGAAAAGCCTCTGCTGCGCGACGTGCTCCGCAAGGACGAGGATGCCGTGGTGCTGATTGGTCCGGAAGGGGATTTCAGTCCGGAGGAAGTGGCGCTGGCTGCAGAAAAGGGCTTTCAGGCAGTGAGTCTGGGCAAGTCGCGCCTGCGTACGGAAACGGCGGCACTGGTGGCCGTACACCTGATGAACCTGACGCACGCGGAATAAGCTGATGTGTAACTTTTAAATAGAATCATTATGAAAAAGACATGGAAATGGATGGGAGGCCTGGCCTTGGGTATGGCTTTCCTGTTGTCTGCCTGCGGGGAAGACAATGCGTACACCAATGCGTTGCCAAAGGATGCGGCTGCAGTGTTCTCCTTCGACCTGATGGAGATGGCACAGAAGTGTGACCTGAATGACCAGGTGAAGCAGTCGATGGGGCAGATGATGAAATCGAGCCTGAAGGGCAGTGCGGATGCCCTGGTGGACAAGCTGATGGAGAATCCGGAAGAGAGTGGGTTGAGACTGACCGACCGGGTGTACTTCTTTGCAGCTTCTCAGATGGAAATGGGCGGCGTGCTGGTGCGCATGGCCGACAAGGGAAAACTGGAAGATTTGATGGCCATGCTTCAGGAGCAGAATGCGTGTGAAGCACCTGCCGACGGCGACGGTTGCCGCTGGACTGTGGGTGGCGGCGGACTGATGGCCTGGACGGACGACGCGTTTCTGATGCTGGCGGGCGACGGCGGCGACCCGAAGGACTTGCAGCATCAGGCTTCGATGTGGCTGCGCCAGAAAGAAGGGGAGGGCTATTCGGGCACTCCGGAATTCAAGAAATTAGAGGATGCCGACGAGGATGTGGCCATGGTGACTTCGCTGAACGCCATGCCGAAGAGTTACCTGGGCCCGGTGACGATGGGGCTGCCGGCTGACTTGAACCTGAATGATTTAAAGATATTTTCTACACTCGATTTCCAGGCTGGAAAGGCTGTGATGGAAGTGGAGACGCTGCTGGAGGGCAAGTTCAAGGATTTGCTGAAGAAGCAGGCGGAGGTGAGCGGCGAACTGGACGGCACGTACCTGAAGGTGTTCCCGGCCAATACGGTGTGCTGGATGGCTGCCAACGTGAATGGTGAAAAGGCGTATGAGCTGTTACGTGAGAATCCGACCGTGCGTCAGGAACTGGACAACTCGATGATGCCGCTCGACTTTGAAGCCATCTTCAAAGCAGTGAAGGGTGACGTGGCAGTGGCCATACCGGAGATGTCGTTGAAACCGGGCTTCATCCTGTATGCCGACGTGAAAAACGGTGACTTCATGCGTACGTTTGAGGACTTGAAACCGATGCTGGCCATGACCAACGGTCAGATGCAGCTGGTGGACAAGGGAGAGAATGCCTATCAGTTTGTGGCTGCCAACGGTGCAGCGCTGGGTATGGGCCGCGGACCGGTGTCTTTCTGGCTGGGCGTGAAAGATGACCGCTTCTACCTGACGAATAAGGAGGACCTGATTGGCCGTGAGGTGAAGGGACTGTCGCTGAAAGACTGTGACTGGGCCAAGGACGTGAAGGACAAGCATTTCTACCTGAACGTGAACTTCCAGGCTTTGTCTGCCGTTCTTCCGCAGATTTCTTACATCAGTATGCTGGACTACCTGAGCATCGAATCGGATGAACCGACCAAGGCTCGCCTGGTGCTGCAACTGAAGGACCACAAGGAGAATGTGCTGAAGCAGTTGGTACAGATAGTTAATAATTAATAGTGAATAATTAATAGTGAATAATGAATAATGAAGAATGAAGAATGAAGAATGAATAACGGAGAGCATTCTTCATTATTAATTCTTCATTGAATAAAATGAACAACATGGATTTGACTTGCGGCCACTTTGTAAATCCGTTTACTGATATCGGGTTTAAGATTATCTTCGGGCAGCCTGCCAGCAAGGAACTGCTTATCACACTGCTGAATGAGTTGTTGGCGGGGGAGCATCGCATAGAGAACCTGATTTTTCTGGACAAGGAAAATCATTCGGACAGTATGGCGGATGCAGGGATTATCTATGACCTGTACTGCCTGACCGACACGGGAGAATACATCATCGTGGAGATGCAGAACCGTTTTCATAGTAGTTTCCTGGACCGTACGCTGTTTTACATGTGTCGTGCCATCGGGCGGCAGGTGGAGAATCTGCGTGAGAAGAGGCGGAAGGAACGTGAGTTGCAGACCGGGAAGCCGGAGACGGAGGAGGATTTTCTGCTGAGTGAGCCGATGCAGGAAAATTATGGGTCCAGATACAAGCTTTCGACCGTGTATGGCATTTTCCTGATGAACTTCCGTGAGCCGGGACTGGAAGAGAAGTTCCGCACGGACACCGTGATTGCCGACCGTGAGAGCGGAAAGGTAGTGAACCCTCATTTCCGGCAGATTTTTTTGCAGTTCCCTTATTTCACCAAGGAACTCAAGGATTGTGAAACGCTTTATGATAAACTGATTTATACATTGAAGAATATGCAACATTGGAACCGAATGCCGGACGCGCTGAAGGAGCAGGTGTTCAGCCGTCTGGAAGAACTGGCTGCCGTGGCCAATCTTTCATTGGAAGACCGTATCGCTTACGACAAGGCACTGGACCGTTACCGTGTGAGCCGCATCGTGGAAGAGGATGCACGTGAAGCCGGATGGAAGAAAGGGCTCGCGGAAGGGCTCGCGGAAGGACGTGCGGAAGGACGTGCGGAAGGACGTGCGGAAGGGCTCGCGGAAGGACAAGCTAAAGAGAAAGTTGCCATTGCACGTAACCTGAAATCGCTGGGTTTGAGTACTGCTCAGATAGCCCAGGCTACCGGATTGACCGAAGAGGAAGTGGAATCGACAGTTAATAATTAATAGTGAATAATGAAGAATGAAGAATTAAGAATTAATAATTAATAATGAATAACGGAGAGCATTCTTCATTCTTCATTATTAATTCTTCATTGAATAAAATGGACACAATAGAATTACAGCAGACCCTGCCGGAGGTATTCGCCGGACGCGACGGAATCGTGTCGGACGTGTGGCACCGGCAGGTGGCTTTTCAGAAAGGAAAGATGTATCTGATTGAAGCGGCGTCGGGCACGGGCAAGTCGTCGCTTTGCAGTTTTATTTACGGGTACCGTACGGACTACCAGGGGATTATCACCTTCGACGGGGAGAACGTGCGGAAGCTCACGGTGAAGCAGTGGACCGACATCCGCAAGCGGTCGCTGGGCATGCTGTTTCAGGAACTCCGCCTGTTCGGGGAACTGACGGCGTGGGAGAACGTGCAGCTGAAGAACGGGCTGACGGGCTTCTGCCGCAAGCAGCAGGTGAAGGACTGGTTTGAGCAGCTGGGCATCGCCGATAAGTGGGATGTGAAGGCGGCCAGGATGTCGTACGGACAGCAGCAGCGTGTGGCTTTTGTGCGGATGCTGTGTCAGCCGGCCGACTTTTTCTTCCTGGATGAGCCGGTGAGTCACCTGGACGACGGCAACGGGCAGATTATGGCGCGTATTCTGAAGGAGGAAGCGGCTCGTCAGGGTGCGGGAGTGATTGTGACGTCCATCGGCAAGCACCTGCCGCTGGAGTATGACAGGGTGCTGAGTTTGTAAGGTATTAACACGAAGACGGATATGATCTGGAAATTATTGAGGCAGCACATCAGTGTGGCGCAGCTGGCAGGATTCTTTCTGGCCAACTTGTGTGGTATGGTGATTGTGCTGTTGGGCATACAGTTTTACAAGGACGTGTTGCCGGTGTTTACGCAGGGCGACAGTTTCATGAAGAAGGACTACGTGATTGTGAGCAAGCAGGTGAGCACGCTGGGCAGCCTGGTGGGCAAGGGAGGTACGTTTTCGCGTGCCGACATAGCCGACATGGAGTCGCAGCCGTTTGCCAAGCGGACGGGAGCGTTCACTCCGGCACAGTTTCAGGTGTCGGCCGGCATGGGCATGGCGGGCATGCAGCTCTCTACGGCGATGTTCTTCGAGTCGGTGCCCGACGAGTTTGTAGACGTGCGGCTGGAGGGCTGGACGTTTCGCGAGGGGCAGACGGAAATTCCTATCATCATCCCGCGCAACTACCTGAACCTGTATAACTTCGGCTTTGCACAGAGTCGCAACCTGCCGCAGCTCTCGGAGGGCGTGATGGGGATGATGACGCTGGACGTGCGGCTGAGCGGACGGGGACGGACGGAGCGCATGAAGGGGCGTATTGTGGGTTTCTCCAACCGGCTGAACACGATTCTGGTGCCGCAGGCGTTCATGGAATGGGCCAACGCCACATTGGGTGACGGCGGGCAGACGGCTCCCTCACGGCTGATTGTGGAGGTGGACAATCCGGCGGACGACCGCATCGCAAAGTATTTCAAGCAGAAAGGCTATGAGACGGAAGGCGACAAGCTGGATGCGGGAAAGACGACGTGGTTCCTGAAGATGGTGGTGGGCATCGTGCTCACGGTGGGACTGATTATCAGTGTGCTGTCGTTCTACCTGCTGATGCTGAGCATCTACCTGCTGTTGCAGAAGAACACGAAGAAGCTGGAGAACCTGCTGATGATAGGGTTCAGTCCGGCGGCGGTGGCGCGTCCGTATCAGGCACTCACGGTGGGGCTGAACGCAGCGGTGGCAGCCATGGGCGTGCTGTTGGTGTGGATGGCGCGTGATGCGTATCTGGACATGCTGCGGCGGATGGTGCCCGACTTGCAGGAAGGCAGTCTGCTGCCGGCGCTGCTGACGGCCGGGGGACTTTTCCTGCTGGTATCGGTGCTGAATGTGCTGGCCGTACGGCGGAAAGTGGAATCTATCTGGAGAAAGAAATAGTATAAGCATTATATATTATCTGTAAAACCAAATGAAAATGAAGAAACTAAAGAACGTATGGCTCTTTTTGAGCTTTATCCTGATGGTGGCCGGAATGGCAAGCTGTAGCACGGATGATCCGACGGGTGTGGATGTGTCGAGAGATGATATTATCGGAAATTGGCAGGTAACGGCGAATGACTGGACAAATTCGGAAGGTGAGTCTGGTCGTAATGATCCTGAGCACATGGGACAGACGCTCTCGGTGAAAAGTGGCGGTACGGCTTTGTTTCGTGGCGAGTCGTTCAACTGGACACTTAACAAAGGGGTATTGACTCTATCGGATAACCGTGGTCGCAGTATACGGGTGGTAATTCTGTCGTATACGGAGGAGGAGATTCAAGCCTCGTATGACTGTACCTTTGAGTCGGAGATGTATACCGAGGAAGGTAACTACACCTTCAAGCGCGTGTAACGAGACATATTAATATAAAGAAGAGCCACAGTAATGTGGCTTTTTTTGTATATGTGTGACCGCACACACGCACAATATCCTGTAAATATTTGTTTAGATATTTCGTCTCTGTGTAAACAAGTGTAAAACCATTTGTCCGATATCTCTTGATTTATGTCTATTATTAGGGGAATCAGTCTAAAAAATGTTACATGGAGTTACATATATGAGAGTTTATTCAGTAAATTTGCGTTACAGAAATGGTCAAACTTTAAACAAATACCCGGGACGTTTGTTTAAGAGGTAAGAACCATGGATGATTCATTCTTTTAAATTAAAATAATTGCTTATGTCAAAAATCGTTGGACACATTTCGCAGGTAATCGGTCCGGTGGTCGATGTGTACTTCAAGTTTGAAGAAGGACAAGACGTGGAACACGCCTTGCCGAAAATCCACGATGCCATGACGATTGCCCGTAACGACGGGCGTACGCTGGTGATTGAAGTGCAGCAGCATATCGGTGAAGACACGGTACGCTGCGTGGCCATGGACAGTACGGACGGGTTGAAGCGCGGAATGGAAGTCGTTCCTACGGGGCATCCGATTGCGATGCCTATCGGAAACCAGATCAAGGGCCGTGTGATGAATGTGGTAGGTGATACCATTGACGGTATGAAAGAACTGGACAAGACGGACGGATTTCCTATTCACCGTGAACCTCCGAAATTCGAAGATCTGGCTACTACCCAGGAAGTATTGTTTACCGGTATCAAGGTCATCGACCTGCTGGAACCTTACCTGAAGGGTGGTAAAATCGGTCTGTTTGGTGGGGCGGGTGTTGGAAAAACCGTGCTCATCAAAGAGTTAATCAATAACATTGCCAAGAAACACAATGGTTTCTCCGTGTTTGCAGGAGTGGGTGAGCGTACCCGTGAAGGTAACGACCTGCTAAGAGAAATGATTGAATCAGGCGTAATCCGCTACGGTGACGAATTCCTCAAGAGCATGGAGGAAGGAAACTGGGACCTTTCGAAGGTGGATTACAACGAAGTGGAAAAATCGCAGGTAGCCATGGTGTTCGGACAGATGAACGAGCCTCCCGGTGCCCGTCAGTCAGTAGCCTTGTCGGGTCTGACACTGGCCGAATCGTTCCGTGACCGCCAGACGGGTGACAACGGTCCGCGCGATATCCTGTTCTTTATCGACAACATCTTCCGTTTCACTCAGGCAGGTTCTGAGGTATCGGCTTTGTTGGGACGTATGCCTTCGGCAGTAGGTTACCAGCCGACACTGGCTACGGAAATGGGACAGATGCAGGAACGTATCACTTCTACAAAGAACGGCTCCATTACTTCCGTGCAGGCGGTGTACGTGCCGGCCGATGACTTGACCGACCCTGCTCCGGCTACTACCTTTACCCACCTGGATGCCACTACGGTGTTGAGCCGTAAGATTACCGAGCTGGGTATCTATCCGGCTGTAGACCCGCTGGACTCTACGTCGCGTATCCTCGACCCGCTGATTGTGGGCAAGGAGCACTACGAAACCGCTCAGCGCGTGAAACAGATTCTGCAGCGCAACAAGGAGCTTCAGGATATTATCTCTATCTTAGGTATGGATGAACTTTCGGATGAAGACCGTCTGACGGTGAACCGTGCCCGCCGCGTGCAGCGATTCCTTTCGCAGCCGTTTGCCGTGGCCGAGCAGTTTACGGGCGTGCCGGGCGTGATGGTTTCCATAGAAGACACCATCAAGGGATTCAAGATGATTCTGGACGGCGAGGTAGACTATCTGCCTGAACAGGCTTTCCTGAACGTGGGTACCATTGAGGACGCCATCGAGAAGGGTAAGAAGCTGATGGAAGCGGCTAAGAGTTAATAAGTAAAAGTTAAAAGTTAAAAGCTGATAGCTTAATATGAAAGAACTTCATCTGGTTATCGTTTCACCCGAAAAGCTGGTTTACGAAGGAAAAGTGAGCCAGGTTACCTTTCCGGGAAGCGCAGGAAAATTTCAGGTTATGGCCGACCATGCCCCGATTATTTCCACGCTCTCGGCCGGGGAAGTGAAATACGTGGCCGGACAGGAAACGCAATCCCTGCAAATCAAGGGGGGATTCGTGGAAGTCAAGGAGAATCAGATTTCAGTCTGTGTGGAACTCTGAGAGGAGCGAAGCAGGCGATGAACCGAATATGTTTTTGGCGGCTTTCCGGATGAAAAACCGCACGATACTATGTTTTTGTTGACCGTTAAGAAGAAATTTATAAAAGAACTGACCGTGATTGGAATCGTGCTGACGACGCTCGTCGCCGTGGTATATCATCTGTTCATTCCCGACAGGTATTTCCTGTGGTTTCCGGCCATTCCGATATTCTTCTATCTTTTCGGCCTGTTTTACATAGAAATGTTCGCGTTCAACTATCGCGTGGGGCTGGAACGGATTGCGATGACGTATCTGGTGTGCAAGGTACTGAAATTCATAATCAGTGCCATGCTGCTGATGTTCTACGGATTTGTGATAGGACATGAAGTGGTGGCGTTCATGCTGACCTTCATCTTCTTCTACTTTGCGTTTCTGATATTCGAAACCCGTTTTTTCCTTCTTTTTGAAGCGAAACTCAAACTAAGAAAAAAAGCTAATGATGAAAAAAATACGGTACATAATCATCACGCTGTTACTGCTGATGGCGGTTCCGGCTGCGCTGACGAAGGCACAGGCCGCTGAGGGTGACATCGACGTGAACGAACTGGTGTTCGGTCATATCGGCGACGCTTACGAGTGGCACATCGCGACATTTGGCGATACGGAGGTAAGCATTCCGCTGCCGGTGATCGTGAAAAGCAGTACGGGCTGGCATGTGTTCTCGTCTGCCCGGCTGGAGGAAGGTCCTTACGAGGGACTGTACGTGGCCGAGGGTGGTGCCTACGACGGCAAAATCGTGGAACGCAATGCGGCCGGCGAGGAGGTGCGTCCGCTGGACATCTCCATCACGAAAAATGTGCTGGGCTTGTTTATCAACAGTGCGGTGCTGCTGGTCATCATGATGAGTTGCGTGCGCTGGTACAAGAAACATCCGCTGGAAGACGGGGCACCCAGGGGGGGCGTCGGCATGATTGAAGCCACGGTGCTTTCTATCTACAACGACGTGATTAAGGGCTGCATCGGCGAGAATTACCGCCGCTACGCACCTTATCTGCTTACGGCGTTCTTTTTCGTGCTGGTGAACAACCTGATGGGGCTGGTTCCGATTTTTCCCGGAGGTGCCAACGTGACGGGTAACATCGCCATTACGCTGGTGCTGGCCTTGTGTACGTTCGTGCTGACCAACGTGTATGGTACGAAGGCTTACTGGAAGGAAATCTTCTGGCCCGACGTGCCTACGTGGTTGAAGGCGCCGGTGCCTATGATGCCGCTGATTGAATTCTTCGGTATCTTTACCAAACCGTTCGCACTGATGATCCGTTTGTTTGCCAACATCATGGCAGGACATGCGGCAGTGCTGAGCCTGATTGCCATTATCTTCATCACAGTGAAATCGGGACCGGTGATTAACGGTTCAATGACAGTGGTGGCTGTGGCATTCGGCATTTTTATGGATGCACTGGAGATTCTGGTGGCATTCATCCAGGCATACGTCTTCACGATGCTGTCGGCCGTGTTTATCGGTCTGTCGCAGGTGAAGGAACATGCCAAAAAATAATTGGTACAAAAAAATTAAAGTATAACCTTTTAAAACAAGAAAATTATGTTATTGTCAGTTTTATTGCAGGTAGCTGCAGGTGTTGGTATTAGTAAATTGGGCGCCGCTGTCGGTGCAGGTATTGCAGTTTTGGGTGCCGGTATCGGTATCGGTAAGATTGGTGGCTCAGCAATGGAGGCGATGGCTCGTCAGCCGGAAGCTTCAGGTGACTTGCGTATGAACATGATTATCGCTGCTGCGCTGGTAGAAGGTGTGGCTCTGATTGCCATCGTAGTTTGTTTGTTGACTTTGTTCTTGTAAAAAATAAAACAATAAGTTATGGGATTATTAACTCCGGATCCGGGGCTGCTGTTCTGGATGATTGTCACCTTCGGAGTCGTGTTTTTCATTTTGGCGAAATACGGCTTCCCGGTGATTCTGAAGATGGTGGAGGACCGGAAAGCATACATTGACAATTCGCTCAAGGCGGCGCGCGAGGCCAACGAACAGCTGGCCAACGTGAAGGTGGAGGGTGAGAAAATCCTGGCACAGGCACGCGAAGAACAGCACCGCATTCTGAGTGAGGCTGCTGCTACGCGCGACCGTATCATCAAGGACGCTCAGGAGAAGGCCTTCGTCGAAGGCAACCGCCTGATGGAGGAGATGAAGAAGCAGATTGAAACGGAAAAGGAAAGTGCCATCCGTGACATCCGCCGCCAGGTAGCTGTGTTGTCAGTGGGCATCGCAGAGAAGATTATGCGCAACAAGCTGGCCGATGAAAAGGAACAGGCTGCGCTGATTGACCGTCTGCTGGATGAAATGATTGAAACTTCTAAAAAATAACGTGTCATGAATACAGGAGTCGTTTCAAGACGTTTCGCGAAGGCACTGCTGGCATACGCAAAGGAAGAAGGGCTGGAAGACAAGGTGTACAAGGAGGTGAAGACGCTGGCTGCACACTTTGCCGAAGTGCCCGGCCTGCGGCGTGCCGTGGAAAATCCGGTGCTGGAGAGAAGCAAGAAGCTGGAGCTGCTTTGCGAGGCTTCGGGTGGAAAGGACGTGAGCCAGGTGATGACGCGTTTTCTCAGCCTGGTGCTGGAAGACAGAAGAGAGAAGTTCTTGCAGTTCATGATGTGGTCGTACATCGACCTGTATCAGGAAGACAAGCACATCCTCATCGGAAAGCTTACCACTGCCGTCAGTTCGCCCAAGCTCGTGGCACACTTGCAGAAACTGGCTTCCGAGAAGACGCACGGTGAGGTAATCCTGGAAGAGAAGGTGGACAAAAGCCTGATCGGAGGATACATCATCGAACTGGGTGGCTTCCGCCTGGACTCCAGTGTGGCGAACCAGTTGAAGCGCGTGAAACAGCAGTTTATCGCGAAAAACAGGAGAATAGTGTAAACAATGAATAATGAAGAATGAATAATGAATAATGAATAATGAAAAACGATTGCTATTATTCACTGTTCATTTTTAATTGTTCATTATTAATTACAATACTTCGGTAAATTTTTACCGATAAATTAAAATTAAAC
>ULYY01019746.1_pt1 | contig 36383 bp, 30 predicted proteins | sample 1962601 | NCBI WGS metagenome assembly ULYY01 (sample SAMEA4835875, study PRJEB28245) | human gut metagenome | biome: gut microbiome; material: fecal sample | place: Denmark | collected 2008 | reverse complement strand
TAAAGAGCGTGTCGCGTTTTCGGCGACAAGGATCGAAATATTATAGAAGTCGATCGCATTTTGCAAGTCGTGAAGCAAAATTTTTGTTTTTTACTTCCGAAAGCGTTGTCTTTCCCTTACGGATACCGCTCTCTGACTTACGTTTCTTCACCGCGTTATCGGCGAAGGGGGCGCATTATGGGAAGAGATTTCATGATTGTCAAGCCTAAAATGCAGCATTCTTTCTTGATTCAGGTTCGGCTGCCGCCGTACCTCCACGGAGTCTTTTCATGCTGCGCTACGACATCAGCCCGCTTGATCCCGAAGCCCATCTATATATTGTGGCGATCACCCTTCCGGAACCGAAGGCCGGAGAAGAAATTTTCCGTCTCCCCACGTGGATCAACGGTTCTTATCTCATCCGCGACTTTGCCGGCAACATCCAAAAAGAGTCCGCCCGTTTAGGCGGGAAACCCGTTGCCATTAAAAAGATCGACAAGACGACTTGGCGCGTCATCACCGGAAAACCCAAAGCCGGCGCCGAACTGCAGGTCTTCTACGAAGTCTGGGCTTTCGATCCGTCCGTTCGTACTGCCTATCTTGACGAATGTCGCGGCTTTTTCAACCCCGGCTGCGTCTTTATGGAATCCGTCGGTCGCCGTGAGGAAAAAATCACCGTCACGATCCGGGAACCGAAAGACGCCGTCCGTGCCGAACAAACGGACTGGAAGGTCGCCACGTCGCTCAAACGCGCCAAAGGTACCGCTCGTTTCGGTTGGGGTACTTACGAAGCCGCCGATTACGATGAACTCATCGACAGTCCGGTGGAAATGGGCGACTTCACGGTTCTCACCGTCAAGCCTCACGGCGTACGCCACGACATTGTCTTCTCCGATCTGCCGATCAACTTCGACGCCGAACGCACGGCGGCCGACATCGAGGCCCTCTGCGCCCGTGAAATCGAATTCTTCGAACCGGAAACCCACAAGAGTCCGGTCAAGGAATACACCTTCCTCGTCAACGTCACGGCCAACGGTTACGGCGGCCTCGAACACCGGGCTTCTTCCGTCTTACAGATCCCTGCAAAGTGCCTTCCCTCGATCCATGACAAGGAACGCACGGAAAACTACGTTCAGTTCCTGGGACTCGTAGCTCACGAATACTTCCACACTTGGAACGTCAAGCGCCTCAAACCCGCCGAATTCGTCGGTATCGATTTCTCGCACGAAGTCACCACGGAACTTTTATGGTTCTTCGAAGGCTTCACAAGTTATTACGACGACCTGATGCTGCGTCGCGCGGGATTCGTCGACGACAAGGGGTACGCGAAACTTCTCACGGTGAACTTCAAGGCGGTTCTCGAAACCCATGCCCGTACCGTTCAGTCCTTGAGTGAAGCCAGTTTCGATACTTGGGTGAAGTTCTACAAACCCAACCCCAATTCGGCCAATGCGTCGGTGTCCTATTACAAACAGGGGGCGCTCGCCGCGCTCACCCTTGACGCCGAACTGCGTCACCGCACCAAATGCAAAAAGTCGCTGGACGACGTCATGCGTTGCCTCTGGACGCAATACCGTACGGCCGGCAAAAAGTACCGCGGCGAAACTTTTGCTTCGATCGCCGCCGCTTTTGAAGCCGTTGCCGGCGTTTCCTTTGAAAAACGCCTCGCGGAACTCACTCGTACTACGGCCCCCATCGATTATGAAAAGGCCTTGAAACCGCTGGGGCTGACGCTCACTGCCACCGAACGCGACAAGACCCGCAGCCTTCTCGGTCTTTCCGGCAAAGGGAGCGACGCCGGCTTTACCGTCCGCACGGTTTTTGATCAGGAAGCGGGCCAATGGGCCGGCATTTCTTCCGGCGACCTTCTGATTGCCGTTGACGGCGTACGCATCAAAAACGACAACCTCAACGAACTGCTCGCCCGGTACGGCGAAGGCGACGAAATGGTGATTCATGCCTTCCGAGATGATGCCCTGCTCGTCTGGGCCATTCTGATCGGTAAAGAAACGACGGTTGCTTCCACCGTCAACCTCGATAAACCGACGACGCTCGGTAAGGCTTGGCTCAAGGGCTGATCTCACAGGAGCCGGACATCTCCGTAAAAAGTCGTCCGGCTCCTTACCCACCGTTTCGAGCTACGTCATCAAAAACGCATTGACCGCTTCAGCACAGCGCTTTCCGTCATAAAGCGCCGAAGCCACCAATGCGGGACCCCGCCGCATATCACCACAGACAAAGATGCCCTCGGCAGCGCAGAAGGCGCCGATGCCGTTTGGCTTCGTCACCACATACCCCCGCTCATCCGTCCTCAGTCCGAAAGCGTCCGCCAACCCTGACGTCGACCGTGAAAAGCCGATGGCCAGAAACACCTTCTGGGCCGCAATCTCAACCGGCGCTTCCGTCGTTTCTTCCGCTTTCATCCGGCCGGTCGCCGCATCCGGCGTCCATTTCAACCGGGCAAAACGCACCCCCCGAACGGCGCCCTTCTCATCCGTCAGAAATTCCTTGGCCACCAGCCCCCACAGGCGCTCGCAGCCTTCTTCCTGAGACGTTGAGGTGTGTCGCACCGCCGCCGGTTTCGGCCAACTTTTCCGCCCCTCGTCAATTTCCGGCGGTTCCGGCGAGCGGGCCACCTGCACAATGCGTCCCGCGCCCTGACGGCGGGCGACACCGATGCAGTCACTGCCCGTATCTCCGCCGCCCAACACCAGCACGTCACAACCGCGGCAGGAAAATCATTCCGACGCCGTAGTCCCCAGGGGCCGGAAGCACCACGCCCTGTGCCGCCATTTCCACCCGATAAAACGCGTCCGGAATCTGAATCAAAATACCTGCGCCGTCTCCGCAGAGCGGATCCGCCCCGACCGCACCGCGTTGATCCAGATTGCGCAGAATCAACAGGGCGTCTTCAATGGTTCGATGCGACTGTCGACCTTTTAAATCCGCCACGAACCCTACGCAGCAGGCGTCATGTTCGCTGCCGCCGCGGTACAACCCTCTTTGTGCTGCCTCCGTGCGAGCTTTTTCGCGCTCCGTCTGCATTTGTCGTCTCCCTTTTATCCGGTGGCTTTCCGGTTTTCGATTTTCTTTGACTCAAAAGCTTTACCCAGCCTTCAAGCCCTTGATAACGAAGGCAGTATGCCGCTGTTTAACAGAGGTTTTTTTTCGACAAATAAGCACTATTTCGCGCGTTTTCACCTGTTTGTGGGATAGTCATTTTCATAAAGCCCTCCCTATTCCCTAAGGTGACGGCTGTAGCCAAAAACGCCCCACAAAAAAGGCCCGGATACCACCGAGCCTCAGAAAAGGAAATCCGACACGTTAACGGGTACGCCTATTTTGCGGCTGAAAAGGCCTGTCAAACCTTTCGATAGTTCTTGTATTTCATGAAGAGCCGTTCCATACGGTCGTAGTTCACCAGATTGGGCAGATCAAAGAGCTCTTCAATGACTTCCGTCGGAAGTATTTCGAGTTCCAGTGCAGCCTGCTTGCAGGAAAGGTTGTGATCCAGAGCGTAATGGGCTACTTTAGTCCCAACTTCGTAGCCGAAAATCGTTGAAATGACCGTCGACAGTGAGGTGGACTTGTTGGCAATTTCCGCACAATGCGCCTTGTTGGCCGTGATGCCCGCAATAACTTTGTCGGCAAACATCGTCATGGCGCTAGAGAGCATATCGCAACTAGCGATCATGGCGCGGATCGGCATACCGGACGAAGCACCGAGATCAAGCCAACCGGCTTGAACGCCCATCTGCACAGCCGACTGATTGCCCGAGACGCGGTTTGTGACGGAGATGAGAAGCTCTGCAAAATTCGGCTCCCCCGGTTTCTGCAGAGGAAAGTTGATCTCTCGCAGGCCAGAGCGCGAACCGGAGGCCATGATTCGCAGATCTCGAGCGATTTTCCAGGCTTCCGTCGAGAGCGCCGTGACGTGCGCGTGCGCAATGATGAGACCGTCCAGAGCCATCATGCCGTCAAAGAGGTTTTCCTCGGCAGTCATTGGGCGCTTCAGCACATCGGAAAGATGCTTGTGAATAACGGCGCGAAACCCAGGCATACACCCCATACCGGTACCGACGGCCGTGCCGCCGAGGCACGAGTGATTCCAGCGCTGTTGTTCAATTTTTATGCGCTGTTGCATACGCCGAATGCCATGCGCATAAGCGCCGAGAATCTGACCGAGCGTTTCTGGAACCGCATCCTGCAGGCCGGTTCTACCCAGCTTCAATACGTCCGCGAATTCCTGAGCTTTGGCTTCCAGCGCAGCTGCAAAGCCGCCTGCGGCAGCAACGAGCTTGTCGAATTCCCAATAAATGACAATGTCTTTGGCTGATGGGATAACGTCGTTACTTGACTGCGCCATGTTGACATGAGTGTTTGGGTGAATGCCGCCCTTGGTCTTGTCACCCGTCATGAGTTCGTTGGCTCGATGAGCGATGACTTCGTTCACTGCGGCATTCAAAGGTGTGCCAGAACCGCGAAAAATGTTTATTTTGAAATTCCCGGTAAATTTTCCATCGGCAACTTCCCAAGCCGCTTTTTCAATAAATTTCGCCTTTTCCTTGTCAAGGGCACCGATTTCAGCGTTGGCTCGAGCGCATGCAATTTTGAGAAGCGCTACGGCCCGGATGTAGAGCGGATAGTCGTCAAGCTCAAAAGGCCCTACGGGAAAAGCGATGCGGTGCCGTTCCGCTCCGCAACCGTAGTAAGACTCCTCCGGAAGCGCCATTTCTCCCATGCCGTCTTTTTCAATTCTCATGATCGTCGCCTCCGTCAGAATTTCTTGAGGTATTTGTTCAAAACGTCCATCGACACGCCGTCGATAGCCAGACGGTGGAAATCCAGAAGCCGCGCGGAATCTTCCGTCGACAGAACACCAGTCTTTTCGGCGGCCTCCCTGACAGACAGGCCGACATCCTGCAAGGACTTTTCCAGCCGTTCTCGGACCTTCGTTCCCAACAGCGCCTCGAGCAGCTCCAAGTGCGATGCCGCTCCTTCCAAATGGCGATGATTGCTCTCAGAAAGCACGGTGAGACCTCGAAGACATTTTTCTGCAAAAAGTTGAGCGGCCTTGCCGAGAAGTTCCAAAGCTTCTGCTGTCATCAGGAAGACACCACCTGCGGTATAGCTTTGGTCAAAATCGTATTCGTTGTAAGAGTATTGCGCCGTTTGATCAATAGCCGAGAGATGCTGGCAGGCTTGTTCGAGCAGCATCGCCATGCTGGGATTGATTTTTCCCGGCATGATGGTTGATCCCGGTGCGATCGCGGGCAGAGCAATTTCAGCCAATCCTGCATGCGGACCGGAGCCGTAAATGAAGAAGCCGTGTACAAACCGCTGATAGACCATCGCCAGTATTCGAAGGTCAGCGCAGAGTTCCATCAGGCGGGCACTGCCCGTCCGACAGTTTGTGAGTTCGCCTTCCTTTCGTTGCGGCGCGGCCAGAGACAGTCCGGTAATTTTGGAAAGCTCTTCCGTCAAGTGGTCAGCATAGGCAGCCGGAGCGGGATAATTACCTGCAATGAGAGAACCGACTAGAACGGTGCGAAACGGGGCGACATCGCGCTTGATGCGGCTGAACGCCTCTTCCATGGAGATCACCTGGGCAGCAAACACCTGTCCCCAAGTGCCGGGAACGTCTTCATTCAGATTGGCACGCGTCAGGCGAACGGCCTCGCGAAATTCAGCAGCCTTGATGCGAAATGCTTCAATCAGCACCTCCGTATCTGCCGTCATTCGAACCAGACGCCGAAGAGTCACGAGACTTTCCGTTGTTTGAGCAAAGGCTGCATCTGACTTCAAGAGGTTGACGACGGTCATCGAAACGCCGGCGGTTTGGGACAGATGCTCGGCAAGACGCGCGTGGAGCGGTCTCAGGTCACTGCTCCACATTTCGAGCGCCAGAAGCTCCTGCGGCGGCTGACGAACGACGTCGTTGCAAGCCTTCGTGATGAGATCGGCATCTTTCCGGGACACAAAGCCGAAGTCGGCGTGAGTCTTGGCCTGAGCAGCTTTGATTTGCGCCGCTACCTTAATGATGTCGGGATATTTCGAGAGTGTCTTGCCCGTAATGGAATAATCGGTTCTCATGAGAATGCCTCGTTCAAGCAGAGGAAAACACGGCCGCACGGTTTTTTTACCTTCGTGCGGCCGTTTTCAGTGGGAAGGAACGGTTAGGCAGTGATCATGCTGTTCGTTGCCGCATCGAGCCTTGCTTTCGCAGCAGCCAACCCGGCGACGCGATCAGCGGTCAGTGCTTTATCAGCTTCAAGCTGCTTTTCAAGTGCATCGAGCTGACGCGTCACTTCTTCCCGGGCCGTGCCGCCCAGACACTTCTTTGCCTGAGCAATGCGCATCGGATCAAGCGCTTCCTGAATCAGTTCTTCGGTAAGCGACGTTTCCTTGCCAAATTCCTTCTGCATGACTTCATTGATCGCCGTGCGGTCAATGTCAAGACCGGTGAGCTGGCGGTCGCAGAGGTTCCCCACCATCGTCGCAATGATCTCATGCGCTTCGCGGAACGAAACCTTGTCATGGCGAACGAGATAATTTGCCAGTTCCGTCACTGTGCAGAAATTGCGGCGGGCATCCTTTAGCATGACGTCTCGTTTAACGGTGAGCGTGCGCAACGTCAACTCCGCGAGAACAAAGTCGCATTCCATTTCTTGCATGGCCAGACGAAGATGCTTAACGGCTTCAACACTCGTGTCCTTGCTGTGAGAGTAGATGATGTTCTTCATGCAGGAATACATAGCCATGGCGTATCCCTGCATGTGTCCGGCCTTCGCCTTGATGTGTTCCAGCGTGAAGGCGTTCTTCTTCTGAGGCATGATGGAGGAACACACGGCCACCGAGTCATCCACCTCGATGTAGCCGTACTGAGGCGTAGCCCAGATGTAGAGGTCAAACGCGAAACGAGAAAGCGTGTCGGCCGCCATCGCAAGCGTCGTCGTAATTTCCAGCGCGTAGTCTCGGGAAGCCGTCGTATCCATGGAGTTCGACATGGGACGGTTGAAGCCGAGAAGATCCGATGTCATCTGGCGGTCAATCGGGAAGGACGTAGAACCCATGGAGCAACCACCCAGCGGGCAGATATTCATCGAATCCCAGGCCGCGGCAAAGCGATGGAAGTCCCGTTCCAATCCGTTGAGAACAGCAGAGAGCCAGTGGCCGAAGGTTACGGGCTCGGAGGGCTGCATGTGGGTGTACCCCGACATGACGGCATCCACATTGTCACGGGCTACAGCAATCGCTGTAGCACGGAATTTGTTGAAGAGCTCGCAGATCTTGAGATAGTAGTCGCGGGTGTCCATGCGCACAACGGTAGCCCCCAGGTCGTTGCGGGATCGCGCGGTGTGCTGCTGGCCGCCGACGTCAAGACCGACCATCTTGATGAGGCGGCGTTCGAGCGTGGTGTAGAGGTCTTCGATGCCAGAGTCCTTCGTAAAGTCCGGAGCAACGGGATTCGCTTCGATTTCACGCGTCGCCTTCAGAATCTGCCGGCAGACATCCTTTGAGATGATGCCCTGTTTTTCCAACATCAGCACGTGAGCGCGGTTGATCGTGAGGTAGGTAAAGTAGGATGTCTCGTAGTCGGACTTCGCTACCGGATCATTGATGTACTTCACAACTTCGGGAGCAATGGGCTTGCGGATGCGACCGCGATTATTTTCAATGGAAGACATACTGATTCACCTCAGAAAAGAATCGACTGAAGAAAGAAAGCGACGATCGTGCAGGTGGTCGTTGCCGTGACACAAGGCACAAGGAACGAGTGATTGATGACGTACTTGCCAATGTGCGTGGTACCCGACTGGTCGAATGCCATCGTAGAGACGACGACGCCGGACGTGGGCAAGAACGAAGTGCCGTTCACTGCCGGGTAGAGTCCGAGCATGGTGGGCGCCGGCAGGCCGAGCGCAAAGCCCAGAGGCATCAGTGCACGAACAGTGGCGGCCTGAGAGTTGAGCAACATCGAGCCGAAGAAGAGAACGAAGGCGAAGAGCCAGGGGACCTGCTTCAGAACATCGCTGATTTCGCCCATCCACATCGCCTTGTGCGCGGAAATAAAGGTGTCCGACATCCACGCAACGCCGAAGACGCAGATCACGGCCGTCATGCCAGCCCGCATGATGGGACTCGAGATAGCGTTGTTGAGCTTCGGACGGCAAACGATCAGAATAAGGCCGGAGGCGACGAACATACCGATCTGAAGAAAGGATCCCATGCCGATGGGCTTGCCGCCGTCGGCCGGAGTGCGAAGTTCGGGGAAAATGCCGGTGAGAACCACGCCGGCCACGCAAAGAATGAAGATCATTGCCGCAAAGCCGGCACGCGCCGGAAGCGGCTTTCTTTCCGTCTGGGCTTTAACGGGCTTGATGAGACCCGTCTTGAGCTTTTCCTGATAAATCGGATCGTCCTTGAGGTCTTTACCGTACCGGAGCATGACGGCCGACGTGACGATCACTGCAACGAGCGTTGCCGGCAGCGTGATCATCAGAATGGTCTGCAGACCATATTCATTGCCATTTTGAGAAAAAAGTCCGATGAGCGCCGCCGTGCAGGCCGCAACCGGGCTCGCGACAAGTGCCTGCTGGGCAGCTACGCCGGAGGCCGTCATGGCGCGCTCGGGACGAATACCGACTCCGTGGGAGACTTCGTAGATCACGGGCATCAGGCTCTGCGCAATGTTTGCCGTCCCTGCGAGAAAGGCAAAGAACCAAGTGACAATAGGCGCCACGAAGACAATGCGGTTCGGATTGGCGCGGATGATCTTCTCGGCGATGCGAACCATGTAGTCCACGCCGCCAGCGGCATCCATGACGGATGCTGCCGTCGCTACGGCAATCATGATGAGAAGTACGTCTACTGGAGCCGAGGTCGGCCGCAGGCCGAAGACGGTGACAAGCAGAAAGAGGCCGATACCGCCCCATATACCGAGTCCTATGCCGGTATAGCGAGATCCGATAGCGATAACGCCAAAAACGACGATCACCTGCAGGATAGTGCTGATCATAAATGAACTCCTTGTTTTTAAGATCGGTACCTTTTCTCGTAAAGCCATCGACACAGGAGCGAACACAAGCCATCTCCGGCAGAAAAAGCGCCGAATGCTCAGATTCTTAACGAAGATAAGCCAAAGTGCCGGACTAGTTGCTGTCCAGCCCTGCATTCATGCAATTCATGCATAAGAAACAGTTACAGCGACGAAAGGTATAAAATAAAAAGTTTGTTGCAAAAAATAAATCCACAGCAAAATACCATGCTTAACTGATGTTATTAAGTGAATTTTTATACTTTTTTATTTGATAAAATACTTTTTTGATGCCGTCCAGCGAATAACATGAAGATGCAGCCGAGTTCTGTCATGCAGGCAATGCATGACAGAACAGCTCAAAATTAAATACTACCGACGCTCCTTCCAAAGTTCCCGGACAATTCTCCCTATCGAAATCGCCGACGCTTCGTCGGTCTTACAAGGAGAGAATTCCATGGCTGAAACCATTCAACGCGGCAAGATCAAGAAAGCGCCTGCCGCCGAAATCGTCCAGTACTTGATTCGTCCTGCCATCGAGGCTGACCTAAAGCGCTCCTACAACACCATCCTTGACATTAATAAAGCGCATATTCTGATGCTCGCCAAGACTGGGATCATCCGAAAGGAGGTGGCGAAACAACTGTTGCAAGCAACAGCGCAGATCGAAAGCGAAAAGGATCACCCAACCTTCGATATCAATCCGAACGTGGAAGATCTCTACTTCAACCTCGAACGCTACCTCATCAAGCTCACCGGTCTTGAAGTGGGCGGCCAGCAACACACGGCTCGCTCCCGCAATGACCTGTTCGCGACGGAGATTCGCATCGATACGCGCAAGTCTTACCTAAAGCTCGCGCAACTCTTCATCGAACTGCGCCGGACGTACCTCGATCTGGCTCGAAGGAATCTGGAAACGGTAATGTCAGGCTACACACATATGCAGCCGTCCGAGCCTATTACGTTTGCTCACTACCTCTCCGGCGTTTCCTATGCTCTGGCCCGTGACTACGAACGCTACTCGCATGCTTGGAAGAGCCTCAACCTGTGCCCTCTGGGCGGCTGTTCCATGGGTTCCACGTCGTTTCCGATCGACCGCGAAATGACGGCGAAGCTTCTTGGGTTTGATGCGCCGGTTCAGAACAGTCTGGACTGCGTGGCATCCCGAGACTACCTACTGGAAATCCTGATGGCGCTTTCGGCCACCGCCGTCACCATGAGCCGCACGGCGCTCGACTTCTACAACTGGTCCACGCCCCAGTACGGCTACATCGAGGTTGATGACAGCTGCGCCGTCTGCTCGTCCATCATGCCGCAGAAGAAGAACCCCTTCACATTTGAGCATGTCAAGGCGAAGGCAGCCCACATCGAAGGCTTCATGATGTCAGTTCTCAACGCCATGAAGAACGTCATCTTCTCGCATTGCCGCGACACGAGCGTGGAAACACCTCGGTACTTCTACACCGCGCTGGCCGAGATGGAATCCGACTTCAAGCTCCTCAACATCACAGTAAAGACGCTCTCCGTACGGGAAAAACGCATGTACGAAGATGCTGCTCAAAATTTCTGCACGGTGACGGAGCTCGCCAATTATCTGGTGCGTCATGACGGCATTTCCTTCCGAGAAGCACATGAGATCATCGCTCATACAGTCGGAAATATGTGCGATCGCCATCTCACCTGCGCCAACATTGACCAGGCTGCAGTCAATGAGGCTGCCAAGGCACTCTATGGCTTTGAAACAAAGCTCTCCGACGAGCTCATCCGCGAGGCACTCGACCCAAAGCGTGTAGCGTTTGAGAAAACTTGCATCGGCGGAACGGCTCCGTCGGAAGTGTCTCGTCAACTAGATCTGATTGCGGCGCAGATTGAGACAGATGAAAAGGTACTGGCCGATCGTCAGGCGCAACTCAAAACTGCGGATGCGCTTCTGGCAAAGAGCGTCGCTGAAGCGGTTGCCTAGCGGCTGATGTCAACTCCCCTCCTTAGGGATTTTCCTCCGTTTCCGGCGCCGGTTGTTCACGGTGCCGGATTTTTTCGGCACATTCTGTGAGCTAAAAGTGTCTCTGGCTGACGTTTTTTCCATTTTCGTGAAGTTTTTCTTCATTCTGACGCCATTTTTCATTATGGCGGTCTTCATCGCTCTAACAGAAAATGAGGAAGTGACGGCGCGTCATCGCCTCGCAATTCGTATCACCCTTGCCGTCATTGTGATCAGTCTTATTCTGCTTTTTGCAGGACAAGCCATTTTTGAGATTCTCGGGATTACCGTTGATGCTTTCCGCATCGGTGCTGGTGCTCTGCTGTTTCTTTCTGCGGTCTCGCTTGTGGAAGGCAGGCTTCAGATTCCGGATGCAAAACGGGACATCATGGACCTGGCAGTCGTTCCGCTGGCGATTCCTGTGACGCTGGGACCGGGGTCGGTAGGCGCTCTGGTGGTGATGGGCACGGAAACCGTCAATCCCAGAAGTCTTGCGCTGACGGCCGTCGCCATTACGGCGGCGGGATTTTGCGTCGGCGTTTTGCTTTATCTCTCTTCCGAAGTAAAGCGTCTTATCGGACGCAGCGGAATTTCCATGCTCTCCAAACTCACCGGCCTTATCCTGGCTGCCTTGTCCTGTCAGATGATGTTTACAGGGATTGCAGCTTTCTTAAAATGATGAGGTGATACCCGTGAGGGGGGGGGGCTGTTTCCTATGGAAGTTGAATTCTCAGAATCTCGTCCATCAATGATGATTCTGCGCCAACGTGTGCGCATCTTCTGCGTAGTTGCAGAGCTCAAGAGCTTTACTTTGGCAGCCAGAGAGCTCGGCATCAGCCAGAGCATGGTTTCTCGGAAGGTGTCTGAGCTGGAAGCGGAATTGGGAGTGCGGCTCTTTGATCATGAGGTGCGCCCCATAGAGCTAACCTCATCGGGCGAAGCACTGCATCAGCTGATCTCCCAGGAAATCAATCGGATAGATGATCAGCTGGGATTGATCAAGGGCGCCAACAAGGTGCTGGCTCCCCTGAAGATCGGATTTGTCGAGTCCATCGCCCGCTCGATGAGCTGGAGCATTCTGAAGGATGTTCGTCGCGACGTTTCCTCGATGACAGTGCTCACCGGAATCTGTAGCTACCTTTTGAATCTGCTGGATCAGGGAAAACTCGACGTCATCTTCAGCCCGAATCCCTTTACCTACCGAAACGATCTGGATCGGCGCTTCGTATTTCGGGAACCATCCGTCATTCTGCTGCCAAAAAATTCGGGGGTTCCGGCGAAGCCGACGTGGCAGCAGCTACAGTTCTGCGGCCTTCCCATGCTGCAATATTCAAAAGACAACTCCGGCGGCGGACTGGATCAAAAATACTTCAACAAGCTGGGGCTACGCTTTGCCCACCGCATTGAAGTCGACATCAATGCGCTCGCCTTGGACTACATCGCCCATGGAGAAGGCTGGACTCTGACGCGTCCGACGTCTCTGGTACAACACCCCGATCTGGCGGAACTCATCGATATCCGTCCCATGCCAGAGCCGATTGCATCGCGTGAAATCTACGTCATCACACGCAAGGGCTTCAACAGCGGTCTCGCCGCCAAGATCACTTCGTCAGCCGTGGCGAGTTTTGTCAGCAATGTCGCGTCGAAGATAGTGAACTATGCGCCCTGGATTCGACCATACATTTTGGTGAGAGGTCCTCGGGAAGAAGACCGCGTGGCGCTCTATGGTCATTCGGACGTTCCTGCCGGAAGTCACGTCTACATTCTGTAAGTAAAAAAGCAGTTCTCGAATCTCGTTGCCCGGATTTCGACTCAGACGGCATAAGCATCATTGCAAAACTATTGTATTGATGGACTTAACCGTACGTGCGATTTTCCAGTAGCAACTGTCAAATTTTCTCCTGTCATCCCTGTACTTTCGTAATGAATTTCTCGCGCCATAAGTAATACAAGGCTTCGGTAACAGGAAAAATGACAACCAGCAGGACACTATTTTCACAACAGTGTCCTGCACCTGTTGATATTTGCTTGGCTTCGCTCGGCGTTTGTTGGAAAACGCCCTTCCACTTCAGCTCACATTGGGCCTTTCAGACGATTTCAGCGATTTACCCGTGGAAGTTTGAAGATCTCCAACCGACCGCATGCATCACGTCAAACACCAAAGCGCGGTCGACGATCTCAATTACCGTTTTCCCTACCGCCGTCATCACGACGAAACGAATGGTGCCGCCGACACTTTTCTTGTCGCCCTGCATGGCGCGGTAAGCCTCCGCAGCCGACAGTCCTTCGACCCGCACGGGAAGGCCTGCCGCCTTCACAAGATTCGTCACCCGGATCACATCCTCTGCCGTCAGGTATCCCAATCGACGCGACAAATCAGCCGCCATCACGATGCCGATGCCAACCGCTTCTCCGTGCAGGTACGTGCCGTACCCCGTCAATTTCTCCACGGCATGTCCGAAGGTATGTCCGAGATTTAATTTCGCACGTACGCCGCCCTCTCGTTCGTCTTCATGCACGATCGCCGCCTTCATCCGGCAACAGTGTTCCACCGTCCGTTCAATAGTGTCGAAATCGAGCGACCGCAACGCCGGCATATCCGTCTCAAGCTGCGCCACAAACGCTGCGTCTCCCAAGAAACCGTACTTCACGACTTCCGCAAGCCCTGCACTCACTTCCCGCGCCGGCAGCGTTTTTAAAACCGTCGGATCAATCAGGACGGAGGACGGCTGATGAAAAGCGCCGATCAAATTTTTCCCGGCCGAGAGATTCACCCCGGTTTTGCCGCCAACACTGCTGTCGACCTGCGCGAGCAGCGTCGTCGGAATCTGAATGAAGCGAATGCCGCGCATCCACATGGCGGCGGCAAACCCCGTCATGTCGCCCACAACGCCACCCCCCAACGCCACCATGACGCTCTTTCGATCCAGTCCCACGTTTGACGCCGCCGACAAAATTATTTCCACGTGAGCGAGGTCTTTATAGCTTTCGCCGTCCGGCAACCGAACGACGGCCGCGGGCACCTCCGGCACGGCGGCCGCAAGACTTTCCATCACCGGCTTTTCATAAAGCGGCCCTACGGTCGTATTGGTCACCACCAAGACCCGCGTCGCCCCGAGGCGCTTCACTTCCTCACCGATCGTTTTTAAAACCTCGCTGCCGATATGAATCGGATAGGAGCGCTCACCCAAATCCACGGTATACGTCCGCATTTATTTTTCCTTCGTCTTGACTGCCGCATTACCAGCCGCTACCACGGCCTTAACCGCTTCCTGCGCCAAAATCCGGTCGGCGACCACATAAGGGCTCGTGCGGGACGTAGAAACCTTCACGTCCGCCGTCGCTTCGTAGACCGGCCCGCGCTCCAAAAGGAGATTTCTCACTCGAGTCACGGGGTCATCGGCCTTCAGAAGCGGCCGCGTCGTATCGCAGTGCGTTCTCTCGATGATGTCGGACACCGTGCTCGTAAGGTACACCGTGAGTCCGCGCCTTAAAAGCATGCGGTTAACGTCAAACATCGGCGCGCCGCCCCCCATTGCGACGACGGTGCGCGGCCGATGCGTCAATTCCGCCATTTTCGCAGTCTCCCGACTCCGGAATCCCGCCTCCCCTTCTTTTTCGAAGATATAGGCTATCGACACCCCGGTCGAGGCTTCCACTTCCTTGTCCACATCAAAAAAGTCCCAGTCGAGCTTTTCCGCAAGGCACCGTCCCACGGTACTTTTGCCGCTCGCCATCATGCCGATGAGAAAAATCGACGTCGGCGTTTTCGTTTGTGCGCTTGTCATGTGTGTGTTTTCCGAATCAGTCCGGAGCCCGAACCGTGTCATCTTGATTATAAAAACCGCTTCGCCGCACGCCGGCTTCCGTCGCAATCCAATCCAATGCGATGTCGTGCACCTCCGGGACAAACGCCGTCGTCACAAGCGCTTCCCAAGCCACCGCCACCGTGACGGGCCTTCTGTTTTCCGGCAACGCCGCCAACCAACGGTCAAAGTAACCGCCGCCGTTACCCAATCGGAACCCGGTCGGCGTAACCGCCACACAGGGCGCAAAAATAAGATCCGGCACCGTCCGCACGCCGTTGACCGGCGCCGGTATCCCGTAGGCACCGGGCACCATCGGCGTTTCATCCGTCACCACTTCGTAGTGCATCGACCGCGCCGCCACATCATCCACCACCGGGTACGCAAGCGCCTTCACCGTCACGGCCCGCGAAAGCGCCGACACCAGATCGGGTTCGCCCGCCGTCGGGGCATAAACGCCGGCACAGTGAAAGGAACGCGCCGACAACCACGGCAAAAGCGCCGCTTCCAGCGCCCGCTGCCGCGCGTCGGTCTTTTGGGTTCTGCGCAGGACCCAAAACCGCTGACGCAGCTGCTGCCGATCCGTTGTTGTACCAAGGAAGGATTGCATGGGGGAGCTTTCCGTTTAATATGGAGGCAGATTTTGCCTGCGGTACTCAGAAAATGCCTACAGAGTTTTCCTTTCTCGGGCGGCGTCCGACGCTCCTTTTACTCTCTCTCATGACGGCGGCAACGTCGTCTTGGGCGGCCCCCGCCCTCACGCCGGCACAAGCCGCCGCCAATCTGACGGCGCCGGATTTGGCACTTCCCGCCGACGAAACGGACGCGGCCCCCCTTTCCGACGGGACGGTCCGCACCTACGCCGTTCCTGAAACCGGGCTTGTCATGGTGACGCCCCACGTCGTCTCCGTCACTCCGACGCCCGTCACGCCAGTCGTCCGAGAAACCGTACAGCCGGAAGCCGCACCGGTCACGCCGACCGCAGAAACACCGGCTGCTGCCGATCTGACGACGGATCCCAAAACGGACGAACTTTTCATCAACACCTATCGGGCGTATCAAAAAAAGGACACGGCTGCCGTCACGACGGGGGCTGAAACCCTTGCTACGCACCCGCTTGCCATCTATCCCGAACTTTGGAACCTGTTGCTGCAACTCTCAAAATCCCCGCAGGACGCGAAACAGCAGCAAAAAATGACGGCCTTCATCAGCCGCCATCACGGTGACTACATCGCCGAGCGCGCCCGTACCGACTGGGCCCGCATTGCCGCCGAGCAAAACGACGCTGGGCGCTTCCGCACGCTTTACCGGCGCCTTGACTGGAATCAGACGGAAAGTGACCTCGTCTGCAGCAAAGCGCGCTTTGACCTTGCCGACGCCGTCCGCACGAAAAAGAGCCTCCCTGCGGCACTCACGGCCGCACATCGCGTACTCCTTGAGACCGGCAAACCCGACGACGGTGCCTGCGTCAAACTGCGCTCCGCCTATCTCACCGCCGACCCCAAAGCCGCCTGGCCCGTCTTTTTGATCCTGATGCAGCAAAAGCGGTTCAATCAGGCTCGGGAACTCGCAACACTCACCAACGCCAAACAATTCCCCGTCAACAAAAAAGCTTTGTCGGAATTACTCACGAATCCGACGAAATGGTACAAACGCCACGCCAAACGACTTAATCGGGAACCGGCAGCACTTCTTTTAGTGGCGGCGCTGCGGCTTGCGTCATCTGACACGCAGACTGCAGTCAAAATTGCCGAAAGCGTGAGTCCGCGGCTCTCCGCCGCACGCCGTTCTCTGCTCTGGAGTCGGGTGGGACTGGAAGCAGCCCTCAATCTGGATGAGTCAGCCTCCGCTTACTTCGCGCGCGCCGGCAAAATGCTCGGCACTGCCCCCGATACCGTCGGTAAAAATTTCATTCTGACGTGGAATGCCCGGGCGGCTTTACGAACCGGCGACTGGAAAAAAGTGCTCGCCGCCGTCAACAAACTGCCGCCCGCGCTCAAAAGGAGCGACGCCTGGATTTATTGGCGGGCGCGCGGATTGGAAAAAACCGGTCACCCCAAAAAAGCCCGGCAGCTTTTTGCAAGCATCAGTGGGCACACTGAGTTTTACGGGCTACTCGCGTGCGAAGCACTCGGAAAACCCTACCCCGACTACCAGCGTCCGGCCCCGATACCCAATGCTTCTTACTGGGACAAAAACCCTTCCGTGCAACGGGCGCTTGCGTTTTATCGATTGGACTTAAATGCCGAAGGCAACCGGGAATGGAACTGGGCACTGCGCAAACTGAAGACGGATGCACGGCTTAATCTCGCGGCCTACGCCGGTTCCCGCGACCTCTTTCACCGGGAAATCAACACGTCGGAAACCACCCCCGCCGTCGTCTTTTCTCAGCGCTACCCCCGACCACATCAGACCGACATTGAAAACGCCGCTCAAACGGCGGAGCTTAACCCCGCCTGGGTCTACGGGCTCATCCGCCAGGAATCGCGCTTTGTGCGGCAGGCGAGGAGTTCCGTCGGCGCCCAAGGGATGATGCAGGTGATGCCCCGGACGGCCCGTTGGGTTGCGGCGCACTTGGCACTCAATGATTTCAGTGACGAGCAACTCACCGACACGTCCGTCAATCTCACGATCGGCTGCCGGTACTTAAAACTCGTCGCCGACGCATTTGAAGGCAGCATGCCTTTGGCCACCGCCGCTTACAACGCCGGCCCCTCGCGATCGGCCGCGTGGCGCGCCAAACTCACCCGCGCCGAAGAAGGGGCCGTCTTCGCGGAAACCATTCCCTTTACGGAAACCCGCAACTACGTACAGCGGGTGCTCGCCAACACCGTGCACTACGCGTCATACTACAACTCGGACAAAAATGTCATTAAACTGTCAGCAATTCTGGGCACGGTCACACCGAAACCCATTCAAAATGTGGCCTTACCATAATGCATAACGCTCCTTACGGGGCTCGGGAGATTTTCGCCATGCGCATCTACAACTCGATTACTGAACTCGTCGGCCGCACGCCGCTCGTTGAAATTCATCGCTATGCCGAAAAACGGGATCTCAAAGCCAAGATTCTCGTGAAGCTTGAGTACTTCAATCCTGCAGGCAGCGTGAAAGACCGTATTGCGCTTGCGATGGTGGAAGACGCCGAAAAACGCGGCCTTTTAAAACCAGGCTCCGTCATCATCGAACCCACGAGCGGCAATACCGGGATCGGGTTGGCAAGCGTCGCCGCAAGCCGCGGTTACCGTGCGATCTTCACGATGCCTGAAACGATGAGCGTGGAACGCCGCAAGCTCTTAAAGGCGTACGGCGCAGAAATCGTCCTCACCGAAGGCGCGAAAGGCATGAAAGGCGCCATTGCCAAAGCCGAGGAACTCGCTAAAACCATCCCCGGCGGATTCATTCCGGGGCAGTTCGTGAACCCCGCGAATCCCGCGGCACACTTTGCAACGACGGGTCCGGAAATCTGGCAGGACACCGACGGCAAAGTCGACATCTTCGTCGCGGGCGTCGGCACAGGCGGCACCTTGTCCGGCACCGGCAAGTATCTTAAGAGCCAAAACCCGGCGGTGAAGGTCGTCGCCGTCGAACCCAAGGGCTCACCGGTCCTTTCCGAAGGTCACGCCGGCCCGCACGGCATTCAGGGGATCGGCGCCGGGTTCGTTCCCGAAACGCTCGACACGAAAGTCTATGACGAAGTGATTCCGGTCACGAACGAAGACGCGTTTGCCACGGGGCGCACCGTTGCCAAGGAAGAAGGGGTCCTAGTCGGCATCAGCGCGGGCGCAGCGCTCTGGGCAGCGACCGAACTCGCCAAACGCCCCGAAAACGCCGGTAAAACCATTGTCGCCCTGATGCCCGACACCGGTGACCGGTATCTCTCCACCGCGCTTTATGAAGCCTGATCCGACGGCTTTCTAAAGCTCTCTCGACCGCCGTTTTCACTGAAAAGCGGCGGTTTCATTTATTAGGGTTATTACCAACTTTTCAACCGTTCGCATGAGCTTTTTTCAGGGTAAGTTATTCCGTTTGTCAAGAACAAGAAATCAAAACATCCGCCGACGCCGTGCCGACGGGGGTTTTCTGCGAAAAAAGCATGACTACCACTGATACGTCCGCCAGCCGCCTTGCGGCACTCAAAGCCGAATGCCGCACTCTGGATCAGCTGGTTCCCTTCCGGGCCAAAACTCATCCGACCGTCACCGCGCTGCGCCAGTACAATCGAGCCGAAAGCCGCTGGGTTGATCTTTCCTACGCCGAGCTAAACGATCTCATCACCACGTGGCGCAAAGCGCTCGCCGCCTGCCAATTTTCCCGCGGCTCCCGCGTGGCGATTCTGCTCAACAACTCGGTAAACGCAGTCCTCGCCGACCAGTGCGTCTTAGCCGACGCCCTCATTCCCGTGCCGCTGCACGCCATTGACACGCCGGCGTCTTCGGCTTACATCGCGGGCGACAGCGAAGCGGTCTGCCTCTTTACCAACAAAAAAGAACGTTGGGAAGCGATCCGGCAGTCGGGGGTTCCGCTCCCGCACCTCAGGATGGTGGTGCTCACGGAAGAAACACAGGACGCGGAAACCGCCGACGGCGTCGAAGTCATCGGTCTCGCCGCTTGGTTAAAACGCGGTGAAACCGTGACGGAACTTCCGGAAGGCCCTAAAGAAGAGGATCTCGCGGCGATCGTCTACACCTCCGGCACCACGGGCCGCCCCAAGGGCGTAATGCTGACGCACAAAAACGTCCTTTTTGACGCCGTGGCCTGCTGTGAACACATTGCGCCACAACCCATGGCGGGCGGGGTCTTTCTGTCCTTCCTGCCGCTTTCACACACGTTTGAACGTACCGCGGGGTACTACCTCGCGCTCGGCATGGCCTGCACCATCGTCTACAACCGCTCGATCATGCTCTTAAATGAGGATTTGCGGATTGTGAAGCCGACGGTACTCATTTCCGTGCCGCGCGTCTACGAACGCATTTATGCCCGCATCAACGACAAACTCAAAAAAGCCCCCGGCTACGCGCGGCGTCTTTTTGAAGCCTGCGTGTCCGTGGGCTGGCGCAACTTCTGCCGCAAAAATAAATTGCCCGTGGAACCCTCGGTTTGGTCGGTTTTTGACGGCATCACCGGCCCGATTCTGAATAAGCTCGTCGCCAAAAAGATTCTGGAACAGTTCGGAGGCCGCCTGCAGCTCTGCATCACCGGCGGGGCCGCTTTAAGTCCCAAAGTCGCCCGCACGTTCGGGGGCCTGGGTCTGGCCCCCGTTCAGGGCTACGGCATGACGGAGGCGAGCCCCGTCATCGGCGGCAACTGGCTCGGCATGAATCAGCCCGACACGGTGGGTCGCCCCTTGCCGGGCATGCACTGGCGGCTTGATCCCGAAACGAAGGAAATTCAGGTTTCCGGCCCCAGCGTCATGAAGGGCTACTGGAAACGTCCCGAAGATACGGCCAAAGTCTTCACGGAAGACGGTTGGCTCAAAACGGGGGACGTCGGCGAAATCAACGACGTGGGGCTTCTCCGAATCCGCGGCCGCATCAAGGAAATCATCGTCACGAGCACCGGTGAAAAGGTGCCGCCCGTGGATTTGGAACTGGCGCTTGAGACCGATCCGCTTTTTGCGCAGACCTACGTCGTAGGGGATGATCAGCCCTTCATCAGCTTCATCACGGTGCTCGACGCTACGGAATGGAAAAAACTCGCGGAGTCTCTGAAACTTGATCCTGAAAATCCCGAGTCGCTTAAGTCAAACGCCGTCAAGGCCGCTCTTTTAAAGCGCGCCAAGGCCGCCGCGTCCGATTTCCCGCACTACGCACTGCCCCGCAACGTTACGGCAGTGTTGGAACCCTGGACGATCGATAACGGGTACCTCACGCCCACCCTCAAACTGAAGCGCGGTCCCTTGAAGGCTCACTTTGCCGCCGAGATTGACGCCATGTATGCGGGTCATAACCGATAAGGCGCCCCGAAAACTTCACGTCAGAGAGCGCGGTTACAATACCGTGCATCCGAATTTTCCGCGCCGAACCGCAGACGGTCTCCTTTTTCGGCGACCGTCTTTTTCTTTCCGCGCGCTTTTTAATCAGAACTCACCATGGCAGACGAAACCTTTAAACCGATCGGCACACTGATGCCCAACTGGATGATCAACTCCGTTGACCGCATCATGGATTTCTACATCGGCAAATACCTCAACTGCGACCCGGTGATTCTGGATCGGCCGCCCGCCCCCGAGCCCGGCCACCAGTACCTTCTCTACGCCCATATTCCGTTCTGCAAGACGCTCTGCAGCTACTGTACCTTCCACCGTTTTCTCTTTAAGGAACACAAGGCGCGCGAATACTTCGTGAACCTCAGAAAGGAAATGGACTACGTGAAGGCCCTGGGCTACGACTTCACGAGCATGTACATCGGCGGCGGCACGACGACCATCATCGAAGAAGAACTGATGGAAACGATCGATCACGCCCGCAAGCTCTTCCCCGGCATTAAGGAAGTGTCCTGCGAAACCGACCCGTCGGAAATCGACACCCCGACCTTTGAGCGACTTAAAGGGTACGTGGATCGCATGTCGATCGGCGTGCAGAGTTTTGACGATTCGATCCTGAAATTGACGGAACGCTACGACAAGTTCGGCAGCGGCACCCAGATTTACGATCGCTTGGGAAAGGCGCTCGAACTTTTCCCCACCACCAACATCGACATGATTTTCGGCTTCCGCGGCCAAAGTCTTGAGATGCTGCAGCGCGACATGGATCTCTTAATGCAGTTGAATCCTCGTCAGATCACGACGTACCCCCTCATGGTGACGTCGCAAACGAAAAAGAGCGTTAAGGGAACGATTGCCGCCAAGGGCGACGAATTGTCGGATCAGTACCGCATCATCATGAATACGCTGGGCGGACACTACCGGCAGCTGACGAGCTGGACCTTCGGCCGTACGCACGACGAAGGGTTTGACGAATACGTCGTTGATCACGACGAATACCTGGGGGTAGGCAGCGGCGCCTTCTCCTTCTTGGGGAACAACCTTTACGTCAACACCTTCAGTCTCCGCCGCTACAATGAGCGCATCGCAAAGGGCCAGACCGGCGTTGAGCGCCAGCGCCACTTTGATAAGCACGCGGTGCTGCAGTACCGCCTGATGCTGGGGATTTTCTCTGCGCGCCTTTCCCGCAAGTATTTCCGCGAAGTGCACGGCGTCAATCTCGACACGGCGCTTTTTAAGGAAATGCTGGGCCTTAAGATGATCGGCGCCATCAAGGACGATCCCGCGAATCCCGACAATATCATCGTCACCGAACGCGGCAAATTCTTGGGGCTCGTGATGATGAAGGCGTTCTATTCCGGCATGGACAACGTCCGAGCCGAATTACGCAAACCCCTCAAAGAAGCGGACATGTAATTTCCGCTTTTGTCCCGCATCTCCCCGCCCCGTCGGCGGGGATTTTTTTTCGAAACACGGCCGGTGTAAATCCTTTATCGTCAGAAGTCTTACCTCAAACTTTCCGCCACTCTAACTCTTCAGAACTAGGAAGAAAACCCTGGATTCCCTTAAAATGCGGCGGTGTATTCGGGTTCCGGCCCGCTTTTTTATGAGCTTTTTCGGAATCCGGCATAAGCCCGAGAGCGGATGCGGAGGTTCGTTTTCGGCCGTTTTGTACTTTACAAACAACAAAACGTACGCTGCATTGCCGTCCAAGAAACGGCAATCCCCCTAGTAATCAGGAGACCCGTCAAATGACAGGAAAGACAATCAAAATCGCGACGTTTGCCCCGCAGCCCGGCTGCCGCGGCGAAGACGGCCCGGATTTTGTCGGTAATCTGCGCAAAGGCGAATTGCGCGGGATCATCAAGATTAATCAGGACAAGTGCGAAGCCTGCGACACGTGCCGCAAGGTCTGCCCGGTGGACGCCATCGACGGCGGCATCGGTGCCAAGCACAAGATTAACGATCAGAAGTGCCTCGCCTGCGGCCAGTGCCTGGTGAGCTGCCCCTTCAATGCGATCGAACAGATGAGCTTCGTCGACGAAGTCGAAAAGATGCTCGCCGACCCCAACCTCGTTGTGGTGGCGCATCCCTCGCCCGCCGTCCGCGTGTCCATCGCCGAAGAATTCGGCGCGGAAGCCGGTACCCTCTCCACCGATCAGTTCTTCAACGCCCTTGAAAAGGCGGGCTTCAAGCCCTACGACGTCAACAGCACGGCTGACCAGACGATCATGGAAGAAGGCACGGAATTCGTGCGCAAGGTGCAGTATTGGGTGCTCGGCAAGCGCGGCCCTGAATTGGAGCGTGCCTCTCACCATCCGCTGCCTCATTTCACGTCCTGCTGCCCGGCCTGGGTGCATGAAATGGAAATGATGGCTGCCGACATGATGCCTCACGTCTCGACCGCCAAGAGCCCGATCGGCATGGGCGGTGTGCTCGCGAAGGTGTGGGCTGCGGATCATCTCTACCACAAGGATCCCCGCCAGGTGCGCGTCGTCGCCGTGACGCCCTGCACGGCGAAAATTTGGGAAGCCAGCCGTCCGGAATTGTCTTCGGCGTGGCAGTACCTCACGAAGGAAGGCCGTATCCCCGCAGATACGCCGCGTTTCCCCGACGTTGACGCCGTCGTCACCGCCCGTGAAATCGCTGAAATCTTCCGCCGCAAGGGTATTAACCCCCTCGAACTCCCGAAGGAACGCGAACGTAAGGACCTTGAGGTCTACACGGGTGCCGCGACGATCTTCGGTACGTCGGGCGGCGTGACCGAAGCTGCGCTTCGTACGGCTTACCGCATTCTCTGCGGCAAGGAACTCGAAAACGCCGACATCACCCCGGTGCGCGGCAACGACAATTCCTACGTCGAAGCGACGATTCCGCTTCCCATCCCCGGCCTTGAAAAGCCCTTCGAACTGCGCGTGTGCGTGGTGAACGGCTCCAACCAGGCACTCCGGACCGTGCTCGACACCGTCCGCGGCAACCCCAACCGTTGGCACTTCATCGAAGTCATGAACTGCCCGGGCGGCTGCGTCAACGGCGGCGGTCAGCCCGTGCAGCCGGTGGGTACGGGTTGGTTGAAGCCTCTCTTCCCGCTTACGATGAGCACCGTTGCAGAAAGGATCTAATTAAAAATGGCTCGTACATTTGAATATACCGAACGCCCCTGCGGCGTTATTCTCGGCCGCCGCGGCCTTATTAAGGTCATCGGCGTGTGCGCAGTCGCTGCGGGTGCCACGGGCTGGGGGGTTTCCGAACTCCTCGCCAACCGCAACTGCATTCTGCTTGCCCGCCAGGCCGGCCTTTACAAAGACGACAAGCTTTGCCAGAAGATGCATCTGACGAGCTCCCACGAGAACCCCGTGGTCCGCAAGATCTACAGCGACCTCGCCGCTTCTCCGATGGACGACAAGATGTACGGACTGCTGCATACGCACTTCAGCCCGCGTTCCATGCTTGCCCTTCATCACTAATCAGGAGAATACGTCATGTCTGAAAACAACGCCCGCATTCTTCGCTTCCACCTGCCGGACAAGGTGTTCCACTCTCTGAACGCCATCCTGTGGTTCGCGCTCGTCATCACCGGCGCCATCGTGTACCTGTGTGATCTCGAACCCGCCACGGGCGAAGCGCTCATGCTTTGGCACGTCGGCCTCGGTGTCGCTTTCTCGTTCTGCCTCTTCGGCTACATCTTCTTTGCGCCGGATCGTTTCGCGCTGATGATGAACGCCTGCCTCACCTGGGACAGCAACACCTTCCGCTGGTTCCTCAACTTCGGCGGCTACCCCCGTCGCTTCTTCCACATCCCCCTGGGCCCCGTGGAAGTTCCGCCTCAGGGTCGCTACAACGGCGGTCAGAAGGCCTCCTACCTGCTCTTTACGGCGGCAATTTACGTGCTGATCGTGACGGGCTGGCTCCTCTGGGTGTTCGCGCCTGCCATTGGTAAGGAAGCGTTCCAGATGATGTTCTACGTGCACGTCTGGGGTTCGATGTTCATCACCGTCCTCGTCGTCTGCGCGCACATCCCGCTCGCCCTTCTCTCGATGTCGCACTTCCTCGCCATTTGGCGTATCGGTGCCGGCGACATCAGCTGGGAAGCCGCGGAACACCACGCTCCGACTTGGCTCGAAAAGGATGTCATCCGCACCAATGTGGAAAAGTAATTCCTTCCGTCTTCTGACGGTTTGAGTTGCCTCAAACGCCCGAAGGGTTCGCCCTTCGGGCGTTTTCCTTAATCGGCACGAAAATTGCTTCAGTAAAATCGTCAATCACTTATTTCTCTGACTAGAGCGACATCATGACTGCCACCGCCCCCAATATGCCGAGCCGACTGGAAACCCCGAAGGGACTGCGCCTTTACATCGGTCTTTTCGGTCGCCGCAACGCCGGAAAATCTTCCCTCATCAATGCGCTCACCAATCAATCAATTGCGATCGTGAGCGACATCGCGGGCACAACGACCGACCCCGTTGAAAAAGCCGCGGAACTCGCTCCCATCGGGCCGGTGGTCTACATCGATACCGCAGGGATCGACGACGTGGGGGAATTGGGACAGTTGCGCGTCGAAAAAACCCTCTCCGTTTTGGGGTGGATGGACATAGCCCTCATCGTCTGCAGCTCGCAGCAGGTGACGGATTACGAATTGGGCCTCATGAAACTCGCGGCACAAAATAAGACCCCCGCCATCGTCGTTTTCAACAAGGCCGATCTCGGCGCTCCGGAGGACTTCGTTCTTAACATCGCCCAAAAGCACAACCTTCCCTACGTCGTCATTTCCGCCAAAGAAAAAAAAGGTATCGACGCGCTGCGCGAAGCCATCATCAAAATGGCTCAGACGAATACGGAACCGGATCGCCCTATGATGGAAGGGCTCATCGCCCCGGGGGATTCCGTTCTTCTCGTCACCCCAATTGATACCGGCGCCCCCAAGGGCCGCCTCATCATGCCGCAGGTGCAGGCTATCCGAGAGATTTTGGACAGCGACGCCAAGTGTCTTACGGTACGCGAAAATCGCGTCGCGGAAATGATTGCCGACCTCAAGACACCGCCCAAATTCGTTATGACGGACAGCCAGGCGGTACAGAAAGTCTGCGAGGCAACCCCCGCTTCCATTCCCGTCACCACCTTCTCCATTCAGATGGCGTACTGCAAGTCGGATTTGGTAGAGATGGCCCGCGGCGCCGCCATGATCGGTTTTCTGAAACCCGGCGACAAAGTGATGATCTGCGAGACGTGCTCGCACCATCCGCAGCCCGATGACATCGGCCGCAAAAAGCTGCCGCGATGGCTTGAGAAGACCGTAGGCGGAGCACTTGACGTGGAAGTCGTCGTAGGAAAAGACTTCCCCTCGGATTTAACGCCCTATAAGCTCATCCTGCAGTGCGGCGGTTGCGTGGTGACACGCCGCCACATGCTCTCGCGCGTGCGCGAAGCCGTACGTCAAAACGTGGCGATGACGAACTACGGCGTCGCCATCAGCTACCTGCAGGGCGTATTGGAACGTGCGCTGGAACTGCATCCGGCGGCCATGCAGGCATATCGCGAAGCGCAGGAAAATCTGCGGGTAAAAGGGAGGATTCGTTAAACAGCCTTCAAGGACAGCAAGTACTAACGATACAACCTCACCGGCTCTCCCGAGTTTCCTGCATCATCGGGACGTCTTGTTCTCGGCGATTAAGAGCTACCGCCTTTCGTACTCGACTGGTTCTCAATCCGGACGATCGAGTAGAGCGACAGGTACGCAAAGTGTGTTTGGAAGCGCCATCGCAATCCTCCCAACGCCCGCTTGATCACGAGTCTCGTGGGCGTTAACTTTTGGCAGTTTTTGGTTCTCAACCCATCCCGCAACAGCGGGCGAGCGACCCGGCGGAACACTGCGCAACACCGAATCCCTCGCAAAGCCTGCCTCAAGGGCCAATCGGATTGGTTTGTTTTTTCGAAAATCGCCGTCTGCAAAAAAATCCCTGCCGATGCCGATGTTTCCACCGCCTCGACAGGGATGTCTTTTTCCGAGTAGTCCTGAAGTAGAACTACACAACCGTCAGGTCTTTGATCGCCGCAGGGACGTCCTCGTACACCGCGTCAAACCCATTTTCGGGCCCCCAGATTTCAATGGGGACACCTTCGTTGTACCCAGTCTTCACCAGGCGTACGGCAGCCCCGGCATTGCGTCCGGCTTCGGCGTCGTTGCGGGAATCGCCCAACATCACGCAGTCCGCAATCGACACGCCCACCTTTTCGGCTCCCAAAAGAAGCATGTCGCCCGCGGGCTTCGGATGCGGCGTATCATCCCCGGCCACAACGGCATCAAAGTAGTTACCGAGCCCCGCATCCCGCACGAAGGTTTCCACCATCGCACGGGACTTGTTGGTAACAAGTACGGTTTTTACGCCCGTCCGGCGCAGCGCGGCCACGGCATCCAACGCCCCGGGGAAGAACTTTGCATCGTGATTGCCGCGTGCGACGTTACGCGCGACGTAAAGCGCACAGGCTTCGTCGATTGTTTTGTCGTCCGTCGGCAGCTGCTTCACGGCAAAAACGTCTTCAATCAGTTTCCGAACGCCTTTGCCCACGAGATCCGCCACCGATTTTTCGGTCATCGGCGTCGAACCATAAGTCGCCAGCACGTCGTTTAATCCCGCCGTCAGCGCCGGCACGGAATCCACGAGCGTTCCGTCAAGATCAAAAAGAACGGCACGAACCGTCATACTTCACCTCAGAAAACCAAACGCATGTCGTACCACGTCGCACCGCCGTGAACCGAAGCCGAAACCCCGGTGTTCACAAAGCCGAAACGGGCGTAGTAATGCAGCAGATGCTCTTTGCACGTCAGAATGCAGCCTCGACGCCCTTCGTTCTTCGCTTCCGCAATAAACTTTTCGACGAGCTTGGCGGCGTAGCCGCGACGACGGAAACCAGGAAGCACATTAAGCCCGAAAACCGCGGCCCAATCCCCCGTCGGGTTGTGTTTCGACGCATCCGCAAACAAATCGTCGCTGATCGTTTCCTGATTCGTCACCATACCATCAATAAAACCCACGGCCTTGCCGTCGGCTTCGAGAATCCAGAAGTGATCCCCGTACGCCGCGAGGCGCTCGGCAAACTGATCGCGGGTTGCCGCTTCCGCCGCCGGAAAGCACGTCGCTTCAATCGACGTAATGAGATCCAAGTCCGTTGCGTCCGCCCGGCGGAACACGAGTTTTTCCGTCATCGCCATACCCTTACTCAAACTTCTGACCTTGTTCGCGCGTCGTGAGGAACTTCACGTCGGGCCAATGTTTCATCGTCGTCTGCAGGTTGTAAATGGACGTCGCCATGTAGCAGATGTTGCCTTCGCAGTCGTGCGCCAGGCGGTTGGACTGTTCGTTCATGAAGTTCTTCTTCGTCACGTCGTCCGGGAACACCAGCCAACGGGCCGTGGACACATCGGTCGGCTCATAAATTGCGTCGACCTTGTATTCGGTCGCGAGACGCTGCGCCACGATTTCAAACTGCAGCTGACCCACGGCGCCCAGCATCAGGTTGCCGAATTCGCCTTCAAAGACCTGAATGGCACCTTCTTCACCGAGTTCCTTCAACCCCTGGTGCAATTGCTTCCCCTTTAAGGGATCGCGGGCACGGGCCGAGCGGAAGAGTTCGGGGGCAAAGTACGGAATACCGGTGAATCCCAGCTTTTCGCCTTCAGTCAGCGTGTCACCGATGTGAAGCTGTCCGTGGTTGTAAATACCGATGATGTCGCCCGCGTACGCCGAATCCATGTGCACGCGTTCGTTCGCCATAAAGGTAAGGGCGTTCGCAATCTTCATTTCGCGGCCTTCGCGCAGGTGCTGCACCTTCATACCGGGGGTGTAGCAACCGGAACACACGCGGAAAAAAGCGATACGGTCGCGGTGGCGCGGATCCATGTTGGCCTGAATCTTAAAGACGAACCCCGTAAACGGTTCTTCCGTGGGTTCCACGGTGCGCACACCGCCGTCGCGGGGCTGGGGCTCGGGCGCCCAATTCACGAGCGCCTGCAGTACGTCTTCCACACCGAAATTATTCACACCGGAACCGAAGAAGACGGGACTCTGCTGACCCGCGAGGAATTTCTCGAGATTAAAGGGTTCGCTTGCACCTTGGACGAGCTCGATCGCTTCGCGCACCGGGCCGATTTCCATCGGGAAGAGTTCGTCCAAACGCGGATTGTCGAGTCCTTCGATCACTTCGCCGTTGCGGTCAATCTTTTCCGTACCTGCGGAGAAGCGGTGCAGACGGTTGTGTAAGAGCGAATACACGCCGCGGAACGTCTTCCCCATCCCGATCGGCCACGTAATCGGCACGCACTGCAGATGGAGCACGTCTTCGATTTCACCCAAAAGATCGAGCGGATCCCGCACTTCACGGTCGAGTTTGTTAATGAAGGTGATAATGGGGGTGTTTCTCATGCGGCAGACGTTCAAAAGCTTGATCGTCTGAGCTTCCACACCCTTGGCGGCATCGATCACCATCACGGCGGCGTCCACCGCCGTCAGCACGCGGTACGTATCTTCGGAGAAGTCTTCGTGCCCCGGGGTATCCAAGAGGTTGATGATGTGATCCTGGTATTCGAACTGCATCACCGAGCTCGTCACCGAGATACCGCGCTGCTTTTCAACTTCCATCCAGTCACTCGTCGCGTGACGGCTCGCTTTACGCCCCTTCACGGCGCCCGCCATCTGAATGGCGCCCCCGAACAAAAGGAGTTTTTCAGTCAACGTCGTTTTACCGGCGTCAGGGTGAGAAATAATGGCAAACGTACGGCGGCGTTTGACTTCGCGGAGAATCGCCTGTTTGGACATGGATAAATGAGTTTTCCGTTAACAACTTCCCCGGCGCCGCTTCAAAGGGCCGGAGACACAATTAAAAATCGGGGCATCGGAATCGGCGACGATCACTTTGTCGTTTCGCCCGATTCATAAAGAAAGGTGCGTATTTTCCCACATTTTTGACTTCCAACCGACAAGAAAACAAGCGAAAAATCAAAAACCTCAATAGAATCTCGGCCGTTTGCGCCGTGTTTGCAGGTGCAGCACGAAATTTTTTCGTTGAGTCGGCAAAGAAAATTTGGAGATTGTTATGGGTTATTTTCCTCAGTGGCGTCTGAAAACGGACGGCATCATCGGGCCGGATGAACGGCTTCCCGCAGGTCAGATGGCAGCGCTCGGCGTCCAACACGTCGTCGCCATGTTCGGTTCCACGATTCTCGCACCGCTCCTGATGGGCTTTGACCCGAACGTTGCCGTCCTGATGAGCGGTATCGGCACCCTCATCTTCTTTCTGATTGTGGGCGGTCACATCCCGAGCTACTTGGGTTCTTCCTTTGCCTTCATCGGCGTCGTCATCGCCGCAACGGGTTACACCGGAGGCGGCGTCAATCCCAATATCGGGGTTGCCCTCGGGGGTATCATTGCCTGCGGCGTCGTCTACGCTCTGGTGGGCCTCATCGTCATGTGGACGGGCGTGCAGTGGATTGAAAAACTGATGCCCCCCGTCGTCACGGGCGCCGTCGTCGCCGTCATCGGTTTGAATCTCGCTCCGACGGCCGTGAAAAGCTGCGGCGTCACGGACTTTGACCATTGGATGGCCTTGGTGACCGTACTCTGCGTCGGGGGCGTCGCGGTTTACACGCGCGGCCTGCTGCAGAAACTCTTGATTCTCGCTGGTCTCATCCTCGCCTACTTCATCTACATGGTGCTCGCCAACGGCCTCGGGTTCGGTAAACCCATCGACTTCTCAGTAATCGCCAACGCCGACTGGATCGGCATTCCGAAGTTCCGTTCACCCGAATTCAACCTCGATGCGATCTTCCTCATCGTGCCGGTGGTGATCATTCTCATTGCGGAAAACTTGGGCCACGTCAAAGCCGTCACCGCTATGACGGGCCGCAACCTTGACCCCTACATGGGCCGCGCCTTCCTGGGTGACGGTATCGCGACGATCGTCGCGGGTTCCGTAGGCGGTACCGGTGTAACGACCTACGGTGAAAACATCGGCGTGATGGCCGCCAACCGCGTCTACTCCACGCTTCTCTTCGTGATCGCCGCCTGCTTTGCAATCCTCCTCGGCTTCTCGCCCAAATTCGGTGCCGTGATTCATACGATTCCGCAACCCATCCTGGGCGGCACGTCGATCGTCGTGTTCGGTCTGATCGCCATCGCCGGCGCCCGTATCTGGGTAGTGAACCAGGTCGATTTCGGTGACAACAAGAACCTTATCGTGGCCGCCGTAACGCTCATTCTCGGGGGCGGAGACTTTGCCCTCAACCTCTTTGGCTTCACCTTCGGCGGCATCGGTACTGCGACCTTCGGCGCGATCATTCTGAACGCTCTGATGAATCGGTCCCGATAATCGTTCTCCATAGAGTTAACCAGAAACCCGCGAGAGGACTTTCCGCCGCGGGTTTCTTTCCATCGACATACACCATGCTCAAGCAGTCACTGTGGTCCCTCGCGGCCTCCGCCCTTTTTTCTCTTATGGCAGCGTTCGTGAAGCTCTGCGCAGGACATTTCGGCACCTTTGAACTGGTGTTTTACCGATCGCTTTTCGGCGTTCTTTCGATCGGCTTTTTCGTCTTCAGCCATCACTACACCCTCCGAACGCAATACTTTTGGGGACACGTGAAACGCTCGGGATTGGGAACGCTTTCGATTCTCGTGTGGTTCTTTACGCTGGGGTTGATGCCGTTGAGCACCAACGTCACCCTTACCTACACAACGCCCCTATTTATGGCGGCGAACTTCATTCTTCTCGCTCTGCTGCGCCACCGGGCGATCCCCTGGACACTGTGCCTTGCGATCGTCGGAGGCTTTGCCGGGGTCGTCATTACGCTGCAGCCTTCTTTTGCGAGCGACGCCCTGATGCCGAGCCTGTTATGCCTTTCCATCGGCTTCATTGATCTCGTCATCTACTGGCAGATTAAAGAACTGGGCGACATGAAGGAACCCTCCTGGCGCATCGTTTTCTATTTCACCCTCTTCGGTACCGTCGCGGGGCTCATCGGTACGTTCCTCACCGGAGGACTGCATTCCATCAGCTGGGAGTCCGGCGCTTACCTTTTAGGGATCGCCGTCACTGCGACACTGGCGCAGCTCTGCACAACCCGCGCCTACGCCTCGGGGAATATGCTTCTCTCGTCCTGCCTCGGTTTCTCGGCAATTCCTTTCTCCGCGCTTTTCAGCTGGCTCTTCTTCGGGGACGACATCACTTGGGTAATGACACTCGGGATGGCGCTCATCATCGCCGCCGGGTGTGTGGCTACCATCAACGTGAAACGACAGGAAACACGGCAAACTACCAATACGGCTCCAAAAACATAAGCCCTCATTCCGTGTATAGTTTTTGCTTGTATCTATTTTTTTTACTCCCAAGGAAAATCTTATGCGCCCGCTCCCCAAAATGCGCAGCGCGGTTCTCGGTTTCACATTGATTGAAATCGTCATGGTGCTCGTCTTGTTGGGCATTCTGTCTGCTGTTGCCGTCCCGAAATATTTTGATCTTCAGGAAGAAGCCCAAGCCAAGGCTTGTCAACACAACCGAGGCGTTGTCCTGTCTGCCATTCATACACAGATGGCTGCCGCCAAGATTGCAGACGATTCACAACTGTTTAACGACTCTTCCGTCGACAAAGCCACGGAGTCCGCCCAAAAAGTGCTCCAGGAGGACTTTATCGACAAACAACAGACCCTTTGTCCCAGCGACGGCCATTTTTCCGCCAAAGCTGTCGAAATGTCTGACGGAAATTACGAATATCACGTCTATTGTGATATTCACGCTAAAGATTCCGATTCTTCGAGCGGGGGCAACGGCAGCACCGTCGTCACCCGAGAAGAGGCCAATGCGTTCTTGCAATGGTTGCAGGCCAAATTCTTACTGTCGGCAGATCAAAAATGGGTCAATGATTACTGTAAACGACAAAAGTATGACTGCAGTGACTTATCGCACTTTTTCAGTACAACCGGTACCAGTACAGAAATTGATTCCGGGGCCGCCATCAATCCTCAGTCAATGACAACCACCGTAACAAATGCTCTAAAAAACAGCGGCTTAGATACCGACAATGTTATTTGGCGATTAGAAAAAGCCCCAGGCGGTTGGAACAGTTGCAAAGGCACAAGCTGTACAGGAACCATGCTTGTCACCATTGCCAATAAATCGGATACTGTAGGCAAGAACGACGGAGATCCAATTTCAGTTTCACAATACAAACTGACATTCACTTACGGTGCTGACGGCACTATCACCACAAAAGACTCGTCTAAGACTTCCACCACCACGGCTAAATTAGAGAAAAAGGTCAACGCGGCACTGGATAAAAACACGCGCTATTGGGCATTGAAGACAAAATAATAAAGAGACTTCGCCTTATGTCTCATCTCAAACCGGAAAAATGGGCCCGCGTGCGGATCGACCGCAAGCTCAACAAAGCGGGTTGGCCCGTCCGTGAAGCACCGATGAAAGGGGGCTCGAAGCCGATTACCTGCTCCTCAACGGGAAAGCAGCAGCCGTTCTCGAAGCTAAACGCGAAGAGGTGAAATTGGACGACCCGCACCTCATCGTGCAGGCTGAAAACTGCACACGGCAGGCCCTTCCCGGGCCCCCGGTGTGGGCGTCGCCGATCCCCTTCGTGTACCTTTCCAACGGCAGCGCCATCGCTTTTAAGGACATCCGCAATCCCGACGCCCGTTACGAACTCATCCCAGACTTTCCGCATCCCAAGGATTTGGTGCACCGTCTGAGACTCAAAGGGGAGTTCGACGGCCTGCCGCATCTCTATGAAGGGGGTGTTGATAAAGTCGTCAGTTGACGATGAGACAACACCCCTTGTTTTTTCTAGAAAGTCTCGACCGACGTATCGCTAAGCAAGCGAAGTTTCGGGGTACGTCTGGCACATTTCTGAATTCCCGGAACCCCAAGCTTGTCGTAATAGGCATCTTGCTACACATAGGTTCGGGAGTTCTTGCACCTGCTGGAAGCTTTTTCGCGAAAAAACTCGCCGTTGCACGAAAAATCAATGCGCTGCGGCGAGTTTCTCGGAGGCGACTTTATCAACACCCCCTTCATCTGCTCAGCTTATTTGCGGGGACGCTTTTCAAGCAAAGGTTCCGTCACGCCTTCTACACCCACGAGGAGCACCGTCGTCAAGAACGTCAACTGAGAACCAAGATAGCTGTCCTTCGGGTCGTACCATTCCTTCACGTTGTGGTTAAAGCCTTCGGCTCCGCCGCCGCCCAACGTAGTGGCAGGAATACCGCAGTTCACCGCGATGTTGTGGTCGGTCGACGCTGCGTCATAGCCCTTCAGTTCGATTCCGAGTTCCTTCATGGAAGCGCGGGCCGCCTGCAACACGGAGACGTCGTGCGACTGCTGGCCGCCGGGACGGTGGCCGATGGGTTCGAGCGTAAGCTTCACCGCATTATCACCCGTCGCACCCCAGCGCTTGTTTTCTTCTTCACAGGCCGCTTCGATGAGGGGAAGAATCTGCTTTTCGAGATCCACCAATTCCTGAGCGCCGGCACTGCGCATATCGAGTTCCATTTCGCAGTGCGCGGCGATGGAATTCACCGTCGTACCGCCAGCGACCGTGCCGCAGGTGAAGGTCGTGCGGGGATCGGGACAGGTCTGAATGTCCGCAATCTTCGCAATGGCGCGACCCATGGCGTGAATCGCGGAAGGCGTACCGAACGCCTTCCAGGAGTGTCCGCCGGGACCGTCAAAATGCACGCGGTAGCGTTTGGAGCCGGTGGCCGCGTAAAGGAGCCGACCCACGTCCACACCATCCACAGAAATAAAGCCGTCGATCGCAAGACCCGACTTGTGGAAGAGGTACTTCGAGCCGCGGAGGTCGCCGTTGCCTTCTTCACCCACCGTGCAGACAAAATAGATGTCGCCCACGGTTTCAATCTTTTCTTCCTGCAGGGTGCGCAGCACCTGCAGATTCACGGCGAGCCCGCGGGCGTCGTCGCTGATGCCAGGCGCGTGGAGAATGCCGTTTTCATTGCGAACCTTCACATCGGTGCCGGCCGGGAACACCGTGTCCTGGTGTGCCGCCAACACGAGATGCGGCCCTTCGCCCTTCAACGTCCCCGGACGCACGGCAATGACGTTGCCTTCGCTGTCCATCGTGACGTCGGTGAGGCCCAGTTCCTTAAAGCGGCGCATCAAGTCTTCGCCGCGGGTCTTTTCGTGGAAGGGAGGCGCTTCGACTTCGGTGATGGCAATCTGGTCGGCAACGGTCTTCGCTTCGTCGCGCTTCAAGTCTTCAAGGCACTTCACGATACGCGGATCCGCTCTGAGCTTATCCGCAACCGTCGTTACCTCCGCCTTGACGGGGGGCAGGTCTTTCAAATCAAACATGCGGGGTTCTCCACATCAATAAAAAGCAAAACGTTCAGATATTACTACATAGTTTTGCTTACCTACTTTGCAGGACGCAAAAAAGGCGGCAACCTCTGTGAAAAAAGGGGCGCCGCCTCTTGTCTTAACGTTTGCCGCTTAACGACGCAGCTTCAGCCCGGCAAAGGCCGCGGCCATCGCGCCCGCAGCGGGACGTTCCGGGCGCTTTGCGACGGGTTTCATGCTGCCCGCGGAATGACTGCCGTGCGACACCTTCGCGCGATCCCCCGCGGATTTCGACTTCATGGAAAGCGAAATGCGCTTACGAGCGACGTCAACGTCCAACACGCGCACTTTGACGATATCGCCCACCTTCACCACCTCACGCGGATCCTTCACAAAGCGGTCGGCGAGTTCGGAAACGTGCACCAAACCGTCCTGATGCACACCGATGTCGACGAAGGCCCCGAAGGCTGCGACGTTCGTCACCGCGCCTTCCAATTCCATCCCCGGCGTCAGATCCGCCAACGTGTGCACGTTGTCCGCAAACTTTGCCGTCTTGAACTGCGGACGCGGATCACGCCCCGGTTTTTCGAGTTCAGAGAGAATGTCGGTCACGGTCGGAAGCCCGAACTTTTCGTCAGTGAATTCCACGGCGTGCAGGTTGTGGAGCACTTCTTCGTTGCCGATCAGTTTCTTAATGTCGAGTCCCGTCTTTTTCAAAATACGTTCCACCACCGGGTACGACTCCGGGTGCACGGCAGAGGCGTCCAAGGGATTGGCACCGTCCGGGATCCGCAAAAAGCCCGCCGCCTGTTCAAACGTCTTCGCCCCGAGACGAGGTACTTTCAACAACGCCTTACGGTCAGCAAAAGCGCCATTGGCGTCGCGGTAGGCGACGATGGCTTTTGCCTGCGTACCGGTGAGACCCGACACACGACCCAACAAGGCGGCGGACGCGGTATTCAAATCCACGCCCACGGCGTTCACGCAGTCTTCCACCACGGCATCCAATTTGCGAGCCAACTCCGTCTGGTTCACATCGTGCTGATACTGCCCCACGCCGATCGCCTTCGGGTCAATCTTCACCAATTCCGCCAAAGGATCCTGCAGACGCCGAGCGATCGACACCGCACCTCGATAGCTCACGTCCATCCCGGGGAGTTCGGCGACTGCCGACGCAGAAGCAGAATACACACTCGCCCCGGCTTCGCTCACGACCACCTTCGTAAGGCCCAATTCCGGGTG
>ULYY01023302.1_pt1 | contig 36606 bp, 29 predicted proteins | sample 1962601 | NCBI WGS metagenome assembly ULYY01 (sample SAMEA4835875, study PRJEB28245) | human gut metagenome | biome: gut microbiome; material: fecal sample | place: Denmark | collected 2008 | reverse complement strand
AGAGGGTTACCTCTTCTGAGATTTTATCCGGACACTAGTGAAGTTCGTTATATGAAAGTTTGCCCATATCAATGTCCCTCAAGCGTTAATAGAAGTCTATTTGCCAGCACCTTAACCACTGGCACACATACAGAATTTCCCAAAAGGTCAAAAGCTTTTTTCCTGCCATTCTTTTGTTTATAAAGATACGACAGGTCATAGCCTTTATAACCGAACAGTCTAAGGCCTTCTTCTATTGTTAAATGTCGAATGCCTTTCCCGTCTATTACACCAACTCTTTCCATATCCATTGCAACAAGTGTAGGCGCAAAACCTTTTGGATCAAGTATAAGATTATATTTAAAGCTCATTTTGCCAGCAACAATATTATATCCTTTGGGCTTTGACGTGTCATAAACTCTTTGAGTTGCTATGTTTACGCCATCACTAATTGTTACTTTCTTTTTGGGGTGTTCATAAACTAAATAACCCTTGGATACTAAATCGTTCAACATACCCTCAAGGTCTTTAGAATCATAAAATGTAGCTATTTGTTCTAAAGTCAGAGGCATTCCGTCCATCCAGTCAATCCCAATAATCGAAGCCCACTTCTTCTTTCTTCTTTCTTTCAAAAGAATATTTAAAAATTTTGTCTGTTCTTTTGAAACGGGGCCTTTTAATCCAATATCCCAACTATGAATATTAGAAGCGCCGCCCCTTTTATCCTTTACACACTTACCTGCAAGTTTATCCAATCCTACATTTTTTATAAGGAGTTTTGCAAATTCGGAATCATCGGTTTCTTCACCTCGTTGAATAACATCTTCAACAAACACTTTAGAAGTTTCTAGATTGGACAAGTCAACTTCTCCATAATTGGAATCAACGCCAACCAAATATACTCGTTTCCGCTTTTGCGGAACACCAAAAGCAGAGGCATCAAGGACTGCAACTGAAACATTATATCCAGCTATCTCCAATTTGTGCAAAATAGTACTCAGAGTTTTTCCATAAATTTGCCCCTTTTCCTTTCCCCCATGAGAAACAAGCCCCTCAACATTTTCCAATATGAAGCCTTTTGGTTTCATATTGAGTTGAGTAAGCTCATTAATTATACGTTCGATTTCAAAAAAAAGGGTACCTCGTGTATCAAGAAATCCCAACCCCTTGCCCGCAGCACTAAATGCTTGACAGGGAAACCCTCCTAAAATTACATCTGTTCCATTCGGAAGTAAATCAGCATTGACATCGTAAATATTATAATCACATTTTTCAGTAGGATATCTATGTCTGAGGGCTTCGATAGCAGCCGGTTTAATTTCAGAAGTAAGCACACATTTCGTTCTTAACCCCATCTCCTTAGCAGCTTGCTCAAAACCGATTCTAATACCACTTAATCCCGCAAATAAATCTATAAAATTATACATAATTTAGACTCTTTGAAATACAGTATTCATATGCCACTCTAAATACTCAGGGTTAGGTTTAGAAACAACATTGCTAAATGGCAGATAGTGATTATCGTATCTTTTAAAATTAGTTGCATATCCTTTTTCAAAAGCATATTTTTTTAAAGATGGAGATATATGCAACCGATATTCTGGATCTATACTTATAAGGCCCTCTACGAAAGCCTTAGCATGTAATATACTCAAGCACAAACCATTATCAGCTTTTAGATTATTCTCTTCATCAACACTTGACGGAATAATATGGCATGCTGTCACAAGAGATGGTATAGCCATCCCCGTGATTGCGCATTTTTGATTGTAATTAGAAAGGACAATGTCTTGAAATTTGAAGTCGTACATATCTTCAACCAGTCTGTCGACATCTTTTATACGTTGTACAGACTGTGACAATTCAACATTCTCTATAATTCTGATTCGACTTGAAGCCGCATCTATTTTTAATTGAGGCAAATTGTTCGCATATTTTTCCCAATAAACCGCACATTTTTTTCCGCCTCCACTAAGTCCGTTCGCTTGCAAATTAGGATCAAGGTGTGCATAATTGCCCAACCTCATACCGACTGAACTTGGCGTTCTCCCAAGAAATTTTGCCAATTTCACAATATCAGGATTTGTCTTGTTTATACTACCAAAAGGTATTCGGTAGTATAATTCAAGAGCAAGAACAAATTCTTCTTCTGTCCACGGTTTATTGGTCATATGAAAATCAAAAAAACCCATATAGCACCTGGAGGCGACCAAACCCTGCGCAACTACAAAGGAATTTTTATAATAAATTACCGGCACACTCACCGTTACATGTTTATTTTTTGGCCATTTCTAGAATTTAATGCTTCAAGTAACAAAGTTACGATTTTATTGCGAAAATATGTTTGATTTGTGAATAAAATTTTCAATCACAAAAATCATATATGCTCTGTTTTCCAGTATGCAAATTTAATCATTCTGATGGGCAGCAATATTGCCCATCGGAATCAAACTATCCTAACCGTCGCGATGGACAGAAAAGCGCCGGATACGGCAAGCAGACGCCCTAAAGATTTGAAGCCGTGCAAGCCGCTGTTTTTCACGGATTTCCATCACCATTTCCAATCCACACGCCTCATTTTACACCGATATTTTTTGCCTCTCTGAAATAATATGATTAATTTCGCACACAAAATCTTCATTTGTGCAGTCTGAAGACAAAAAGTAAATATGGTGAAAACAAGAGATAAACTAATCGACATTGCCCGTCAGCTCTTTGCCCACAAGGGCATTGAAAACACGACGATGAACGACATCGCCATCGCCGCCGAGAAGGGACGTCGCACCATCTACACTTATTTCAAAAACAAGCGCGACATCTACAACGCTGTGGTAGAGACTGAAAGCGACAAGGTGCTGAGCAAGCTCAGCGAGATAGCGAAACTTCAGATTCCCGCCGACGAAAAGCTGATGGAATTCATTTTCCAACGCTTTGACGCGATGAAAGACCTCGTGCATCGCAACGGCTCGCTGCGCGCCGGATTTTTCCGCGATGTGCGCAAGGTGGAGCGCGCCCGCAAAGCCACAAGCCCCAAGGAAGTGCACATTCTCGAAACTATACTTCAGGAAGGCGTCGACAGCGGCATTTTCCGCATCAAGCACGTCGACAAGACGGCCATGGTGATGATTCTGTGTCTGCAGGGTCTCGACGTGCCCTACATCCGCGAGAACTTCCGCGAGCTGGGCATCGAGAAAGACAAGCTGCGCGACTATCTGAGTGATTTTATTTTATACGGCATCAAGCAGTGACAAGCGTGTGCCGGACATTTGAATTTTAAATAACAACTTTTTAATTATACAGTTATGAAATTATTGGAAGGAAAAGTTGCACTCATCACAGGTGCAGCAAGAGGTATCGGAAAAGCAATTGCATTGAAGTTCGCTTCTGAGGGTTGCGACATCGCGTTCACCGACCTGGTAATCGACGAAAACGGAAAGAAAACAGAAGAAGAAATAGCAGCTTTCGGCGTAAAGGCTAAAGGTTACGCCTCAAACGCAGCCGACTTCGAGGCTTGCCACAACGTGGTGGCTGAAGTGGTGAAGGACTTCGGCCGTCTCGACATCCTCGTAAACAACGCCGGCATCACAAAAGACGGCTTGATGATGCGTATGTCGGAGGCTCAATGGGACGCTGTGATCGGCGTCAACCTGAAGTCTGCGTTCAACTTCGTTCACGCGGTGACTCCAGTGATGATGCGCCAGCGCACAGGCTCTATCATCAACATGGCATCGGTTGTTGGCGTACACGGCAACGCCGGTCAGGCAAACTACTCTGCATCAAAGGCCGGCATGATCGGCTTGGCTAAGTCGGTGGCTCAGGAGCTCGGCTCCCGCGGCATCCGCGCCAACGCAATCGCTCCTGGCTTCATCATCACCGACATGACTGCCAAACTCTCTGACGAAATCAAGGAAGAATGGTGCAAGAAAATTCCATTGCGCCGCGGCGGCACTCCGGAAGACGTTGCAAACATCGCCACATTCCTCGCTTCCGACATGTCTTCTTACGTGTCGGGACAGGTTATCCAAGTGGACGGTGGCATGAACATGTAGCAGCATCCGAAACCTGCGTTATAGAAAAACCGGAACAGCAGTTCCGGTTTTTTTTGTTTTGCGCAGACGCCAAGTTTCACTATTTATATGTAAATTTGCGCGATTATTTATCATTCTGAAAAATGGAACACAATCTGTCGAACATCCAATTATACGCCTACGCCTGCCTGATTTTCATCATCACCGGCGTTGTCTGCGGAATTGTCAGATGGAATCACATGTGCCGTCCGTTCAACGAAAATGGCGACTTCCACTACCCTGCCCGCCGCCTGGTGTCGTTCTTCTACATCGCCATCGCGCTTGAATTCCCATACGTTCTGAGTCCGACGACTCCCGACTACTGGACATACGTGAAAATTTTCGGCATAATCTTCTATCCCGTCTGTATGACAACACTGTTCAGCAGCTACTTCTTTCGGAAACGGCTGCGCGACAGCATTCTGCTGAAAACATATCTATTCTCTGCATTTGCATTGCTCCTGTCGCTGCTCGCAATAGCTCTGACAATGGGCGGACACGTCCTGACCGACGCCGGAACGCCTCTGATGGCTGCGATGGGCGGCTTCAGCCTGCTGTTCTCAACGCTGTCGGTGCACATCACCAACCAGCTGAAACGCACCATCGACAAATTCAACACCGACAACTACTCAAACGTGGAGGACTTCCCCTACAGATTCGCCCAACTGGTGCTCTACCTGCCGCTCTGCTGGATTGCACTGATGTGGGCTGTGTTTGTCTCCGACAGCCGTTGGTGCAAACTCGCCGTCGACCTTATCACGTCGGCAGCGATGATCTACATGCTGTGCATAATCCTGCACCCACAACAGCTGTTTACAAACAAACAGGAGCCCGACCCAGCAAACGACGGCAGCAAGGACACCGCCACGACCGATTCGCCGTCGGAAATAGACGCCATCGGGAACGAAGTGCTGTCGATAATACTCCGCCGCTACCGCGAGCCGCATCTGCAGAAATCGGAAGTGCTGTCGGAAATCCCGAAAGGCAAAGTCAACGCCGCAAGCAAATACATAACCCAACTGGGATACTACAACCTCGTGAACATGTTCCGCCTGCAGCACGCCGCCCTCTACAAGGAGGGCATCCGGCGGCAAAACAGGAGGAAATTGCCGAAGAATCGGGATTCTCGTCGCGCACGGCGTACTACAAGGCGCGCAAAAGCGTGGCGGCAATCGACGACAAAATCGTGAAGAGTGTGAAACTTTAAACCCGTTGTACAGACATGACTTTCGAACCATTAGCAGAACGCTTGCGACCGAAGTCGCTCGATGAATATATCGGACAGAAACACCTCGTCGGAGAAGGATGCATACTCCGCAAGATGATTGAGTCGGGACACATCTCCTCTTTCATCCTGTGGGGACCTCCGGGCGTGGGAAAGACCACACTCGCCAAGATTATCGCCTCTCAGGTGCAGGCTCCGTTCTACACGCTCTCCGCCGTGCATTCCGGAGTGAAGGACGTGCGCGACGTGCTGACGCTATGCAAACGCGACGCCTCGAGCATGTTCAGCCAGCACCGCCCAATCCTTTTCATCGACGAAATCCACCGCTTCAACAAGTCGCAACAGGACTCGCTGCTTGCCGCCGTGGAAACAGGCACAGCCACGCTGATTGGCGCCACCACCGAAAACCCGTCGTTTGAAATCATCCGCCCGCTGCTGTCGAGAGCGCAAGTCTACGTGCTGAAGCCGCTGACAGACACCGACTTGAACGAACTGCTACATCGCGCCATTACATGCGACAGCGAGCTGAAGCAACGCAAGGTGGAGGTGGTCGAGACCGAAGCACTGTTCCGCTTTGCCGGAGGCGACGCCCGCAAAATGCTCAACATCCTCGACCTGCTTAGCCAGTCGGTGGGCGACGACGAGCCTATCGTGGTGCGCAACGACATCGTCACCGAACGGCTGCAACAGAACCCAATGGCATACGACAAAGGCGGAGAGATGCACTACGACATAGTCTCTGCATTCATCAAGAGCATACGCGGAAGCAATCCCGACGCCGCGGTCTACTGGCTTGCCCGAATGATTGCAGGCGGCGAAGATCCGGCATTCATCGCCCGTAGACTGGTCATCTCAGCTGCCGAGGACATCGGACTTGCCAATCCAAACGCACTGCTGCTCGCAAACGCCACCTTCGACGCCCTGCAGAAAATCGGCTGGCCGGAAGGACGCATAATCCTCTCTGAATGTGTCGTGTATCTCGCCACATCGCCCAAAAGCAACTCTGCATACAACGCCATCAACGAGGCGCTGGAGTTTGTCGACCAAACGGGCAACCTGCCTGTACCGCTGCATCTGCGCAACGCTCCGACAAAACTGATGAAAGAGATGGGCTACGGCGCCGACTACAAATATCCGCACTCCTATCCCGGAAATTTTGTGGAACAGGATTATCTACCGCACGAAATCAGCGATAAAAAGTTCTGGAACGCCTGCCAAAATCCGCAGGAAGCAAGAATGACGGAAAGAATGGATGCTTTATGGAGTAAACATAAATAAAGAAACAAAAAATATAAAACTACTATGCTTACAAAGAAAATAACAGACGGTATATATTATGTAGGTGCAAACGACCGCACCACAACAAGATTCGAGGGATTGTGGCCGCTGCCCTACGGAGTGTCGTACAACTCCTACCTTGTGGCTGGTAACGACAAAACCGCAATCATCGACGGTGTGGAAATATCCCACGCTTTCGAGCAGATTGCCCAAATCAAGAAAATCCTGCACGACAACGCTCCCGACTATCTCATCGTCAACCACATGGAGCCTGACCACACCGGTGCCGTACAGACACTGCGCGCCGCGTTTCCCAACCTGACAATCGTGGGCAACGCAAAGACAATCGACATGCTCAAAGGATACTACGGCATCTGCGACGGCACGCTGACCGTGGCAGACGGCGACACCATCGACCTCGGCGGCAAGACTCTGAAATTCGCGCTCACTCCGATGGTGCATTGGCCTGAGACTATGATGACCTACGCCGTAGAAAACAAAACCCTGTTCTCTGGCGACGCCTTCGGTTGCTTCGGAGCCCTCAACGGAGGCATCATTGATGAAGAGATGGACACTTCTCTATATTTCCCCGAAATGACCCGCTACTACTCAAACATCGTCGGAAAATACGGACTCCCCGTACAGAAAGCACTGCAGAAACTGAGCGGTGTGGCAGTGGACTACATCTGCTCGACTCACGGCCCGGTATGGCACAGCCAGGCTGCCGAAGTGATAGGCATCTACGACCGCCTCAGCAAAGGCGAAAGCGAGAACGGCGTGGTAATAGCATACGCCTCAATGTATGGGCACACCGAAGAGATGGTCGAGGCATTCGCCCGCATGCTCGCTGAAGAAGGAGTCAGAAACATCCGCATCCACAACGTTTCGTATGCCGACGAGTCGTTTGTCATCAGCGACATCTACAAATACAAAGGGCTTGTCATCGCATCACCAACCTACAACGGCTCCGTCTTCCCCCGCATCGACTCCCTGCTTAAGTCGCTCGCGCTGCGAGGCGTAGGAGGCAAAGTGTTTGCGCGCCTCGGGTCGTTCACATGGGCAGGAGCCGCCACCAAGACCATCGACAGCATGACAGAGAAGCTGAGACTCACCGTCGTCGGCAACCCCGTGGAGATGAAACAAAGCTGCACAACCGACACCGTCGAGGCCTGCCGAGCACTTGCCAAAGAATTTGCAGAAGCACTCAAAGCGTAATCCTTTGAGATTTCCCATATTTTGACTACTTTTGCAAAAATTATCTAACTTATGGCAGAATCTACACTTTTGAGCAGACTTGACGGCATCGACGCCCGCTTTGAGGAGGTAAGTCTACTGATTACCGACCCATCGGTTATCAGCGACATGAAGCGCTTTGTCAAGCTTACCAAAGAATATAAAGACCTTGAGAAGCTGACCAAGGTCACTTCTAAATACAAACAAATGCTGCGCGACATCGAGGAGGCACGCGAAGTGCTCGACACCGAGACCGACCCCGATATGCGAGAACTGGCAAAAGAAGACCTTGACGCCAACACCGCCGCCCTTCCGGAAATCGAGGAAGAAATCAAACTGTTGCTTATCCCTGAGGATCCAGAAGACGACAAAAACGTGATTCTTGAAATCAGAGGCGGCACTGGTGGTGACGAAGCCGCCATCTTTGCAGGCGACCTTTTCCGAATGTATGCAAAATACTGCGAGACAAAAGGCTGGAAGATGGAGATTATGAGCTTCAGCGAAGGCTCAGCCGGCGGATACAAGGAAATAATCTGCTCAGTAAGTGGAGAGAAGGTCTACGGCACGCTGAAATACGAGTCGGGCGTGCACCGCGTACAGCGCGTGCCAGCGACGGAGACTCAAGGCCGCGTACACACATCGGCGGCTTCGGTTGCCGTGCTGCCAGAGGCTGAACCATTCGACGTGGAAATCAACGAAGGCGAAATCAAGTGGGATACGTTCCGAAGCGGCGGTGCCGGCGGACAGAACGTGAACAAAGTGGAGTCGGGCGTGCGCCTGCGCTACAACTGGAAGAACCCCAACACTGGCGTTGTGGAGGAAATCCTCATCGAATGTACGGAAACGCGCGACCAGCCCAAAAACAAGGAACGCGCCCTCGCCCGTCTGCGCACATTCATCTACGACAAAGAACATCAGAAATACGTTGACGACATCGCGTCGCGACGCAAGACAATGGTGTCGACCGGTGACCGCTCCGCTAAAATCCGCACCTACAACTATCCGCAAGGACGAATCACGGACCACCGCATCAACTACACCATCTACAACCTTGCGGCGTTTATGGACGGCGACATCCAAGACTGCATCGACAATCTGATTATCGCCGAAAACGCAGAGAAACTGAAGGAGACAGAATTGTAAAAATCAGATACGAAACAATGACAAGAAAAGAACTGCTTGACAACATCCGCCGCAAGAAATCATTTCTTTGCGTAGGCCTTGACACTGACATCAAGAAAATCCCGGAGCATCTGAAAAACGACGCCGATGCGATTTTCAAGTTCAACAAAGCAATAATCGACGCCACTGCTCCTTACTGCGTGGCATACAAGCCAAACCTCGCATTCTATGAATGCTTCGGCATCGAAGGCTGGACCGCTTTGGAAAAGACAATAAAGTATCTGAAACAAAACTATCCCGACCAGTTCATCATCGCCGACGCAAAACGCGGCGACATCGGCAACACCTCCGCAATGTATGCCCGCAGCTTCTTCGAGCATCTTGATGTTGACGCCATCACCGTAGCTCCATACATGGGCGAAGACAGCATTTCTCCATTCTACGGCTACGAAGGAAAATGGGTAATCGTTTTGGGTCTCACATCAAACAAAGGCTCGCACGACTTCCAACTCACCGAGGATGCCGACGGCACTCCTCTGTACCAGAACGTGATGAGCAAAGTGTCTTCATGGGGAACAAGCGACAACACGATGTTTGTTGTCGGCGCCACACAAGGCAAAATGTTTGAAGAGGTGCGCCGTGTAGTCCCCGACAAGTTTCTACTTGTGCCTGGTGTCGGAGCCCAGGGCGGAAGCCTTGAGGAAGTTGCACGCTACGGCATGACCGACGACTGCGGTCTGCTCGTAAACTCCTCACGCGGCATCATCTACGCCTCGACCGGAGAAGATTTCGCCACCGTTGCCGGACAGAAAGCAAAAGAACTGCAAGTGCAAATGGAACAGCTGCTTGCAGGCAAAGGCATTATTTAACCCCGACAACAAACTTTAATACGGAAATAATTCTGTATTCAAAAATCTTTAACTAACTTTGCACAGTTACAAAGCGAAAATATTAACTTATTAATTTTCAATAAAATGACAATCGAACAATACAACTTCGCAGGTAAAAAAGCGATTGTGCGCGTTGACTTCAACGTGCCATTGGACGAAAACGGCAAAATCACTGACGACACCCGTATCCGCGGTGCCCTCCCAACTTTGAAAAAAATTCTTGCCGACGGTGGCGCTCTCATAATTATGTCGCACATGGGCAAGCCTAAAGGCAAAGTAAACGCAAAACTTTCCTTGAGCCAGATTAAGGACGCCGTAGCTGCCGCTCTCGGCACAGACGTAAAGTTCGCTCCTGACTGCGCCAAGGCAGCCGACGCCGCAGCAGCTTTGAAACCGGGCGAAGTGCTTCTTCTCGAAAACCTCCGCTTCTATCCTGAAGAGGAAGGCAAGCCTGTTGGCATCGACAAAGAAGATCCAGCATACGACGCAGCCAAGAAAGAAATGAAAGAGAGCCAGAAAGAATTCGCAAAAACTCTCGCAAGCTACGCTGACTGCTACGTTAATGATGCGTTCGGAACTGCACACCGCCGTCACGCTTCAACAGCTGTCATCGCCGACTATTTCGACGCTGACAACAAGATGCTCGGCTACTTGATGGAAAAAGAAGTTACAGCCGTTGAAAATGTACTCAACAACATCAAGCGTCCGTTTACAGCAATCATGGGTGGTTCGAAAGTTTCTACCAAGATTGGCATCATCGAAAACCTTATGGACAAGGTTGACAACTTGATTCTCTGCGGAGGTATGACATATACTTTCGCAAAGGCACAAGGCGGCAAGATTGGTGTTTCAATCTGCGAGGATGACAAGCTCGACCTCGCTCTCGACATCATCAAAAAAGCAAAAGAAAAAGGCGTGAACCTCGTGCTTGGAACTGACTGCGTGGCAGCCGACAAGTTCAGCAACGACGCCAACACTCAGGTCTGCCCATCAAACGACATCCCAGAAGGCTGGGAAGGTATGGATGCAGGTCCTGCAACACGCGAGCTCTTCGCAAACGCCATCAAGGACGCAAAGACAATCCTCTGGAACGGTCCTGCAGGTGTATTTGAATTCGACAACTTCACAGCCGGCTCACGCGCTATCGCAGACGCCATCGTAGAGGCTACTGAAAAGGGAGCGTTCTCACTCGTTGGCGGCGGCGACTCTGTTGCTTGCGTAAACAAGTTCGGCTTGGCTGACAAAGTATCGTACGTATCTACTGGCGGCGGCGCGCTTCTCGAGGCTATCGAGGGCAAAGTGCTTCCAGGAATCGCAGCCATCAAAGGCTAATACAGATTAACCGACAATAAAGAAACGTGCAACCCACACAGTTGCACGTTTTTTTGTTTTTATTTTCTCTTGAACAGCGAAAGATCATATTTTTCATCGTAGCGATAAAGCTCGTAATCCCCATCAAGCACACCCTTGATGTTACTCTGTCCGTACTGGTAAACAAGTATCCATTCAGCCAGGCCAGAACGATAACAGTCTACGACCTTTTGCCGCAGCGATGGCCCATTCTCTATAGCCCAATCCTGAGTAGCGAAAAATCTGTAATCTGGCTCACGGCCTGCATAAATGTAGAATGTTGGGGAAATATCATATGCCACAAAAGTGTCGCACTTAGGCACATTGTCTGTCATTTCGATGCTTTTTTGAGTTAATCCCATGGGCACGGATGCTGCACAATTTCTAAACAATAGCTTTCATCGAAATAACTCAGTAAATGGAACACGAGATATGGCTGAAGCAAAGAAAAAAAGCGCCGTGGCGACTTCTTTATGAAATCACGCCACGGCGTTATTGCTGTTTATTCCAAATCGTCCATTAGCCCGTTTGTTTTTTTTTATTCCTCCTTCCGCTAACCAATACAACAAAGAGGCGTAGCTCCTAACACGGAGCCGCGCCTCTTTAGATTATTAAGGAACGATGTTCCTCAGGCAATCTTATTACCTTTAAAGGCTGAATACCTTTATAAACTTAAAACCGAAATTCAATCTTATCTACTACTAACCTAAACCTAATATCCTAAAACCTAAAATCCATATTATTTCATTACAGAGAAAAGAATGTATCTTTCTTTTTACGCTTGCAAAATTACGCAAAATAGCGTGTATAATTTGACACTATTATAGCAGATATTGTGCGTAATATACACATATATAAGATTACTTCGCCTTCACGTAGTCAACGAAGGCGTAGGGCTGGTGGTGCTTCTCGTCTGTGGGATGCTCCTCACGGCTCACTCTTGTACTAAAAACCATAATACAAACGATCCAATTCCTTACTAACATTCTCTATTTTTCTTGGATAATAATCTCCCAGGAATTGGATTTCATCAAAGCATACACTATTAGAGTCATTCTGATATTTCTCTATAATAGATTTATACCTATTATCATTCTCTGTATTGTGATGTATTTTAGACATGTCTTCGCTAACTGTCCATGTGCAACAGTTCAAAGCTCCTCCCCATTTTTTGATAAAATCTTTCATCTGAACTTGATATATTCTACCTTTATAATCTGGATATAAAGCAATAAATTGCCCCATTGCTTCATTATCAAGTTTAGCATTCCCGATACCAGGAACAATGATAACGTCACGCGTTTGAAGTGCGTTGACATAAGCCCAACTTAATTCGTGATATTCAGAGAGTTTCAACTCTATAACATAAAAATGTTCCATAAGGATATTACGCATTCGTGTGGCAATATCATCATCATATACAGAAAGATTGGCTAATACAACAGCTTTCCCATCTTTATTTATATCGACAAATCTTAGGATTCCATCCGTATGCCCACAAATGTCCTTTGGGTCCCATGGTAGCCATACTATAGTTATATCATCATAATCCGAATTACACTCTTTGGGTTTGAAAGAATCCTGTATTTGTGTTTCTATCTCCTTTTGAGATAATCCTTCGTTTTCTCTCATCACTTTGTCTGTCATTACAATAAAAGATTGCGTGGTGTAGGAATTTGGAAGTCCTATTTCGCCGATAACAATATTGCCACCATCAATAACCAAAGAAGAATGATTGACGATAAAATTGTTTCCTTCAATCTTCTTCATCACCTTATCTGCATTAGTAATGTATTTTTCCTTTCCTTTTAGATAGTCGGGATTGTATACAAATTGAGAGAAACGCTCACTTGCATATTGTACTGGCATATAATCTCGACACCAATAATCCTTAGTCAAAGAAAGGGTTTCGTGTGCCACATTATTAGCATCAAGAATTTCACAAATATCCTTATAGATATTGGGACAATCTGTACACAACAACTTTGAAAAATAAACTTTATCTTTATATTGTTCTGTTATCATAGCTTTTCAACTTTTTTAAATCCCCATAATCTGTTGTCCTCTATATTGATTCGCGGCATAGGTTCTGCATAGCCCGACTTTTCATCAGTATCATCAATCCATTCAATACTAAACTTACCATTGTTAAGCATATTTGCTCCACCAAAGAAATCATACCAAAAATCATGAGGAGCCCAATCTTTTCTTTTTTCATTATTCTCCCATTCCTTTTTACCAGGCTCTATAGCTTTATAGCCTCTAATCAAGAAAGACGCATGATATTTCTTTTGTGGATCATCAAACAAAACATCTACTCCCGATGGATTCGGACATACAGCACCTAAAGCATAGCCAAATTCATCTTTCCCTTTCAGATATTTTATTTTATCTTTAATATAGCCATCATCCTCGTGGTAATAGAATTCGATGCAGGTCAACTTTAGTTTATATGCATCCTTACAACCTCCATTAATAAGGAAATAGCCAGAGAAGAATGCAGCTTCTGCTATTTTCTTAAACTCTTCAAATAGGTTTGCTTCGCAACCTTCTGCTCCCTTAAACGCCTTCAAGGCTTGAAATAATCTTGATTCCATACTTATTGAATTATCTTTAGTTGTAAATCCCTATTGTGTTTTCAACCATTTATCCCAAATCGGTCGTACATTTGGGTTTAACGAATCTTTTGCAACTCATGTTTTTTGTAAACTTTATTACAAAAGTAGTCAAAACACAGCGAAGTGCAAAGATTCCAATCAATTATATTCTTACAGGAATCGCCCATGAAGTCTAATCAATTCTGAAAAATCATTAAAAAATGTATATGCGGCGCGTCTGAACGTTTTTTTATTGCCTAAAATTGCGTTTCTCGCGATTTCTTTTAGTAATTTTGTTCGTTAGTATAACATAAACTCAAAAATGAATAGTAAAACACTATCTAAACTCTAAACTCATATAAAAACTATGGCAGAAAACAGAGAAAAATTGTTCGACCAATTTGCTCCCGTTTCCACAGAGACATGGAAAGCTAAGGTCGTTGCCGACCTTAAAGGAGCCGATTTCGACAAGAAATTGGTGTGGCGGACAAACGAAGGATTCAATGTTCAGCCGATGTACCGCGCCGAAGACATTGAGAATCTTAAAACAACTGACTCGCTACCTGGAGAATACCCATTCGTACGCGGCACACGCACTGACAACGAATGGTTTATCCGTCAAAACATCGTTGTAGAAAACGTTGCAGAGGCAAACGAGAAAGCGAAATCATTGACAACCAAAGGTGTTACATCTTTCGGATTCAAATTGTCAGAAGCACTCACCGCCGACAACGTTGCCACACTGCTCGACGGCATCGACCTTGCAAAGGTAGAAGTGAACTTCGAATCATGCCCGAAATGCGCGGTTGCAACAACCAAGGCTCTTGTTGAATACCTCACATCCAACGGCAAAGCAGACGAGTTTACCGGTTCTGTAAAATTCGACCCGTTCGTACGCTTGCTCAAGCACGGGGTTGACTTCGGCGGCGACATCAAAGCCATGGCAAAAGAATTGACAGAGATTGTCGCTCCTGTAAAGAACCTCCGCGTATTCACTGTAGACACAGTGCTTCTCAGCGACGCCGGCGCATACATCGCACAAGAACTCGGATACGCCCTCGCATGGGGAAACGAGTGGATGTCGCAACTCACCGACGCTGGTGTGGCTGTCGACGAGGCTGCAAAGCGCATCAAATTCAATATGGGCATCACCTCCAACTACTTTATGGAGATTGCCAAATTCCGTGCAGCACGTATGCTGTGGGCACAAATCGTAAAGCAATATCAGCCAGAATGCGACTGCGCCTGCAAAATGAACGTACACGCTGCCACAACAAAATTCAACCAAACAGTATTCGACGCACACGTCAACCTGCTGCGTACACAGACAGAAACCATGTCGGCAGCATTGGCAGGAGTAGACTCAATCACCGTCACTCCGTTTGACGCACAATTCAAGAATCCTGACGAGTTCTCAGAGCGCATCGCACGCAATCAGCAGCTGCTGCTCAAGGAAGAGAGCCATCTTGATAAAATCACCGACCCAGCCGGCGGTTCATACTATGTAGAGACATTGACAGCGTCAATCGCCGATGTTGCTTGGAAAAACTTCCTTGCCATTGAAGACCTCGGCGGCTTCTACGCAGCCATCAAAGAAGGCAAAATCCAGGAAGAGCTCCAAGAGACATCAAAGAAACGTCACCAAGACGTTGCCCGCCGCAAAGAGTCTCTCCTCGGCACAAACCAGTTCCCTAACTTCACAGAAGTTGCAGGCAACAAGATTGAGAAGACCGACGGATGCAACTGCGGCTGCAAGCACGACGCACAGGAAGGTGCTGTGGCATCAATCCCGACAGCACGTGCGGCAAGCGACTTTGAGGCACTCCGCCTTGCAACAGAGAAATCGTCAGTACGTCCGAAAGTATTTATGCTTACAATCGGCAACTTGGCAATGCGCCTTGCCCGCGCACAGTTCTCTTCCAACTTCTTCGCCTGCGCAGGTTATGAAATCATCGACAACCTTGGTTTCAAGACCATCCAGGAAGGCATCGACGCCGCTATGGAAAAGAAAGCCGACATCGTGGTGCTCTGTTCAAGCGACGACGAATACACAGAATATGCACCGGAAGCATTCAAGCTGCTCGACGGCCGCGCCGAGTTTGTTGTAGCCGGCAACCCAGCCTGCACAGAAGACTTGAAAGCCCAGGGCATCAAATACTTTGTTCATGTCCGCAGCAACGTCCTCGAGACACTGCAGGAATTCAATGCTAAATTATTAAAATAGAAGAAGGACAGAAATGAGACCAAATTTCAAAAACATAGATATCAAATCGGACGCTTTCAACGTTAAGCACGCTCCGATTGCAGAAGGTGAGAAATGGGTTACTCCGGAGCTTATTCCGGTTAAGCCGATCTACACTAAAGCAGACCTTGAAGGCTTGGAACACCTCAACTACGTTGCCGGTATTCCTCCATTCCTCAGAGGTCCGTACAGCGGTATGTACGCCATCCGTCCTTGGACAATCCGCCAATACGCAGGTTTCTCCACAGCCGCTGAGTCAAACGCATTCTACCGCCGCAACCTTGCTTCCGGACAGAAAGGTCTGTCAGTGGCATTCGACCTGGCTACACACCGTGGCTACGACGCTGACCACCCACGCGTAGTCGGCGACGTCGGCAAGGCTGGTGTGTCAATCTGCTCTATCGAGGACATGAAGGTGCTCTTTGATGGTATTCCATTGAACAAGATGTCAGTGTCAATGACAATGAACGGCGCCGTTCTTCCTGTCCTTGCATTCTACATCAACGCCGGTCTTGAGCAAGGCGCGAAATTGGAAGAAATGGCAGGTACAATCCAGAACGATATCCTGAAAGAGTTCATGGTGCGCAACACATATATATATCCACCTGAATTCTCAATGCGAATCATCGCCGATATTTTTGAGTACACTTCTCAGAACATGCCTAAGTTCAACTCGATTTCAATCTCAGGCTACCACATGCAGGAGGCAGGCGCAACAGCCGATATCGAGTTGGCATACACCCTTGCCGACGGTCTTGAGTATCTCCGCGCCGGTGTCAACGCAGGTATGGACATCGATGCGTTTGCTCCACGTTTGTCATTCTTCTGGGCTATCGGCATGAACTTCTTTATGGAGATTGCCAAAATGCGTGCCGCACGTATGCTGTGGGCTAAGATTGTAAAACAATTCAATCCGAAGAATCCGAAATCATTGGCTCTGCGCACACACTCACAGACATCAGGATGGTCGCTCACCGAGCAAGACCCATTCAACAACGTAGGCCGTACATGTATCGAGGCTATGGGCGCAGCGTTGGGACACACCCAGTCGCTCCACACCAACGCCCTCGACGAGGCCATCGCATTGCCAACCGACTTCTCGGCACGTATTGCCCGCAACACCCAGATTTACATCCAGGAAGAAACCTACATTACTAAGGAAATCGACCCATGGGCAGGTTCTTACTATGTAGAAGCGCTCACCAACGAGTTGGCCCACAAGGCTTGGGAACACATCCAAGAAATTGAGAAACTCGGCGGTATGGCAAAAGCCATCGAGACAGGCACACCGAAATGCCGCATCGAGGAAGCAGCAGCACGCACCCAGGCGCGTATCGACTCAGGCAAGCAGACAATTGTCGGAGTCAACAAATACCGTTTGGAGAAAGAGGCTCCTATCGACATCCTCGAAATCGACAACACAGAAGTACGCAAAGAGCAAATTGAGCGTCTCAACGACCTTCGCGCACACCGCGACGAAGCTGCTGTCAAGAAAGCGCTTGCCGCCATCACGGAATGCGTACGCACAAAAGAGGGCAACCTCCTCGACCTTGCTGTCAAGGCAGCAGCCGTAAGAGCGTCGCTCGGAGAGATTTCAGATGCCTGCGAAGAAGTTGTAGGCCGTTATAAAGCAGTAATCAGAACAATTTCAGGCGTGTATTCATCAGAAACTAAAAACGATCCGGACTTCCAGAAAGCACAGAAGATGTGTGAGGAGTTCGCTAAGAGAGAAGGTCGTCAGCCACGTATCATGATCGCCAAGATGGGTCAGGACGGACACGACCGTGGTGCAAAAGTTGTGGCTACAGGTTATGCCGACTGCGGTTTCGACGTCGACATGGGTCCGTTGTTCCAAACTCCAGCCGAGGCTGCCCGCCAGGCTGTTGAGAACGACGTTCACATTCTCGGTGTATCATCGCTTGCCGCTGGCCACAAGACATTGATTCCGCAAGTAATCGAGGAATTGAAAAAACTTGGCCGCGAGGACATCATCGTTATTGCAGGCGGTGTAATCCCTGCACAAGACTACGACTTCCTCTACAAGGCTGGCGTAGCAGCAATCTTCGGCCCTGGAACACGCATTCCTTACTCAGCAATCAAGATGCTCGAAATCTTGAACGCTGCTGAATAAGCGATTTTCCATCATAGAAAAGTCGGCATCAACCACGGATGCCGACTTTTTTCTTTTTTTAACTCGTTAAATTTCAAGTTTTTTTTGTTCTCATCAATTTTTCTTACAAAAGAAATGAACAAAAGCCGAACCGATATTGTTGTAGGGATAAACAATTTATACTACTTTTGCATACTATTTTTACAAATACCAAAACATTGTGATTATGAAAAAATTTTTATCTTTTTCAATTTTGGCAGCCGCAGCATTGACTATGACTCCGGCCGTCAATGCACAGGAGGCCGACTATAACTACACAAACATTCCTCCGGCAAAAGACATCTACACTCATTCTTGGCGTGACAATTGGTACATCCAACTCGGTGCCGGTGCACAGATGCCAATTTTCGAGAAAAACGGAGATGCAAGCAACTTCCAGATGAAGAAGACCACCGCTCTTTATGAGGCAGGTGTAGGACATTGGTTCTCGCCATACTTCGGATTCCGTTTCCGCGGACAAGGTGGCGCAATGCATTGGGAAAACAGCAACCAATGGCACAAAGGGAAATATGCCAACCTCAACTTGGAAATCACTTGGGATATGTTCAACAGCCTTTGCGGCGTGAACGACCATCGCGTGTTCAGCATCATCCCTTACCTCGGTGTTGGTGGATCGTACGCTTGGGACTACTGTGTTGCCGGCAACATTCTTGACAACGACGGCAAGGTTATGGAACATCAAGGTGTTGTAAACACAAACCTCGGTCTTCAATTCCGTTTCCGCTGCAGCAAGCGTGTAGACCTCTATGTAGACGCCCGTTTGACAGGTACAGCCGACAATATCAACAACATCGCATGGAAGACAGGTCTTGACCCAATCTTCTCTATGACCGGTGGTTTGCAAATCAACCTCGGCAAAGAAGGCCGTCACGTGACAAAATACACTCCGTTTGACTGCATGGGCGCAATCAACGACCTCAACGGCCGCATCAACAAACTTCGCGGCGAGTTGGCAGACACTGAGGCTCAGCTCCGCGCTGCACAAGCACAACTCCCATGCCCAGAGGTTACAGAATCAGCAGCTCCTGCTAAAACCGCAAATTCTGTCAACCCAGCTGTCCGCTTCAAATTCAACTCTGCAAAGGTTTCTGCAAACGACCAAGTTACACTCTACGACGTAGCTCAGGTTTTGAAACAAGACGAAAATGCAAAGGTTGTCCTCAAGGGTTATGCTGACAAGAGAACTGGTACTGCAGACTACAACAAGAAACTTTCTGAGCGCCGTGCAAACGCAGTTAAGGAAGCACTCGTTGCCTACGGCATCGACGCAGACCGCATCGAGGTAGAGGCTATCGGTGTTGAAGAGCAGCCATACACTGACAACAACAACTGGAACCGCGTGGTAATCGTTACAACTAAGTAACAATCATCTACCTATCCATAAGGAGGCAGTCCCAAAAGGGGCTGTCTCTTTTTTTATACCCACAGCCATGAATTATCTTTTTGAAAGCCATACGCAACAAATTTGCTAATAAATGCCAGTTATACGCAACTTTTGCTTACCTTTGCACATAAAATTGAATGAATGATGAAAGAATTATTACAAAAGAAACTTAGCGACTCGGCGGCGGCAAGATGGACAGCGCTGCTTGCAGTCTCATTCACAATGATGTGCGGCTACTTCTTTACCGATGTAATGTCGCCACTTGAGCCAATGCTCACCAGCAACGACGTAAACGGCCTCGGATGGACATCCGACGAATACGGATTCTTCTCTGGCGCATATGGCTATTTCAACGTGTTCCTGCTACTCTTGTTTTTCGGAGGAATCATACTCGACAAATTCGGCATCCGCTTTACCGGTCTGGCATCGACACTTCTGATGTTTGGCGGCGCACTTATCAAATGGTGGGCAGTAAGCAACACATTCGACGGCTCCGTCACTCTTCCTTTCGGAATAGGCACATACCACACACAAGTGCTTTGGGCTTCACTCGGATTTGCCATCTACGGCGCAGGATGCGAAATTGCAGGAATCACCGTGACCAAGATAATCGCCAAATGGTTTACCGGACACGAGCTCGCTCTCGCTATGGGATTTCAGGTTGCACTGGCGCGTATCGGCACAGCCTGCGCCCTCGCCCTCGCCCTTCCGTTTGCCAAAGCGTGCGGAGGAGTACATGCAGCGGTAGGTCTTGGCGCCGCATTGCTCTGCATCAGTGTCGTAGCCTTCTTGGTCTACTGCGTAATGGACAAGAAAGAAGACGCCTCTGCCGAAGCCGTACAGACAGAACCGGAAGAAGGATTCAAATTCTCCGACCTCAAGATGCTGATCAGCAACCGCGGCTTCTGGTATATGGCAACACTCTGCCTTATGTTCTACGCAGGAGTGTTTCCTTTCCTTAAATTCGCCACAAAACTTATGGTATTCAAATATGGCGTAGACGAGAATATGGCAGGTCTCATTCCGGCCATGTTGCCATTCGGCACAATCTTCCTCACTCCGCTCTTTGGCTATGTCTATGACAAATTCGGGAAAGGCGCCACACTGATGATAATCGGAAGCGCGCTGCTCACAATTGTGCACATAATCTTCGTACTGCCAATAACATCCTACATCGTTGCCATCGCCGCAATGATAGCGCTCGGCGTTGCCTTCGGACTTGTCCCGTCGGCTATGTGGCCGTCGGTTCCGAAAATCATACCGATGAAACTGCTCGGCTCGGCATACGCTATGATTTTCTACATTCAGAATATCGGGCTTGCCCTTGTGCCAGTATGGATTGGCAAAGTGAACCAAGCAAACACATTGGCAAACGGAAGCATTGACTATACCGAGACAATGACAATCTTCGCCGCCTTCGGCGCGATTGCCGTCATCATCTCACTGCTCCTGTTCTTTGAAAACAAGAAAAAGGGCTACGGCCTTGAAGAGCCGAACATCCAATAAGCGACCAGACACTGAGCCACATTGAAAGATTTTTCAATGTGGCTCTTATTTTTCAGGCAAAACATTAGGAAATAAAGAAATCTTTCTTTATTTTTGTGTATGCTTAATTATAAATCAACACAAACCATTAGATATGAAAAAGCATAATTTTTACGCCGGACCATCGATTCTGAGCGAGTACACAATCAAAAACACTGCAGACGCCGTGATGAATTTCAACGAGACAGGTCTGTCTATTCTTGAAATTTCCCACCGTAGCAAAGAGTTCCAAGCCGTAATCGACGAGGCCAATGCCCTCATCAAAGAATTGCTTGAAATCCCGTCGGGCTACGAAGTGCTATTCCTCGGCGGCGGCGCAAGCATGCAGTTCTGCATGATTCCATACAACTTCCTGAAAACAAAAGCAGCATACCTTGACACCGGCGTATGGGCATCAAAAGCCATCAAAGAGGCGAAACTCTTCGGAGATGTAAACGTTGTGGCATCATCAAAAGACGCCAACTACACATTTGTGCCCAAAGGCTACACCGTGCCCGACGACGTTGACTATTTCCATATCACCACAAACAACACAATCTACGGAACCGAGCTTCGCGAGGATCCAAATGTGAAAGTGCCATTGATCGCCGATATGTCGAGCGACATTTTCTCACGCCGCATTGACGTTTCAAAATATGACGCCATCTATGCCGGCGCCCAGAAGAACCTTGCTCCTTCCGGCGTGACTCTTGTCATTGTAAAAGAAGACGCACTCGGAAAAATGGACCGTGTGATTCCGACAATGCTCGACTACCGCACACACGTAAGCAAAGGCTCAATGTTCAACACGCCTCCATGTCTGCCAATCTACTCTGCTCTGCAGACATTGAAATGGTACAAATCGCTTGGCGGCATCGACGCAATGGAAAAAGCCGACAAGGAAAAAGCAGCCCGACTGTATGACGCCATCGACAACAGCAAGATTTTCGTCGGCACAGCAAAACCTGAAGACCGTTCAATCATGAACGTCTGCTTCGTACTCCGTCCCGAGTATGCCGACCTTGATAAGAAATTCCTTGAGTTCACAGGCGAACGTGGCATCGTAGGCATCAAGGGACACCGCTCTGTAGGTGGTTTCCGCGCATCCATCTACAACGCTATGCCTATGGAAAGCGTACAGGTGCTCATTGACGCAATGAAGGATTTTGAAAAACAACTCTAAATTTCACCAAATGAAAATATTAGTTGCAACAGAAAAACCTTTTGCAGCAGTTGCTGTAGAGGGCATCAGAAAAGAAGTTGAGCAAGCCGGACACGAGCTGGTGCTGCTTGAAAAAGGCACAAAAGACGACCTCGTCAAAGCGGTTGCCGACGTTGACGGACTGATTGTGCGCAGCGACATTGTCGACACAACAGTGCTCGATGCCGCAAAAAATCTGAAAGTGATTGTGCGCGCCGGAGCCGGAGTAGACAATATCGACCTCCAAGCAGCTAAAGCTGCGGGAATTTGTGTGATGAACACACCTGGACAGAACTCCAACGCTGTAGCAGAACTTGTTTTCGGCATGCTTGTCATGATGATTCGCAACCAATTCAACGGAACGTCAGGAACAGAGTTGAAAGGCAAGACTCTCGGCATCCACGCATACGGTCAGGTGGGCCGCAACGTGGCACGCATAGCCAAAGGTTTCGGCATGGAGGTTTCCGCCCTTGACCCGTTTGTAACCGACGAGGTGATGGAAGCCGACGGCATCAAGCCAGTCCACTCCATCGAGGAACTTTACGCCAACAACCAATACGTGTCGCTCCACATTCCTGCCACACCGCAAACCAAGGGATCCGTGGGACTTGAGCAAATCAAACTGATGCCTAAAAACGCTGTGCTCATCAACACCGCACGCAAAGAAATCATCAACGAGGAAAGCCTTGCTGAAGCATTGCGCCAGAGAGCCGACGTGCGCTACATCGCCGATGTAAAGCCTGACACAGCGGCAGCGATGGCCGAAGAGTTTGGCACACGCGTGTTCTTCACCCCGAAGAAAATGGGAGCACAGACAGCCGAGGCCAACATCAATGCAGGTCTTGCGGCAGCACGCCAGTCGGTAGCGTTTCTCAAAGACGGCTGGAACAAATTCCAGGTAAACAAATAATACTATTTTTTTCTTTTACACAAAAACGTTCGGAAGGACTTCTTCCGAACGTTTTTTTTTATGCGCAACACCCAGTTTCTGCATTTTCTGTATTCAACAATTATTGTTACCTTTGCAGATGGCTTATCGACAAATAAATTGTAAACAATCTAAAGAATGTTTTAATCTGTCGATTGGCCTTTTGAAATGCCACAAATATTCACCATATTTGCATTTCGTATTAACAACAGAACTCAACTTAAAAAACCAAAGATTGTGAAATTCAAATTCCTTTCAATTATAGCGTTCGCAGGTGCGGCAGCATATTGCACAATGGCGCAACAGAACAACATTGCAGAAGAAGTGGCATGGATTGTGGGCGATGAACCCATCTACAAGTCGCAAATCGAAGAGCAGTACAGCCAACTGCAATACGAGAAAACGCCAATCAACGGCGATCCTTATTGCGTGATTCCGGAACAGCTTGCCATTGACAAACTTTTTCTTCACCAAGCCGTAATCGACACCGTGACCGTAGAAGACGCCACCGTGGCCAAAGAAGTGAACGCACGTATCAACTACTTTGTAGAATCACTCGGCTCTAAAGAGAAGGTTGAAGAATATTTCCGCAAGTCGATTCCGGAAATACGTGAGCAATATATGGAAATAATGAAAAACCAATATATTGTACAGCAGGTAAAGGAAAATTTGACCAAAAACGTAAAATCCACGCCAGCCGACGTGCGCAAATACTACGAAAGCCTCGACAAGGACAGCATCCCATACGTTCCAATGCAGGTAGAGGCACAGATTATCACCATCAAACCAATTATCCCGCAAGAGGAAATCGACGAGGTGAAATCACGTCTGCGCGACTATGCCCAGCGCGTAAACAACGGCGAATCGGAATTTTCGACACTTGCCATCCTCTACTCGCAAGACGGCTCATCGGTGCGCGGCGGCGAAATCGGATTCCGCGGACGCACAGAGCTGATGCCTGAATATGCCAGCGTAGCATTCAACCTTACTGACCCAAAAAAGGCATCGCGCATCATAGAGACCGACGCTGGATTCCACATCATCCAATTGATAGAGAAACGCGGTGACAAGGTCAACACCCGCCACATTTTGCTGAAGCCAAAAGTGTCGGACAAAGAACTTACCGACGGCATCACCCGACTCGACTCACTGCGTCAAGACATCAACGCAAAGAAATTCACATTCGAGCAGGCCGCACAATATGTGTCACAAGACAAGGATACACGAAACAACCAAGGCATCATGTACAACCAGATGACGCGTTCAACAAAATTCCAGATGAGCCAGCTGCCCCAGGAAGTGGCAAAGCATGTCGACAAGCTGCAAGTGGGAGAAATCTCCGAACCATTCATCATGATTGACGAGAAAACCGGTCGTGAGGTTGTAGCCATCGTAAAACTCAAGAGCCGCCACGAAGGTCACAAAGCCACACTCAGCGACGACTTTGAGGAACTTAAAGACATGTATGAGCTCAGTGCAAAAAACAAGATAATAACCGATTGGATTGAAAACAAAATCAAATCAACCTACGTTTATATCGAAGAAGGCTGGCGCGACTGCCAATTCCAACACGAAGGCTGGCTGAAACGTTAATTTCTAATTTTTATGACTGACAGAACAGAAAACACCACACAAAAAAATAACGAATTGAACAAGAGGCATAAGATTCTGAACAGCGTCTTATGCCTTTTGGCAATTTGGCTGATGGCTCTGATTTTCGGCGACAGCCTGCTGTATGCCGTCAAGCCTGTCATCCCCACTGCCAACCGCCACCAAAAAGGCAAAATATTCCTTGAATATGCCGACAGTCTGTCGCTCAACGAGATGCATCCAGAGTATCAAGTGTTGAGCGGCCACGTTAAATTCCGCAAGGGCGATATGTATATGTACTGCGACAGCGCACATTTCTACGATAAGGAAAACAAGATGAATGCCTTTGGCAACGTAAAGATGGAGCAAGGCGACACACTGTTTGTGTATTCCGACGTGCTTTACTATGACGGCATGCAGGAAATAGCCCGTCTGCGCAAGGTGCAGAACGGAGTACGCCTGGAACACCGCAACACCACGCTGTTTACAGACAGCCTCGACTACGACCTCATAGCCAACATCGGCTACTACTTCAAAGGCGGAGAGATCTCAGACGACAAAAACACCATAACGTCAATCTACGGACAATATGCCCCCGACACAAAGGATTCGGAATTCCTGTACGACGTAGTGCTGACCAACAATGAGAAAAAGTTTGTGCTCAACACAGACACCCTTCTCTATAACACAAAGACACACATCGCCGACATCGTGGGCCACACAACCATCGAGTCAGACAGCAGCATCGTCTACACCGACCGCGGCTGGTACAACACCGATAAAGACAAAGTGCAACTTCTCAACCGGTCGCTCGTTGTCGGCAAAGACGGACAGACACTTACCGGCGACACCATCGTCTACGACCGCGCCAACGGTTTTGGCGAGGTGTTTGGGAACATGGTGCTTACCGACACTGCCAAATCAGCCGTTCTCACAGGCGGTTACGGCTATCACAACGAGAAGGACAACACCTCGTTTGCCACCCGACGCGCATTGGCGATGGAATATTCACAAGGCGACACCGTGTTTGTGCACGGCGACACAATCCGCACCTATCTCCAAATGCCCGACTCATCGCGTGTGATGTGCGCCTACCCCAACGTGCGTTTCTACCGCGCCGATGTGCAAGGAGTGTGCGACTCGCTGACATTTCAGTCGCGCGACTCAATGATATTCATGCACCGCCACCCGATACTCTGGAATCTCGAGCGACAAGTGATGGGCAACGTCATACAGATACATCTGAACGACAGCACAGTCGACAAAGCCTATCTGCCGGAATATGGACTGATGGGCGAACACGTGGAAGAGGAGTTCTACAACCAGTTGTCGGGAAAAGAAATGATTGCAACATTCATCGACGGCAAACTCCGCCGCCTTGACGTCAACGGCAATGTAATGGCAATTATGCTGCCAATGGAAAAAGACTCCACATACAATAAGCTTGTCGATGCTGAAGGCAGCTTCCTCACAGTGCTTGTCGACGGACAAAAGATGGAGAAACTCAACCTATGGCCAGATGTCACAGGCAAGGTCACTCCCCTGTTTCTTGCCAAGAAGTCGCAGTATTACCTGAAAGGATTCAAATGGTATGAAGCCATCCGTCCCAAAGACCGCTACGACCTCTTCACCATCCCCGACGAGCAGCGCAATCTTTTCAGCGAGCCAGAGGCAGTTGCTCCAGTGAAACGAATACGAAAACAAGAAAATTAAGACAACAGACTGATATGTCAGACATTATAAAACTCCTACCAGACTCCGTAGCCAATCAGATTGCCGCCGGCGAGGTGATACAACGCCCAGCCTCGGTAATCAAGGAACTTGTGGAAAATGCCATCGACGCTGGAGCCACATCAATCGAGATTGTGCTTAAGGACGCAGGGCGCACACTCATTCAGGTAATCGACAACGGCTCGGGCATGTCGGAAACTGATGCCCGCTTGGCATTCGAACGCCATGCCACGTCAAAGATACGCAATGCCGGTGACTTGTTCGCCCTCCATACGATGGGATTCCGCGGAGAGGCATTGGCGTCAATTGCCGCCATCGCCCAAGTGGAGCTGCGCACCCGCATGAAAGACGCACCAATGGGCACACACCTATGCATCAACGCATCGCAGTGCGAATCACAGGAGCCTGACTACTGCCCTTCCGGTTGCAATTTCATGATAAAAAACATTTTCTTCAACGTCCCGGCTCGTCGTAAGTTTCTGAAGAGCAACCAAGTTGAATTGAGCAACATTGTGCGCGAGTTTGAAAAGCTCGCATTGGTCAACTATACAACAGAGTTCAAGCTGTCGAACAACGGCAACATGATGTACCAATTGATGGGAGGCGATTCCTTCAAGCAGCGCATCGTGTCAATCTTCTCCAAATCACTGAGTCAGCAATTGATTCCGATCGAAGCCGAGACCTCCGTCGTGAAAATATATGGATTCGTATCGCGTCCAGAAAACGCCCGTAAGCGCAACTATCTGCAGTATCTGTTTGTCAACGGTCGACATATGCGCCACCCATACTTCCACAAAGCGATAATACAATGTTTCGACCAGCTGATTCCCGCCGATTCACAGCCCAACTACTTCCTGCATTTTTCTGTCGACCCGGAGACAATCGACGTGAACATTCACCCGACAAAAAGCGAGATCAAGTTTGAGAACGAGCAGGTAATCTGGCAGATACTTTTTGCAGCCGTAAAAGAAACTCTCGGCAAGTTCAGCGCCGTACCGACAATCGAGTTCGACACAGAGGGCGATATAGAGATTCCTGTGGGCAACACAGAAGATGTAGAGATGCCTGAAATTGAATTCGACCCCAACTACAACCCATTCGCGCCACAGTCAGCATCGGCGCCACAGCAGCAGCCGACCACCCAACGCCGGGCATCAGCCATCGGCGGTGATGGATTTCAGACACAACGCCGTGTTGTCGACTCACAGCTGAACAACTGGGACAAACTCTATCAGAATTTTGAGAAAAAACGTTCTGACTCGCTCGAGCACGTCGTTGCGGCATCGGCTCTCAACCAAATGCCGTCAACCGAAGAAAGCCACCAGACCTCAGCCTTTCAGCAAGAGAAAGTAAAATTCACGCCATCCTCGTGTACACAGCTAAGGAACAAATATATTCTCGTGCCAGGCGCCAACGGCATAATGCTTATCGACCAACATAGGGCACATATACGCGTGCTTTTCGACTCACTCATCAATGCCGTCGAGTCAAAAAAAATAGAATCGCAGAAAGTATTGTTTCAAGAAGTCATAAAACTGTCGACTGCGCAAAATCTCATTCTCGATGAGGTAAAGCCGGAAATGGAGAAAATGGGATTTGAGATTTCATTTCTCGGTGACTGCTCATGGGCTGTCAATGCCTTCCCTGCCTGCCTGAAAAATCCGGACGTAAAAGAGATGATTCTCGACGTGGCAGACTCTGCCATCAATGGTGGTGTGAGCCTCTCAAAGCGCATCAGCGAGCACATAGCCCTGTCATCGGCACGCGCAGCAGCTGTGCGCTACGGAGACAGACTAACACCCGATGCAATGGAAGCTCTTGTTGCCGACCTGTTCCGCTCCAAAGAAGCCAACTACACCCCCGACGGCAAGAAAATCATCTGCACCGTCACATTTGACGATATAAACAAAATGTTTTCTTAAATTTCCCACGTTATGAAATCACGAAACATCATTCTAAGCCTTGCCCTTATGGGCTGCACCGCCACCAATGCGCTGACATTGCAGCAGGCAAAAAAATTATATTCCGAAGGAGAATTCGGCAAAGCTCTGTCGACATTCCAGGGACTCGTAAAAAAAAATCCCGGCAACGCATCCTACAACCAATGGTACGGTGCCTGCCTTTATGAAACCGGTCGCAAGGCTGAAGCCCGAAAATATATCGAGACTGCCTACAACAAACGCGTGACCGACGCCGCACGCTACATGGCGCAATATGCTCTTGAGGAAATGGACTACGAAGCTGCGGCTGACTACACCGACGTTTTTGCCGACCGTCTTGGCGAAAATGAATCGTCGCTGTCGGCAACAGCCGCAAAAGGCTACAACAGACTGAAACGCGTTTCCGAGATGCTCGGAAATGTTGAGAAGGTTCAGGTGTTCGACAGCTTGAACGTCGACAAATCAAATTTTCTGAAAGCATACAAACTATCAAAGGAAACAGGCTCGCTCAACTCCGCCGACATTCTGCCCACAGGCCTTGAATGCAACACGCCAGAGGTGTTTATGCCGCAATCAGCCAACCGTATGGTATGGTCGGTTGCCGACAGCACTGGGTGCGTCAGGCTTGCCGAGACCTATCGGCTTGCCGACAGCAAATGGGATCACGCAACACTGCTCCCTGCCTCACTCAACGATGGAGGCGACGCTGCCTACCCGTTTGTGATGACCGACGGCACAACTATCTATTTCGCATCCAACGGCAACGGCAGCATCGGAGGCTACGACATCTTCATGTCGCGCAAGGATTTCTCTACAGGCGAATATTTGAATCCGCAGAACATCGGATTCCCATACAACTCCCCCTACGACGACTATATGTTTGTCATCGACGAAATGACAGGCATCGGCTGGTGGGCCACCGACCGCAACCAGATACCCGACAAGGTCACAATCTATATGTTCAAGCGCAACGACGTGCGCGAAAATTACGACAGCGACAATGACAATATATACAGTCTTGCCGCCCTGAGAGACATCAAAGCCACATGGGCTGACGATGCCGACTATGCGTCGCTAAAAGAATCAATAGAATCAATTTCAGCCGACACTGACAAGCCGGATGATGAATTTGTGTTTTATGTGATGAACGGCGTGCGCTACACGCGCTTTGACAACTTCCAAAGCTCGGAGGCAAGAAGTCTCATGGAGAAACGAGTAGCTCTTGCAAGTCAACTTGCCGACGACAAGACTGAACTGAAACGTCTGCGCGCCGCCTATGCCAACGCCAAACCTGCGGCACGCAAGAAAATGGAACAAAGCATTCTGCAATTGGAGCACAAAGTTTCCGATGCGACAAAGACACTTGCCAACATCGACAACAACATCCGCTCGGCAGAACAAAGTGCAATCGACAAATAACCGCTTACGATGATTGATTTCAAGAATATTGCAGCGACATCACAACTATATAATTTCCATAGCCACACGCAGTTTTGCGATGGCCATGCAGAGATGCCTGAATTTGCGGCAAAAGCGGCAGAGATGGGATTCTCACACTATGGCTTCTCGCCCCACTCCCCTGTGCCTATCGAGTCGCCGTGCAATATGAAAACCGACGACGTGGCGGAGTATCTCGGCATTTTCAACCGACTGAAGCAAGAATACGCGGGGCAAGTGGAATTGCTTGTTTCCATGGAGATTGACTATCTTGGCGACTATTGGGGACCATCGAATGAATATTTCAGCAAACTGCCTCTCGACTATCGCATCGGCTCCGTGCATTTCATCCCATCAGGCGACACAATGGTCGACACCGACGGACACTTCGACTCGTTCAAGACAAAAATGGCATTATTCTTCGACAATGACATTCGCTATGTCGTCGACACATTCTACGACCAGACACTGAAAATGATTGCCGCCGGGGGACTTGACATTATCGGGCATTTCGACAAAATAGGTCAGAACGCATCTTATTTCTCTCCAGGAATCGAGGACGAGCCGTGGTACGCCAAGCACGTGGAAGAAGTGATGGAAGCCATCAAAGATGCGGGCATTATTGCAGAGATAAACACCAAATCAATGTTCCAGCACCACAGATTGTTCCCTAACGAGCGTTATTTCAAGCGTTTGAAAGAGATTGGCATACCCGTGGTTTTCAATTCCGACGCCCACTACCCCGACCTCATCAATGCCGGGCGTATGGAAGCAATGACAATCTACAACAATCTATAAAAACGACAAAAGCCTATGCCAGTAAGAATTCCCAGTACCCTGCCTGCGGTAGAGGAACTGAAAAAAGAAAACATATTCGTGATTGAGGAACAACGAGCGTCGTCGCAGGACATACGCCCGCTGCGCATTGCCGTGCTCAACCTTATGCCTCTGAAACTGATGACCGAAACCGACCTGCTGCGCCTCATCTCAAACACGCCGTTGCAGATTGAGCTCGACCTCGTGCTGCCTGAGGGTCACGAATGGACAAACACACCCAGGGAGCACCTTGAGGAATTCTACAAATCGTTCAACGACATCAAAAAGAACAACTACGACGGTTTTATCGTAACTGGAGCACCTGTGGAGATGCAGGATTTCGAAACTGTCGACTACTGGCCGCAACTACAAGAAATTTTTGATTGGTCGCGCACACACGTTACGTCGACAATCCATATCTGCTGGGCTGCCCTTGCCGGACTATATCATCACTACGGCATCCGTAAACACGTGCTTGCCGAGAAACTCTCCGGCGTGTTCGAGCACCGCGTACTTGAAAAGAGCAATCCTCTGTTCAGAGGTTTCGACGACGTGTTCTACGTGCCTCACAGCCGCCATAGCGAAGTGCGCAAGGAAGACATCCTTAAAGTGCCTGATTTGTCAATCGTCTCGGAAAGCGCAGAGAGCGGAGTGTATATAATCATGGCACGCAACGGACGCGAAATCTACATTACAGGGCACTCTGAATATTCACCGCTGACGCTCGACTGTGAATACCACCGCGACCTGAGCCGCGGCATGAATCCGCATGTGCCAACCCACTATTACATCGATGACAATCCCGCGAAAGGTCCGCTTGTGCGTTGGCGCAGCCATGCCAACCTGTTGTTTTCAAACTGGCTCAACTACTTTGTCTATCAAGAAACTCCTTACGACATTCGCGACATCAAATAGAATCACATTATGACAAAACCACGCATCATCGAACTACTGTCGCCGGCGAAAAATGCCGACACCGCCATTGCCGCCATCACACATGGTGCCGATGCTGTATATATCGGCCCGTCAAATTTCGGAGCCCGCGCATCGGCTGGCAATTCACTGGACGACATTGCCCGTGCCGTGGATTTTGCCCACAACTACGACGCCAGAGTGTATGCAACTGTCAACACAATCCTTTTCGACAACGAGCTGCGCGATGCCGAACGGCTTATCCGCGACTTGTACCGCATCAACGTTGATGCACTGATTGTGCAGGACATGGGCATACTTCGCCTCGACATCCCGCCTATAGCATTGCATGCAAGCACTCAGTGCGACACACGCACGCCCGAGAAAGCGCGATTTCTTGAAGAAGTGGGATTCTCGCAGGTGGTACTCGCCCGCGAGCTCTCAGTCGATGAAATACGCGAAGTGCGCAAGGCGACTACCGTCCCATTGGAATGTTTCATTCACGGAGCATTGTGTGTGAGTTACAGCGGACGCTGCCATGCCAGCTGCGCACTGCGCGGACGCAGCGCCAACCGTGGTGAATGCGCACAGCTGTGCCGTCTGCCATACAATCTGACCGACCGCCATGGCAACACGTTGTTTGAACAAAAACACCTGTTGTCGCTGCGCGATTTCAATCAAGCCGACAGATTGGAAGCGCTTCTCGATGCCGGAGCATCGTCGCTGAAGATAGAAGGCCGACTTAAAGACATCCCATATGTCAAAAATGTGACCGCATACTACAACTCGCTGCTGAACGACATCTGCGAACGCCATCCTGAACGCTATCAGCGTCGCGCCGTAGGAAAGGTGCATCTGAATTTTAAGCCCGATGTTGCAAAAAGTTTCAACCGCGGATTCACTCATTATTTCTTCGACGGTCGCGATGCCGCCAAACGGATGTCGTCGCCCGACACGCCAAAGTCAATCGGCGAACCGCTTGGCAAGGTGAAAAGCGTGCGCGGCAACTCGATTATCGTAGACACAAAAAAAGATGTCGCCAACGGCGATGGTATAATCTTTTTCAATCATAAAGGCTCGCTGTCAGGATTCCGTGCCAATTCCGTATCAGGCAAAGCAATCACTCCGTTTGAGAAAGTGACAGTCGCTCCCGGCACAATGCTCTACCGCAACTTCGACAAAGTCTTCAACGACACTCTCGTCGACGGCAAATCAGCTGTGCGCTCAATCGACGTTGCAATCCGTTGCTGGAAGGTGGACGGAGGAATAGCCACCGAAATCACCGACGAACGTGGCACGAATGCCGTAGTTCGCCACGACATCGACCTCCAGCCAGCAAAATCCGACCAACAGGAGGCACGGCTAAAAGTATTCTCTAAATTGGGCAGCACACCTTACCACCTGCGCAGTCTCATTCTCGGCGACACCGCCGATGTGTTTATTCCGGCATCGACACTCACAACAATCCGCCGCGATGCGGTAGAGGCTCTTGTCCGCGCCACTAAACTGCGCCACCATTACGATTTCCGACGTCAAGAAAACAAAGACGCCACATATACCAGCGCCACTCTGACGTATGCCGACAACGTGGCAAACCACCTTGCCCGGCAATTCTATGCCGACCATGGCGTGAAACATATTGAAGAGGCAATGGAAACTTGCAACAATCCAAAAACGGGCGACATACTGATGACCACACGTTTCTGTCTGCGCCGCGAATACGGACGCTGCCTGCGCACTCCAGAGGGACAGAAATGGCAGTCAGACCTGATACTTACGTCGGGCAACATCTCAATGTCGGTAGAGTTCGACTGCCGCAACTGCCAAATGCTGCTGCGACACATGTAATTTAAAGAATCAAGCAATGGCAAAACACAACATCTTTGGACAGAAAGGCGAGAATGCCGCTTTCGAGGCTCTACTTGCAAAAGGTTACCTTATCCGCGACCGCAACTGGCGTTCGGGCAAAAACGAAATCGACATCGTGGCAGAGAAAGACAACCGTATAATCGTGGTAGAAGTGAAATCGCGCTCACATCCCATCTACGACATCTCGCAAGTGATTACACGCGACAAAATACGCCACCTGATCAATGCCGGCAACGCTTATGTAAAGATGTTCAACCTGCCGCACGAGCTGCAGTTTGACGTAATCCTTATGGTCGGTCAAGACCCCGACAACTTCACAGTTGAGCATATTCCAGATGCATTCATGGCACCGCTGCGCACATACTAAATGAGGCATTGCCATCACGGCAACGCCTCAAAGACAAAAACATCGTAATAAAAAATTAATCATCAAGTTTGTGAATAACAAGGCCTGAACGCAATTTCGGTTCAAACCAAGTTGTCTTTGGCGGCATAATGTTGCCTGTGTCGGCAATGTCGATTATCTGCTGCATAGTCACAGGATAAAGAGCCAAAGCCATCCGCATCTCACCGCTGTCGATACGACGCTTCAACTCACCGAGTCCACGGATGCCGCCAACGAAATCTATACGCTTGTCGCTTCGCAAGTCGGTGATTCCAAGCAAATCGCGCAAAATCAAATCCGACGATATCGTCACATCAAGCACACCGATAGGGTCAGAATCGTTGTACGTACCCTCACGTGCCGTCAACGAATACCAATGCCCGCCAAGATAGAGTGCGAAATTGTGGAGGTGTTGCGGACTATAGATTTCAGTGCCTTTGTCCTCCACCACGAAGTTCTTTTCAAGCAGATGAAGGAATTCCTCATCCGTATGCCCGTTAAGATCGCGCACAAGGCGATTGTAATCAATCACTTTAAGATGCGAAGCCGGGAAACAGACTGCAAGGAAGAAATTATACTCCTCATCACCCGTATGGTTTGGATTGGCATCGGCCATCTCTTTTCCCACCAATGCGGCAGCGGCACTTCGGTGATGCCCATCGGCTATATACATGTTTGGGATTTCTCCGAATATGCGCGACACGGCGTCAATCGTCTTGTCGTCATCAATCACCCAGAACGTATGTCCGAAACCATCCTCACTGACGAAATCATATTCCGGCTCTGTAGCAGTGACGCGGCGTAGTATCTCCTCCAATTCATCGTTGTCGGGGAATGTGAAAAACACCGGCTCGATGTTGGCTTTGTTTATGCGCACATGCTTCATGCGGTCCTCCTCCTTGTCACGGCGTGTCAGTTCGTGCTTTTTTATGCGTCCCTCAAGATAGTCAGCCACATTGGCAGCCACCACAAAACCATATTGAGTACGGCCGTCCATAGTCTGCGCATAGATGTAGTAGCAGGGCTTACGATCCTGCACAAGCCATCCGTTTGTCTGGAATTTCTTGAAATTTTCCACCGCCTTCTCATACACCTTCGGGTCGTGTTCGTCGGTGCCGGGAGCAAAATCAATCTCCGGGCGGATAATGTGATAGAGCGATTTTTCATTGTCGCCCGCTTCTTTACGGGCTTCTTCTGAATTAAGTACATCATACGGACGTGAAGCCACCTCGGTCACCATATTTTTGGGTGGACGCAGTCCTCTGAAAGGTCTTACTTTTGCCATAGTATTAACGTTTTAGGGTAATTATAAATTTAATAAGGCTGCCTCGCGACCAGAATTGTCGCCAAGCAGCCTTATGTTTTTTAGTGCTTGAAATTAGAGCGCACGATGGTCTGTTCGCGGTCAGGACCCACAGAAAGAATCGTGATAGGCACATTCAATTCCTTCTCAAGGAATGCCACATAAGCATTGAACTCTGCCGGGAACTCATCCTCGTTCTTGATTTTGGTCATATCCGTGTTCCAACCCTTTATCTCCTCATAGACTGGCTCCACACCGTCCTCGATGCTGTAAGGGAAATCACGTGTCAGCGTGCCGTTCACCTTGTAAGCCGTACAAGCCTTGATTGTCGGGAATGTGTCGAGCACGTCGCTCTTCATCATAATCAACTGAGTGACACCGCTGAGCATAATTGCATAACGGAGAGCCACAAGGTCTATCCATCCGCAACGGCGTTCACGTCCAGTCACCGCGCCATATTCATGACCGAGGTCGCGTATTTTACTGCCGGTCTCGTCAAAAAGTTCTGTAGGGAACGGACCGCTGCCCACGCGTGTGCAATAAGCCTTGAAAATACCGAACACCTCACCGATGCTGCGTGGAGCCACACCAAGGCCGCTGCATGCTCCGGCACAGATGGTGTTGCTTGAAGTGACAAAAGGATACGATCCGAAGTCAACATCTAGCATCGTGCCCTGCGCACCTTCACACAGCACGCTTTTGCCGTCGGCAAGCAGATGGTTGATATAATGCTCACTGTCAATCAACTCATATTGTTTCAGATAATTGATCGCATCAAACCATTTTGCCTCAAGCTCCGAAAAGTCGGAAATCGCATCGAGCATCTCGAGCATTTTCACGTGGCGAGCCTTTGCGGCTGCATATTTCTCTTCAAAGTTGTGGAAAATGTCGCCTACACGCAAACCGTTACGGCTCACCTTGTCGGTGTATGTCGGACCGATACCCTTGCCCGTGGTTCCAATTTTCGACGAGCCTTTGAGTTTCTCGTTGGCAGCGTCAAGCAGACGGTGTGTAGGCATTATCAAGTGTGCCTTTTTCGATATTTTCAAAATTTTCTTGATATCGACGCCGCTTTTTTCCAAATCTTCTGCTTCTTCTCTGAAAAGCACAGGGTCGAGCACTACGCCATTTCCGATTATGTTCACCTGCCCATGCTGGAAAATTCCTGAAGGGATTGAACGGAGTACGTATTTCTTGCCTTCAAATTCCAACGTATGGCCTGCGTTCGGACCTCCTTGGAAACGCGCCACGACATCGTAACGCGGAGTCAGCACATCAACTACCTTTCCTTTTCCTTCGTCGCCCCATTGCAAACCTAAGAGCACATCTACTTTCATAATTATATTCTGTTTTTACGTTTAAGTTGTTTTCTTGTCTATTTTACGATTGCGCCGGCGCCGGCGCTGGCATGTGGAGCAGATGCCGTAGACGTA
>ULYY01032385.1_pt1 | contig 37250 bp, 41 predicted proteins | sample 1962601 | NCBI WGS metagenome assembly ULYY01 (sample SAMEA4835875, study PRJEB28245) | human gut metagenome | biome: gut microbiome; material: fecal sample | place: Denmark | collected 2008 | reverse complement strand
AGAAAGCCGATAAAGCCGTGTCCCGTTTGGAAACCGAACTGCGTATGCTGGAAGAGGCGCTTTCGCGTGAGGCACTGACCGTTTCCCAGTGCGTGGAGAAAGGAGAGACCTTGATTGTCTTTACGCCTTGGCAAGAAGCTTGGAAGACCGATCGGGAGAACTTTATTACCGCCTTGAAGAAAGAAACCAATCGGTATGTGGAACAGCAGACAAGGAGAGAGCAACTCTCGCACAGGGTTGAGTCGCTGGCTTCCCAGGTAGGGCATGTGCAGTCTGTCCGTCAGTCCATCTTGTCGGAACTTCCGGCCTGGGGGCAGGAGACGGCAGAGACGATACCCGACGGGCCGTGCCCGGAAGGACTTCCGGGACAATGGAACACGCTGAACACTTCCGTGCTTTCTGTCTGCCATGCCATAAAGACATCGCAAAAGTTGAGGGAGGAAAAAAGCGCCGGAGTGGAAGCTTTTCTTGTCGGTCATCCTGAGATTTCCCGTGAGTATTTGGAGAAACTGGCCGGACTGGAAGTTGAAAAAGTGAATATGGCACGCCGTACTTTGCAGAAGTTGGACAACGACCTGACGAGCCGGCGGGCAGAAATGGAACGGGTCGGTCGGGAACTGGCACAGCATCGGGCACAGCGTCCGTCGGAAACCGAAGGGATGACCCTGGCAGCCGTAGAGGAAACCATTTCCCGACTGGAAGAACAGCAGACCGGGAAGTTGGCTCGTTTGGGAGCCATCGCGCAGATGCTGGCACATCACGAAGAGTGCCTGCAACGTATCCGGAAGGTGAAGGAACAGATAGAAGTGAAGCAAAAGGAGGTGGACAACTGGGCGGGAGTGGCTGCCCTGTTCGGCAGTGCCGACGGCAAGAAGTTCCGTAACATTGCCCAGAGTTACGTGCTTCGCCAGCTGCTGGCCGGTGCCAATCATTACCTGAGCCGGCTGACCGACCGTTACCGTATGGAGTGTCCGCCGGGTGGACTTACCATTCTGTTGCGCGATGAATATCAGGGAGGGGTGAAGCGTCCTACATCCACCATTTCAGGTGGAGAGAGCTTCCTGGTGTCACTGGCCTTGGCATTGGGATTGTCTTCACTCAACCGGAAAAGTCTTTCGGTGGATGTGCTGTTTATCGACGAAGGTTTCGGTACGCTGGACAGTGACTACCTGAACACGGTGATGGAAGCCCTTGAGAAGTTGCACCAGATAGGAGGCAAGAAGGTAGGCATCATCAGTCACGTGGAAGCCCTGCGCGAGCGCATTGCCACCCAGATTCATGTGGAGCGGGTAAACCATACGCTAAGCCGGGTGGAGGTTGTCAATACGATGGGAAATATGTAAATTTGTGGATTTTGTAAATATTTGATTATTAGTAGATTAAAATTTGACAAAAAACGCCTTTGCGTTTGAACTAAAACGCAAGGACATTTCAGATGAAACGCAAGTACGTTTGAAGTAAAACGTACTTGCGTTTTGTCTTAAACGTACTTACGTTTTTTCAGGTAATAGGGGATAACTTTTTTTTATGACAAAAATCCAGATAGATGTCGTACTTTTGTGTCACGAAACTAAAAACATTATGATTATGTACAAATCTATTCTTCGTCCCTGGTTGTTCCGTATGGATGCCGAGAAAATTCACGGTCAGATTGTTGCTTTACTTCATGTTTACCGTCATTTTCCACCGGTGAAATGTCTTCTTCGTGCATTTTATCGTCCGAAGGCAACTCCGTTTCAATGGCGAAACCTGACTTTCGCCAATCGGGTGGGACTGTCGGCCGGATTCGACAAAGAGGCGAATTGCTTTGACGAACTGAGTGATTTGGGTTTTGGTTTTCTGGAAGTAGGAACCGTTACTCCGGAAAAGGTGGCAGGAAATTCTTTCCCCCGAATCTTCCGTTTGCCGGAGGATCATGCGCTGGTTTCACGTACGGGCTTCAATAATCCCGGAAAAGAGGTTGTCCTGAAAAATCTGCAACGGAAACGGGACGGAAAATACATTCTGGGAGTGAATATCAATACCAATACTCCGACCGATGCGGAGCGGGCCGTGACAGACATTACAGATTTGTACGAGACTTTCAGTGCCTATGCGGATTATTATACGATAAACTGGGGCAGCATGACGCCTGAGATTCTGGCTGACGTGCTGACGGCGCTCGAGAGCTACAAGCAGCGTTTCCACAGACCGGTCTTCCTGAAGTTGCCTGCCGATGTGCCGGTGGAGAAACTGGATGCAGTAATTGAATTTGCAAAGGTGCATCATATTGACGGTTTCATTGCTACGGGACCTACACAGGACCGTTCGCTTCTGATTCATTCCGCACAGGCTGAAGTGGAACGGGTAGGAGCCGGAGGCATCAGCGGACTTCCGGTCATTCACAAGTCTTTGGAGGTGATGAAGCATTTGTCGGCACATGCTCCCAAGGATATGTTGCTGATTGGTGCGGGAGGTGTGATGACACCGTTTGAGGCAAAGGCAATGCGGAATGCGGGAGCTCACCTTGTACAGGTGTATTCCGCTTTCATCTATGAAGGTCCTGGTGTGGTAAAGCGTATTGCCGAGAAAATATGAGCAGTGGCGTACATGTTGTATAAATGATGGTGGCCGACCTGTAAGATATAATCTTATGGGTCGGCTTGTTTTTACAAAACACCCTTTATGGCTTTCCGGTTCAGTTCAATGTAATTGCCTTCTTTCCTTTTGAGGATACCTTCTTTTTCCATCTTGTTGAATTCGGTAGACAGTGCCGGACGTGTCACGTTAATGTATTCGGCCAGTTGCGTAAGGGTATGTGTCAGTTTCACGGTAGAAGTGTCTTTATCCAGTCGTTTCAGTAAATAGACCAGGATTCTTTCGCGAATGGTTTTTCGTGACAGCACATCCAGTCGCAGGGTGGTACACACGTTGCAGTTGCCTGATACGCAGAGAAAACTTTTCAGCATATCCGGATATTTGCTGATAAGATGGAAGGTGGAGTCCTTGGTGGCAGTCAGGAGAACAGACTTTTCCAGTGTACGGAATGTGGCGGGGAAACGGTTGTCTTTTTTGAACAGGTGAGGGGTAGCGAAAGCCCTGGGTGATTCAATGTGTTCGATTAAGACTTCATTGCCGTTGGCATCAATGATGTTCACTTCCAAGGTTCCTTCCAGCAATACATACAGATTACAGCATATATCTCCTTGTTCTAGAATAACCGTATTTTCGTTGATTTCCTGAAGACGGAAGTCGAGTCTTTTTAGAATCTCACTTTTCAGATAGTCCGGCAGTTCGCTGAAGAGAGGGATGGAAAACAGCTTTTCTTTGTAACAGTCATTAAATGTCAGGCTTTTCATCATCTGTGTTTATGCTTTTTTCACCACAAAAATAGACTTTTAGTTTAGTATTGTCAATAGGACAGGCCGATTAATCTGGAGATGTGAAAGTGTTAATTGAAAGGGAGTGTCATATATCTTACACTTGTATTGATAATCCGGATGTATTTTTGTGAAGCAGGAATTAATAAAAAGATAAAGAATTACAGATGAGAAAAGCAAGTAGAGAAATGGATAGTCAGTGGGCTTTGGAGGTTATGCGCAAGGCCCCTTACATCACAGTCAGCTTTACCCGGACCGACGGAAGTGCATACGGGGTGCCGCTTTCACTCGCTTGTACAAGTGAGGACGTGTGGTATTTTCATTGTGCTCCTGAAGGGGATAAGCTGGATGCCATTGCCGTACATCCGGAAGTATGTCTTTCGGCGGTCACGAAGTGCCAGCCTACTGTGGGACCGAAGGACGGTACGTTTACACTTCAATATCGTTCGGCCATCGCTTTTGGCAAGGCGGAACGGGTGACGGATACGGAAGAGAAAATTGAGGCGCTTCGGGTCATTAGTCAGCGTTTCCTGCCCAAGCACATGGATGCGTTTGATGAGGCGGTGCAGAGAAGCCTTCATCGTACGGAGGTGGTACGGATTACTTTATTAAGCCCTCCTACCGGCAAGCGTAAGCAATATGACAAGAATGGAGATGAAATGAAATACGGCAGGATGGAATGACCTTGCCGCAGGCTATATCGTAAAATGTAAAGGATGATGGAACTGTTTGATGTGTATTCGGTTTTTCCCGTGAATGTCGTAAGGGGAAAAGGTTGTGAGGTATATGACGAGAAGGGGCAGGCCTATCTTGATTTGTATGGCGGACATGCCGTGATTTCAGTGGGACATTCGCATCCGTATCTGGTGAAGTGCATGAGTGAGCAGCTGCAGCAGCTGATGTTTTATTCGAACTCGGTAGTGAATAAGTTGCAGGAAAGACTGGCTTATGAGCTGGGTGAACTGTCGGGGTATCCTGATTATCGGGCGTTCTTTGTCAATTCGGGAGCAGAAGCTAACGAAAATGCCCTGAAACTGGCTTCGTTTCATACGGGGAAAAAACGGGTAGTGGCTTTCAGAAACTCTTTTCATGGGCGCACGTCGGCGGCTGTGGAAGTGACGGACAATCCTGCCCTTCATGCACCGATTAATACGAATCATAACGTGTATTTTGCAGGTTTGGATATAAAGGAAGTGGAAACGGAGTTGGCCAAGGGAGATGTGTGTGCCGTAATTCTGGAAGGAATTTCAGGAGTAGGGGGAATCCAGGTCCCCGATGAGGACTTTCTGCGGCAATTGAGAGAACTGACGATACGTTATGGGGTGGTATTGATTCTTGATGAAATACAGTCGGGTTATGGTCGTACGGGGAAGTTCTTTGCTCACCAGTGGGCTGGCATCAAGCCGGACCTTATCACTGTGGCCAAGGGTATAGCCAACGGATTTCCTTTTTCGGGAGTCTTGATCAGTCCGATGTTTGCCGCTCGAAAAGGAATGCTCGGTACGACGTTCGGTGGTAATCATTTGGGATGCGCCGCAGCTTTGGCTGTGCTGAAAATTATCCGTGAGGAGAAACTGATAGAGAATGCCCTTCATACGGGAACGTATCTGATGCAGCGGTTACAAGAATTGCATTCTCCGCTTATAAAAGAAATCCGGGGACGTGGACTGATGGTGGGGGTGGAACTGACCGTGCCGGTGAAAGAGGTACGCGAACCCCTGCTGTTTGAGGAACGGATTTTTACCGGCTATTCCGGACAGTATACATTAAGAATACTTCCTCCGTTGATACTTTCAACGAGAGAAGTTGATATATTTGTAGGGAGCTTGAAGAAAGTGCTGGATGATGTCCGAAAAAAAGCACTTGGACAGACTGCTGTTGTACAAGAATAAATGTGTAACAATACGAGAATAATATGAAAACAACTGAATTTATCGGGGCTGCGGAACGGCAGCTTCATGAACTGGCAAGCAGAATGGTAGCCTATAATGCAGGTGACCCGAAGCGTATACAACATTTGATAAAAGTACATTATTTTGCTCGTATGATTGGTTTGGCAGAGCATGTGGATGAGGCTACTCAACTGATTCTGGAGGCGGCAGCCATTGTGCATGACATTGGTATCCGGATTTGTGAGCAGAAATACGGAGTCTGCGATGGAAAGCACCAGGAGCAGGAAGGTCCGGCAGAAGCCCGGAAACTGCTGACGGATATGGGAATATTTTCTGAAGCACAAATAGAACGGATATGCTGGCTGGTAGGGCATCATCATACGTATGACTCCATTACAGGAATAGACTATCAGATTCTGGTGGAAGCCGATTTTCTAGTTAACGTTTATGAAGATAATCTGCCGGCAGATGCCATTCGCAAGGTGAGAGAAAAGATTTTTAAGACCTCGGCAGGACGGGCACTACTCGATGCGATGTTTGGAGTTGAAAAACGGTAAATAGAAATTGATAATACCATGAAAAAACGATTTATCTTCATTTTATGTGGCTTGTTTTTATGTGCAGGTACGATAGCCGCCACAGATTACAATGCACTTCAGCAGGGAGCCGTCGGTGACGGAAAGACATTGAATACGAAGTCTTTGCAATCGGCCATTGACGCACTTCATGCAAAAGGGGGCGGGCAGCTGTACTTCCCTGCCGGACGTTATTTGACCGGCAGCCTGCAACTGAAATCGAATGTGACACTTTACCTGGAAAAGGAAGCGGTGCTGTTAGGAAGTACGAGTCCTTATGATTATCCGGGCTTCAGTACCGAAAAGGAACTGAAAGTCAACAATGACCATTTTGATCAGGCGCTGATTTATGCGGAAGGGGCAGAGAATATCGGCATTATGGGAGAAGGATGTATAGACGGACAGGGCAGGGAACTGGCGTTGACGATTGACAGCCTGCATCATACGGGAGAATTGGTGGACAAGCACTATAATACGTATCGCAAGCGGCCGAACACACGACCAAAGTTGCTTTTTATGCGTAATTGCCGGAAGGTGGAGCTTCGGAAGACTAATTTCCGGAGTGGGGCGGCATGGGGACTTTCTTTTTCTCTGTGTGCCGACCTGACGATTGATAGTCTGCATGTGGAAAATAGGGCGTACTGGAACAATGACGGGATTAACATCAGCGATTGTAAGGAGGTACGTATCTCCAACTGTTTCATCAACTCAGCGGACGATGGCATTTGCCTGAAGTCGCACAACCGGGGGGCATGGAACGACCGGGTATCCATTTCCAACTGCCACATTATCAGCAGTGCCAGTGCCATTAAGTTTGGTACGGAATCGTTGGGCGGATTCAAGAATGTGACGATTGACAAGGTCGTCCGGACATCAACTATGATCTGCGCGGACCGGCGGTGACGTTTTTCCATAATCCGTTCCCGAGTTCCATCTCAGGCATTCCGGGGCATGATATTGAGAACGTGAAACTGGAGAATATAGAGATTGTGTGTCCGGGACGTGCTACGCGTGGAATGGCTTATATGTCGGTGAGCCGCTTGAAAGACGTGCCGGAAAATGAAAAAGGATACCCAGAATTTACCATGTTTGAGGAACTGCCTTCGTGGGGATTCTATGTGCGCCATGTGAAAGGTATCCAGATGCACAATGTCAAGTTACGTTTGCAGGAAGATGATTTCCGTCCGGCTTTTGTATTCGACAGGGTAAGCAATGTACGCCTTTCGGGCATCAGCTTGCCAGAGAATAAAAAGGCGGGGCAGGTGGTGCTGCGGCAGACAAGCTTGCAATCGGCCGATAATGCGGTGAAAGAGTATGTCAGGGAAGTAGAATAGGTATCAGGAGTTACTTATATAAAAGCATGATGCCTTCCTGAGTCACGGAATGAATGGACTCGGGAAGGCATCATTATTTTTATGGCCGTCGGATTTATTCCAGACAGGCATCCAGGTCTTTGATGAGCTGTTCCTTGTCAAGGTGCTGGCCGATGAAAACAATCTTCTGCATGCGGTCGCCATAGTGTTCATCCCAGTCTCTCAGCAGGCCGGGCTCGCGTTTCATCAGTTCTACGATTTCTTCTTCCGGCTGGGTGGCATACCAGAGTCCGGCTTCTGAAATCTGTTTCTGTCGTCCGGCCTGTTCGAACAGGAACGACATGTCGCGGTTGTGGGCAAAGTAGCATACTCCCTTGGCACGAATCACGTTGTGAGGCCATTTCGTTGCGACAAAGCGGTCGAACTTATGGATGTCGAAGGCAGGGCGGCGATAGTACACGAAACTGCTGATGCCGTATTCCTCTGTCTCACCTTCTTCATGGTGGTGGTGATGGTGGCAGCCTTCGTGTGAGTGTTCATGAGCGTGTGCATGCTCGTGTCCTTCCTCGTGGTGATGCTCGTGTTCCTCATGATGCTCATGTGCATGTGCTTCATGGTGAGGATGCGCTTCTTCTTCGGATACGGGGCGTTCTATCTCCCGAATCCATCCGGCAGAAGTGGCCACCCGTGCATAGTCGAATCGGCGGGTACCTACAATCTTGTCGAGATCTACCTTGGCATAGTCGCATTCAATGATTTCCGCACGGGGCTGTAGGGTACGGATGATGCTTTTGATGCGCTCCCGTTCTTCGGGAGTGACTTCCGATACCTTGTTCAGCAGCACGGTGGTACAGAACTCAATCTGCTGGATGAGCAGGTTGGCAATGTCTTCCTCTTCCAGATCCTTTCGGGTAAGTTCGTTGCCACCGTCGAATTCGCTTTGCAGGCGGAGGGCATCGACCACGGTCACGATGTTGTCAAGGCGGCAGGTGCCGTACTTGGTGTAGGCACCGCCCAACTGGGGAATGGAACAGATGGTTTGGGCAATCGGTTCCGGTTCGCAGACACCGCTGGCTTCGATGACGATGTAGTCGAAGCGCTGCATTTTCATCAGCTCGAATATCTGTTCGATAAGGTCGGTACGGAGGGTACAGCAGATACAGCCGTTCTGCAAAGCCACCAGACTCTCTTCTTTTTGGCCTACGATACCGCCTTTCTGTATCAGTTCCGCATCGATGTTGATTTCGCCGATGTCGTTCACGATGACGGCAAACTTAATGCCTTCGCGGTTGCTCAACAGGTAGTTGAGCAGGGTTGTTTTTCCGCTTCCCAGGTATCCGGTAAGCAGAAGTATAGGTATTTCTTTTGTTTCCATGTGCAAATGTTTTTTTACGTGCCTGCAAAGTTAGTGTTTTTCTGCAAACGGTGTGCGCTTCTTTTTCGCAGAAGCAGGTTTAACTTTCGTTATAGGTCGGTGTCACGTATGTGACAAAGTTTCTCTGCCCAAGGGCCTATCTTTGCACCCGTAATCAATAAAACGAATTAAATATGAAGACAATAGACTGGAAGCATACGAGTGTGGGACAAATTGTGGCCGATGATTTTGCAGCGGCAAGTGTGTTCAAGAAATATGGCATTGATTTCTGCTGTCATGGCGAAGTGATGCTGGAAAAGGCCTGTGCCGATTTGGGGCTGGCTGTAGAAGAAGTAGAACAGGCCTTGCTCCGTCAGGATGAAGCTGGTAACGGACGGATTCCGTTTGCTTCGTGGCCGCTGGACTTGCTGATGGATTACATTCTGAAGATACATCATCGGGGAATTCGTGCCCGTGGACCGGAACTGCTGGCGTTGCTGGAGAAAGTGGAACGAGTACACGGTGAGGTGCATCCGGAACTGCATGAGTTGAAAGCACTGGTCAGTGAATCATTGGAGGACTTGGAAATGCATCTTCAAAAAGAAGAGAATGTGCTGTTCCCATATCTCTATGAATTGTACGCAGCAAAAGAACAGGGACAGCGTATGGCCCCGATGCATTGCGGTACGATAGCGAATCCTATCCGGGTGATGAAGATGGAGCACGAGGGAGAAGGAAACCGTTACCTGCACATTATTCAGTTGACGAATCACTTCTCCGTACCTCAGGATGGCTGTGCCAGCTACCGTTTGCTGATGCAGGAACTGGAAGCGTTTGTGGATGCGTTGTTTGAGCATATCCACCTGGAAAACAATCTGCTGTTTCCCCGCTTTGAGGAGATTGAACAGGAAATCGTATGTTAATATTTTGATATTGGAAAGAATGGATAACGGTGTGGTGCATGCTGAGAAGTATGCGCCACATTTTTTGTAAGTGGAGGTCTGTTTTTTGACTGAAATACCTATCTTTGAGGAAAATAAGATAAAAAGAGACCGTTATGCAGAGACAAATTTTTTTGGCAGTCCTGTTGCTCCTGTTGAGCATGCCTGTATGGGCACAGCAAGTGAAAGTTAGTTATGAGTATCCGGCACATTCTCTTTCTGTACCTTTGCAGGAATACTTCCAGATGCAAGGTGTAGAACATCTGAGGCTGATAATCCGGGGCGAGTTTAATGGAAAACGTGCTACCTTTCAAAAAGTATCTTGTCGGAAAGGTGTATTCACAGAGCGTGAACTATTACCCGATTTCTTTCATTTTATATTGGTAGACAGTGTAGAGACACTTGACTTTATGGCTGTACCTTACAAGGAAGATAGTCTACGTGTTACTTGTTTCCATTCGACTGAAAACAACATGCCGTTGTTTACGGATACTGTGCGCATAGATAAATATAAGATTCTTATGGAGACGTATACACCTGGCGATGGTCCCGAAACCCCTATTATGAGTTATACTTCCGGTATTCCCATAGAGGGAGGTTTTTACTTTTGTAGTTTGCGTGGCTCCGGAGTAGAGCCACGCAAATGGTATGAGAAGTATGGTATTGACGATTATGTGTATTATACTATTCGGTTAGAGGAGGATACGTACTCTGAAGGAGCGATTAACGTCAGAATAACGAAGGGTAACTAGTCTTACTTCTCAGAAATCAGTAATCGATTTTATCCAAGATTCCTGCCAAATAAGCAATAGTCACTCCGTAGTTGGTCATGGGAACATGCTGGGTGCGAGCCCGGTCGATGCGGTTCAGCACATACTTGCGGTTGAACATGCAGGCTCCGCAATGGATAACCAGGTCGTACGGCGTCAGGTCTTCCGGAAAATCCGTGCCTGATACGATGTCAATTTGCAGGCCTTCGCCAATACGCTTGCGGAGCATATTCGGGATTTTCACCCGCCCGATGTCTTCTGTCAGCGGGGCATGCGTACATGCTTCAGCAATCAGCACCCGTGACTCCGGTGTTAGCTGGGCAATGGCATTGGCTCCTTCCATATAGTAGTCGATGTCGCCTTTGTACTGTGCAAAGAGGACGGAGAAGGAGGTGAGTCGGCTTTCGGCCGGTTTCTTGTCATATACCGTGCGGAACACTTGTGAGTCGGTAATAATCAGCTTCGGCGGACGGGTTAAAGTGGCCAGCATGGCATCGATTTTGTCAGTGGTACAGCTCATCACCAGGCATTTGCGGTCCAGCAGTTCGCGGATGGTTTGTACCTGCGGCAGGATGAGGCGGCCTTTAGGGGCCTGGATGTCTTGCGGCATGACCAGCATGACGGTATCGTTTTCTTCTACCAGCCGGCCTACAATGCCTTGTGCCATGGTTTCATCCGGCAACTTGTTTCGCAGACTGCGTAGAATGTCGTCTAGTCCTTTTCCGGTGAGGGTGCTCACTAATAGGGGAACCTGTCCGCATTGCTGTTCGATGTGGCGCATGGTCTGTTCGGCATCGGATAATAGGTCACATTTGTTCAGTATCCAGATAACAGGCACATTCTTTTCCTTTAACAAGCGTTGCCAGTGTAACTCTTCGTCCAGATGTTCGTCGGTACAGACCATCAGGGCGATGTCGGTCTTCTCCAGCGCACGCTGTGTCTGTCGGATGCGGAGTTCGCCCAGCTCGCCTTCGTCGTCGAAACCAGCTGTGTCGATGAATACGCAGGGACCGAGACCATGGATTTCCATGGCCTTAAAGACCGGGTCGGTGGTCGTGCCGGGAATATCCGACACGAGGGCTGTATCCTGATGCGTCAGGGCATTAATCAGTGATGATTTTCCGGCATTTCGCTTACCAAACAGACCGATGTGCAGCCGGTTGGCACGGGGAGTATCGTTCATACGTTTAATCAGGCTTTAAGTTTACATATTAGAAACGGAAGTCGCGTTTCCCTTCGGCAATCCGTTCCAGATTTTCCAAAGCTCTTTTGCGGATGGCGGGATTCGGAATCTCTTCCATCTGCTTGCGAATCATGTCTTCAGCCAGTCGGCGTGTTTCGGGCGAAGCGTAGTCGCAGAGGTATTCCTGAAGCGTCATCAAGGCATTGGGGGCACAGCAGTTGGCTATCTGTCCCGTCTTGACCAGCGACATGAAACGGTCGCCCGTACGTCCTTCACGGTAGCAGGCCGTACAGAAACTGGGAATGTAACCTAATTTCAGCAGCCAGGCTACAATCTCATCCAGGCTGCGGTGGTCACTCACATCAAACTGAGCAGAATTTTCTTCCGGCAGTTCTTCGGTAGCATAGCCTCCCACGCTGGTGCGGGAACCTCCGCTGATTTGTGACACACCGAGGGCAAGTACCTTCTCGCGTGAACGCTGCGATTCACGTGTAGAAATAATCATACCCGTATAAGGTACGCTGATACGGATGACAGCTACAATCTTCTGGAATATCTCGTCGGAGATGGCATTCTCGAAGGTAGAAGCGTCAATGTCGTCGGCCGAGCAGATACGGGGCACGCTGATGGTGTGCGGGCCTACACCGTAAGTCGCTTCCAGGTGTTCGGCATGCATCAGCAGTCCCACGAAGTCATAACGGTAGGTGTTCAGGCCGAACAATACACCGATACCCACATCATTGATTCCTCCCTGCATGGCGCGGTCCATGGCCTCCGTGTGGTAGGCATAGTTACTCTTCGGACCTCTGGGGTGAAGCTTTTCGTAATTCTCCTTGTGGTACGTTTCCTGGAACAAAATGTAGGTACCGATACCGGCCTCGTGCAGGCGACGGTAATTCTCTACCGTGGTCGCAGCAATGTTTACGTTTACCCGGCGGATGGCTCCGTTCTTGTGCTTGATGCTATAGATGGTCTTTATGGACTCCAGAATGTATTCGATGGGGTTGTGAATCGGATCTTCTCCTGCTTCCAGTGCCAGACGCTTGTGTCCCATGTCCTGCAGGGCGATGACCTCACGACGGATGTCTTCCTGTGTCAGTTTCTTGCGGGCAATGGTCTTGTTCTTTACGTGGTAAGGACAGTAAGTACAACTGTTTACGCAGTAGTTTGACAAGTAGAGTGGGGCAAACATTACGATGCGGTTGCCATAGAATTTCTGTTTGATTTCACGGGCCAGGCGGTAGATTTCCTCCACCAGTTCCGGGTCGTTGCATTCCAATAGTACAGCAGCCTCGCGGTGAGAAAGTCCCTTGCACAGGCGAGCCTTTTCAATGATGGAACGTATCAGTTCCTTGTCCTGGCTTTTGCTTTGGGCATATTCCAGGGTATCGAGAATTTCTTCGTGGCAGATAAATTCTTCTGCCTTTTGAGAATCAATCTTGTACATAGCTGTAATGTAATTTATAGTGTTTTGCCGGAATAATCTCCTCGGCTTTTATCTATTTCGTAACCAATGGCAACCAGCCGTTGTGCCAGCAGACGCAGTCCTTCGGCAGCTTCTGAGCCCATAGAGGCTTTATTGTCATACAAGGCATAATTCTTTCGCTGTTCTACCGGAGAGAGGTTGGGCATCACTACATTGGCACCTGCCAGTATGCCTTTCTCGCGCCCGTCGGGGGTAAGGCTTGCCAGGGCAGTGGTAGAAGGAATCAATGCCTGTGGATGCATCAGCCGGAAGATGGAAAGCAGCATGAGTGTCTGCGTGAGACTGCCGGGCGGGCAGGAAGCGAAAGGAGTGTCATGATGAGGCAGGAAAGGACCGATACCAATCATCTGGGGACGGAACTGTTCTATGAAAAGAATGTCCTCTACCAGGTGGTCGACGGTTTGTCCCGGACTTCCCACCATAATGCCGGTTCCCGTCTGGAATCCGATGCGTTTCAAATCGTTCAGACAACGCAAACGGTTGGACAGCGACATGTCTTCAGGGTGCAAGCGACGGTAATGTGCTTCGTTGTGCGTTTCGTGGCGCAACAGATAGCGATTGGCACCTGCCTGAAAAAAACGTTCGTAGGAAAGTGTAGGGCGTTCACCGAGTGAAAGGGTGATGGCTACATCGGGGAATTCGGTTCGTATGGCAGTCACCACTTCCGTTACCCTGTCATCGTTCATGTAGTTATCTTCTCCTCCTTGCAGGACGAAAGTACGGAATCCTAACTCATATCCATGCCGGCAGCAGGCCAGAATAGTTTTTGCATCCAGTCGGTACCGCTTCAGATGGCGGTTGCTTTTTCGGATGCCGCAGTAGAAACAGTCGTTGTGACAACAGTTCCCTATTTCAATAAGTCCACGGATATAGATTTTGTTTCCGAAATGGCTTTGTGCTACGGCACGTGCCTTTTGCATGAGAAAGTCGAGGTCTTCCCCCCGGCACTCCAGCAGAAGGGTACGCAATTCACCGGGAGCCAGTGTCTGCTCCCGGTAAAGGCGTTCAATAAGTTCCCTCATGGGTTTATTCCTGGTTATTGTTTTCGTACTTCAAGGTACGTTTCAGCAAGTCTTGGTTCAACTGGCGTTTTCCGGCTACAGGGTCGTTGTGTGCGCTCGGGCCGGTTACACATCCGCCTTCACAAGCCATCATTTCGATGAACTGTGCATCCACTTTTCCGGTCTTGGCGTAAGCGCGGAGTACACCGATGTTCTTCTTCGTGAAGTCAGAGAACTGCATGATTTTGATACCGTTGGCTTTCGGGCCCAGGTAAGCTTTCACAGCTCCGGCTACACCGCCTGCCTGTGCGAATCCGTGTGCTTCACATACAGATTCGTATGCCACTTTGTACGGGTTGGCCTGTTCCAGTTCGATGCCCAAGCCACGGAAAATCGGGTGAAGTTCTTCGAATGTCAGTACGTAATCTACGCATTCGTCGCGCTGTGCTTCTTTTCTTTTGGCGATACACGGGCCGATGAAGACTACCTTCGCATTCGGGTATTTCTTTTTAGCAATGCGAGCCGCGTAATACATCGGAGAACCGGTGCTTGATACGTAAGGCTTCATGTCAGGAATATGCTTGTTCACCAGTTCGATGTACGACGGACAGCAGGAAGTAGTCATGAATTTCTGTCCTTCTTCCAGTTTTTCCAGCAGTTCGTGTGCTTCGTTGCTGGTAGTGTGCATGGCACCTTCAGCCACTTCAATTACATCGGCAAAGCCGATCTCCTTCAATGCTCCGTACACTTGTTCGATAGTAGCCTTAAACTGTCCCAATACGGACGGAGCCGGAATGGCAATCACTTGTTCTCCCTTGCGGATAGCTTCCAGTACGTCGAACACCTGTGAGATTTCGAAGATGGCTCCAAACGGACAGGCATTCAGACATTTTCCACAATAGATACACTTGCTTTCATCGATGTGTTCGATGTAGTGCTCGTCCTTGCTGATGGCTTTCACCGGACAAGCTTCCTCACAAGGCACCGGAATGTAGACGATGGCGTGATACGGACAGCTTTTGTGGCAGATACCGCAACTGATACACTTGTCGTGGTCAATCTGTGCCTGACCAGTCTTCTTGTTAAAGTGTACGGCACCCTTCGGACAGTTCATGTAGCAGCTTCTAGCCACACAACCCCGACAAAGGTTACTTACTTCATAGTTTACCTGCACGCAAGAAGAGCATGCTTCGTCGATGACACAGAGAATATTTTCTTTGATTCTTTCCTTGCGTTCCAGTGTCTTGCGGGCATATTCAGAAAGCGGAGTCAACTCATCCGTTTCATCGGTCATATCCCAGCCCAGCAGCGGAAGCAACTTATATTTAGTAACGGCACGTTCCTTGTGGATACAGCAGCGTCCTACCGGCTGTGAGCGGCGAGGGCTGATTTCCAGAGGAATGCGGTCAATTTTTTCTACTAATTGATTTTCTTTCCATAAAGCAACCAGGTTTTCCAGCAATTTATGCCGGACAATCATTACGTTGTTTGTAAAAGCCATAATCGAAATAAAAAGGTTTGTTAGTTATTAGTTATCCTAAAATTATAGAGTCCGTGTGCGGTTTACTCTTCCGTTTGTCCCTCGGCAGCTCTCAGAATCAGGGTTGTAGCTCCCAAGGTAATAATAGCTCCGTCTTCAATGCGGATTTGGTCTTTCGGTCCTAAAATTTCATTCATCAGGAAAGTTCCTGTGATACTGTCGTTATCGCGCAGGGTATAAATGATTTTCCCTTGCTTGTTCTTCTTGACATTGATGTAGCAATGCCGGCGGTCCAGACTCGGGTCATTGCTTTCGATAGGGATGTCGATGTCATTACCTTTGCATCGGCGGCCGATGAGGTTATCTCCCTCATGCAGCGGAAGTACCTGCTTGTAGGCAAATACGTTTTCCACGGCCAGTATGTTGCCGAAATCCTGCATGCCTTCTTTCTCGTCGATTACTTCCTCCTTGCGGTTGGCGGCATTCAGTTTCGATTTTCCGATACGGATGCTGAACTGCTTCTTGCAGTTGTCACAGATAAAAACGAGTGACTGTCCTTCTCCATACTTGGTTTCATCAAACAGGATGAAGTTGTCACATTTGGGGCATCTTACTCTTTTCATTCTGTTTAAAAGGGCGTATTTATTTTGAAGTGAATACCCAGGCATTCTTGAATTCTTCCTGATTGCGCAGCGTCTGCACTTTCTGGTAAGCTTCTCCTGAAGTGGCATAACTATCCAGTGCGATGCGGAAGCGTCCGTTCGATTCAAGCACCTGACAATTCTTGTATCCTTTCTGCTGGAATTTTTTCAGTTCACGTTGGGCATCGTCCGATGTCGGCAGGCTGGCTACGATGATGTAGGCCGTTTTCTTGCTTGCAGCAGGCTGTGCGGAAGCCGGCTTCGGCTTTTGTGTCGCTTTTGCTTCAGCTTTGGTGGCAGCCGTTTTGGTTACGGCTGTTTTTGCTGCAGGTGCGGCTGCAATCTTTTCTGTCTTCACAACTACCGGTTTCAGCGTGTTTACGTTGTTGCGGACACGCTTTTCGCCCTTCTGTTTCTTTACAGCCTTTTGTGCAACTGCTGCTTTCGGAGTCGTTTGTATGCTGGTGGCTACCGACTGGTTGCGGATGGCATCAAACATACTGATTGAGCCCAGCGAAGCATAATTCGCATCGTCCATGTACGTGTTTTCCACCGGAACGGAGAGCACGAAGAACAGGCATACGGCTGCAGCTATGGCCACTACGTTGCGCGTGAAATGGCGCAAGGAGAAATGTCTCTTCGGTTTGCTTGCCGCTTCCTTTATTTCCGGAACCAACGGTTTCGGAGAAGAAACGGGCAATGGCTGCAGTTGCGGAAGCGTGAAACTTTCCAGCCCGTATAGACTTGGAGTGAAGAAAGATGCAGCTGCCGGTTCAAAGGCATAGCCGCCGTTCATATTATAGTAGATTGTACCCACGTTGTGCAGAGTGACCTGACCCTGCTGGTACAATTGGTCTTTTATTTCAGCCACAGTCTTTTCAATCCGGCGGGTTGCATCGGGAAAGTCGGTGTTAAAAGCTTGCATGTACGACTGTACCAGCAGCCCATCGTTCATTATCAGTTGCGGATTGAAACCAATGGTGCGGAGGGGCGGCATGAATTCTCCTTTCTGGATGGAATATGCGGCCTGCCGTTTGTGGGCAATGAATCCTCCCAAGCCGGGAACGATGACACAATCATTCTCCAGCAATAATACTTCTATATGTTTGGACAGTTCAATCATATTGCAAAAATAATACATTTTTCTCTTATGTGGAGTATCTTTCAACGGGTATTTTTTATACCGATAGGGGTTTAACCAACTCTTCTTTTTCTATCATGTAGTCTGATATATTCATGTGTCCTGTATCGAGACAATTGTAAATGCACGAAGCCCCCGGCACTGCCGAAGGCTCCTGTTTTTTATTCTCTTATCTCACTTTTCAATAACCGTCGATACAATCCATTGGTGGATTCTCCGTGTGTTCCATCACGTGCTCCTTTCATGTCAATATTTATTTGATGGAATGTATTTCTTTCCATTCCATCAGCAATTCATCGGCAAGATATTCATCGCTAAGGCAATGCATATCCGCAACTCCATTACTTATAAGTTTATAAGTTTCAGAATCATAAAAAAAGCAAGCGCATCTTCATATTTCATCTGCAAGACTATTCCAAAAGACCTGTTCCACCTTCCCCTTTTATCGGGAGAAGTGGGACGGGAAACTTTCAGTGTACCATGCATGAGTTACAGCATGGCGGCATACTTGCGTACCTGCTTCAGACGCTCCATAAAAGAAGGGTCTGCAGCCGCCTGCTGCATATTGCAATCAAGCTGCATCCGCATCAGTAGCGAAGCACTGATACCCAAAGCTGCCTCGAAGAGCATCGCTGTCTGCGTAGTAATCGGCCTGCGGCAGTTGAGAATGTCATTCAATACCTTGTAGGAGATGCCCATCTGCTCGGCCAATCTGCGCTGCGAGAGCTTGCGTTCTTCGGTCTCTTCCTTCAGCAGTTCGCCCGGATGTATAGGGCGTTGACAGATGTATTTTCCCATAATTATTCTATTTATAATGGTTTGATAATTCAAGTATATTGCAGATGGTCACCACCGTTTCCGATGAGACCTGTTCTACCGTGAACTCAATGCGGTACTGGTCGTTCACACGGATGGAGGAAATACCAGCCTTGTCACCTTTCAGCACTTCATAATGAAGCGAGTGGATGACGTAAAGCTCTTCCACGCTTCTTGCTTGTTCCAGCACTTTGATGCGCAACTGGTAGCGTGCCACGATATTTGGCTGGAAACGATGTTTCTTGTCCGTCGTTTTCCCTTCCTCGTACAATTGGCGCAAATAGTCCTTATCAAAGTTTATCTCCATTGCTTTCCGTGTTATTATTCACGTAGCAAAGATAAGAGATTTCTTCCATATATCCACCAAAAAAGTGGACGTATTTTATGTAACTGCCATCAGTTTCACCAATCATGGATAAATCCACTACCTTCATATATACCTCGTGTACATCCTTGCGGAGACTTCTTATTTTGTAGGTAGTAGCTTCCAATTCCTGTTGTCTGTTCTGTTCATTGAGCCAAATATAGACGATGCCGAAAATGACGAATAGTATCAGCACATATCCTGCCGCTATCTTGGTGCGCAGGTGTCTGGTTGCTATTGTTTTCTGTTTCATGCGGGTTACCTCATTTTTTATATTATTCTTTTCTCCTTATTAAAATGCAGCCCACTGACCTTACGGTAGCGGGCTGCGGTGTCTGTATGATGTTACCGGGCACAATACTCCCGCCCGGAATGGGAGTTCTTTTCTTTATTGGGGTTATACTTCGGTTATATTCCGTTTCAAGCGGGACTTTTCCCGCCTAACGGTTCACTGTTTCTTCAATGTAGGCAATGCTCCGGTGAGTTCGTACTGCCAGCCTGAGCCGTTCAATGCGTTGTTCATGGCATCAACGGCGTTCTGCCAGGTAACGGTTGTGCCGTCCACCTTCGTGGCTCCGCCGTTGTCATTGTCGGGGAGGCCGCTCCAGTAGCATGCGGTCACGTTAGCATAGTTTACTCCCACCGCGCCGCCTACAATGTTACCGCTGACGTTGCCCGCGGCATAACAGGCAATGAGAGTGCCAGTTCCGTTCATTCCCACTATACCGCCGGCCCAGGCGTTGCTTGTACCGTCATTTTCAACGGTCACGTTGCCCGTGGCATAGCAGGCGGTCAGGAGAGTAGTACCACCATTCGTTACACCTACCACGCCGCCGGCACGCTCCGTTCCCTTCACTGTGGCCGAGGAACTGCATCCGGTGATGGAACCGACCTGTTGATAGCCCACCACACCGCCTACGTTGCTACCGCTACTACCGCTGACGCTGCCCGACACCGAGCAGTTTTCAATGTTGCCGCCAAAGCTCCATCCCGCCACGCCGCCGACGAACGTGCCACTTGTTACGTTTACTTCTGTCAGTACCACGTTCTTCACCGTGCCGCCGGGACCGATTTGGCCGAACAAGCCTGCATATCTATTACTTCCCGTAACGGTCAGCCCCGTGATGGTATGGTTGCCTCCGTCGAAGGTGCCGGTGTATTTCTTACTATTATCTGGGCATATCGGCGTCCAGTCGATGCCCGTCAGGTCGATGTCGTTGTCGAGGGTGATATTGATGTCTAACTTCCATTCTTCGTTCACCAGTTCGGCGATGTTCTTCAGACCCTCGGCGGAGGTCACGGTGTAGTTGCCCTGTCCGTCGTCGGTATATCCCTTGTCCTTATTCAGCGTGATGTTGTAGAACTTACCCGCCTCGGGGGTGAAGGCGGCGGAGAGGTTGCGTTCCTCGGTGCCGTTCGCCCGCAGCTTCGAAATGGCATAGCCGGGCACCACGTTCGCCTCCCAGCAGGTGATGGTTGCGCCGTTCTCGGTGTATTCGCACTTCTTCATCTCTATCCAGCCCTCTTGCGAGCCTTGCACTACCGTGCCCTTTTCATAAGTACACTGTGTGTAGGTATAGAGCTGAAGACTCTGCACCTCGCCGAGTGCATCGTCCGTGGGCGTCACGCGCACCTTCGCCAGAGCGTGGGTGAAATTCAGCGTGACCTGAGTCTGGTAGTTGCCGCTGCCTGTGCCGTACAGCAGGTAGGCAAGACTTTGGCTTTGGTCGCTGAGGTCGAGGGTGCCGCCCGTGGCGGGGTACCAGGCGGTGACGGTATGTTCGCCGGTGTCGCTCCAGTACAGGGGTGTTTCGGCTTTGACGGTGTTGTTGTCCTGCACGGCGTAGGTGCCGACCTCGTCCTTGCCGTCTATCTGTACGGCGAACTTGTCGTCCGCGTCAAACTTGCTGCTGTTGCCGTCCGCAATCTCGCTGACGCGCGTCTGCGGTGTGCCCCAGGGCTGCGCCTCGCCGCCCTCCACGCCGAGGGTGATGCGGGCTATCTCAAGGGGGTATTGTCCTTCGGGCAGACGGTCGCCGTCCGCCAGTTCGTCCTTCGTGCAGGCAGCCATGGCAAGTAGCAGCGCGGCTGCGGCAAGAATTACATGGATGGAATGTCTTTTCTTCATATCGGGTTGTTTTTTATTTGTTTTCGTTTTGTGCTGCCGCCGCCTGCGAAGACGGCCGTCGCACCATAGTGTCTATGGGCAGCTCCGGCTTGACGCATACGCCGGGGCAGCGGTATGTGGGGCTTACAGCGTGATGCTTACATCGTTCGAATTTCCGGGTTCCCACGGGGTAATCTCCGGTTCTTCCACCGTGATGCCCTTGTTGTTGAGCGTTATGTTGTAGGTATAGGCATAGCCTGCGGAGAACTGATTCGCTTCGGGCTTGGATGGATTCGGCAGTGTGGTTGTATAGTCCAGTCCGTTGAAAGACACTTTAAGGTCAAGAGAGGTGGTCACTCCCTGCGGGAGAATGATGACTTGCGAAGTGGTGGCACCGCCCAGCTGCATGGTAATCGGCGATTCGACGGCTGCGGTTACGGCAGTCGTTCCGGTAGCCGTGTCGAAAGTGCCTTCGTGCTTCAGTCCGTCCAACGTGTAGTCAGCAGGTTCCATTCCGTTGAAAATGAGGCCGTCGCCTGGCTTGAAGGTGAATTTGATGAGACTCATGCGGTGGTGGAAGGAGTTGTCTTCACCGCCTTTGTCGGTTTTGTCGGTGAAGCTCACCTCCGGGCTGCGGGTGCTTCCCTTCGCTCCCGAGGCAAAGAGGAAGTCGATGCCGGGGCCCTGCTTGTCGGCTGCGGTGTTGACGGTCACCGTTCCGCCGTCAGACTGATACGGATAGTAGGCATTGAAGGTCTTCGTTTCGGTATCATTGAAATAGATGGTCTTATCCTCGGGCACGAACTGGCCGCTCTCTCTCACGTAGGGTATGTTGATGAAGCCGGCGCCGGTGATGCCGATGCAGTCGCCGTCAGTCCAGTCTGTACCGTCCTGATTGACGCGGGTGGATACAGATTCATAGATGTCGGCGGTGAACTTGGCGGCTACTGGGCCGTCATTCAGGTTCTCGTTGTCGTTGTTACAGGCGGCAAGTGTCAATGCCAGCGCTGCGAAAGCAAAAAATCTTGTCTTCATTATATTTATAGTCTTTAATTGTTAAATTGCATAGTTCCCGTTACATTTCCGCACTGGCATCGCCACCTTCTACCGTTTCCCATCCGGTAATTTCGCCCTTGCCTTCTTCCATGCCGACGGGGGTTTCCAGTGTTCCGGTCACACGGTAGGCGGTGGTCATATCGCTGTTAAAGTCTGCAAGGGCTTCCGTCAGGTCGACCTCTGTGCGCTGTGTGCGTCCGCCATCGGTAAAGACGATGTCCAGTACCAGCGCCTGCACGTCTCCCATCGTACCCAGCAGGCGGGCGTCGGCCGTGAGCTTGCTGCCGTCACGGGTGAAGGAGAAGACCGTGGAGGTCGGTTCGCCGATGGTCTGTCCCTTCTCCATATCAAAAATTCCGGCTATGCCGCTGAGGGTGGCGGTCACGCTCTGTATCAGTTCGGGGCGTCCCTGCGTCACTTCCAGTTCCAGTTGCAGGTCACGTACACGCTGCATCGGAACGGCATTGACACGCAGCGTGTCGTCAGCTGTTACGGTTATCTCCTGACTGACGGTCTTCAGATAGCCCGGCAGGGAGATTACGGATGCACCGTCCGCACGGCTCTTGCCATCAGGGGCATTGACCCGTGCCATTCGTCCGTCGAAAGTGAAACCTTCCGCACGGTTATAGATTACCATACTGTGTGTTCCCGGATTGAGCAGGTCGGGATTGGTGAATGGCGAACCTGTAATGTCGGCCACCTTCCCGTCCATGTCGAGTACATAGTTATCGTCTGCCGACAGTCCCGTCAGGCTGATGGTGACAGCTCCCTTGTCGGGGTGCGGCGTGTCATAGAGCGTGTCCTTCACGCAGGAAGAGAGCAGCACGGCGGCTGCCATTCCCATCATATTTATATATTGTCTTGCTTTCATATTATTCTGTTTTTTAGACATAAGAACAAAAGAACAAATATTATTGGATTAACCCCGTTGACCGTCGGTCCAGTCTTTCATTCTTCATTTAATTTTCCATACCAATGTCACACCGGCATTGATGGGGCCCCACCAGTCCTTTGTCTCGTTGCCGCGGCGCACGCGTACACCGTCGATGACTTCATATTTCTCATAGTCGGCATTCAGGTAGCCCAAGCCGAGGTTGAAATCAAGATCTAATGCCTTGTTCAGCCGCAGCCGGTAGCCGGCAGTGATGCCGCCACCCATCAGGTCGCCCTGCTTGCCTGTTTCGGAAAGCTTGTAGTTGAACTGTCCGGTCTTGAACATAGCACCCAGATACCAGGCTTTCTTCTCGCCCATGTAGTAACGTACTTCCGGAGCCACTTCCCAGAGTGCATAGCGGCGGTCTTTGTCACTCCGCCCAAGCAAAATCCGATAAAACGGAACAAACGCGAAACCGCTGACTTGCAGCCTAAAAGGAGTAAGTTGGCGGTTTTTCATTTCGTTTGATTCCGTTTTGTTATATGAAAAATAGTACATAAATTTGCAGATGTGTACTGACCAAAAAAAATGTGTACAAAAAATGGAGATAAAACATAGTATATCATTCTTCCTCCAAAAGGTCTACAGCAGGACAGGCAACGGAGAGGGGCAGATAAGGCTCCGCGTCCGGTGGAACGGGAACACCTACCAGGCGAACAGCGGCTACACCATCCAGCCGGAGAGATGGGAAAACGGGAGATGCAAGCGGAACGCGTTCAACAGCCGTGGAGTGTCAGCCTCCGACATCAACAGGCAGCTCGCCGCCCTGGAGGGCATAGTGGAGGACATCTTCAAAGCGTTCGAGGTAGCGGACACCGTTCCGTCGTTGGATGTATTCAAGGCAGAGTTCGCCAAACGGACGGGAAAAGGCGGACGTGTGAAGGACTGCGGAAGTTTCGAGAAGGCTCTGCTTGACTTCGTAGTGTCGCAGGAGCGCACTCACTCGTGGGCGCCGGGGACGGTGGTCAAATTCGGAACACTGCGCAGGCACATCCGCAGTATGCGGGGAGAAATGAGGATGAAAGACTTCAACAAGAAGTTTTACGAGGAATACATCGCCTACCTGCTGCGCCGCGGTCTGAAGAACACCTACATAATGAAATTTTGGAAGATACTCACTTGGTTTCTGCGTTGGGCAGACAAGAACGGGCTGCTCGACGACAAAAGCTATCTCGACTTCACTCCGAGGCTGAAGACGGTGCGAGACAAGGAAGTGGTGTATCTGACGTGGGACGAACTGATGAAAGTCTACGGGTGCGAGTTTCCGCGCGGAAAGGAATACCTTGCCAGGGTAAGGGATGTGTTCTGCTTCCAATGCTTCACTTCTCTGCGGTATTCGGACGTGGCGAAACTGAAACGCTCCGACATCGTAGACGGAGTGATAAAGGTGGTGACAAAGAAGACGGGCGACACCATCAGCATAGAGCTGAACAAGTATTCCTCCGCCATATTGGAAAAATACAAGGATGATGAGAAGCCGCTGCCGGTGGTCAGCAACCAAAGGATGAACGTCTGGCTGAAGGAGGTATGCTATGTGGCAGGGATAGACACGCCGGTAACGGAGGTGTACTACCGCGGCTCCGAACGAGTGGAGGAAACACGACCCAAATATGAATGCGTGGCGTCCCATACCGGACGGCGCACATTCATCTGCAACGCGCTGACGATGGGCATACCGCCGTCGTTGGTGATGGAGTGGACGGGACACAGCGACTACAAGGCGATGAAGCCCTACATCAAGATTGCCGACAAGGAGAAGGCGCGTGCGATGAAACTGTTCGACGAGCGGTAAAGAAAAAGGCTTCCGGGGTGTCGGAAGCCTTTCTTTATTGTGACAAATTTTCTATTTGAAAAAGAGCAAAGCGTCCCCGTCATTCATAACCACTATCAATTTGTTGGGTTTGCCGTCTTTCCAATTATATGAGAGGCGACAGTTATTAATGAGGCTGGAATATTCTTGTCCATCTTCCACCCAAGTTGTTTCGACAGTTGTGTATTGGTCTGAAACTTTGAGTTTATATGTTCCATTCTCCTGTATCCATGCTTTTTGTACAGCATCGTAAGTGTCCGTTTTGTAATGTGTCGCGTCCACAAAAGTTATTTCGTGCGCGAATCTGCCATCCTTAGAAGGCCCTTCCAAAGTCTTACCTATAAGGTCGGCAGCCGGCACTGCCCCCTACTTTCTTGCCAAATCTTCGGCGCTCGGTTTGTCCGGGTCTGGAGTTGGTTCGTCATTTCCGCCGCAGGCGGTCATTGTCAGGATGCACAGCAGCACCCATAAAGTCATTTTCAGTTGTTTCATTTTTGTTTGTATTTTAGATTCTGTATTTCTTGTTTTTCACCAGCCATTTTCTTCTGAAGTAAAGGGCGAAAAGCACGGCGCCAAGCGCAAGCACGAACCATCTCGCCGCCGTCCATAACACGGATGTAGTCACCGGCTTTGACATCAGCCTTGCCGGGACACACAACGTGATAGTCGGGGCGGAACACCTCGCCGTTGTCCGTCGTAAGATTCTGTGTGGCGTTGTCATCGCACCTGCAAGCACAGACCGTTTCCCACCGCTCGTCTGTCACGGGGATGATGCGCCCGTACTCGTCGCGTGATGAAGCGGAAGCAATGCGTTTCTGCAATATGTGCGGTGTGTACATCATAGGAATCTCACTTTCGGTTTGTCGGTGTTGAGTTCATCGGTCAGCCCATATTTGCGGCAGAGGAAAGCGTAGTACTCTTTCATCCCCTCCACGTTCCAGGACATGGAGAAACCGCTCTCGCTGACCGACGTGGCACGCATAAGCAGCATAGGAATGACCGAGGCAAGACCGATATTCACGCGGACGTAATTACCGCTCTCCACCTCGTCACCGCCGTCGATGCCTGCGGAAAGGCACACATCAAGAAGTTCAGCCTCCGACATTGCCACGCCGAAGGTCTGAAGCCTCTGTGATATGTAGTCCTTCACATTCACGACAATTGCGACAAATCAATGTTCGTAATCAACTGCGGGTTCACAATCTGAGGAATCCACTCAGCCGTGTACTCCATATAGCGGCCGTTCTTGTCGCGGTAGTTGGAGATGAGCATCTGACCGTCCGCCGCGGTGTAGGTGCGGCCTTGCACCGGGTCTACAGCCTCGTATGGGGTGTGATGGCGCATATAGCCGATTTCATCGGACGGAAGCAGAGTGATGCGGTTGTCCGCATAAATCTGCACGTTCTTGCCCGTCTGGTCTTTCACATAGTCCTCTTTGATTTCGATGCGTGGAAGACCTAATCCGGTAAACACCTCCGATGCCAAATCCGAAGAAATCAAACCGGTAGACAATTTCATCTCGTTGCTGCCGAGAATCATCTTGTACTGCTCACCAAATTCAGAAGAACCGAGAATGGTCTTGTTGAAAGTGGCTCGCGACATAATCATCTTGGAATAGCGTCCGTAGTCCGGAGCGAGTTTGTTCAGTTCCTCACGAAGGTAGGAAACGAACATCTTCTTGCCGTCGCTCTTCACGTCGGTGTCGGAAGGTTTGAGGAAATTGAAAGGAAGCGCAATCTCAAGCACCTTGTTGTTGGTGTTGCCCGAAGATATGGCGGCATCCTTGTTGTACACCTCAGCCTTGCCGGTCATAAGGAGAGAGCCGACAACAATGTCCATACGCTTGTGCGGAGCAAGCGTAATCTGACGGTAGTCGTCCTGAATGAAGTTCACAATCTCGTTGAGCGCCGTGCTTTGGTCGGCTGTCTTAGCCTCGTTGAATTTGTCAATCAAATCCTGGAGTTCGGACAGGCGGTCGATAGACATCTGATAAGCGTCGCCGAGATATGCGATTTCTCCGTAGCCGCTTCCGATGTTCTGACGCTCGCGGATTGGTTTCTCTCCGAATCGTGAATTGATGGAACCTGCCATTACACCGGTTACAGAACCGATGTAGTCCTTGAACACTCTCGTGGTGGTACGGCGGAATGTCAGATACTGCTGCCAATAGATAGTGTCCTTGCGCGTCTGGTTGACGCGGTTGATAACCGCACTAACGATATTGGGGTCGTTAAATAAAGTTTCAATAGTCAAAAACATACTCAGTCCTCCTTATTCGTTAAATTCAAACCAGCCTTTCATATTCGCCTTGTCGTTCGCCGAGAACGGGATGGCGAGTTTGCTCGGCTCAATCTCAGCCGCGGTACGGAGCAATGCCACAAGGACAATGCCGTCATCCACCTTTGTCTTGTTGAAAAGGGCGGAATTGGCAATGTATTTCTGTGCCGTTCCCGACACCGCTTTCGCCTCGAACAGCACCGTACCCTTGGGAAGGTTCGCGCCGAAAGCCGCCTTGATGGTGATGGTGTCATACTCACTGTTGGTGGTGTCCACCGCAGCGACCTCCGCGCCCTTGGAGCCGTTGCCCACAAACATACCCTTGTATGCGAGAGAACCTTTGGCTACCTTGATGGAAAGGTTGGAGTCGCCTGTGGTGTAAGCCTCGGCAACCGTCATATTCACCACCGGATAGGCGAACTTGTCTTTCAAGTCCGCGCAGATCGGAGCGAACACCGGAAGCGTGGCGCCCACACTCAAATGTTCCGTGACGAGTTTGTACTCGCCACGGCGGCGGATGCCGGTCTGAACGTCGTAACGCTCCTCCATTTCAACCGCCGGTTGCAAATCATACTTGAATCCTGCTGCCATTTGTTTACTTGTTTTGTTCTACAATTGATTTTGTTCCCTCGTTTATCATCTTCGCGATAGAGGCATTCTCTTTCTCTATCTTCGCATCGGACGACTCGGGGGAAGGGATGCCGTTGAATCCGGCGTTCGCCAACTCCTGCTTCGCGTCTTTGAAATAACTGTCCAAATCCGCATCGTCGGGAATGGCGTAGCGTTTGGCGATAGTGTCCGGGATGCCGTACTCCTTTGCCTTCGCAAGAATCTGCTCACCGCGCGTTTCCCTCGCTTTCGCAGCCTCGAACTGTGTCAGCTTGTCCGACAACGGACTGACGGCGGCGCTGACCGCATCGGCAATCAGTTTCGCAATGTTCTGTGGCTCATTCGTTGGCGTAGGTGTTGGCGTAGGTTCGTCCACCGCCTTTCCGTCCTTCAGATTATGCTTCCGCTCATAGTTTTTCACTGCCGTGGAAGCGGCTCCGTCGGCACGGAAATCGCCATAAGAATTAAGAACGTCCTGAAAGCCTATGCCCTCGACAATTGAGTTCACCTTGCTCTCGTCCGTCACTCCCTCTCCCTTCTTGTTGGCAATGCGGGAAAGGATGGCGGTGTCCACCCCGGAGAATTTCTGTTGCAGAGCCGCCAAGATTTGTTCTATTATTGTCATACTCGTATGTGTTTTATGCGAAAATACAAAGAAAAAGCGCTTCCCTGAGTTCGGTCTCGTGGAAGCGCTTAAACAATTGGCGTTAATGTTTTTATTCGGTCGGGACAGCCTTGTTGTTCCCCTCTACTCCGCCGCTTTCCTTATCTTCTTTTATCTGTTCCATCTCTTCATCAATACGGTCAGCGTTGCCGGCGAACAGCACGGCGTGCTTCTGTGACCACACACCACCTTGAAGGGCGTTGACGGCGACGCGCACCAAGTCCTCTATGTTGTCGAGGCGGTACGGCTGAATCTCCACATCAATATCAATGGTCTTCGCCGCTTTGGAGAGGCTTGGATTGATGGACGCCAAAGCGGAAACGAGGAAATTGACACGGCGTTGCATGAAGTCGCCTATCACCTCCGCGTGGTTCTCCACCGCAAGGTGTGTGGAGAGGAACACATAGTCGAAGGCAACACCGGACAACGCATTGCCTGTGCCTTTAAGGCTGTCAAAGGATATGCGAGGGGTGTTGGTCAGCGCATAGATTTGGTTGATGAGCGTTTCCGCCTCGTACTTCACCGTTTCGGGAACCTGATTCCACGTCAGATACTGCGCGTTCGCCCCCTGTCCGGTCAGCTCGACGACACGGCTCTTGAACTCGCCGCTGAAATTCTCCACGTCGCCGAAAAGCATAAGGATGGGGAAGAAGTGATAATCGATGCAGTCGGCATAATTGGACAGAAGTTTTTCAAGGCGGACACGCAGTGTCTTAATCTTCTCGCAGTACGCTTTCGGTCGGTAGCAGTAGACGACCGGCAGTTTTCCGAACCCGTGCTTGAAGGACTTCACCAACTGCCATCCTTTCTGGCTTTCCCACTGATAGACCATATCGGCGGTGACCGTCATAAAGCACGTCGTTTCCGTGTCGTCAATCTCTCTGCGTATATACTCGCGCGACATTGCCACAAGGTTTCCCGCCGTGTCGAAGAACGGATACAGCTTATCCCCGCGGAACGGCGACCACAACGCGCTTTTCAGACGGGTTGACGGGGCGCTGCCGCCGAACAGTCCCTTTATGCGTCTGCCGAGGGAAGTCCAGAATCCATCATCGGGGACGGAATACCAATACTCGCAGCACTCTTGCTCGGCGAACCACGACCGCACGATACGTTTGTTCTGATACTTGATTTTGTTTTTGACAAGCACCTTGCGTATTGCCTCAAACAGCGGACGTTCCGCCTCTTCCGGCTCGCAGTTCATCTTCGGCTCCGTCCCAACGGTGAACGCCGTGTGGATGTTCACGATGTCCTGTTCAAGGGGAAGCGCGATGCGGTTCGGCTCCACGTCCTTGGTCTTCTCCGGGATGGTGGTGGTCTTGCCGGACACCGGGTCGAACATTCTCTGCTCTTTCTCCGTCACAATCTTGACCTTCGGATATTTCACCGTGTCGACCATAATCTCGTGCTTGTCCGGATTCCAATCATTGAAAAGGGCAAGGGCGTCGGGAACGTCCGTCTTGCGCACACGCTTCAGATAGTACACCTTCTGCGAGGAATCGGAAAGCGCCAATATTTCTTCAAGTGTCATAATAAGTATTTTTTAGTGAGTGAATAATTTGCTGTTGTCCTTAGGCTGCATTATACGTCCGAGCAATTCGCCGAGGACAAAGTAGCGGGAGGCATCGATGCAGTGGTTGTCATGGTCTTCCGGCTCGTTCACATATCTCCCTTCCAAATCCCTCGCCCAGATATAGTTGCGCAGCTCGTTCTGAAGGTTGTAGGAACGCTCGGTGACGAACAGCTCCATATCCTTCATTTTCTCGATACCGGCGATGATGGAGCCCGAGCCCTTGGCTACAGGATAGATGCGGATGCCGCCGTTGTGTATCTCCTGTATAAGCCTGGGGTCGGCGGAGTCGGCGATGACCTTCAGCCCCCAGGGGCGAAGAGCCTTGATGATGTCGGAGGAAAGCATTCCAGTCCTGTAGTCTATCTCGTCAATATACAAAGCGTTGTCCACGACACCGCAGCGGACAATGGCGGTAGGGTCATGGGAATAGCCGAAATCCAAGCCGATGGCGACACGCTTCGCCCATTTGGGGAACTCTTTGACGACACCCCACTTCTTGAATACGGCACCCTCGTTGACATCCGCCCATCTGCCTATGACGGTATGGGCATATTTCTCGGGGTTGTCTTTCTTAATCTGCGAAACCTCATTGATGAACTGCGGCGACAGATTGTCGATGTTGTCAAAATATGTGGTGTGGATGTGGAGAACGTTCGGATGCGTGCTTATCTGCACCGGCACTCCGTCAAACTCCACAAGCTTGTGCGTCTTCTCTATGTACTTGCGGTAAATGAAATGGTTGGAATCCGTAGGGTTCATTATGATAATGATACGGTTCTGTATGCCTTTCTGACGGATGGATAGCATTATCCGGTCGAAGTCCTGCTCGCTCGTCCATTCCTCCGCCTCGTCACAGACAAACGTGGTGATGCCGTGGATTGACTTCAGTTTCGCCGTCTGATTGCCCGAGGAAGTCTTGATGCCACGGAACATTATACGGCTCCCGGTCATTCTGTTTATCACATCCGTCCGTGTGGAATGGAAATATTTCTCCGTTCCGTCAAGTTCAATCTTCTCCAGCATCTCCGGAATGATGGAGATGTGGGCAGACACCATCGTATAGCGAGTGTAGAGGATTTGATGCGTTATGTGTTCTTTAGGAGTAAGCTCAAAAGTGAGCCGGCTGATGAATGCGGCGGTGTTGAAGCTCTTCCCCGAATTATGCGTGACAGTGCCGTCGCTGTGGAGGTAACGTTGATTGCCGTCGAGACAGATGCCGCACCAAACCCCGACACCGGCAGACTCGATGCTCAACATTGACAAATGCCAATCTTTGTTTTTGTGCACGTCCTCTTTGCGTATCTTTTTACGCTCCACCTTGCAAGGAATACGCCATACGTCCCCATTGATGGACACCCGATATACCTTGCCGCAGTCTTTCCCATTGCATCGTGCGGACTTCTCGGTTATGTTTGTTCTGAAACCAAGCGTATCGGCGACATATTTGATTTGCTTTGCAAGGGTGCGGTTCTTTTGGATTATTTCATAGCCGTTCCTGCTTGCATAGCCGTCAGTGTCAAGCAGACCGGCAAGCAATTCCAATCTGTTGTGTTCGCTGTTGGATATGTATTCTTGTGGGATGTGCTTGTTGTCAATAAGATTGTATTGGCGGAAAACATCCATTATGGGATTTGTATGCCCTTCGGTTTTTGCAAGTCTGAATGTTCTCGCCTTCCCCTTGACCCCATTAAGGGAAAGCCTTAATCCCTCTTCTTCCGCATAAGATTGTAAATACCCAACAATCTCACTGTCCGGTGTTGTTATCTGGGGGAAAACACTTGTCCCGTCCCCGAGCCACAACCCAAGCAGATACGGGGGAAGCGAAACGGGGAATTCCGGGTAAGGGATGGATGGTGACTTGTAACCACGGAATTGCTCTCGGAATCTTTTGCTCTTGGACGCATAATCTGTCACCCGGATGTCTGTATGCTCTGGATATTCCCTATATCGTCCTTCCCTTATTGCCGCCCTGCTTTTCTTCACGCTGAGAATATGTGCATCGTTGACAAAATAGTCCTCGGCACTTGTTTGGTGGACACGGAACATATCACTGCACCCTGACATTGTTGCGAGAACCTTCCTCGGAGTGCCGTCGTCGCCCATAACGAACTCGCCGACGGAAATATCCTTGATTTGCTTGACGGTCAAATCGGACATAATGACTTCTTGCGACGGGGTTTCACAACCGCGCCCTCCCGTCACAAGGATGATGAACTTCTCCTTGTCCTCATACATCGGATAGTACACAGGCTGCGGAACAATCATTTGCCGACCTCCTTCTTTATCCAAGCGTCAATATCGACACCTTTGTCGACATTGGTCGGAACGTCGGAAGCATCCTCGTCCTGTCTGCGCTCGGTCTTTCTCCATTCTGAATCGTGGTGGTACAACCAGGTTGCAAGCGCCTGCATATTGTAAGGCATCTCGGATTCTGTTTCGGAAGTCTGAATCTCCTCGTCTTCCGTGTATTCCCCACCTATGCGCAGTTTGCGGCGGAGAACCGTCTTCGACTTGATTTTCTTGCCACCGAGGGCGCCTTTAAGGTATGCGCCGCGGACTATGGAAGTGATTTTTCTGCGTCCACGCGCTAAGACCTTATTAAAACGAGCGGAGCGCCTTTGGTTTTCCTTCTCTGTCCAATTCGCATAGCAACCGTTCTTCATTGTGGAAAACACATCCGGGGACAAAGACACGCCGAATTTGTCGGCAAGGCTGTCGGCGATTTCAGCGTCCGTCAATCCCTGCATAGCGAGGGCGAGGATTTCATCGTAGAAATCATCGGAATCGTAATCGAATTTCTTTGGTCTTGCCATTTTGTTGTTGTTTTATTTTGTTATTTTCAATTTGTTCTCTATATTTGCAGTGTGGATTGATGGTCGCATCGGTAGCGAGCAGCGTTAACAGCGGTGATATTGCGAGGTTCAACTCCTTTGCCTTTCCACTTTAGTAGGGGGTACGTTTGTATCTCCTATTTTATTTTGTCATATTGCCGCCCTCTCATATCAACTTTGTCAACAATACCAATCGAAGTCACGACATTGTATCTTCTTCCTTTAACGTTCTGGTTTGGCTCGACAACGACTTTCAACACTTTGTTTGAAGCGTACTTAACCGATGAAACGAAAACAAGCCTGTTTCTATTAGTGTCAATATAGACATTCCTCGGCTTCTTCACCGCTGCCTCCACCATTACAAAGCGTTTGAAACTCACGACCGCGCCTTTCTTCCGCTTCGGGTGGTTTCTGTATTTCAGAATGGTTTTATCTGAAATGATGGTTGTCAACGACTCCAATGTTAATCTTTGTTCTCGCATATACCGCGCCACCGTCCTGCTTATATTGCCGAACTTGTATAACAAGCCTTTAGGTCTCCCTATTTTGAGAACCTTGTCCGCAAAAGTCTGTAGGTCTCTGGTATACTTCCGCCTATCGTTGTTCAATCCATATATCAGAATACCCTCTCCCATTCACGTTATTCAAACACAGCCTCCACCTGGTCGTCAAATACTTCACCCTTGATGAACTTGTCATAGGGGTCGTAGCCGAACCTCTCACAGAACGCCGCTTTATTGTCGAAGTTGTCAAAGGAAAGCATTATATATGCCTCGTTGTCCTGCACCTGCCTCATAGCGTTGTCCTTTACAATCTGCTTCACATCCTTCATGTGCTGGACTTTCGCCGCCTGTTCCGCCTGCCGTTCCTCAAGGCGTTGTGCCTTCTCCTGCTCGTTCTGCTCACGGACGGGCGCCATCATATCGTCGAGGGCTGCGGTGATGTTGTTCTCCTCCTCCGTCTGCAGGAGGAACTCACATCCAATCATATTGAGGTCGGCTTCCGTCAGTCCGGCGTCCTTATAGTCAATGTCGGGGACGATGCGAGCCAACGCGTCATAATCCCACGCCCCCTGTGCATTCGGATTATTGCAAAGGATGTTCAATTCCTTCTCCTGTTTCTCGTCGACGTCGATGACCTCCACACGGATTTTGTAGTCGTTCTCCTTTGTCGTGGGGTCGTACTTTTGCAGTTCATCCATAACGGAAAGCCGCTGATGTCCGCTGACCACCGTCAGACCGGTGCGTTTGTTCACCACGATGCCTCCTACAAGACCGAACTTTTTTATTCCGCGTTTCAGCGTTTTCCTTGCCTCGTCGTCAATCTTCCGTGGATTGTACGAAGCGAAAGAGATGGCGGAACGGTTAAGCTCCGCCGCCTCACCTTTTATGTATTTTGATAATTCCATAATCTAACTGTTCTCACCAACCTCATACTTGCGTTCACCTTGTCCCAATCAAGTATTTTTGTTGTCATATTCAAACAATATCCGCCGGCTCATCGGAAAGACTTTATATATCTTTTCCAAGTCCTGCGGATAATTCTCTCTCAGCCATAAAAAGCAGTCAAGGTTGAATCCGATTCCGCCCGAAGCCTTCTTCCTGTACCGCACCGGCTCAGGAAGATTGTGCTGCCGCATATATGCCAGCACATCACGCTGCGTCCAATCAGCGAGAGGGTAGCACATCCCGTTGTTCACATAGTGGTTCTGCTCGTAGCCTTTAAGCATCAGCCGTCTGTTCATCCCGTCAGCTTTCTTCATACCGAGGAACGCATAGTCTATCCCGGAGGACAGGCGCACGGACTTCACGACATCCGCAAGTTTCAGCAGTTTGATGTTCGGGTTGGGAACGCAATACATTCCGCCACGGAGCAGATATGTCAGATTCCAATGGGGAAGCTGCACGAACTCCACTTTCGGGTAACGTGCCTTAACCCAGTTTATCCACCTGTCTATGTGATCCAAGTCCTTGACGAAGTACATAAACACGCAGACAATGCGGCTGAACCGCGGGTACATCAAATCAAGGCATACAAGCGAATCCTTGCCCAATGAACAAAACAACACCGCCCCGTCAGACTGCTGTCTGACGTAGGCGATGTGTCTTAATGTGTCGTCAACCTTGCCCATCGCTATCCAGTACTTAAACCAAACGCCGCACGAAGGTCGCTGTAGCGTTGCCGACGGCTGCCTAAGCCAGCCTTGCCTGCGTCCGCTCTGCCGTTGGCTTTTCGCCTTGTAATAAGACGAGCCCCGACACCTGCGCCATTCATATTCCGGCGAGGTCCGGCGTTGTTATTGATTTGCCTTTGGATGCTCGATTGTCTTCTTGCCATAATCAAGTATTTTTTTGTTTTCTATCGTTTCGACTTGTCTCGTATATCTTTCTCTAAGATTCTGCCCAAATTGAAAACCACCTGCTCGGCAATCCATTCGAGCGGATTGCCATCCTTGTCGACGCCCGACTCATACACTATAGGCTTGTCGTCATCGTCGACGAAAATCTCACAATAAGCACTCTCAACCTCGACCAAAGCACTGTCGCGGTCTTTGTTGTAGCCGACAAAAAAGCGGATTGCGTCATACTTGATTGGCTGGGCGTTGCCGTACTCGTCTTCTACCTCATAGCCTTCTTCATCAAGCTGCAGCAGCTTCTTGATAGTGGTAGGGCGCACCTCGCGGAACTCTTGCACCTTGCGACCAGCCATAATGGCATCGAAATACTTCTGTTTGATAATCAGGTTCAAAATTTTCATAACTTTTCTCTTTTTTGTGCTATCAAAGATAGCGGTTAGTAATTGATTATTTGAAATTTAAGCGGTCGGTGAATAAACAAACCGCCTATTGTTTACATAGTATCGCCACGTGAGGTTCGAGTACAGGCAGCCGTCCATCTCAAACCACTTGCCGAACGTCAGCACATCGGCGCCACGCAGAAAGGCGAATCTCGATCCGCCGATTATGGCATCGACCGCCGCCGTCAATTCTGGCGAGCGCAAGCCGTACTCACGCACCACCGGCGCAAGGATGTTTCTAAAGGCATACTCGCTGTCCGTGCGGTCGCCGACACTCGGATAAGGCAGCACGCCGTTGTGGGCGAAGAACAAATCGCCGTCACGGAACGGATGGCAATTCCGGCGCCTCACGCTGCCGTGGGTGGCGAATCTGAAGTGCATTACACACGCCTCGTCCGTCCGCACATCTGCAAGACGTTCGGCAAAGATAGCGAAGTCTGTTGATTTATAGAACTTGCCTGTCGATGTACAGAAGCCGAAGCCGTGTGGATTCGCCTCTGCCATTGCCTTGATTTCAGCCAATGCCGGCATAGGCACGCCGGCTGGCTTTACACAGATCACACACATAACATATCATTTTTTTTGTTGATGCAAACATATATACCGCAAGGTCAACGCCCCCGGATAGGTTGCCGAAGTGAATGCCAGAACGTTGGCAAGGCACAAGCAGTCTTGACTGACAGCGAAAGAGTATGCCCAAAGCAAGCCGAGACCGAGGCAAGTAATGTGTTTCGCTATGACTTTTGTAAAGTTTCTCATCTTTATTCTTTTTTTTGGTTGTCCGGGCGTGCGGTCACGATCCGCCTGCCACCTCTATAGTGGGCGCCCGGGTATTTCGGCGGTGGGTGTTTGCCCATCGCCGTCCTTGCATCTTAGATTAACCGTGTCTTTTGCAGATTGCCGAAATCGTCTGTTTTGCGCGCTGTTGAGTGCCACCGTGTAAATGTGTCGTCAGCGCACTGCAAAGGCTTGTCAAGCATAACAATCACGCCCTTTGTCCATTGGTTGTCTATCAAGCCGGTTACTATGCCGGTTCTCTTAAAGCCAGATACCAGACATTCTACACGTTTGCCAATCATATTCTCGTTAACTTCTGATGTTTTCATTTTTCTTTTTTTTAATCGTTTGTAATTATGCCATCTTCACAAGGTTCGCTTTCTTGTAGCAGCGATATTCTTGCTTCTCTGTATCGTAGTACACTTGTACCGTGTCTGACGGCTTTCTGCCGGTGCCTTTGGTTTCTGGCAACAGGCTTTCTTTCAATGTGCCGTATGCCTCTCTGAGGCTGCCGTCTACCTTTGTAAAGTAGAACTTTACGATACCTTTTTTGAGCGCTGCGTGCAGTTTCACATTCGCCCAGGCGGTTTTGAGGGCTTGGCTCAAATCAAAGCCGTTGCGTTTTACAAACTGCCAAGCGAGGCTCATTATCTCTCTCATTCTGTTTTTGCTTTCTGTAGTCATAGTAGTTGAGTTTAGTTGTTTCGTTTACGTCAGCAAAGATATAGACGATTGTCTATGTATGCAAATAAAATATAGACATTAACCAATATTTAACACAAAGAGATGAATTTGATAAAAATCTATGTAGTTGTGTAAATAATAGTTAATAATCTATATATTATAAGTAGGATGTTGCAATTTTGACGTATCTTTGCGGAATAAAAATAGACTATAGGCTATGAATGTACAGAAAGCAATTAAAGAGAAAGGTTTTACACTTGCAGATGTTGCGAAACGAATGTTGAACAGGAATGGGTCGGTCGGAATCACCCAACCGACATTGTCTGCCATACTGAACAACGACCCCCAAATTTCTAAACTGCGAGAGATAGCCGGAATCATAGGAGTGCCGGTTGCGGAACTGGTGTCGGACAGTCCGGGGATAACCGCCCTTGTGCGGAAAGGCGATGATTACTACCAGGCGAACACGGTGGAAGAACTTGAATCAATCGTCGCAAGGCTGAAGACCGAATGAGAAGCGGCGGAAATGAAAAAGAGCGGCAGTCAAGCCGCTCCGAAAATTCCAAAAAAAGCCAGTCTCCCGACTCGCAGTGTGTACAAAAATGCTAACAATCGTTTGGAAACAAAGATAAGAAAAAGGAATCAAAACCGCAACAAGGATTTTTCGGCACACAGAAGAAAGGGATGTTGAAAATGCAGAACCGATACATAAAAAGGTACACAAATTTTGTTACTTCCACATTATCAACACCTAAACGAATCTCGCTCACTCCAGCTCCAAGAAGTCCACGAGCCGTTTACGGCAATGCCCCACGA
>ULYY01019431.1_pt1 | contig 37915 bp, 38 predicted proteins | sample 1962601 | NCBI WGS metagenome assembly ULYY01 (sample SAMEA4835875, study PRJEB28245) | human gut metagenome | biome: gut microbiome; material: fecal sample | place: Denmark | collected 2008 | reverse complement strand
ATGCGTGTATCCTCCAACTTCCGATTTTAATGTCTCTATTATATGGGAGCATTCAACGATTATGCCACAAGAGCTGTGGAACTTCACAAGAAATGTGAAACACTGCTTAGCAGAGTTTCTCCAAAAGCTGAAGGCGAGATTCCTTGGCAGATTGTAATTCTAAAAGGTACATGGAGATATATAAAATAAATGCGGAGTGAATAATATAAGGCAAACTCTTCTGGAAACAAGCTGGGTTCCGAAAACTCAATTCCACTTAGCAAAGTTAACGAACCGTATTTTTTTCGCAAGCGGTTTATTTCACGGAAATAATCATCAACAACAAAGTTCTGTTTTCTGTTATCCTTAACAATTGAAAGATTCTTTTCCGCTTAATTAAAATCCACATGTTCAGTAAAACAAATAACTCTTGTACCCGTTTTGCCGGCAATCAGACAATAATCCTCCATCGTAGACATTCCATCAATTGAGAATTTTGAATGGACATGCATATCAACAAATTCATTCATAATCGAGCCTCCATTTGTGAAGTTCATGCAGATCAGTGAACGCAAATACTAGATCACACTCCGACATGCTCTTATTTATGCGATGAACCCTTTTTTCCATTCTTGCTTTTATTGTTTACATAACGTCTCTTACTTGGCTTCAATCTACTCGAAGATCCAGCATTGTTCGACGAACCTGTATCCAATTCCGAAGCTCCTTTTTTCTTGGGTGCAGTCATATTGCGGTTATTTAATCTACTTACCAATTGACCACATGCGGCTTTTATATTGCCACCTCGGGATTCTCTGATTTTCACAGTAAGTCCCACCTTATTTAACTTATCACGAAATGCAACGAGTTCCTGTTTGTTTGGTCTTCGAACTGCTTTACAACCCGTTTCATTGTATTGTAAAAGATTAATCAATACATTTTTGTCACGAAACCATCTTCCCAACTGTTTTACATCATTCGCACGATCATTTACACCCGGTATAAGCAAATATGCTATAGTAACGCTACGATTATGTCTTTCTGAATATGAGAGTACTGATTGAACTACTTCATTTATATCATACCCTTTCATATGCGGCATGATATAGTCCCTTACATGCTGATTCGTGGCATGCAGGGATAACGTAAGTTGGATTTTTAAATGTTCTTCTCTCAACTTCTTCATCTGAGGGAGCGGTCCCGTTGTTGATATTGTTATACCATCTGTTGGAAAATCAAGTCCTTTGCGGTCTCTTAATATATGAATGGACTTTATCACGTTATCATAATTGAACAGAGGTTCTCCCATGCCCATGAATACAATCCTATTTACTCTACCATTTATCAGTATTACTTGTTGAACTATTTCAGATGGTGTTAGATTTCTGACAAATCCATTTTCACCAGAGGCGCAAAAGATGCACCCAACAGGGCAACCTATCATGGTGCTCACGCATACAGTAGTACCAGTTCTTCTTTTAATGCTTACCGTTTCAATGCAATAGCCATCTGACAATTCAAAAGCATATTTCTGAGTATCCGGACCACGAAAGATTTCCTTGATAGTTATCGTTTTATACTTGTTACTACTTTGGGAACCGGAGTATAATTCGCGATAAAACTTATCCGCCTCAACTTCTCCCAATACACCAACCATTTCAGAATATGTGTATCCATATGGATCCTTATATATATCCGTGGCTTGAACAGAAGCATTCTTAACCATATTCAACATATGACCTCCAATAAAAAATCACGCTAAGATTCGTTGCAAAAGGCAATCACATTTCTTTTGCAACGCCCTCCTGAAAAACTTCCATGGAATCCAACATTTTCAGAGTTCGTTCATCACTACTAAAAACTGCAAACAATGCTAAAAAAACAGTCCAATTCAATTTTTTCTTACCATTTTCAATTGCATTATAAGTTTGCCTTGAAATGCCTATCTTTTCAGAGATATCAGCTTGGGAAGCTCCTATCCTTGCACGCAGCACAGGCAACTCTGTTACCATTGTATTGATCAGTTCCATTCTCTTACTATTGTTAAACTCCACTTCTAATCCCATTTCTAAAGAATAATTTGCTCCTTTTACTTAAGTTTGTTTAATTATCGTTCAGCAAAAGACCGCAAATTTTATCTTGAATGACAACAAATTTATTATAGCACATGTCGTCTATGTTGTCAATATGTCACCCTCGGCGACTTTAAATAATGTTTTGCTTTTCCCCGTTTTTTTCTGATTTGGGCTTTTGGGGCTTTAACAGAATTCGCAAATTTAAACAAAATGTAGAAAGTCTCGTGTTTATAACTGATTTTGCTGTTATCAGCGGGTGTTGTCACATTTCTCTCTGCTGTTGTCACCATTGCTTGAGGTGTTGTCATTATCTCCGTTGCTGTTGTCAAAACCATCTGCGCTGTTGTCATGATGTCGGCAACAATCGGGCGTAAAGAATGAGTTGCCGGAGAGTTCCTAATCTCTGAAAGCCCTTGATTTCAAGCCATTCTGCCGCTCTGACAACAGCATTTCTTTGTATCAATTCTTGGGTTTACCTTTCCGCATATATTCCTGCCAACTCCCATTCAGGGTTCCTTGAAATGTAGTCCGTGTAGTGGGCAACCTGGATTTCATAGCTTCCGGCCTGCTCATCGCTGTCTGTACTGACACGGCAATATGCTGCAACCCTGAGCTTTGGCTTATCTTCCTTTGTCTTCACCCTGCTCCCGGCTTTTTTCCTTACAGGGATGAGTGTAACGTTATCTTTCATTGTGAATCTCCTTGATCTGTGTATAGGCATATCGGGGCTACCTGTTAGAGCACCTGTATTTCAATCTTGCCTCCTATGGCATATCTTCTCTCTTGAAATGATCATTGCCCTTTCTAGCTCAGCTTCTAAACCCAGCCTGTACTTCCTTCAAATCATTCAGCTTGGTGATGAAATCTGTGGATATCTCCTTCGTACCATTTTTCCAGGATGAGTGCTTATAGTTCCTGAAAGCTGCTATACCTTTCTCCATATAGGATAATGAGGTTCAGTTCTTCCAATTAAGAAATTGATGCGATTTCAGGGTGTGTTCACCTTTTAACGTTTACTTTTAAACCCGCGCTGATTTGAAACCCTATCGTTTGCGGGGGTGTTCACAATTCAACGATTTCCCAGGGAAAATCAGTGGATATGTTTCCACAAAACCTCTTTTTTTCACATCCAAAAGGCCTTTTTAAGGCATACTGCACTGTTTAACGATAATCCTCAAAAAAGCCTTATATTATAAGGATTTATTTATCAAGTGTATTCACTCTTGACATCAATACTACCGTCTCGACGTGTGGAGTTTGACTAAACATATCGACTGGTTGAATCTTTACAATACGATACTCTTTCTTTAATACGCCTAAATCTTTAGCCAAAGTAGCTGAGTTACAAGATACATAGATCATCGTTTTGATCTTTGATTTTAAAATAGTTTCCTTCATTGTATCATCCAAACCAGAACGAGGCGGATCCACAATCAATGTATCCACTTCTTTTTCTTGCACTAAATGTGCTAAGGCACTACCCGCATCTTCACAAATGAAAGATACATTGTCTGCATGATTTAACATCGCATTTTCATTGGCATTATCAACCGCATCCTGAATGGATTCAACACCAATAATTTCTTGTGCCTTATCTTTCACAAATAAACTGATGGCACCAATACCACTATAGGCTTCTACCGTAGTCTTTGATCTTGGCATCCAATCTTTAACCACATTATAAAGATTCACGGATTGTTTCGTGTTTAACTGGAAGAAAGATCTTGGAAGTAAAGATAATTGAATATCTTCTAATCGAAGATGCATCTTTTCTTCTCCCCAAATAAAACGCATATCTCCAAATACTTCACGCTTTGTTTCTGTTTTTACACTTTGCCAGATTGAAACAACACCCTCTAGCTGAGTCACATCATGAATAAATTCTTCACTTAAATCTTCTTTTCCCGTCACAAAAATAATTTGAATCTTAGAATCAAATTCTTTCATCACCAATGTACGATAACCCGTTTTCTTTTTATCATCATACATCTTTAAATGATGCTCATTCATAATTTTTAAAACTTCCTGACGCGTTTGTTCCAACAATTTTGAATGCACATAACACCTTTCCATCTTTTGGAAATGGTTTGTATCACGCTCATACATTCCTGTATATAACTCCCCATATTCTTCACCAAAAGGAAGTTTGCAGCTATTACGATATGACAATGGCTCAGGATTCTTTAAAATTGGTAAAATGCGACCATTATAATCCGCATACTTAATCAGTGTCTCTTTTAAATTACCCTCTTTCATCTTGCATTGTGCTGGATACTTTACGTGCATCAAAGCACATCCACCACACTCTTTCCAAATTGGACAAAGTGGGTAGCGACGCTTTGAACTCTGTTCAACTAAACGAGTTAATTCACCAACTAAATAAGTACCTTCATCACTTTTAATATCAAATTCAATAACTTCGTTCGGAATGGCATTTTCAATAAATACTGGCTTTCCTTTATGGAACGCAATTCCCTCACCATTAATTCCCCATTTTTTTACTTTTGTTTTCATATTTTTTATACACAGTTACGACAAACTCAAACGTAACCTCTAACCTTTCTAATTGTTTTACACGATCAAGTCCAGCTTGACTCGTTTTATATCGATATGGTGTCATTTCCAGTAAAGACCATACATCATCTACCATCTTTTTTTCCTGAATAATTTCCTGGTTTACCAATTCATATTGTTCTAGTATTTCAGGCATTTCATTTTCGTATGGTGTGTCATACAATACTTCTTTTAATTCAAAACAATGCTTAGGACCCGGACCCACTACGATCCAATATCCATTTTCTTTTAGTATACGATAGATTTCATCTTGGCCTAAAGGCACAAAAATACTTGTAACACAATCTATGCTCTCATCTAAAAAAGGCATATCAAATAAACTACCCACAATATATTGCGTATGTTTATCTTGTTTAGACGCATGAAGAATTGCTTCCTTACTCAAATCAATCCCATAACTATGTTCAAAGTTCGTCCCTATCTCTTTTGTATAGTAACCTTGACCACAACCTGCATCCAAATAAATAGATCCATTAGCTTTTCTCTTTACATATTGACGCATAAAATCATAATAATCTTTTTCTAAAAAATCCGTACGCGCTTTGACCATTAAAGCATTGTCCCCATGATTCTTTGTCTGCTTACGTGATAAGTTCACATAACCTTGTTTAGCACAATCAAAAGAATGATTATTTTCGCATCGAAATGTTTTATTTTCTTTTATTAGTTTCTTTTTACACACCGGACATATCAACATAAAAAGATTATAACATAAAAGAAAAAGAGAAGTGCTATCTTTCACTTCTCTTAGAATAAATCTTCTTCAACCTTAACTGGATGTACCCAAATATCTTCTGTATTATCTATACAATCTTGTACCATCTTGTCAAAGTCCCATTTTGCCTCATATTTTTCACACTTATCCACACGAGGTTTAGTAACTGGATTCTTTGGTGTAAAAATCGTACAACAATCTTCATAAGGAAGAATACTTGTTTCATATGTCCCAATCTTTTTAGAAAGATCAATAATTTCAACTTTATCCATACAGACCACTGGACGAATAATCGGCATATTTGTGACATCATTGATTGCGAGCATGCTCTCTAAAGTTTGACTTGCGACCTGTCCAATCGATTCACCTGTTGCGATAGCTTGCGCATGTCTTTTCTTAGCTAGCCCTGTCGCAATACGCATCATCATACGACGCATCAATGTGATTGCATAACTTTCATCCGCATTTTGATAGATTGCCAATTGAAGTTCTGTGAATGGAACAACATGAACTAAAACATCACCTTGATAACCAGATACAAGTCTAGCTAGTTCCATTACTTTTTCTTGTGCATTTTGTGAAGTATATGGAGGTGAAGCATAATGAATACATTCTATGTGTACACCACGTTTCATCATTAAATAGCAGGCAACTGGAGAATCAATTCCACCACTTAATAAAACCATGGCCTTTCCGCCAACACCCACTGGATATCCACCCGCACCTTGAATACGATCTGTCATAATGTAGGCTGCATCTTGATGAACTTCAACAACAATTTTTACATCCGGATTATGAACATTCACTTTCCAGTCACTGTTCTTTAAAATCTTAGTTGCAACCCTACGATTAATATCGTCTGAAACATATGGGAATAATTTATCACTACGACGTGCAGCTACCTTAAATGTTTTTGGTGTTGTTAAATCTAAAGATTCATAACAAGCATCAATGATTTGATCTAAATCTGGTTCCACTTTAATAGCTAATGAGAAGGAAGATATTCCAAAAACTTTAGCTAAAATATCACTAACCTGCTTAGAATCTTCATCATGAAGATAAATATACATACGGTCATGTTGTTTTTCAAATTCTAATGTTGGGAATGCTTTTAAAGCTTTACGAACATTGTCATAAAGCGCCTTAATAAAGTTGTTACGGTTTTTTCCTTTTAAACTCAGTTCGCCATAACGAATTAAGATATGATTATAACGATAAGCCATAATTCTCTATAATCTCCTTACATGTTTCTATAAAATATTTTGCCTCTTCCAAAGTATTCTCATAAGAAAAAGATAAACGAATTCCATGTGTCGCATCAAATTCTGACTTGTGCATAGCCAATAACACTTCAGAAGCATTCGTGTTTTGTGATGAACAAGTACTTTTTGCGGATACACAAATCCCCTTTTGATCCAAAGCATTCAATAAGACTTCACTTGTGATTTGATCAAATGAAATATTAAGAATATAAGGAATCGCATCTTTTGGCGAATGTATATGCACACCATTGATTTTAGCTAATTCTTCACGCAAATATTTATTGATTTTTAAAACATGATCATAAGCCTGTGATTGTTCCTCTAAAGCCAAACGAATTGTCTTTGCCAAAACAATATTCGCCGGTGCATTCTCTGTTCCACCACGAAGTCCTTGTTCCTGTTGTCCACCTTGAATAATTGGAACAAGTTGAATCTTCTTTTTCTTCATTAAAATGGCACTCCCCTTTAGACCATGAATCTTATGTGCAGAGATCGTAGCCATATCTAGTTTTTCAAAAGGAATATCAATTTTTGAAAAACTCTGTACACAATCCACATGAAATACACACGTTGGATTTTGGTGTACAATTTTTTCTAGTTCTAAAATAGGGTTGATAGCTCCCATTTCATTATTCACATGCATAATCGATACTAAAATCGTATCTTTACGCATATGAGATTTTAAGCATTCTGGTGTAACAATTCCCTCTTCATTAATTGGAAGAAATTCAACTTCAAATCCGAAACGCTTCAAAAACTCCATCGCATGACGAACACTCGAATGTTCGACATTGCTTGTGAGTACATGATGACCTCGATGTTCATTGGCCAAGGCATATCCTACAATAGCTAAAGTGTTTGATTCACTTGCAGCTGATGTAAAGATAATTTCGCTTGGATCTACATGAAGCATAGAAGCAATATTTGATCGACTTTTTTCCATGAGCGAACTTGCCTGGCGACCAGCCGCATGCAAACTATCTGGGTTGCCATAACAAGTTTCTAACATTTGCCCATAAACACGACGAACCTCTGTACGTACAGAGGTTGTCGAAGCATTATCAAAATAAATCATTACTGCACCTGGTTCATGACTGCAGGATCTTTTTGAGCTATTAACTTCTCATAAATTCCTGGGTGCATGTTTTCGATTGCTTGGATTGCAATCTTAAGTGCACGAGTATATTCTCCATTTTGGAAGCATAACTCAGCACGAGTTAAATCCGAATCCATTTGTGCATGCGTACTACGGAAACGGTTACCAAACACAATCGCATTTTCTACCATAACGGCAACACCGACTAAATTGTTTGCGTTATTGTATAACTTATATACAAAGTCGATGGCATCCTGCAAATCTGCATTTAATGTTTGTACATCTAATGGTGAGTGATCCAACACTACACGAACACGTTGAATCAAGCGTTCGCCTTCTTTTAAATCTGCAGAAAATTGAGATGAGATACTAGGCAAATGACGTGTTACTGTATTTAAACGTACTTCATTTAAAATCAATTGTAATTTTGTCAATTGTTTTTTAGCACGTGATTCATCACTGCTTGCTCCCACTAACATCTCTTTCATATCCTTGACTTGATCGTGGAATTCATTAACATCTTCTGAAAATTTACGATAACCATGAACTACATCTACGCTAGGACGTTGATTTTGCTTCAATTCTTTTTGAATTTCATCACGACGATTTGATAAATCTTCCATTTGGATTTGTGCCAAAGAGAAGCGGTGTGTCCAATCTTCTAGACCAAAACGATCTTTAATATTGGCATAAAGCGCCATAATTTCCTCAAGTTCCTGACCAATGACATTAACTAGATCTAAATTAGATTGAAGACTTACATGGATTTCATCATAAGCTTCTTTTTCATTCGTTACATCATCTTGTAATGCTAGAATGTGATCTCCAATGATTTCCAAGTTTTCTTGTGCCATTTCAAATTCACCTGCATCCAATTGATCAATTGAACTAGACAAAGCACTTTGAATGGTTGTTAATTTTTCTTCTGGTTCTAAATAAGATAAGTCGATATCTTTTTCCTGTAATTCCTTAATGTGCAAACGAACTTCGTTAATTGCACGAGGCAATACATTTTTGGCCTTTTCATAGAGTCCAGGGAAGGCTGCAATTTTAGAGCTAATCTCATCCACCATTTTTGAGATTTTTTCTTGTTCTTCCTTTGCTTTGTTAAATTCTGAAGCAAACATCCACTCTTCAAAATTAGAGAATTCATTTTCAATTTCCTCTAAGCATGAATCTACATAATTAACAGATCCATAAAATGAAGAACGATTATCTTGGTAAACAGTTTTCACATTGCGGAAACGCTCTTTTAAAGCATTTGCCGATTCACGAACCTCTGTTTCACGAGCCAAGATGTGATCTAATGACTGAGTAACGATACGAATTCTTTCTTTTGTCTCATCCATCATTGTTTCTAAATCGTCCATAGCTCGCATAGATTTACGAAGACAATGTCTAGAAACATAATCATCTGCTTCATTAAACAAATCATCACAAGCACTTAAGTTTTTTTGACAAGTATCATATTTTGGAGTCAAGCTTTTCACTTTATCCATGATGTCATCATTCACTCTTGCGAATGCCGATGCTTTGTTGAATTTGTAGGCCAAGGAATTGTTACGAATTTCATTCATTTCAATTTCAAGATCTGAAAGTCGTTTCGACGCCTTTTTACGTTTGATCATACGCATAATGATCCAAATCAAAATCAAGACTAGAATTGCTATACAAAGATAGATAATTACAGTCACAGAAAGTTGATTTCGAATGAACACGTATACTGATCGAAAGAAATTCAAAACACTATCCATAGTGGTACCTCCTTGCAAACCATTCTTATTATAGCAAAAGTTCAAAATCATTGCATCATTTTCTTGATTTTATTAATGTTCTTTGATATGATACATAGGCATAAATTGATAGCAGCATACAAAGTTAAAGGATATGCGTTGCAGCCTTATTAAGCGATATGAGTAAGCTAATAGCTGATAGCGGAAAATATCATTGTCAACACAACCTTTAAAGATTTGTACTGTTATTGTTTTGTGGATGATATAAAACAATAGGAGGAAAAATTATGTCAAGAAACACAGGAAGCGTTTGGAAGAAGTCACGCCGTCTTGGATTCTCAGTATTAGAAACTGGTGAAGAATTAACTCGTCGTAACACAATTCCAGGACAACACGGAAATGCTCGTCGTCCAAAATTAACAAACTACGGTATCCAATTACAGGAAAAACAAAGAATTCGTCACACTTACCAATTAAGTGAAAAACAATTCTACAACACTTACTTAAAAGCAAGTAAAAAAGCTGGTTCTGCTGGTGAAAACTTCTTAGTAATGTTGGAATCTCGTTTAGATAACATCGTTTATCGTATGGGATTTGCACGTACTCGTCGTGCTAGCCGTCAGTTAGTAAACCACGGACACGTATTAGTAGATGGTAAAAAAGTAGATATCCCTAGTTTCCAAGTAAAACCAGGACAAGTTATCGAAATTCGTGAACGCGCTAAAAACTTAAGCGTAATCAACGAGGCTTTAGAAGCTGCAACAGCAACTGTTGATTTTGTTGAAGTAAACAAAGATGCTAAGAAAGGTACTTATGTTCGTTACCCAGAACGTAAAGAACTATTCACAGCTCAAGAAATCAACGAATTGTTAGTAGTAGAATTCTACAACCGTTAATCTTAGGCATAGAACAAGAAAGAAGCGAATGGATCGCTTCTTTTTTTGTGGATGTGTTTTCTTAATTCATGTATTTTATCTGTTGATCAACGTAGAAAATCAACTTTTTCAGCTACAAAGCCATAGTTTAGATATACCCTGTCATCCTTCTGGTATTTACGCGAATGAATGCGACCATTAATTCCTACATAATCTCCAATCTTACACGAAGCACTTACAGTTTCTGCAAGACCTCGCCATACTTCAACGACCACATCATCACTTTCATAAACACCTTCTGAATTTGGAAAATTACGTTGCACTCGAATTGGAAGCTCACAAGTCTTTAATCCATTGCTTGTCTCCTTTAACATTGGCATGTCCGTAATTTTACCCACGATACTAAACGCATTCATAATTGATTATCCTCCTTCAATTCTGACCACCATATTTATCACCATCCTTCTTCAATGGTATTCTACAAATATGTCACATATAAAACAAACGACCTATCTTATCTATAGGTCGTCTTTTTATGCGTTTTACATGCGTTTTTCCCCTCTAATTCGATTAAAAAAACACAAATTAGATCAGATAGAGTCATTCGGAAGAATTTTTGTCACACAAGAATGTGAGAAATCCAAATCCTTAATATAGGCATGTACCTGCTCAATTTTCATATTTTGAATGCTATTTAAATTCTCTATATAGTCGTACTCCTCAAAGTGACTTCGAAGTAAATCATTGGCCAAGCCATCAAAATGATCTAAGCCACGCAAATTATTTGCGATTGCCTGTGCATGTAACGACTGATAGTCTTCATCAGAAATCGACGTATTCTGTACAAGCTCATTTACAAGTTCAATAAAGGCATTTGGATTTACTGTTTGAGCATAAAACAAGATGTAACTATGATCCAAAGTAAAGTCCGCTTCTGCACCTACAAACTGTGTAAAGATTCTTTGATCTAGCCATGCTTGAAATTTAGGATTTAAAGGCCCCATAATAGAATCTAACCACATATTCACTGCAAAATCTTTTTCGAATGCTTCTGCCTTTGTCTTGCAAGCATCCATCTTATAGCCAACACATACAAATGGCTGATGAATATCCATGTGATCGACATACTCTTTGCGATTTACTTCCTTTGGCTCTTCCTTAAAGACACGCTCAATCTTTTTATTTAACTTACTCAACACATCTTTTTGACATTCCTTGATCCAATCTATGATTTCATTTGTATCTTTTCCAGTTACACCCACAAGGCACAATTTACTAGGATCATAATTTAATGCATAAAATTGTTTTAAATCCTCCATGCTCATATCTTGAATATCTTCTTTTGAACCGAGTACATCCACTTTCATTGGATGATATTGAAATAAAGAAATCAAAGTTTCTTTAAAAAGACGTTGTTCAGGCGATTGTTGATACATATCATATTCACTAAGAATAATCCCCTTTTCTTTTTCAATCGTTTCATTTGTCACATCTAAATTTTCGACAAAATCCAATAAAAGTTTTAATGGCTTTTTCACATCCGCCGTAGTCGAAAAATAAAATGCCGTTTCTGTATAAGAAGTATATGCATTTGTAGAACACTGTAAGTTCGCAAATAAATCACTTACATCTTCTCCATCCAAATAAAACATTTGATGCTCTAAATAGTGCGCAATCCCACTCTTATGTCTAATCACTTGCCCATCTACTCTTTGATCAATATCAAATCCACCTACTTTAGCTCCTAAAAGAAATAGTGATTTTTGATAATCTGGTTTATGAACAAGAATCACCTGTAAACCATTCGACAATGTTTCTTTTTTAATATCCAAATTATAATTCATTTTCTTTCTCCGCAACAATGGCCACTGAAGCCAAATTCAATCGTAAAGCAACACGTGAAATATCATCCTTTGTCACCTTCATAATTCTCTCAATTCTTTGCTCAGGCATGAGCTGGCGATGTAAAAGATCATCTAAAAAAGCTTGTGCAATCAAAGATTGAGCATGATCTAATCCACTAATAATACGGTCCTTATAGTCCATCTTTGCGATTTCTAAATATCGATCATCATAATCCATATTCAATAATCGATCTATTTGTGTTTCTATCAAATTTAATACTTTTGTGACATCCTTACGATTCACACCCGTATGAATTAATAAAGCTCCATCAAAGCGAATAATAGAAGAGCTTATAGAATAACAAAGACTATTCTTTTCACGAATTTCATCAAACATTAAATTCTTCTGGCTTTGCCCCAAAATACTATTTAAAAGGAGTTCAGCCTCATAATCCGAACTTGAAATATCAACACCTGTCGAATAGACTTGCGAAATACAAGTTTGCGCAATATCCTTTTCAAACGTTTTATAGCTTGTTTCTACTACAGGAAGCAATGTTCTTTCTGATATAAAAGCACAATGTGAATCTAAACCATCAATATAATCATACAATTCATCCGTTACTAAACCACAGATATAGAAGTGTTTTGCCATTTCCATATATAGCGTATAGACTTTTTTCACATCGTCTAAAGTAAGTGTCTCTAAATCTTTTAAACTTCCCTGCACTGGAATTGAAATTGAATGTTTATCATGTGCCATATCAAAGGCATACATACATGATAAATTAGCAGGATCATCCATTTGTGCCAATAATCTATTTTTTAATAAATACACAGATTCCTTAAAGTTTTCCTCATCCAATACAGAATGAAACAGAACTTCATCCATAATATCTTTAATTTTATCTAAATAACATTTATCTTCAATCCAGTCTGGACGGACAAACTGAAAACGAACATCGAGTTGAACAAGATCTCCATAAGATGTTAAACCGTAAGACACCTTTGTTCCATAAGCACGATTTAAGGTAGAAGCTAATTTTTGTTTCGAATTCATTTTCTGCGTTTTCGCCTTCATCATATACACAAGCACGTTTAAGGCACTAATTGTATTTCGATGAAAAGGCATCATGGTTTTACAAGAAACATAAACATCACTAAATTTTTGCGTTTGTATATAGTTCATAAGTAAACCTCCTTGAAAATATATTAATAATTCTACCACAAAAGCAAAAAAAAAGGCTAGAATTCAATCTAGCCTACGTGAACGTATCCAATTAATGCCTTGTCACAAGAAACGCTTGCTACAACAGTCTGGCTTCCGTACCATCCACCATGAACTGCTTGTCCGTTTCCAATGTAAATAGCGACATGTCCTGAATAAACAATAATGTCACCTGCAACTGGACTTGATGTGATTGTACCAAGACTCAAATAATCTTCTGGCCAACCGTGGAAATTAATTCCTACAGCTCTCAAAGCGTTTGTTACTAACATTGTACAATCTTGTGTAGCTCCTACTTGTGCTAATGCAGCAGCAGCGATTGCTGAACTGTTCACACTTGGGGTTGGGGCTACATAATTATTAGCTGGAGCACTAGGAGTCGATGTCTGTGCTGGCGCTTGTGTTGTAGTTGTTGTACTTTGAGCTGGAGCACTTTGAGTAGTTGTTTGTGCTGGAGCCTGAGTCTGAGATTGAGTCGTCGTATCTTGAGTTGGAGTTGTTTCCTCAGAAGGGGTTACTTCAGTCGCAACACCATTTTCATCAATCTTATATCCATCTTTTTCGGCATTTTTAATCAAATTACCATTTTCATCGAACGCATATTTAACACCTTCGATTTCAACGATTTGATTCTTAGTTACTTCACCATTTTCTGCATAATACAATCTTTGACCGTTGATCTCTTGCCATCCTGTACGGAAAGTACCGTCTTCTTGAGTGAAATATGTTTTTCCGTCTACATCAAATTGACCTGTAGCCATCTTTCCATCTTCACCAAAGAAATACTTCTGGCCATCGATTTCCTGCCATCCTGTTACACAATTTCCATCGGCATCAAAATAATATTTTGAACCATTTTCTTCAACCCAGTTTGTTGAAGTTTTGTTTCCTTTTTCATCGTAGTATGATTTACCATCATTACTCCAACCATGAAGAAGGACACCTTCTTTTTGGAAATGATACTCACTACCCTGAATAGTTACAGAACCTGTTGCAGCAGTTCCGTCTTGTTGGAAATAGTAAGTTTCATCTGAAACAGTCTGCCATCCAAACTGCATTTCTCCTTTATTATTAAAATAATAAAGTTCCTTATCGATTTTTGTTAAACCAGTAGCTGTCTGACGATTTGATTTTAAAACATAATAACGATCTGCGCCTTCACCATGCCATCCTGGTTGAACTTCTTTAGCATACATTGTCGAAACAATTGGTCCAGAAGTCAATAGACATAGGCTTACGGCTAAAATTTTACTGTGCTTTTCGATAAAATTCATCATATCACCTCTTCGTTGCAACAACTGAAGTTTAACAAGATTTAATTTTTGTTGCAAATTTTCGCAAAAAAATCATTTGCACTTTTTAGTAATTAATTTCTTAAATATTTCTTAATAACCTTTATATAAAGCATCTCGATATAAATTATGGTAAATTATGTGATTTTGTAAAAAATTGTACATAATTTATAACATGTATAACGTTGTCTACAAATTGTGAACAAATCTATCATGTTCTAAGATTATACGTACCAAGCCAAAAAGCCATTGAAGAATCACTATACCAACAAAGATCAAACCGCCTATTGAAAGCCATTTTAAACAATTTATTACCAAATATACACTTGCAGAATTCATACCTTTTACAATCCAAATGGTACACCAAATGTATTTAAATACATTTAAAATGATAATAATTTGATATTTTTGAGCCAAAATCAGCAATCCTACAATCCCCATTATGTCTATCAATTTTATACAACTAACAAGACCAGCCATGTCCAATGATGGATTTGAAATCACATAATATATAATACGAATCAAAACACTCGATTCATAATTGGATAGATGCGCCTGCAAATTGAACAAGCTTTCATAATCAGCTATAAAATATACTTTATAAAATAATAATAACTGCCAAATATTCTGCCACAACCAATACATTGTTATAAATATAACAAAAATAAAGATTCGCTTTTCAAACGAATCTACATAACGATCAATCAATCTTAAGATTTTCAAGCCAATCCTCTCCCTTAAGTTCTTCATGTGTACTTAGTCCAGGATAATCAAGTTGGCGTAATACTTCATAAACGATAATGGCAGCACAATTGGACAAATTCAAACTTCTCGCATTTGCGACCATAGGCAAACGCATACAAGTATCTAAATGATGTTGAAGAATTTTTTTATCAACACCTGTACTTTCTTTTCCAAGAACCAAATAAACATCGCCTTCTTCTTTAGTAAAATCAAATTCACTAGGTGCTTTTTTACCATAACGAGTCATAAAATAATAGTGTTCACTTGGATTTTCAGCCACAAACGCATCCCAATCTTTATGAATATGGATATCCGCATCCTTAATATAATCCATTCCTGAACGACGCAAATGCTTTTCATCCAAAGAAAAACCCAATGGTTCAATTAAATGTAAACGCGAACCCGTAGCCATACAAGTTCGAATGATATTTCCTGTATTTTGGGGAATTTCAGGCTCATACAATACTACATGCAACATATTATTTACTCCAATCCTTTAAAAATTTCTCAAGTGCAACCCCTCTATGAGATACACTATTTTTCTTTTCTTCACTCACATTGGCAAGTGTTGTCTTAAATTCAGGATAATAGAAGATTGGATCATATCCAAAGCCATTTGTTCCAACCATTTTATCATGAATCAAACCTTCACACTCTCCACGATATACATGTTCTTTTCCATCTTCATCAATATAGGCAATGACACACACATAACGAGCCGTACGCGTTTTTCCCTTTACCTGATCTATAATATATTGATTCTTGATATCATAGCTTGTGTCTTCACCTAAAAAACGAGCTGAATACACACCTGGCTTCTTATCCATCGCATCTACTTCCAAACCAGAATCATCACTGATTACAGGTTCATGAAGTTCATTAAATAAAGTACGAGCTTTAATTAGCGCATTCTCTTCAAATGTTGTACCATCTTCTACAATATCAATCTTATGACCTAGATCTTTTAAGCATTTAACTTGGCAATCCTTCAACATCGTCTGAAACTCTTCGACTTTATGAGCATTGCTTGTTGCTATCCAAATTGTTTTTTTCATTTTATCACCGATATATATTATAGAAAGAAAAAATGGGGTTTTCAACAAGAGTTGTGCTAAATTGAACCTCTCCGCATCGAAGTGACGACTGTTCTTAGATTGCATTAAAAAACCAAGTACAGTATCCATATGTGTATAGTGTGCTGTATATGTTCTAGTCTTGTCAATCAGAGACGATATTGGCAATCGATGAAAGCACAAGTTCTGTAACAATGTCGATTTTCTCAGGTATTTTTAATCTAGGTATTGGATTAGGATCTTTTATTGGAGGACAAACCATTAATCTTCTTAACATTCAATCCATTGGATATATTGCCGGTATTATCGCTATACTCAGCATAATCTTCTATATAAGACGCCGCTAATATGTGATAGAATAAATGGGTTGGAGGAATTTATGGAATACAAGAACGATAATAAATTTTATTTTGAAATTGAAAAAAGAATTCCTGGTCATTTAGGAAGAGCCGGAATTATACATACACCTCATGGAGACATTAAAACGCCGGCATTCATGTGTGTAGGAACACATGGTGAAGTTCGCTTTGTTTCTATGGAAGAATTAAAAAGTATTAATGCTCAAGCCATGTTGAGTAATGGATATCATTTAAGAAACATTTCCCCTGAGATTGCCGCCAATGGAGGTTTATCCGCATGGTCAAAATGGAACGGTCCAACCTTAACGGATTCCGGTGGATTTCAAGTGATGTCTTTAGGTTCTGGCTGCGGAAAAGTTGTCAGCATGAAACGTGAAGACAATATGAAGAATACCGAAGAAGAAAAACGTTTGGCCCACGTAACAGAAGATGGAGTACACTTTCACGATCCATTTACAGGTCAAGAAGATTTTATTGGTCCAGAAGAAAGTATGCAAATTCAATGTCGCATTGGAGCCGATATTCATATGGCCTATGATGAATTAACTTCTTTAGCCGACACATACGAATATAACGTTGAATCCTTGGCAAGAACTGAGCGTTGGGCAAAGAGAAGTCTTGATGAACATAAGAAACATTGTGATGATTTAGGCTACCATCAATCTTTATATGGTGTAATCCAAGGTGGACGTTGGGAAGATCTAAGAAGATCAACTTGTAAAAAGTACGCTCAAATGGATTTTGATGGTTATGGATTAGGTGGTGCTTTCCTTAAAGAAACACTAGGTGATATCTTAACTTGGTGTAACGAAGAACTCCCTGAAAATAAACCAAGACACTTATTAGGATTGTCTCATCCAGATGATATCTTGATTGGTACAGAAAATGGTGCCGACACATTTGATTGTGTAGCTCCTACAAGAGAGGCAAGACATGGAAGATTGTATACAATGCATGGTCCTATCAATCTATCAAAATATAGAGATAGCGATGAAATTATCGATGAAGGTTGTGATTGCCCTACTTGCCTATCTCATATCACACTTGGTGAATTAAGAAGACTATGGAAATCACAAGATCGTACGGAATCCGCAAAGTATTTCGAACTTGCTTCTATACATAATCTTCGCTTTATCATCCGTTTAACTGAACAAGCTCGACAAGCTATTTTAGATAGTACATTTAAAGAATTCAAAGAATCTTTTTTAAATTCATACTACAAGAACAAGTAAATGCTTGTTCTTTTTTTTAAAAAAAAGAGAAATCAAACGATTCCTCTTAAATAAAGTCTTGGCAAGATACTAATAAATCAATTTTCTTCCATTGTGTTTCCTCATCAATGCAGTTACCTTCTTCAACAGAGGCAAATCCACATTGTGGAGAAAGTGCAATATTCTCACCGACTACAGCTTTAGCTTGTTCATAACGTGCCTTAATCGCATCATGCTCTTCTAATTCTTTACGCTTTGTAGAAATCAAGCCAGCTACAAATGTACGGCCAGTACCTTTTAAAACAGCCCAAGGATCAAATGTTCCGCTACGAGCATCATCATATTCTACAAAATATCCATCGTATGGAATGCTCGCAACAGACTTGGCAATCGTATCATAAAATCCGTGGAATAATGGATTTCCTTTGAAGTTTCCTTTACAGAAGTGTGTCGCAATCTGCATATCTTCTGGACGATTTTCTAAAGCCTTAGTACTAACACGCACAAACCAATCTAATACTTGTGCCTTTGTATAACCTAAACCTTCTACTTTTGATACAAATGTATCATCAATCATATAGGTCCATGAAGTATCATCAATTTGAATGTAGCGACATCCATGATTGTAGAAATCACGAATGGCTGCCTGATATGCCAATCCAATATCATCAATGACTGCTTCAATATCTGTTCCATAGTATGGCGTATCTTTGATACCTAACTGTAAAAAATTATCAATCAAAATCATGTTTGGTCCAGAAATACACTTCTTGGCTTCTACACCATATTTACTTGCCTCATTCTTCAAGAAATCCCATGCGTACATTTCTTTATGTGCTTTATTTGGATCATAAGAAATCTTACCTTCAATCCTACCTAATTCAATATGATTGTTTCTTCCATTAATAAATTTATCCAAATGTTTTGTCGTAAAACCATCAAATTCTTTTAACCAATCTAAATGCCACCAGCGACGACGGAATTCTCCATCTGTCACAAACTTCAATCCATGTTGTACTTCCTTCGCAACTAATTTTGCGATTTGTTCATCCTCTACATCACGCAATTGTTCATATGTGATTTCATTATTATTGAATTTAGCACGGGCCTCTTTAATTTCCTGTGGTCTTAAAAAAGATCCCACAATATCGTATTTAATATTCAACATTAGTAAATTTCCTCCAACGTCATCATTTTATCATTTCTAATTAATTATTGATAATATTTAATAATATGCATCTGTTATAACTTTTATCTATAATAGAAAATTAAAGAACGTGATAAAATAATTTTTATGAACACAAAATCATGTATACTCAACCAATTTCAAACATACCCACAACTAGAACTACAGGATTTAATGAAATTTTTATACCAAAGCAGTTTTGGGTGTGAACACTTACTTTCAAATCCTGACACAGTTCAAAAACAGATCCAACAAGAACTCGATACAAAACTGGATACATGTAATTCCATTGAATATCTAGATGGGGATTATGTTCGTCTTCATTTAAATTATGGATTGAGCGTTAATACACTAAGTACTTTATTTATTTTATCAAGTCAACAAGAAAAAAATGGCAAGGAACAGCTTGAAGAAAAGCTTCAAACCCTTATCGATATGATTTCCAATAAGGAACTTCCATTTTCTTTAAACAACGCTAAGCCAACTCTTTTAAAATGGAAAGAAGATGGATATCCTGCCATTCATCATTCCAATACATTCAATGAATTGTACCATCCATCTTATCGCTTAATACATAAAAAGTACGTCCCCTTCTTAAAACTATTTAAGCATATCGACAACAAGCATCCTTCTATTATTTCAATCGACGGACGTTGTGCTTCGGGTAAGACTACACTTTCAAATCTTTTAAAACAAATATATGACTGTAACGTATTTAAAATGGATGACTTTTTCTTACAACCCCATCAAAGGACAAAGGAAAGGCTTGAAAGTCCTGGAGAAAATGTAGATCATGAACGATTTGAACAAGAGGTCTTGATTCCACTATCCAAACATGAAGATATAAAGCTGCGTAAATTCAATTGTTCAACTTTGTCAATACAATCTGCTCACTTAATTCCATATAAATCATTTAATGTCATTGAAGGTTCTTATTCGATGCACTCAGATCTTCAAAGATATTATTCGTATTCTGTTTTCTTAACTGTAGATAAACAAGAACAACTTTCAAGACTTGAAAAAAGGAACCCAAATATGTTGAACAATTTTATTCAACGATGGATTCCTTTAGAAGAACTTTATTTTAAGACTTTTTCAATCCAAGACATATGTGACATAAAAATAGATACATCAAAGGCCTGAATCATCAGGCCTTATTTACATTATTCAACTTGTTCATCTTCCATACTGACAATACGACCTTCTCTTTGTCCAAGATCATATTTTTCATGGTACTCAGCCAATGTTGTTTTATAATCGTCACCTTCGATCGCATATACTTTGGAATCGTGAATATGAATATCTGTATCTTTTTCACGAATCTTAATCAAAGCCACCATACTACTTGCACAGTGTGTAGCGATACGGTTTAAACTATTTAATAAATCATTGAATACTGTACCTTCTTCAAGGCCACAGTTTCCTTGTGATAAACGTTCAACGTGGCGCAATTTCATTTCATCACAAAGTCCACGAATGACAATTCCTAATGGAGATACGCGTCGAGCCAAAGCTAAATCATCTTCTAAATAAGCATGATATGTCATATTCATAGATTCACGAACAGCCTCCATAACAAGGTTTAACTCATCCATAGCGGCTTCTGACATTGCCATACGATTCTCATTGATACTCTTTGACATATCGGCAATATCTGCAGCGTGATCTCCAATTCTTTCAAAGTCACTAATTGTATGAAGATATAAAGAAGCTTGTCGAGTTTGTTCGGTATTTAATGCTTGTTTTGTCAGCTGCATTAAATAAGAACCTAAACGTGCTTCATATTTATCAATCAAATTTTCTTTACGATGTACTTTATCATATTTTTCTGGTTTAAACTCATTAATCAAGTTCATTGAACGATTCACGTTATTACGCACCTTTTTAGCCATACCATTCATGACACGATGACATTGTGCAATCGCCAAAGCAGGATACGGAATCAAACGTTCTTCTAGTAAATCAAAGTCAGCTTGTTCTTCTAGATCTTCTGGACTGTCTTTGACAATACGCATCAATAATTTTTCAATTTGAGGAATGAACCAAAATAATACTAATACATTTCCACAACGAATAGCTGTATTCATTAATGCGATATTTACTGGAGACATAACTTTATTCACAAAGCTATAATGCATAAATACATTTGAACCATAGAATAGAATTGACCAGATAATCATACCAAATAAGTCGTTGATCAAATATTCTAATGCGGTACGTTTACCATTTTTATTTGCACTTAAGGCAGAAATCAACACAGGACATGCAGCACCAATACCAATTCCTAAGTTAATTGGAAAGGCTGCCGCAAATGTCAATGAGCCTGTCATAGATAGTGCTTGTAAGATACCAATCGCTGCACTTGCACTTTGTAAAACAGCAGTAAACAAAATACCAACAAGAATACCCATGATTGGATTTGAGAACATTGTAAGCATACTAATGAATGTTTCGTTTGTTCTTAATGGCGAAACGGCTCCACTCATTTGTTGCATACCTGTCATTAAAATCGCAAATCCAAGCATGATATTTCCAACATTTTTATGTGTAGTACGTTTTCCAAATGTTTTTAAACAAATACCAATGAACGCAAACAATGTTGTGATCATAGCTGTTGAAAATAAGCTTGCGATTCCACTAGAACCACCAACATAAGATAAACACAATATCCAACCGGTAATACTTGTACCAATATTGGCACCCATGATAATACCGATAGCTTGTCTTAGTTTCATCATACCTGAGTTAACAAAACCAATGACCATTACTGTCGTGGCACTACTAGATTGAATAACAGAAGTAACACCTGCACCTAAGGCAACACCTTTTAAGCTTGTGTTTGTCATCTTGTACAAGAATGCTTCTAACTTGTTACCGGCAACGCTTTTTAGTCCATCGCCCATCAATGACATACCGAACAAAAATAACGCAATGCCTCCTAATAGGGATAAGACCATTGTAACTATTTCCATCTTGAACTCCTTTATAAAATGAATATTTAATTTTCAATTTTTACGCATATTGCGACGCCTTTATTATGCAATAAAAACAATGTCAAAACAATATTAAATTTATGTTAATTTTCTGTAAAATGAAGTTTTTTTCTGAAAACGCTTTAAAAAAGATGACTTTAGAAACCTAAAATCATCTTTGCGATCATCTCAAAAAATTGAATCATATTTGAACGTAACATACTCAACGGATGATCTAATAGGCCTGAAAAAATCAATAAGATAAATAATAGATTCATCCATGGTGCACCATCAATAAATTTATAGTATTTATCGTCGGGTAAAAACGAAAACAATACTTTTGAGCCATCTAATGGTGGTACTGGAATCAAGTTAAAAATGCCAAATCCAGTTGAAATCAATCCTGTATATGTCAATGTATTCGATATAAAATATCCTACACTAGACATCATAAAATATGGAGCAAATTTATAGAGTGCATAAAATAAGAATACACAAATAAAGCTTAATAGAAAGTTTGCGATTGGACCCGCAAAACTTGTCCATATGATTCCTGTCTTCGCATCCTTGTAGTAACGTGCATCCACGGGTACTGGTTTTGCCCAACCAAATCCACATACTAATAGACAGACAAGTCCAACCCAGTCAACATGTTTAAAAGGATTTAAGCTCAATCTACCTTCCATCTTAGCCGTAGGATCTCCCATCCAATAAGACACAAGTCCATGTGCCGTTTCATGGATCGACATGGAAAGAACAACGGCAATGACAAGATAAATAATATTTGATAAATTAAACATTAAATCTAAAGTGCATTACATCGCCATCTTGCACGACATAATCCTTTCCTTCTAGGCGCAAGCGTCCTGCTTCTTTAATAGCTAATTCGCTACCCAATTCATCGATATCTTCAAAACGATATACTTCAGCACGAATAAATCCCTTCTTGAAATCTGTGTGGATAACACCTGCACAATCCGGTGCTTTCATGCCTTTTTTAAATGTCCATGCACGACATTCATCTTCTCCAGCCGTTAAGAATGTACATAGATCCAATACGGCATAAGCCTTTTGAATCAATTGATCCAAACCAGATGTTTCAACGCCTAATTCTTCTAAGAATGCATCTTTTTCTTCTTTATCTAAACCAGACAATTCTTCTTCCATTTGCGCACATAAGGCAACAACCTGGTTATTCTGGCTTTGTGCATATTCTTTTACTTGATTATAGTAAGCACATGAATCTGGATCCATGATCCCTTCATCATCTAAGTTGGCAACATAGATCATAGGTTTAGCTGTCAATAAGTTATAGCCTTTCATCAAGATTTGTTCATCTTCATTCAACTCTAATGAACGAGCTGGTTTTCCTTCTTCTAAGATTGGTTGTAAACGATCTAATAAAGCCAATTCATCCAATGATTCTTTATCCTTATTTGTTTTAGCTTTACGTTCGATCTTACTTCTACGATTTTCAATTGTCTGAAGATCCGCTAAAGTTAATTCTAGATTAATAATTTCAATATCACGAATTGGATCTACACTATTTTCAACGTGTGTGATATCTGGATTATCAAAACAACGAACTACGTGACAAATCGCATCTGTTAAACGAATGTTCGATAAGAATTGGTTACCAAGTCCTTCACCTTGACTTGCTCCCTTAACTAATCCCGCAATATCTGTAAATTCAAATGTTGTATAGATTGTTTTTTTTGGATTGAAGATTTCAACTAAGCGATCAATACGATAGTCTGGTACTTCTACAACACCTACATTGGGCTGAATTGTCGCAAATGGATAGTTTGCGGCTTCTACTTGTGATTTTGTGATAGCGTTAAATAAAGTTGACTTTCCTACGTTTGGAAGACCAACGATTCCTGCTGTTAATGGCATAAATTCAATACATCCTCTCTATTCTTCTTCATGTCGAATTACTTTTTTTAATTTCTTTTCAAATTTTTGCCTAGGCATTAAAACACTGGCTCCACAACCTAAACATTTAATTCGAATATCAGCACCCATACGAATAATTTTCCATTCATTGGACTTATGACAAGGATGCTCTTTTTTCATTTCTACAATATCATTTAATCCATATTCCATAATTATTCTCCTTGCACATGCATATGATATGCATCCAGCGTATTCGATAATAACATACAAACCGTCATTGGACCAACACCTTTTGGCACTGGACTTACATAACTTGCCTTTTTCGCAACCGATTCAAAGTCACAATCCCCTACAAGTTTTCCATTGACACGATTGATACCTACATCAATAACAACAGCCCCTTCTTTTACCCAATTTTCATTGACCATTTGAGCAACACCCATCGCAACAATTAAAATGTCGGCTTGTGAAGCAATCTTTTCAATATCCGGTGTCTTTGAATGAACGATTGTTACTGTCGCATTCCGATTTTGAAGCAACAGGGCAACTGGTTTGCCTACAAGGTTACTTCTTCCGCAGACCACAGCACGTTTACCAGATAAATCTTTACATCCAATGGAATCTAACATAGCCATAACACCTTGTGGCGTACAAGGAATAAAGCCTGGACGATTCGTAAGTAAACAACCAGCATTCATGGGGTGTAAGCCATCTACATCTTTTTGTGGATCAATCAATTCTAAGGCTGTTGTTTCATCTAAATGCGAAGGTAAAGGCATTTGCACTAAAATACCATCAACTTCAGAATCTAGGTTCAAACTCATAATCACATCATTTAATTCTTTTTGCGATACATTTTCATCTAAACGAATTGTTCTTTGAAGCATCCCAATAGAAGAACAAGCCTTTTCTTTACCACGAACATAAGATATACTTGCCGGATCATTTCCAACAAGTACAACACTTAATAATGGTAGCCTTGCCCCTTCTGCACGGATGTCATCAATTTTTTGTTTCATATCCGCCTTGATTCGATCCGCAAGTGTATTTCCATATATAATTTCCATTAAAATAACTCCTTTGAATCCAATACAATGGTTACTGGACCATCATTCAATAATTCAATCTTCATATCAGCACCAAAAATACCTGTTTCAACGTGCATACCTTGTTCTTGTAGTTTCTGATTGAATTGATCATACAATGTTGTAGCTAAATCTGGTTTACCTGCATTTGTAAAACTTGGGCGATTTCCCTTTTTACAATCCGCATATAAGGTAAATTGAGAAATAGAAAGAATACTTCCTTCTACATCTTGTATGGATTTATTCATCTTCCCATTTTCATCTTCAAAAATTCGCAAGAATAAAATCTTATGAATCATTTTATCAATAATTTCATTTGTATCTTCATTATTGAATCCTACAAAAATACAATATCCATAATCAATTTGACCTGTTATTTGACCATCTACCGTACATTTTGCGTTCTTTGCCCTTTGAATTACTACTCTCATCCTTTTTTCTCCAATATACAAACACTAAGGCTTACAATGCCCTCTTCATTTCCTACAAAGCCAAGTTTTTCTCCACGCGTAGCCTTAATCGAAACATCTTCTATGTCACAATGCAATACATTTGAAATATTCGTTCGCATAGAAATAATGTGTGGTGCCATTTTAGGTCTTTCAGCCAAAATAGTCGCGTCTACATTACCAATCTGATATCCCATTTCATCCATCATATCATAGATATGTCCTAATAAGACAAGACTGTTCGCACCTTTATATTTAGGATCTGTATCCGGAAAATGTTTTCCTAAATCACCTAGTGCAAGGGCTCCTAAAATACTTTCGCCTATCGCATGTGTTAAAACATCGGCATCCGAATGTCCTAAAAGTCCTTTAGAATGTTCAATTTCAACTCCGCCCAAAATAAGTTTACGACCCTCTACAAGCTGATGAATATCTACCGCTTGTCCAATACGTATATTATGCATAAACCACCTTAGACGTTCTTTCAGCACGCTTTTTAAGCTCTTCGTCTCTATAGCCTAAAATACAATGTCCAATACCTTCATAAGATTCTGGTATTCCCCATTTGATCTTTAATTCTTTTCCATATTCTGTTTCAAACACTTCTTTAGCACGGTGGATCCAACATGAATCAACACCTAAGGCATTTGCAGCATTCATTAGATTCCCCATAGCCAAAGCTCCATCGTATAAATATGTGGGTGCATGGGTATCTGCGAAGACAATAATCAAACTTTTTGCACCATAAAATGGGTCCGCCGATGAATTCATAACCTCTGCATTCTTTTTAGATAATTCTTTTACTAATTCTTCATCCTCAACAGCTACAAAGGCAAAGATTTGACGATTCATGCCACTAGGTGCACATTGCCCGGCATAAATAATTTTTTCAACCAAATCATGACTCACCTTTTTGTTATTATATTTTCTTACACTTCTTCTCTCTACAAGATTTTTATATGCTTCATTCATAATATTTTGCCTCCAAAACTACCTCATATTATACAATACAAAATCTTATTATACAAAAAAAGCCTGGCTAAAAAAGCCAAGCTTAAAGTTTAAAATTATCTAACAACACGAATGAATTGTGGAGATGCTGCTGTGCTTAAATATGCACTAGCAATTACAGTCTTACCTTCGTAGTTTCCATGAACAGCTTGTCCATTTCCAATATAGATAGCGATGTGGTCAACACCACGTCCACCATTGTTATAGTACAATAAGTCACCTTCTTGAGGATCGTTAGTGTAGTATCCATATTGACCTGCGTATTGATCTGGCCATAATTGATAAGCATCACTTACACCGGCATTTGCCAAAGCTTGTTGTACAACTTGTGTACACCATAATCCATCAGTTACACCTACTAATTTCTGTGCTTCAGCAGAAATTCTTTGTCCTAAAGAACTAGTTGCTGGTGTTTCTGCAGGAGCTTGTACTTCTAGTGCTGGAGTTGTTTGCTCTGGAGCAGGTGTTACAGTCTGTTCTGGAGTTGGAGTCTCAGTTTGTTCTGGAGCAGGTGTTACAGTCTGTTCAGGAGCTGGAGTTGTTTGCTCTGGAGCAGGTGTTACATTTTGCTCAGGAGCTGGAGTCTCAGTTTGTTCTGGAGCAGGTGTTACAGTCTGTTCAGGAGCTGGAGTCTCAGTCTGTTCTGGAGCAGTTGTTTCTGCTGGAGTTTCAGTTGTATCTGTTGCTTCAGTTGTAGTTACTGGAGTTTCGACTACTTCTTCGGCTTTCTGTTCTGTTTCTTCTTTTACAGCTTCTTGACTAGCTGTTGCTACTGTTTCTTTCACTTCCCCTGTAATGTTACTTGAAACGCTAGCTGTTGTTGCTTCTTCAGTCTTTGAAGAATTTACTGTTCCATCTTCTGAGAAATAGTAAGATTTTCCTTCGATTTCTTGCCATCCTTTTGCTACAGTTTTATCTTCATTGACATAGCGATCACCATGCCATCCTGGTTCTTCCTTAGCTGCAACTACTGTTGCCACAACAGGGAAAGCAGATGCTACACATAGAATCGCTGCAACTTTTTTACCATTATTTTCTACAAAGTTCATTTTATTCTACCCCCATTTAAAATAGTTCATGATTAGTTTACCACGAAACCACTTCACAAACAACCCTAAATTTTATTTTCGGTTAGAAATAGCTAAAAATAAAAGGCCTCAAAGAGGCCTAGATAATCATCAATTATTTTGTTTTTTCAATAATTTCTGTGAAGCTATCTTCTTTCAAACTAGCACCACCAATTAATGCACCATCGATATCTGGTTGAGCCATATATTCAACGATGTTGTTAGGTTTAACACTTCCACCATATTGGATACGTACTTTTTCAGCAGCTTCTTCTCCATACATAACCTTAACTTGGTCACGTACGATCTTACAGCAGTTTTCAGCAATTTCAACTGAAGCAGATTTTCCAGTTCCGATAGCCCAGATTGGTTCGTAAGCAATTACCATTTCACCAACACATTTTGGACATAAGTCAGCTAAAGAACCAGCTAATTCTTCACGAATTACTTTTTCTGAGTTTCCAGCATCGTAATCAGCTTCTGTTTCACCAACACATAAGATTGGAGTGATTCCAGCTTTAATTAAACGTTTTGCTTTTTTGTTTACTGTTTCATCAGTATCACCGAACATTTCACGACGTTCTGAGTGACCGATAATGCAATATTTAACTCCCATTTCTTCTAACATAGGAACACTAACTTCACCAGTGAAAGCTCCACTATCTTCAAAGTGGCAGTTTTCAGCAGCTACAACTAAGTTTTTAGCGTGATCCAATGCAGTTCTTAAATCAGTAAATGGACATCCAATTCCATAAGTAGCATTTTCACTAGCAGCAACACCATCAACAGCTTCGAAGAAAGCTTTTGTTTCAGCGTTGTTTTTGTTCATTTTCCAGTTTCCAACGATAATAGGTTTTCTCATCTTAAGTACATCTCCTTATTACTTTTCGCTGATAATAGCGATACCAGGTAATGTTTTACCTTCCATATATTCCAAACTAGCTCCACCACCAGTTGAAACGTGAGAGAATTTGTCTGCATATCCTAATTGTTTTGCAGCAGCAGCAGAGTCTCCACCACCGATTACTGTGATAGCTTCTGGTAATTCAGAGATAGCTTTACATACTTCTTCAGTACCTTTAGCGAATTTAGGCATTTCGAATACACCCATAGGTCCATTCCATACTACAGTTTTAGCGCCTGCTAAAGTTTCTTTGAACAATTCAACAGATTTAGGACCAATATCCAATCCCATCCATCCATCAGGAATTTGTCCAGCATCAGCAACACTAGTGTTAGCTTCTTCACTGAATGCATCAGCGATTACGTTATCTACAGGAAGAACTAATTTGTCTCCAGCTTTTTCTAAATATTCTTTTGCTAAATCTAATTTGTCATCTTCAACTAATGAAGTACCGATTGAACCACCAACAGCTTTAGAGAATGTATAAGCCATTCCACCACCGATGATAACTTTGTCAGCTTTTTTCAATAAGTTGTCAACAACATCGATCTTACTAGATACTTTAGATCCACCAATGATAGCTACAAATGGGTGAGCTGGTTCATCAACAGCTTTTCCTAACATTGTAACTTCTTTTTCAACTAAGAATCCTAATCCGTTTTCTTTAATGTTTGTAGGGATACCTACAGTAGAAGCGTGAGCACGGTGAACAGATCCGAATGCATCTTCAACGAATACTTCACCTAAGCTAGCCCAATATGCACCTAATTCAGGATCGTTTTTGCTTTCGCCTTTTTCGTAACGAGTATTTTGCATTAATACGATTTCACCATCAGATAATGCATTTACAGCGTTTTCTAATTCTTCACCACGAGTTACTGGGCAGAAAGTTACTTTTACATCTGGCAACAATTCTTGTAAACGTACGGCTACGCATTCCAAGTTGTTTTTAGCTTTGTCTTCTTCAGTCTTAACTTTTCCTAAGTGAGACATCAAAATAACTTTAGCTTTGTTTTCTACTAAATATTTAATTGTAGGTAAAGCCATTACGATACGGTTATCATCTGTGATAACACCATCTTTTCTTGGCACGTTAAAATCACAACGTACGATGACCTTTTTTCCAGCTACATCAAGGTCTTTAACAGTTCTCTTTGTCATGTATATTCCTCCTACTGTCATTTTTTTTGCACATCCATTATATCACTACATAAATTGATTGACTAGTTTTTCACAAGTAAAATATTTCACAAAAAGCGCTTACATCACTTACTTGTGGTAATTACGACCATTATTGATCATAAAACCACGATAAATCTGTTCCAACATCAAGACACGGGTCATTAAATGAGTAAAAGTTAGATCCGATAATTTCCAACGATAATTCGCTCTAGAAACTATTTTTTCACTTGGTCCTAGACTTCCCGCAATCACAAAAACAATATTTGAATACTTCATTTGCCACATATCCAAATTCTTCGCAAACGTCTCAGAATCAACCATCTTGCCATGAAGATCAAGCAATACCACAAAATCTTGATCCGACAATTTTTCTAGAACACGATTTCCCTCTTTTTCTTTCACCAATAAAACTTCAGCTTCTCTAGAAATATGCTCATTTGCTTCATCCTTGACTTCGATTTCGCTAAACTTACAAAAAGCCGACAATCGCTTCATATATTCTTTCTCTAAAGACTGTAACGCCTTATCTTTATTCTTACCAATCGCAATTAATTTAATCACAATATCCCTCCATCATTATTCTCTTGAATATCTTTCACAAAATAATCATACCGATCCAAAAATAATTTCATTGTTTGATAGCTAGACGTTGATTTATAATCCACTTCTTCTACCTTACCTTCATCAAACGATAAGATTTGTGCATCCGGAAACCCTAATAATATAGGTGAGTGTGTCGCAATGATAAATTGGCAATTTTGTTTCACACACTCCTCAATCAAGTATAATAATGCCAATTGATTCTGACAAGATAAGGCTGCTTCGGGTTCATCCAAAAAGTAAAGGCCATTTCGTTTGATTTGATGTATCAAAAGTGAACAGAAACTCTGTCCATGCGATTCTTCATGATATCTTTTGGATGGATGTTTATCATCCACATATTCCATTTCTTTTGTCGCGACATTATAGAAGCTTTCTGCACGCAAGAAATACATCCAATCCGGTTTTCCAGAACGCCACAAACGCATATGTTCATACAAACTAGAATACGAATCATACGTAGAAAAATTATAGTTTTTTGTTCCACCTTCTGGATTCAATCCATTTTTAATCGCAAGAGCCTCTAATAAGGTGGATTTACCACTTCCGTTTTCGCCGCAAAAGAAAGTTACGGGCTTAGTAAAGGTGAATTGATCGATACTTCGAATACTTTTAATATCGGCCACATAATCATCAATTTCATCCCACAAGATGTCAAATCCATTTATAAACATATATATCACCTAAGAAAAATAGTACTCTATCTGAGTACTAAATTCCATGATGATTTACATAATAAATATAGATACATAATCCAATCAAGATAAATCCTAATATCCAATTAAACATTTCTTTTCACGATTCCATAATACACTTTTGAAGTTAATACATAAATCACAATGTAGACTAGGGCAAAAGCCACAAAACACATAGCTGTTGTTCGAACATAAAGCCATGCATCACTCACAAACAACAAATGAAGTAGCTTTTCAATCATTGGATACGCAAAACAAACATGAAGTCCTGCAACAAGTAGTGGCATAAAGAATACCGTCAACACCTGCGAATGAATAGCCTTCTTTACATCACTTTGTTCTAGGCCCACTTTTTGTATAATTTCAAAACGATCCTTATCTTCATAGCCTTCTGTAATTTGTTTGTAGTACATAATCAGAATGGTTGCCATGATAAATAAGAAGCTTAAGAAGATTCCAATAAATAAGATGCCTGCATATAATTCAATCAAGCCTTGTTTCTGATCTGATTTATTTGTCCAAATAAAATTATTTATATTTCCATTCTGAGTTAATTTTTCAATAACCCTACGATCATTCGCATCACAATCAAATAAATAACTTGCATATATTGTACTGGCATTATCATCATATACATTCAATTGATCTTGTTGCATCCTCTCTAAAGTCTTTTCTGAATCCACAATAATATAATAATGCTCTGTCACATTTGGATTATTTTCATCCATCTTTAAATGATCCAATTGTTTCTTTACAACATATTCTTTTCCAAATAAAGATAAAGTCTTCTCCTTAACCTTCTCTACATTAGAATACACATAGATTTCATTTGGCTTTAAAGACCCCTTCATATTTTCATAGTCCTGAATATCCTTTAATGGAAGACAATAAAATTCTTGAATTTCATTTACGGCATTCATCCCCTCATTCTGGTAATCCGTAATCAAAGTTCCATTCTTTAAATACCCTGCATAACTCAACTCTTTATACGCAAGAAGATTCTTTGGAATAATGTCCATACGAATCAATTCTTCACTCATTTCATCAAAATCAATATTGGAAACTTCCCCATATCCTGTTCCAATAAAATCTCTTGGATATTGTGAATCTACAACACGATCAATACTTGTCCACATGCTAAGGGTTGTAGACAACATCACTAAAACCATTGTTGAAAGAATACAAATATTCGCAAGTCCTACGGCATTTTGTTTCATACGATACATCATGCCAGAAATACTAATAAAGTGATTCGTCTTATAATAGTAATTCTTGTTTTTCTTCATTAGTTTTAAGAAAGTGACCGAAATCGAAGTAAATAATAAATAGGTTCCAATAATGACAAGCATAACAGCCACAAAAAAGACGTAAAGTGCGCTTAAAGGATTTTTAGTACTAATTGACAAATAGTATCCAATACCTAGACAAAGAATACCAATAATAGAAAGAAACCATTTGGCCTTAGGCTCTTTTTCGCCCATATGATCGGAATGAAGTAATTCAATCGGACTTGAAATATGAATACGAATCATAGAATAGAAATAGATCAATACATAAATCAATCCAAGCACAAGAACGCATTGTCTCATGCCAAAAAAAGAAAAGTAGAAACCGAGTACAATATCTGCACCAATCATTTTTGCGATTATTAAGAACATCGCTTTATCTAATAAGATACCTAATCCAATCCCTAAAATTAATGAAACAAGTAGAGTTATTAATGTCTCATAAAACAAGACGCGAGCTAAGTGTTTCTTTTCCATCCCTAATATAGAGAATAATGCGAATTCTTTTTGTCTTCTTTTAATCAAGAAACTATGGGTATAGAACAAGAAAATAAACGCAAATATTTCAATAATCACAATGCCAAAACCTAATAACTGCTTTATAGATGCTCCTCCTACGATTTCATCTAAATGCGGATTAGTTGCCAAAGAAACGACCATATACAACATTATTGTCGTTAAGACACTCGTTAATATATAAGGAATGATGGTACGTGCATTCTTCTTCAAATTATCTACAGCTAAATTTAAATAGAAAGCTCTACTCATGATGCACACCACCTGTAGCCAATAATGTCAACGTGTCACTAATACATTGGTACATCTGATCTAAATTCTTGTTTCCCTTATAAATTTCATGGAAGATCTTTCCATCCTTAATAAATAATACGCGAGAAGCATGACTTGCCGCCTTTGTCGAATGGGTTACCATTACAATTGTTTGTTGATTCGCATTGATGGTTCCAAACAAATGTAAAAGTTCCTCTGTACTCTTTGAATCCAATGCCCCCGTTGGCTCATCAGCCAAAATTAGATCTGGATTTGTGATGATGGCACGAGCTACAGCTACACGCTGCTTTTGTCCACCACTGATTTCATAAGGAAACTTATCTAAAATGTTGTCAATCCCTAGTTGTTTTGCGATAGGTTTTAATCTTTTTTTCATTTCTGGATATTTTTTCTTACTTAAAACCAAAGGCAAGAAAATATTGTCGCGATTATTAAAATTATCTAATAAGTTAAAATCTTGGAATACAAAGCCCAAGTGTTCTCTTCGAAAGTTCGCAATTTCCTTTTCTGAAATATGCGTAATATCTTTACCATGTAATAAGACTTGTCCACTTGTTGGTTTATCTAAAGCAGCCAAGATATTTAATAGTGTTGTCTTACCAGATCCAGACTCTCCCATGATAGCGACATATTCGCCTTTATTCACACTAAAATTCACATTACTCAATGCCTGTACTTGATTCTGTGTAAATCTTGTTGTATATACTTTTTTCAAATTTTTTACTTCCAATAATGCCATATTCATTACCTCCATGTACACCAAAATTCTACAAAGAATCCAAAAATGCAGCCATCGATTCAGCTAACACTATTCTTACAAGATTGTAAGATTACTCAATTCTTCCTTCAAAATGCGTAAGATCCAATATCACTCGAGTGCCTTTACCAACATTTGATTCAATCGTTATTTTATGATTCAACATATCCAAAATATTTTTACATAAATATAGACCTAGACCACTTGCCGTTTTATCACTACGCCCATTCATGCCTGTATATCCCTTTTCAAACACACGATTTAAGTCACTTGCACTAATACCAATACCCGTATCTTCAATAACTAAGACATGTTTAGTCTTCATATATGTAGATATCAAACCATTTTCATTGGTATATTTAAGACTATTCGAAAGAATTTGTTCCAACACAAACACAAGCCACTTTTCATCACTCAAAATCACATCTCCAGTTTCTTTAAAGCTCAACTGAATGTGTTTACGAATAAATTCTGTAGAAAAGCGACGAATCGATTGTCGAATTAAATCATCCAATTCTAATTCTTTAAATAAGAAATCAGTATGCGTACTATGTAATCGTAAATAGGCTAAAACCATATCTGTATATTGATCCATTCGTAAGAGTTGTAACTTGATTTCACTACGCCTCAATTTCTCATCTTCAAGCAACAATTTCATAGCGGCAATGGGAAGTTTAGCCTGATGCACCCACATCGTAAAATAATCTTCTAGATCATGCATTTTATTTTCTGAAGAAATAACATATTCATCATGATACTCTTTCATGGCCACTAAGATTTTATGATAATCCTCTCCCATCAATGAAGAATCTTGAAGATCGCAAGACAAAGAAATATTACTATTGGATTGAAGTGTTACTAAGGTTTGGTGTTTCTTATAATATTTGTGGTAATCCCAAAAGAAACAAACCACCAACAATACACATAAAAGCATAAAGGCATATGTAAAAGCTTCAAGTTCTAAATTATAGAGTTTAAATACACATAAACAGACAAATACACTCACAACATAAATTGTGATAAAGAACGCTCGATCTTTTAAATAATGACTAAACAACTTCATATCTTATATCCCAATCCTTTTTTTGTTTGAATAAAATCTAAAATCCCAATACTCTCTAACTTTTTACGCAAACGATTCACATTCACACTTAATGCATTTTCATCCACATAAAAATCGGTCTTCCACAAATATTCCATTAAACGATCTCGAGATACAATGGTCCCCTTCTTTTCCATAAGTAAACGTAGGATCTTAGCCTCATTCTTACTCAGTTCCATTTGAGAAGATTGAAAACTTACTGTATTATCATCTAAATTAAAGCGTACACCTTGATATTCAAGGATATTATGATTAGATACAAAGTCATAGCTACGTCTTAATATTGCCGTAATTTTAGCAGCTAGAACATTTAAATCAAATGGTTTACATACAAAATCATCCGCACCTTTAGAGATAGCCATCACAATACTCATATTTTCTGTAGCACTTGAAATAAAGATAATTGGAACTTTGGATTCTTCACGAATCTTTTCTGTCCATAAATATCCATTTAAATAAGGCAGTGTTATATCCATTAATACTAAGTCTGGATTAAAGGAATGAAATGCATCCATCACATTATAAAAATCTGTAACTCTTTCAACACTATAGTTCCAAGATTTAAGAAACGATTCTAACTTTTTTGAGATGAGTTCATCATCTTCTACTATCATTATTTTATACATAATCTCACCCACTTTATTATACTGCATAAGCCAGGAAATCTTTCTAACAATGGTGTAAGATAAGGCCAAAAGGAAGTGATAGTATAATCTATCTTCAAGCGGTGAATTCTCATTCTAGAAATCGGATTATGTATATTACTAAACAATCTTTTAAAGAATAAATCCAATAAAAAAATACGATACACCATCTGTATCGCATTACTATTAAACTGTTGGAACATGCGTACGTATCAAGCTATGTGGGCTATACATACCTTATTTTGTTTACTTGTATTATTAATTCTATTCAAAAAAAGAAAGCCAATCATCTGTATGATCCTTTCCGCTATAGTATCCACATCCATCGTTACTTTTGGTTATGTGAATATGTATACCATCCATAAAACCACCTACAACATCGAAACTACAAAAAACAAAAACCAACAAAGATCTGTTTTATTTCGGATGTTCACTATCCCAATGCGAATAATCCAGAAAGATTAAAAGAAATCACAAATACATTATTAAAAGTAAAACCAAATTTCTATCTATTAGGCGGAGACTTCGTGAATGAATCCACATCCAATGAAGGTATGGGAATCCTATTTAAGCAACTCGGAAGACTTACTAAAGTTGCCCCTGTTTATTTTGTATATGGCAATCACGAAAACAAGATAAAATTCACAAGAAACAAATTCAATCAAGAAATCACTAAAAATAACATTGCTATTCTAAATGATCAAGAAGTACACATAAAATAAAACCAATTGATGCTCCGCCATAATTGAAAGTTCAAATAATACAAATAAATTCAGCCCTCAAGAACGTTAACAATGGAAAGGAGATTTTTTATATGTTCAAATAATACAAATAAATTCAGCCCTCAAGAACTGTAGTGTTTGAATGTTTCTTTTCCGTAAGTTCAAATAATACAAATAAACTTAGTCCTCAAGAACATTCTATCGTTGTCTTGCTTTAACAATTCGTTCAAATAATACAAATAAACTTAGTCCTCAAGAACCGATTTGACCGATGTAATCTTCTTTGTGCTGTTCAAATAATACAAATAAACTTAGTCCTCAAGAACAACTTTATAATGACTTCTGAAAACCTTACGTTCAAATAATACAAATAAACTTAGTCCTCAAGAACCCGAGGATATGAATGGGAAAGATACTGCAGTTCAAATAATACAAATAAACTTAGTCCTCAAGAACAATTCCTTTTTGAATCAATGACTTTTTGTGTTCAAATAATACAAATAAACTTAGTCCTCAAGAACTGTATATTTAGCCTATGATTAAGTTCATAGGTTCAAATAATACAAATAAACTTAGTCCTCAAGAACTTGGGACTACCTACTGGTATACCGTTTGGGTTCAAATAATACAAATAAACTTAGTCCTCAAGAACTAGGAAGGAGACAGAAAAATGGCAAACAAAGTTCAAATAATACAAATAAACTTAGTCCTCAAGAACCCAGCGGTGCTAAAGTTCTATGTAATTATAGTTCAAATAATACAAATAAACTTAGTCCTCAAGAACAGGGTGATACTCAAGTTCGCTTTGATAGTGTTCAAATAATACAAATAAACTTAGTCCTCAAGAACCTTTACAAGATAAATATAAGGTGGGTTCAGTTCAAATAATACAAATAAACTTAGTCCTCAAGAACTGTATGATTTTATTTTAGTTGGATCATACGTTCAAATAATACAAATAAACTTAGTCCTCAAGAACTTTAGCTTGTTTTCGTACTGATCCAGAAAGTTCAAATAATACAAATAAACTTAGTCCTCAAGAACTCCGTAGAACCATAACGATTTAATAAAGCGTTCAAATAATACAAATAAACTTAGTCCTCAAGAACTACGATGATTTGTTAGAAGAAGGATTCAGTGTTCAAATAATACAAATAAACTTAGTCCTCAAGAACAAAGTTGGAATTCCAGCAGTATATGATATGTTCAAATAATACAAATAAACTTAGTCCTCAAGAACACGGTGATACGTGCCAATAGCACTAATAGAGTTCAAATAATACAAATAAACTTAGTCCTCAAGAACCTTTTTCTTCGGTTACAAAAATGGGGCGAGTTCAAATAATACAAATAAACTTAGTCCTCAAGAACGTTGTTGCATGGGCTTCTACTGAAATTAAGTTCAAATAATACAAATAAACTTAGTCCTCAAGAACGTAATAAATAACCTATCTGCCCACTTCTCGTTCAAATAATACAAATAAACTTAGTCCTCAAGAACTCCTTGA
>ULYY01058267.1_pt1 | contig 45888 bp, 40 predicted proteins | sample 1962601 | NCBI WGS metagenome assembly ULYY01 (sample SAMEA4835875, study PRJEB28245) | human gut metagenome | biome: gut microbiome; material: fecal sample | place: Denmark | collected 2008 | reverse complement strand
GCCTTATGCAAGAAATAAAAAATGGAATTGATAGAACCCACCTCAAGTTAATATGGCTATAGCTATTACACCTATAATATGCAAGCTCACGCTCTTTTGTGGTTGATCCAAAACCACACACCACGTTGCTCTGATTGAGATGCTCCACCAAATCTGATGCAGTATAACACTTGTCATGAAGTTTTAAGGCTGCAAAAGGCATGGCAAATGTATTGTCACAGAATAATGTTTTCAATCCATCCTGATATTCAGACAGGAATCCTCTGCGTAATAAAACATACTGTCCTTCTGGTGCACTCCCATAAAGCCGGATAGCAAATACAGCATCCGGACGTTTCACATACTCAAGCAGTGCCTTGTGTATAGCCTGGATGGTCGCTTTATGCTGAAACTGCCATTTGATCATCTGATTGAAGAAATCGGTGGCATTTTCTGCAAACCCTTTCTTAGGAAAGCTTACCATATCTTTTTTCTTGATGTCAAAAATCATATCGTTTATCGCTGAAGAATACGGAATGTGCTGATTTTTCATACCGATATTATCTTTAAGTCGTTTATTCAAACAATTCTTTTGATGCAGCAATATTACAAATAAACCGCAACGACTCCACTATTTGTCTTCAATAATTTTCAAGAGACACTCTATACGCATAATTTTCACCCCACACACGAGGAAAGCTGCACAGAAATCCATAACTTTGAAGAAAGTTTATCAGAAAAAATCAACCCAAACAAGATAACATGAAAAAAGTAATTGTGATTTCAACCAGTCTGCGTGCTGGTTCCAACAGCGACATGCTGGCCGACAAATTCATAGAAGGTGCCCTCCAGGCAGGCCACGAAGTAGAAAAAATCTCACTCATCGGAAAAGATATACGTTTCTGTCGCGGATGTTTAGCTTGCCAGAAATTGGGCAAGTGTGTGATTAATGACGATGTAGACGCTATCATGCAGAAAGTACTGCATGCAGATGTCATCGTATGGGCTACCCCGATTTATTATTTCGAGATGAGCGGACAGATGAAAGTACTCATCGACCGTATGAATGCAATGTACACCCTGGATTACCAGTTCCGCGACGTCTATATGCTGACCGTGGCAGCCGAAGAAGAACCGGAGGTTCCTCAACGTGCCGAAGCGGGTCTCACGGGCTGGATTGACTGCTTCCCGAAGAGCCGCCTGGCCGGTACACTTTTCTGCGGCGGAGTGGCTGACCCACGTGCTATCAGCGGACACAGCAAGCTGAATGAAGCTTACGAGATGGGGCTTCACTGCTGATAAGATTTCAGAAAAAACTGCGCCGGACAAAGTGATTAATAGGATATCACCACCTCCGGGGAAATTCAATAACTCTTGTTCCGGACTTCCAGCGTCACATCCATGTAGCTACGCTTGCCTTCAATGTAGTCGGCATACAAAGTTTCCGCATCCTTACCTTTCAGGATGCGGCACTTGCCGCACGATTCACAATCGTGCAGGCACTTCCAGGCATCGAGCACATACGCCCGGCGAGCTTCCTGGGTGGATTGTTCAGTTGGAGGAGGTGTCATAAATTCTGTTTTGCTTCATACAATAATACGCAAATATATCAGTTTTGTTCATTATCTTACAAGGAAAAATTACCGTAGCCATGAAACAAAAACCCCTACACTCCTGCCCCGAACTTATTGAATATATCAATGAAACGGGCTTTCTTCCCTTGCTAAGCATGGGCATCGCCGGATGGTCGGCCGAAGAAGTCACGGACGAAGACTGCCAGTACACCCGTTTGCCCGACGGCGGATGGGAATGGCCGCTTTGGGAATGGAAAGGTGCCATCCTGCAAGAAAGCGGTTGCGCATACGGCAAGTTCTTCAAGGACAAAGCCGCATTCATCAGCCGTGAGTGGTGGCCCGACTTCTGCAATTACCGGCGGAGTCTGTTTCCTTATCCGGAGGCGGGAAGCATTGAAGAAACCATCCTCGACGTACTAAGATGCGAAAGCAGCCTGATTACACGGGAACTGCGTGCGGCATGCGGATTTACCGGCCCAAAGATGCGGAGCCGCTTCGATGCCTATCTCACCCGACTGGAAATGGGCGGCTACATTGTGACGGAGGATTTTATCTACCCCCTCGACCGCCACGGACGGAAATATGGCTGGGGCTGGTCACTGCTCACCACGCCCGAACGTCTCTTTGGACGGGAGGCCTGCCACCCCGACCGCAGTCCACAGGAATCACACGAACGGATGCTCACCCAGTTCCGGAAGATACTGCCGCATGAGTCTGAAAAGACGTATGCAGCCCTGCTGAAATAAGTCTACAGGAACATCGTCAACAACGGAATGCTCAGCACGGAAAGTAAGGTCGTGAGGAAGGTTCCTTCTGCCATGATGACCTCCCCTTTCTGATACTGGATACAGAACAGGGTGCCGTACGAAGCTACGGGCATGGCCGCCATCAACATGATGGCACCGGTCTGTAGATAGATGTTGGTGCCGTACGAAGCTACGGGCATGGCCGCCAACACGACATTGATATTGGCAATGGTTTCGTCCACCCGGCAAAGGCGCGAGAGATACAGGATAAGGAGTGGAACCAGCATCAGGCGCAAGGCCGACATCAGGTAGATGGCCGTATTGCCAAACATCCGGCGAATGGGTACACGGGCAATGGACGAGCCAATGATGAGCAGCGCAGCAGGCACGGTGACATTTCCCAACAGGACAAACGGGGTACTGATGACATGGGGAGGTACCCATCCGGTCACGACAATCAGAATGGAGAGGTACGACGCAATCATGGCCGGACAGTAGAGAGTACGCCAGTCAAAACGCATCTTCCCCTGACCGCCTGAAATAAACAGGGTACCGAACACAAAAATCAGCAACGTGCTGGGGAAATTAAGAATGCTGGCATAGAATACCGCACTGGCTCCGAAAATGGAAGCCACGATAGGATAGCCGATGAAACCCACATTGCCGAATGCCAGCATGAAACTGTAAATACCGCGGTCGGACAGTTTGACGGGCAAATAGCGCGGAAGCAGAAAAGCTAACCCGATAAGCACCACGTAAGTAGCAAAACCCACCACAAGCAAAGGCAAAATCAGCTTCTTGTCGGGAAGCGTGTCGCCCATCACCGACGAAAGTATCAGACTGGGACACGTCACGTTGATAACCAGTCCCGAAAGTTTGCGGTCGAAATCCGCATCCATCATTTTCTTCTTACTCAGATAATAGCCGATGATTACCAGAATAAACAGGATAATCATCTGTGTAACGATTGCATCCATTGTTTCTTCTTACCTTAAAAAAAAGTCGTGCAAAGATACAGATTTTTCTTTACTATTTCATGTCCACCATTAATCGGCTTTTCGTACATTTGCACCGCATTTTAAACGTATTGACCACACACCAGGCTATTTCTTTCGGGAGGTAGCCTTATTTATATAGAACTACTTAAAAACGAAAGCAATGGAAACTTTTTATGACGTAGTAGCAGGCAATCAGCTTGTATTGGTGGACTTCTTCGCCACCTGGTGTCAACCTTGTAAAATGATGCACCCGATTCTGAAACAGGTGAAAGACGTGCTGGGCGACCGCATCCGTATCATCAAGATTGATGTGGACACACACAGCGTATTGTCTCAGAAGTACCAGATTCAGTCCGTCCCCACCCTCATGCTGTTCCGCAACGGAAAAGTGCTTTGGAGAACCAGCGGCGTGATGCAGAAGGCCGAGCTGCTCAGTACGATTGATCCGTTTCTGAGATAATAATCCGCACGAAAAACAACATCGCACAAAAAAAATGACGAGAAAAGAAAAAATCATATCTTTTGCCTGGCAACACTTACTGCTCTTCGTTGCCTTGTACATCATGACACTGGGAATTGCCGCCTGCGTAAAGAGCATTCTGGGAGCAAGCGTCATCAGTGTATTGCCCTATGTATTTCATGATGCGGGAACCGGCGGACTGACACCGTCACTGACCATCGGGCAATACACCTTCATCATGAATGCCCTGCTGGTAGTGGGGCAAGTGGGAGTACTCCGCCGGCACTTTGACCCGGTCCAACTGTTCCAGTTGCTCGTGGGTTTTGTATTCGGCATGTTAATCGACCTGAACCTCTACCTTCTTTCATGGCTGCAACCCGAAGCTATATGGGAGAAAGCCGTGGCCCAACTGGCCGGATGCACCATTCTGGCAGCAGGCATTGCACTGGAGGTAAGATGCGGCAGCGTAACCATGCCTGGAGAAGGCTTTCCCGTCGCCATCAGCAAGGTGACGGGCATAGAATTTCCGAAGGTCAAGATTGTGGTAGACGTTTCACTTGTGCTTCTCGGCATCGTCTTCTGCTACATCTTCTTCGGGAAATGGCAATGGCACATCATCGGAGTAGGTACGCTGTTTGCCATGTATTATATAGGATGGGCCGTACGTATTGCCAGCCACCACCTGAAATGGTTCGACCGTCTGCTTAAGTACCGTCCGGGATTCCGGAGATACATCTACGGACTGGCAAGATATATTTACAGAAAGTAGACACACGAGAAGAATCTCCCCCTCCACAAGCGCAGGTTTGTCATTTAATAATTAATTTTGCACCCCGATTACACAATTACATCTACCCGCACATGAAAAAACTAAGCAAAAATGCCATTATCGGCTATCCGGCAGGAATTATCACCGGTATTACTTACGGATTAAATCCCTTATTTGCAGTTCCGCTGATGAAGAACGGTGCCGCCACAGAGTCCATACTTTTCTTCCGCTATGCTTTCGCGGTGTTGCTCTTAGGCCTGTTCCTGTTGCTCCGCAAACAGAGTTTCCGGGTTTCAGGAAAGCAAATCGGCGTATTGTTCGTCCTCGGACTGCTTTACACCTCCAGCAGCATCTTTCTTTTCGATGCATACGAATACATCGCTTCCGGACTGGCTACTACACTGGTATTCCTTTACCCCGTCCTCGTGGCCATTATCATGGTGTTCCTGAAAGTCGTTCCCTCATGGCCGGTATGGCTTGCCATTGCCGCCACCTTCGGAGGTGTGCTCATCATGACACAAAGTGACGGTTCACAAACCATCAATCCCATCGGTGTGCTGCTCTCCATCGCCTCGGCACTAGTGTATGCTCTCTTCATCGTCATCATCAACCGCAGCAAGGCCATTGCCGGCATATCCAACTCCCTCCTCACCTTCTATGCACTCATGGTAGGAGCGATTGTCTTTATCGGAAAAATCCTCAGTTCCGACACTGCAATTACGGCTGGAATCACTACCGGAGCAGACTGGTTTAACCTTGTGGGACTTGCCCTGCTGCCAACCATCGTTTCTACGGCCACCCTCGCCATTGCCTCCCGTAACATCGGGGCCACCAAGGCTTCTGTACTCGGCGTATTCGAACCCATCACCGCCATCATTGTCGGCACACTGATGTTTGGCGAACCGCTGACTACCAACATCATTGTCGGCATTTCCATTGCCATGGTAGCCGTCACGTTCATGATTACCGTGACCAAGCGATAACGCATATAGAGCAAGTAAAGACATGAGAGACTTTGCCGCAATAGATTTTGAGACCGCCAACAACCAGCGCTCATCCGTATGCTCGGTGGGCGTGGTCGTGGTGCGCGACGGCGAGATAGCCGATACCTTTTATTCCCTCATCAATCCGGAACCGAATTATTACACATACTGGTGCTCACAGGTACACGGACTTACCCGCGAAGATACCGAAGATGCACCGGTATTTCCTGCCGTATGGGCACAGATTGAGCCACTGATTGAGGGCCTGCCGCTCGTGGCACACAACCGTCCCTTCGATGAGAGTTGCCTGAAAGCCGTCTTCCGCGTCTATCAGATGGACTATCCCGACTATGAGTTTTATGACACCCTATGCGTGGCACGCAGAGTATTTCCGGAGCTCCCCAACCACCAGTTGCACACCGTGGCCGCTGCCTGCGGATACCGTCTGGAAAATCATCACCACGCACTGACCGATGCTGAAGCCTGCGCGTGGATAGCTAGAGAAATATTATGACACCCATGAAAAAAATCCTGCTCGCCATCGATTCCTTTAAAGGCTGCCTTTCTTCCGAAGAAGTGGAAACCGCCTTCTCGCAGACTCTTACCTCCCGTGGGGCAGAAGTCCGTTCCCTCCCCATGTCCGACGGAGGCGAAGGGATGCTTCCGGCCTTTATCACTGCCCTACACGGAGAACTCCTCAAAGTGGAAGTACACGACCCGCTGATGCGCCCCGTCACCGCCTGCTACGGCATTGCTCCCGACGGAACTGCTGTCATTGAAACTGCGCAAGCCTGCGGGCTGACGTACCTGTCTGCCGAGGAACGCAATCCGTTAGTGGCCACCACCTACGGTGTAGGTGAACTCGTGGCACACGCCATACGGCACGGATGCCGGCGCTTCCTTATCGGACTGGGCGGAAGCGGTACGAGTGATGCCGGAAAAGGCATGCTTCAGGGCCTGACCGACTCCCTGGCTCCCGGCGGCACGATAGAAGACGTGTTGAACGGTCCCCTGTCCGGCTGCCACTTCATTCTGGCCAGCGACGTACGCAATCCGCTCTATGGACCCGAAGGCGCTGCTCACATCTTCGCCCCACAGAAAGGAGCCACTCCCGAAATGGTGGAAGAACTGGACCGACGCGCCCGTCAGTTTGCCGAAGAATCCGCCCGACGCATGGGCAGAGACGCATCCTTCCAACCCGGTGCCGGAGCTGCCGGCGGACTGGGATACGCCTTCCTGCAATACCTTCAGGCCACCACCCAATCAGGGGCCGACCTCCTGCTCGACCTCTGCAAATTCGACACCCTCCTGACACATACCGACCTCGTCATTACCGGCGAAGGACATGCCGACCGTCAGACACTCATGGGCAAGCTTCCCGAGCGGGTGATGCGGCGGGCACAGGCACATCATGTCCCCGTCTGGCTGGTAGCCGGAAAAACCAGCGATACCGAATCCCTGGTGAATGCCGGGTTCAGTCGGGTGGACAGCCTTACCCCCGACGGTATGCCCCTTGCAGAAGCCATCCGTCCGGAAGTCGCCCGGGAAAATATCCATCGGTGGGTAGAAACCGTATGGAATCAACTGAAAAAGTAGTATCTTTATCCCGAAATACACACATCCAAATACCTAAAAACATGAAAGCTTATTCATTACTGTATCTGTCGCTGTGTTCTTTGGTAACACTCTATGCGTGCCAGTCGTCACATACTACCCAGATGGAAAAGAAAGAACTGAAAATGCTGGAAGATTCCCAGCCGAAATCAGAAGAAGAAGCCTTCGAGAACTTCTACACTCCCTCCCACGAAGGTCTGATTAATTGGGTACTCACCGACACCGCCACCTTCTCCCATCCTTTCACTCAAAGCATCGAAAAGGAATACGTCACCATTGCTACTTCAGACGACAAATGCCTGCGCATCTATTCATGGAATACGGGCGAAGGAGGAACCATGATCTGCTGGGGCAACCTCATCCAGTACAGAAGCGGAACGGAAATAAAAGCTGCCCACCAGTCGCTCGACATGCAGCTGCACCCCGATGGCGAGCACGATGAAATCGATTTCGGCAGCTACATCGACACCATCTATACCTATCCCTGTACAGACGGCAGCAAACTGTACATGGTCGACGATTATTTCAGGATATCCAGCAACTACTCCGCCAATTCCCTGGTGGCTATGCGGATAAAAGATGGAAATCTCGTCAGCGCCCCTTGCTTCGTACGCCACGGCAAACGCTCAGACACCATAGGCTTTGAACACAGCATTGCCGACTGGTACTTTCTTGCCAATCTGGGCGAAGGATGGGACTGGCTTTTCCGATACGACAAAAAAGCACAAAACCTGTATGTAGCCACCACAGACAGCATGAACTGCATTTCCGACCGATACGACATCTACCATTTCAATGGCACAGATTTCGTCTATCAGAAAACCGGAGCTCCTTTCTGGCTGCATCCCCAGTTGCACCACTACCAACGTCTGGAACTGTTTTTCAGAACGAAAGATTACATCATCCGAATCGACAATCTAGACGGAGAAACCATGCGATACGCTTCCTGGAAAAGCACACAGCAGATGTCGGATAGTCCCGAACTGGTACTGAACGGCAGCTATGTAGAAAAGGACAACACCTTCCTCTTCTCAAAAGGCAGCTACCGCTATGTGGTAACCATGGGCGACAAAGCCACCCTGAAAGTACAGCACAACGGAAAAACCATCCTGCAACAAACGCAAGAAACGAAAGAGTTCTGATACGCCCACTGTAGACTTTATAAAGCAAACAACCGGGGCCGGCGGCACAACCTGTTGCAGTTGTCCAGCAAGGCCCCGTTAGAAAACACAACGTCCTCCATCTTCATCACTCCCCAAGCTTCGTGAGCATGCCCAAACAGATGATAGCGTGGCTTTACTTCCAGCACCCGCCGGCGAAGCGGTGCATTCCCCCAATGCGTTCCGGCCGACTTGTCCAGCAACATCACCGGGGGCTCGTGCGTAAGGAGCACATCCACCCCGTCAGGAATCAGACTTTCCGGATGATTGTAAGCCAGGCCGAAGAACCTCACCCCGTCTATCACGCACCCATGGTCTTGCAGAAAGTGCATCCCGTCGGGTAGGTCCTCAATCCTCTCCGCATCCCAGAGGCACAAATCATGATTCCCTGTCACAAATAGCTTATGAGGATACGGAAGTCCCGCAAACCAGTTCAGGAAGTCAAGTACTTCCTCTTCCGTTCCGTTTTCTGTAAAATCTCCGCAATGCACCACCACATCCGCCTCCGGAAGTTCCGCCAGCCGCGCATGTTGATTATGCGTATCTGATAATTGAAGAATTCTCATAAGATAAAAATATTACGTTATTCCGCTCCTCCAATACCCACACTTTGCCAATATAATCCTTTATGTCAAAAAAGCTCAAAACCATGATAATTCTGTTCTGACGGGATCGCACCTCTTAACCTTGCATAATTACAATCAGTGAGACTTGTTCTTTCGATACTCAATAGTTATTTCTGATTCTATTAGCAATGATGAAACCGGCAAAACCAATAAGTAGCAGTCCAGCAGTTGTTTGTAAACTACTTAACCAGCATCCAACAATCTCAATGAATCTTTCAAATGGCCCCATAGAATTATTAAGACTATATGCTAATTCATTATACCAAGCCATAGAATCCTCAATTTTCTTTAATCCCCCTATAGAGTTGTCAAGACTACAACCAGCCCCATTATACAAGGTCATATAATCATCTTTTTTTATGTGAAAAACAAAAGAATACCCAATGACTAGAAGAATGAAACATATAAGAACATTTGTAATTTTATAGCCAAACCCCATTATCCAACACAGCAAGAAGTAAAATAGACCAGCTAAACTTTTACAAATATTACCTACATTCTTATACAGGTTCATACGCATGTTTATTAACGCATCCTTTAGTGTAAAGTAGTGTTTCAAAGCCTCATTGCGTTTGGCACGTTCATAAGCAAAGTTCGAATCTCTAAACAAGCCTTTACCCGCATAAAAACCACTGAGAAGAGCATATACTTCACTGGCTTCTTGATGTATGTATGCCTGGCTCTTTGTCTTACGATTTTTGTCTTCATCATCATTTTGATGACTGAAGTCTGCACAAGGATTTTGTTTAAACCATCTTTTGTGACCTATGATTATTTCACTATAATCTTTATAGCACTCTTGAGCTAGTTTGTTAATGCTCTTTATTCTTAAACAATGATTCTCAAAAGTTGCATTAGTTATACTGCAATGCGACCATAAACAATCGGTAAAATTCGTGGTACCACTGAATGCTGCCATGTAGAAATCCCCCAATCCAATACAACTTCCACCCAACGAACAATCAATAAACTTAGAATATCTAAAATCTGCGATCTTAATATTTGTTTTTCTAAAACGACATGCTTCAAATCGACAAAAGAAAAAATCTACCTCCTCTAAATATGTCTCACGTTTTTGCCCAGCATTTATTCGCAACTCTAGTGATAATTTCTCCTGCTCTTTTAACGTTAGTTCCCATTTATCAAAGTTACAACGCACTAACTGACATTGTGCAAAACTGACATTACGCAACCTTGCCCCCTTAAAACAAACATTATAAATTTGTTTATATTCGGATTTTTTAACATCAAAGGTATTGAATATCACATTTTCAATATCTAAGCAAGTCATATTAAGATTTTTCAAATCAACATCTGACAAATCTAAACATGAAAAAGGCTTATTCTGTTCGCGGCATTGTGCTATAAGTTCATTCAATTCTCCTACATCTTTAACTTTTCGCAATTTTACCGATTTATCAATAAAAGATATCCGATTTGTTTCACTCACATTCATAGTTTTCAACCTTGAAATCCTTTTTTCCTTAATATTTGAAGATTAAGATAAAAAGCATACTTCATTCTTTCACTTAGTTCCTTTTTTCCATCCACAACATCTTTCATTGCTTTCCATTTCCAATCCTCTAAAATTCGTTTACGCTTATCCCATTCAACCATTTGTTGTACCAGGTCCAATGTTATTTCAGCTAATTTATTGTCACTTGAAATGGCTTTTTGTTCATTTGCAAGTCTATCTTTTTCTGCCAACACATCAGCTTCTTCCAATAAATCCGGATTATATTGCCAGACTTTCTCATAAATAGCAATTCCTCTAGTGACATCACTATCCAGAAATTTTCTGCCATTCTTGACTTTATAAGCAATATCACTAGCAACCGTTGGATAAGGAGCTTCTAATATTCCTGTATCTCGTCCCCATTCTTCAATCTTTTTCCAAAGAGAAAACGGTATCGATTTAAGAATTTCTTCCTGATGTTGACGGTCTGCTTCTCCATTTTCTACATCCACTTTATGAATTCGCTTTGGAGGATTATTCTCATCAATACAATCTGCGTTTATATCAGCAATATTATAAGACCATTTATTTCCCTTTACCATAAGCCAGCATTCTTCCTTTTTTGCCCATTCAATATAATGTGAAACCGGAGATTTATCAATAATAAATTGATTGACCTGCTTCATCAGCTCATAAATAAAATCAGACAATTCCAAAGATATACGTTGATTCTTCCAAATTTTATACAAATCTAATTGTCCTTTAGTTATAATATTCAATAAAGAAAGAGTGTATGGAACAACAACTTGTTTTAATTCTCCAATATGGTTGCCAGATACTTTTGTTCCATATCGTTTATCAGCTGTTCTGAATAAAATAGCTTTTGCTATAATATCCTCAAAATACGCAACATCAATGTACCTTACCTCCGGCAAATTATAATTCATAAATCGTGCATAATTTTTTTCATTACCACGAACAACTATATGCGGTCCTATTACCATTGATTTGCCACTATACACTTCCTGCCATGCATTAACATATTTAGCTAATTCTACCTTAGTAAACACCTGACTCTTTGGATATTTAAGATCAAATGCAATTTGTCTTGACTTTGTAAATCCTTCCTTAGAGCGTAATGTTTTATATTGACCTCTTGCACGTTCAAAAAACCATGACGTGGGTACATTATGTTCTAATGTAACCGGCGATAAGATATAGCGTGACAATTTTTCTATTTCAATCAATGCCGGGTTATTAGCTGTAAAGTCTGCATCATTAACCTTATTCTGTGTATTAGCATATTGTGATATTCGAGAAACTATATTTGCATACTGCTCACTATCTTTGATTACAGATAACTTTACTTGGACATATATTTGAGAAATATCTGCTTTATCCTTTCTTGCTGTATTATAAATAGAAGCAGTTGTTTGTCCTCCGTTAACAATCTGTAAATTACTAATTTGCTTAATAAATCGTCCGGTTTTGTCCAACACAATATGATCAGCCGTAGCTGCAATACCGTTATTAAAAGCGAGAAACATATGTGGCTCTTCATTGATAGTCTTACGAATGCCTTTATTTATTTTTCCGGTAAACTGCAGAAAAGAACGGACATTTTGTTCAAGTAACCTTGCTCCATAGTTATGATAAAGTGTTGCAAGACATTCCCCTGGTATAATTGCTATATAAGCCTCATAATCAGAATTTTCTATATTTGCTGACAAACAAGGTATTTCAAAATGTTTTCCATCTAAATTATCAAAATCCAATTCTATAGGAACCCGAGATTGTTCTGATATTTTATATAGAAAATCAATATCTATAATTCTATAAAAGACCGTATAGCCACTTATGGACTGACTTGCAGGTATATCACCTTTATATTGACCATTTGTCAAAATAAAAGCATTTATGCGAATAAGATTATCTTTTAGCTCACCATAATTTGCCAATGTATCTGCAAATTCAAAAATTTCAGATGACTCTGCAATCTCATTAACATAATCATTATAAATAGCTTTACGGAAGAAATTAGATATTCTTTTAACTGCCGTATCAATCTCTGACTTAGAGATAGAACATATTTCTTGCTTATTATTAAATATTGAAATAAATAAATCAACATTCTCATAATTATCAGAAATAGCATAACCATTAATCTTATGCTGTCCTTTTCGGCCTAAATCACGCTCATCATATGCTATATATGCATTTTCTGTTTCACCCGCCTCAGATAACATTTCTTGACAAATGCGAGTAAAGACTTGCTCTTGTGTATTTCCATCATCATCACCAGACTGCATGGCAACTACATCCTGCATCAATGATTGATAAAACTTATTTAATTCATTCATAGATTTTCTATGCAATTAAAATGTTCATACTCACTTAGCAAATATTCTGTACAAGTAGATACATTAATGGAATATGTAACATTACTCACACCATTGCGCAGCTCATCTTCTTTAATTCGAGGAAATGCTTTACATACACGATAAATATTTTCCTTACGAATTTTGTAACAGCGGTCTGCATACAAAGGTCTATGATTATCAAAATAGCCAGCTTCAATCAATTTAAAATTAAATAGATTCATAGCAACCACATCATCCATTAATACTTTTCTCAGTTCATCAACTTTATCATTTAACGTTTGCCCTGACAAACATGAAGATTCAACTGATAAATGATAGAGGAATAACATTTTTAATAAGGTATCATCCAATTGACGTTCCCCATTTATAGTTATTTGATCTGAATTGTTGACTGATATAGTTTTAACTTCAACAGCCCATTCTTTCCCTTGAAAATCACGAACAGATTTATCTGTACCAGACCACAATTTAAGTGATTCTACTTTTGAGAATAAATTTCGGGCTATTAACTTTTGCAAATATGTCAGTTCGCCATAAAGCCCTTGTTGTTCAAGCAGTGTCAAACCATCTGATAATTTCTTATCAAACATAGCTTTCCACTTTTCTATTTGATTTATTATCTCCCTGACAGCTTCAGAACTTGTATGACATTTTCGAACAACCTCAATGAGATTATCACACAAACAAGCAAAAACATCCAAATTCTCTAACGATGACAATTGTATTAATAAGAGCCTGTTTGATGTATATGTCATATCTTGTACCAATTGTATGGTAAGCTCCTTTAAATTACGAAAAGAATCAAGATTTATCTTTATATCTCTAGAAAAAGAGAAAGCTAATCCATATGTTTTCTCTGGATATCTGTATATACCAAATATTTTTACAGAAGCATCAACCAGGAACAAACGTTTCACCAATCCAATAGTTTGTTCTTGTGACATTATATGCCATAAAGATAATATACTATTATTCATAAGAATTATCATTATTTTCGTCAAACATATCTTCCGTTTCTGCAAAATCACCGACCTGATTTACAATATACGATACTGCATGATCTGTATTGCTACCTGGAAATGATATTGCTAATCCTATAAAAGGGTCATCTTCTGCTTTATATTCAATTTGCGCACCTTTTACATTCGAACATTCAGGATTAAGTGGGTATATTATTAACAAAGGAGTTTGCTTAGGTCTATATTCCTTTCGCACAAGCTCTGGAGACGGATAGTCCTTATTCCATTCTTCTCCTGTTTTTTCTTTTTTACGACGCTTTGTTTCTTCCAATGCTTCTGAAAGCAAGTCTTTATCAAGATCTATAAATTCATCACATTGATTTCCTACTATATGATTTTTACGTATATAGTATGTATTCGGATCAACAACATCTTTTGCACGATTACGAATAAAGCAACCAACTTTTATTTCATTCGAAAAAGCATGGATACTCTCTGCTCCTTCACTCTTACTCATTAAGGCAACACTCCAAGATGTTAGCTCTCCCATAGGATTTAAATCTTTAATATACTCGCAGATACGATCTAAAGGAACCTTGATTAACGATTTGGGTAACCTAAATTGCATCAAATAGTCGCATACAATCTCAGAAGAAATATTTGTCCACAAATAATTCTTCCCAACTTGTTTGCTAGTTCCCAGCTTGCACAAGAATTTATCTGTTTCAATTAAATTAGAATGTACATCTTTCTTAAAACGCGATAATTGATATGTTTCTATTAAACGACCAGCCCATGACACCTTTATCTCATTAGTATAACGCATTTTACTAACAGAGGTGATTTGTAATTGCCCTGGGTGTGACCTAACTTTTAAAGCATAATTTTCAGGAGTTCCCCCAGATTCTGCAAGATATTTAAACTCTTCACGAAGTTCTTCGTTCGCAAGAGTAATATGTCTATACCATTCATTCAATTCATTGCTGGTAAATAAGAGGCATAAATCTACATATCCAGGACGATAACCAAACCATCGTCCCATCTGCATCAATGTATCATACATCTTAGAAGCTCTCAGAAAATAACTGACAGACAATCCTTCCAATGTTAAACCTCGAGATAACTTATCTCCACCTATAGCAATTACAGAAATTCCTTCTTTCTCATTATCATAATATGTAAGTGTGTCCCCAGAAGAACCATTGATAGATTTCACTTCTATTTTCTGAACTGCAGGATACAAAAATGGTCTAATTTCTTCCCAAGTATGTATTTTGACTTGTGTATCAATCTTAGAAAAGCTTTTAGAGCCCAAAATTTCTTTCGAAACAGTTGTAAAAGATTTATAATTAGGAGTATCGTCTTCTAATATCTCTCGAAACTGCTCCATTATATCTGGATCATCAGCTTCTATCTCACTCTTATAATATCTGAATTGCTGTTCTACTATGTCTTTGATATGATTCTGCCATACTTGGAAACGAGTAACATGAATCAGCATAGAGTTATGTTTTTTATCTTGACCACGAGCTGCCCGTATTGCACAAGTCATAATAAAACATTTTATTGCTGTTTTTAAAGACTCAGGCATATCCACGATTGTCGGTTTTTTGTCATCTTTCTTGTGTCTAGAAGGAACAAAGTTATCACAATCTGTAATAGTATTAACAATAGGCAACAACTCATCATTCTCATCAGGTACAACAGAAGTTCCAAAAACTTTTTCAGGTCCAATATAATTATCTGGAGCAGGCAAATTTATAATAAAGTCTCGTGGAAATAAATCATTATCATCAAGCGGAATAAAAATATTTGCAAAGGGAGTAGCTGTATATCCTACATATGCAGAACGATTAAATAAATTTATTATATCACGAATATACCCATTGATAGTCGTAGGATCTTCATCTATTCGATTCGTATTTATTGAAGCATTATCAGCCTCATCATCAATAAGCAACATCGCCTTTGATACAATCTTCCCATTTACGGTATGTGTCCTCAACCAGTTACGAAGATTCTTTAAAACTGTAGAATTTTTCTTAACAACCAAAATAATAGGCTGAGGAACATTAAAGTTAAAACCTGCAGTATTTGTTGCTTTCCTAGTAAAATCTCCAGTTTCTAAACTAGTTGTATATGAATGTGCAATTGCATCATCAAAACCAGGAATCAAACCAACTCCAATTTTGGTCGTCTGATTCTGTGTAAAAGCTCTTGTATTCTGCGTATCAAATCCGAGAAATCCCTCATCCAAACGAGTCTGCGTTTGACTACGCAAATTATTATGAATCCCGGCAAGTACAATTATCAGATTAAAGCCAGCATCAGCTGCCTTACATACCAAACCCGTATAATTAGCCGTCTTTCCAGACTGTACTTGTCCTACAACAAGTCCTTTTTTATCTATAACAACATCCTCAATTTGAGGATTAAATAACTTATCTAAAATCTTATCGGTTAGCTCATCCAATTGTGCAATTACATTAGGAGCAAATCTCTTGGATTCTTTCAAATATTTTGAATATCTTGTCCAAAATTTCCATTGGGATTTTTTCGCAGCTCTAAATGCTTTTAACCAAGGTACGCGACGGTCTTTTCCTTCCAGAATTTGAAAAGCTTCAACTTTTACATTATATAAAGCTAGAAGTTCATCTTTTAATGATGCTTTATCTACTTCTGGAAACAACAATAGTATTTTAGATATAGCAGATTCAATATCTTCATCTGTGACATTACGCTTAGCCCCAATATATACACGGCACATATCCAGAGCTTTTATTAACGACTCATTCATATTATAGTTCATCGATTAAATCTTCATACTCATTAAATGGTTCCATATATTTCAAGGACAACCGAGCTTGTTCTGGCGTCAATCCATCTAAAATCTGATTGTGATATATTTGCTCCATCATAGATTTAATGGTGGATATATCAATATCTGAATATGGTTGTCTCTGTGTATTTTCCTCTTGAGCTTCCTTTACATATATAGTCTTCGTTGGAATTGATTCTTCAACAAATTTAAGCAACATTTCTATTGCTTGATCAGGATCTTCCTTCGCCAGCAACTTCAAGTGTTTTATCATAGAATGTTCACGGTTCACGACAAAATACCATTTATCATCCTTTTTCTTTTCAGACCATAAAGGCTGAAAATCAGACCCCGCACGACGCTTTAATATTCGTCCACGATGCTTATAAACCTCTACTCCCAATCCACATGCCCTTTTGGCATATGACTCCAACTGTAACCGACAACCCATTGGAGGATATGCTTTTGATTTTTTTATATCGATTTGCCAATCAGAATCAACGGTATTTTGTAAATCTACTTGAATTCTAACAAGCTTATAAGATTCTTCTTTACGCATTAATCCTAACCAGTCACCAGCAAGCAATAATCTATTTCCTCTATATACATAAAATCCTTGATGAGCAGAAAAACCATATACTCCCTCAGCATTTTTATATGCTGTTTCTGATGAGAAATTATTCTTATGCGGAAGAATATAGCCTTTGACAGCAATATCATTTCCAATATAATCTGTCGGCATTATTTGTAACTTTTTTTCATTTAAACAAAAAGGATTCCATGGTTTAATTTCATGACTACACCAATATAGTTTAAATAATTTGTCTTCAAGAAATCGGTGGAACGTCATAGCCAGATGACTCTTTACTTTATCAAAAGCCTCCGAGAACTTCCTTTTTGCGTTTTCGTCATCCACTCTAGTTAAAGATGGTAACACTCTATCAAGGTTTGACCAGACAACAACTGTACCACTATCTACATCATCCAACATCTTCTCAGCCCCATCAGGCAACCAACGAATCAATTCCCATCGATTCGTCAATGCAACATAATCAAGATTCCAAGTCCAAAAATTTACATTTCCACCTTTTTTCTTACTTATTACTGTCAAGTTACGGCATTGAGAGAATGATGCCGTTTTAAGCCCTAAGCCAAACCGACCTAAATCAGTCAAAGAACGTTCTTCCAGAGGATTCTGAGCACCTGGACGCATAGCCTGAATAATCTCCTCATCGGACATTCCATAACCATCATCTTTTATAATTATCATTGATTCTCCACCTCGCCAAACTCGATTTATATAGATATTTCTTGCACCAGCAGAAATTGAGTTATCTATAATATCAGCAACTGCTGTTTCCAAACTATACCCAATAGCTCGAAAAGTTTCAATCATTGCTGCAGCCCCAGGAATAGCTGAAGCAGTCTGTATATTTGAAAAATCAATGTTCATAATCAATACCCGATAATTAGAATACCTTTTAATGGTAAAATTAATCTATTTGAAACATATAAAGCATCCAGAAAAGTAATTACTTTGTCAAAATCTTTAGAAGTCCGATAAATATTTCTCACAGCTATTACCAGATAATCAACATCTTGCATTACACATGCCTGAAATAAATCTTTAAGAAATTGATAATTAGAGACAGCTCGTCCTGCTTCAATCTCAATAACAACTTTCTGTATTGAGTTGTAGCAATCAACTTCAAAATATTTTTCTAAAGCTCCATTTCTACCAAACAAGACAGGTATCCTTATTTTGTCATTAGCACGTTTACTAATTTCTACCTTATATCCTAATTGTATAATTTTATCCGATAAACATTGAAGAACGTCATTACTATCCAATTGAAAGATTGAAGATGTTATGCATTCATCTTTCTGTTGAAATACCAATATTAACTGGGAAAGGAAATCTGGTATCCTACTACTTTTTGGAAAATATTGATATTGTATAGACATAATTTATAATTTATTTAACACGTACTCTACATCTATATCAGGAAATCCTATTCGATTATAATAACGAATAAAGCTAGCAGTCATGGATTGAGCAAAAGGATTATCCAATTTTGCAATTCTCGTATAATTAGCATTCAATAATTCATACTCAACCATTATATTATCCTGAAAATCAATGACTCTATTTTCAATAAAAGGTGTAGCTGGTAAGAAGAAGAATCTATCACTTGCCCCTGAGTTTATATACTGAGCGAATTTATCTTTCTTTTTATCTTTATCTTTCATATACTCAGCATAATAATCAGTATCCTTCAATAGAATTGTTTTCGCCAATAAGACTTTCTTAGCTTTTCTTTTTCTCTTAGCACTCTTTACAAAATCACATGACGGAGTTAAAATGGCATAAACTTCATTTGTTTTATTATCTTGTATTATTTCTCCATTTTCAAATTCTTTATCATTAACAATTGGATAAATATAAAACTCCATAGGATGCACTTTATCTTGATTAATAGAAGTATCCTCTAAAACATTAGCTATATTTTCTTTGGATAAAGAATTTCCTATATTCCTCAAAAGTAAATAACCTAATGAATAATCATTATCCTCTGGGTTGAATTTATTATTTTCTTTTTGTATCACATCCCAAAAGTATTTTCGAAATTCATTTTCTATATGTTTATGAATATTTTCTCTCAGATATGGTAGATTATGCTGGGTTAATCGTTCTATTTCTGATTTTAAATTCTCCATTCCTTCACCTTTTGTGGCTACACCTATTACTTGAGACCTTAGATTATTTACTCTTGTCGTATTACCAGAATAAAAGATAATAGGAATAAAAATACTTTTACGAATGTCTTCTAAAGTTGTTAAACCAGAAGGGTTACCACCAGCTCCAGCCTTTCCTTCAAATAAATCCAATATAACAATATGATAGTTATTTACTTTTTTAGCACATCCAATAAATGATTCCTCACCATCCATCGAAATCTCATAACCATTGATTATATCACCTGACAAAAGCTCAATCAATCCTTCCCGATTTTCTTTGTCATCTTCAACATACAATATTTTTAGTTCCTTGCTCATACTCTATATCGAAATTTAAGTTTAAATGAAGCTCCTCCTAAGACACTATCTATTAGAGCTAATTCTCCATTATAATCAGCCATCATCTCACCAACCATAGCCAAACCTAATCCTATTCCATCTGGTTTAGTACTAAAATAAGGATCAAAGATTTGCTCTTCTATATCCGGTTGAATTCCAGGACCATTATCACTAAAAATAATAGACAAACCATCTGGCTCTTCTACAACATCGACCTTAATCTCCCGAGGAGGAGGAACGGTCCCTAACCAATATATAGAATTCTGTATTAAATTCATTAAAATTGAACCTAACTCACCTTCATCAATCGTGACGTTGTGTTTAGAAGGAGAAATCGTATGATGAATATCTAATTTAGAAAATTCATCCTTATTCAACAGAAATATATTTGCAATTGCATCTTCAATAACAATTTTCACAGGACGCCCCCTTTTCCTTCCACCAAATGGTTCTATTCTAGTAAATAATTGTGCAAAATCTTCTCTTACAATTTGAATTTCATTTGCCTTTTCCAGAATCTTACTTAGTTCACACTTTTCTTTATTCACTTCTTTAATAATAAGATTTGATTTTAAATCTATCTTATTCAAATAATTTCGTCCATCATGAATTATAGGATCTATTAATTGCCCTAGTGTAGATAATCTTCTATAACGAGAAATAACTTCTTGAACCTTTGTAATAGAATCCTTTATTTCATTTTCTTTCTGTTCTATAAGACTAAGTACAGATTTTATATCAGGATTTTTTTCTCTAATATAAGCTGCTATCGTTGCAAGAGAAAAAGCTTCAAATAAGCTCTTAGAATTTTTTCTTTGAAGATTTTGAGGACGTCGTTCTTTATATCGGCGTTGTTCAACCTCATTTAATATTAACTTTATATAATCCTTAATATCTTCAAATGCCTGACTTTCCACAATACCTTCACGATTACTCTGGTCTTTCAATAAAGGATTACTTTCTATTCCTATAGAGATATATCCAACAATTTGATTATTGCTTAATCTCATTGTAGGATTATTCACACGACGTAAATCTAATCTTGCCCAATCATTATTTACATTACCATAAGGTAAAACTCGAATATTATCACGATAAATGCTTATGCCACATAATTCATCTAAATCTTTTTTAACATTTTTAATCAAAGATCCAGTTTCACGCGCCAAAACCTTTAAATCATCATTTTCTCTATTCCATATTTTAAATTCAAACGAGAAAGGACCAGCCAAATATGGTCTGCCTAAACCAAACTGACTATCTTTAAATGATATAATCTCCCATTCTCCTTGTATTTTGCTATAAAACATAAGATTTTTAGGAGTGCCATTTTCTAAAATAGTTCCTTTTATCGCATAATTAGGACGATTTAAGGTCTCTGGTCTTTCAATGACACCAGATAAAGCAGAGAGTTCTATAGGAAGATTTACACTAATTAAAAAATCTTCTGTGGGTACAATGGGATTAAGCAAACGTGAAAGTGCCACACGTAAATTTCTTAATTTATTTTCATCCCAATCCTCATTCAAGTCTAATAACCTAAGGATTGTCCCATGGTCCTTAATTTCTTGAGCTGGGCGTATTATCCATTCAACTGAAATATCTTCCAAATAATCATTTTCATTTGAAAAGTCATTCCAATCAAACTTAACAACAATTTCATCTTTACCTTGTTGTTTAGTTATCAACTCTAATTTTGAGGCTAACTTTGCAGAAGCAAAACGTCCTATTCCTTTTTCTCCAGCAAACTTCTTATGAGTATTTTGATTTTTAGGTAACTTCTTAAAATTTGTAGCAGGCTCCATCCAAGCCGATCTAACCGTATCAAAATCCATCCCTACGCCTTCATCATATACAGTAATAGAAGCATTCTCTTTTTCTATATAACGAAGTTTATCCCCATCATCCTTACTTCTTACTTGACCATTAAACGTTATTTCCACAATAGAGTAACCTTCTTCTAAAGTAGAATAAGCATCATATGAATTTTTTACCAATTCCAGTATTGCAACTTTGTCATCGCTTATTAGCTCCTCACCGATTGTCTTTATCAATCTAGCCCGTGGTCGAAAAACAAAAGTTCCATTCTTTATTCTTTCATTCATAACAAAATCTTTTTAATCTCCTCAGCAATTTTATATGCCAATACAACAGGAACAGCATTACCTATTTGTCTTAAAACCGCCGTACGACTTCCTTCAAAAAAGTAATCATCAGGAAATGACTGCAAACGAGCAGCCTCTCTAACCGTTATAGACCTCACTGTATCTAGAGTTGGATCTGGCGTAGGATATATATAATAATGACCATCCATTGCTATATGAGCAACAACTGTATGACAGCATCCAAAAGGGTTTACTACATTAAACCTATTCAAAAATGACTTCTTATTGTTATGTGTCTGTAATTGGATTGGCAGTTTGGCATAGTTTAAACGCTGTTTATTTTTCAGCCATAAATCAACTGCAATCTTATATATCTGACGGTCATTAGCATTAGTTGGCCTAGCAACATGTTGAGTTGTAAAACCAAGAACTCCTCGAATTCCAGATTCTTTCAAATAGTTCATCTCTGATAATGGCTTTATATACGAAACTATTTCATACAAGTTGCCTTCACCAGCCTTGCGTAAAGGTAAATCTGCGAATAAATCTTTCATAACTGCGTAAGGCATATTTTCCTTCTCAAGTATAGGATAACTGTAATTTTTTAACTCATCATCCTTCCATCCAACAATTATAACTCGATGCCTGTCTTGGAGAACTCCATGTTCAGAAGCTATCTGAACCTTGCAGTCCATCTTATAACCCAATTCTTCAACCAATCTTTTTAAGTCTGCAAACGGTTCTCCTCTCTTTGCAGTCAAAATCCCCAAAACATTCTCAAAAACAAACATTCTTGGATTATACCGTTCCAAAAAGCGAACATAATATTTATAAAGTTCATTACGAGGATCTTTTTCGACATCCTTTCCCATTCGCGCACGGCCTGCAACCGAATAAGCCTGACAAGGAGGCCCTCCTATGATGACATCAACTTCTTTCTCCCCCTTCAATTTATCTACATTCGAAAAGATGTCACCTATCGTTTTCTCTCCAATCGTTGCACAAATTACCTTTCTTGTAATATCCTGAGGAACTTTTGACCATAAATCAGTTCCATCAGTTTTTTCTACTTTATTTTTTAAGTAATCTTCATATACAGATAATTTGCCTTCAACTTTAAGATAATGAAATGCAGCCCTTGTTTTCAATGTATTACATGCATCTTTATTCATCTCAATATGTGCAATCGGAGTAAAACCTGCCCGGATAAACCCCTCTGACAATCCACCGGCTCCAGCAAATAAATCTATAAAAGTATATTGTTTGTTATTCATTCTTCCTAAAGATTACTTTATCAATCCGCGAAGATAAGCAAAATTCATTAACCAATTGAACTCTATAAAAGAAATAACTATTCAATAATAATTATTTCACCACATACACCGGCTGATACTTCGTCCCCGCATTCTTCAACACCCCATCCTTCACCAGCTCCCGAATCACCCGCGTAGACTTCGACGAATTAAACCCAGTAAGCCGTTCAAAGTCGCGGCGTTGCAGGAAAGAATGCGTCTTGAAATACTCCGCTAATTTCTGTTTCACCTCTTCCTCGTCCAGCTTAGTAGAATGATGTGCCTCGTCCACCTTGCGTTCCAGATACACACTCTTAAAGCGGTCAATCAAATCCTTGTCGGGCGTAAACTTGATGCTTCTCACCTGTACATCGTCATCCTTAATATACTTCGGATTAATGTCCGGCGCACATTTCAGACTCAGACTGAAATAGCCGATTCCTTCCAGATGCACCGCATATCCGTTGCTCAGGTTCTCATAGAGTTCATCGTTCAGGGCCGTGATGACAGCTGCCACATCGGCCGGAGAGGCGGTACATTTCTTGCGTATCGCTTCACGGATTTCACGGGTGGTCACCACATCTTTGGTAATCACTTTTGCATGCAACTTCGGTACGGAAACTCCCTCCTTTACTGGATTCTCAAACAGGTCAAATTTTATAGCCATAATCGTTTTAGTTATATTGTAATTATACTTCTTTCGAAACGCTTATTCAAAAATACCTCGACACGTAGCTGTCAAGGTCTCGACACGAACGTGACGAGACATCAGCACGAACGTGTCAAGACCTCGTTACGTACGTGTCGAGGTAAATTTAACTCAAATTTTAGAAAAATGCAAGGAAGTGCCAACTAATTTTAGTTCTAATCCATACCTAACAACGTCACTTCATAACAAGGTGTTTTTTTACTTTATATAACCTCAGATATTATTATACTAAACAAATAATCACTATATTTACACCAAATAAGAAATAATCATGGAAAGTATATTCAAAAAGCAAGACCTGTTCCTTACTCAAATGCGTAAAGACTACACAACAGGAAATATCCCCCGTTCAGACATGTTCAAACCTTACTTTGAGTGGAAGAAAGGAGGAACACTGATTACTTCTGCCATCACTAAAGATGAAGCTATTGCCATTATGTGGCATACGCGAGAATTACTGGAACATTTTTATGACATGTATCCTGACGCCTACAAGGATATTCCGGCACATAACAGTGATGACCCATGGCAAGAATATACCGGGTATGGGAAAGATAAATACAACGTAAGCTACCTGGAAGCTATCGACAGCGAAATGACTTCTTTACTAGCAGGAGGACTTTTCCATGAATGAAAGGAATGTAATAGTGCTGATTATGGAAGGCAGATATGAGTTTTATGGTTCTCCCGCAGCTCTTTATTCCAGACATACGGCTGATGAACTTGGCATCACTCAGGGAGGACTGAACAATTATTTTTGTGTACAGTCCAAAAGCACGTATAAAACATATCGAAACAACAAATGTGAAATTATCAAAGGAACGGTAATCACCAACCGTAACAAGAAATAACAACAGAATCATGGACATCCTCTCCAAAGACCAGCGGCACAAAAACATGGCTGCCATTCATTCGGCTAACACCAAGCCGGAAATGATAGTCAGGAAGTATCTGTTTGCCCATGGATTCAGATACCGCCTGAACCATCCGCGTCTGCCGGGACGTCCGGACATTGTGCTGCGGAAATACCGCACCTGCATCTTTATCAACGGCTGTTTCTGGCATGGTCATGAGGGTTGCAAATATTACGTCATTCCCAAATCGAACACGGAGTTCTGGACACAAAAAATCACACGCAACATCGAGCGTGACAAGCGGGTACAGCAGGAACTGGCACGAATGGGGTGGCATTGCATGACGATATGGGAATGTGAACTGAAACCCAAGAAACGGGAACAGACGCTCTTGGCACTAGAATATACGCTCAACCATATTTACCTGAAAGACCATACCGTGAGTTATTCCTTTGACGAAGAAGAGAAACCACTTATAGCTGCGGAAGAATCAGAAGATACTTATCATACCCCGAACAATAAATAAACCTCACAATATGAACTCATTCATCCCCATATTTTCAGCCTTTTTCATCCTGCTCGGATTCCTCGTCTGGAGATTCCCCAAGCTCATAGCAGGATACAACACCATGACGCCCGAGCAACAGAAAAAAGTCGACGTCAAAGGGCTCAAAGCCTTCATGTGCCGTGTGTTCTGTGCAATCGGCATACTGGTTTTCGTGAGCTACCTGCTCCTGAGGCTGTTCATGGACGAAGCATCGGCCATCAACATCAGTTCCATAGTAGTGCCCATAATAGGGGTTATCTATCTACTGGCCGGTGGCCAACGGTACGATCACAACTAACGGGATGCCTGGGCGATAATCTCCTTTACTTCGCAGCACTCTCCTTCCCGACGGATGCACCAGAACGGGACGGACTTGGCGTCGGTAAACTCTTTCATCCGCCAGGCTGATTCGAAACCGCTGGCCACGAAATGCATGGGTACAAACAGGCCGGTACGGAACACGTCGAGAAACTGACGGGCTCCGCGGGTGTAGCCGTTGCCGATGCGCCCGTCTACGGGGAACATCACCACGTCGAAACGGTCGGTGAGCTTGCGGATGTCTTTCAGCTCGCCCAGGAAACGCTTTTCTTCCTTGGCAGGGTCGATGTCGATGCCGAAGTCAGGGCTGTAGACCAGTCCCCCGTGATAATCGTCGGTCAGGAAGCGGGCGTACCAGTTGTTCAGGTCGCCGGCATGGAAGATGCGCTTGCCGTCGGTCTCTATCACCCACGACACGCCGCTGTCGTTGCTTCCGGTGGCCGTCACGCGAAGGAGTTCGTCTTCCCACGTGGCACCTTTCCCCAGCCAGGCATCGGCTTCTTCTTTCTGTGCCCGACGGTGTTTCAGGATGTCTTTCGAAAGGATGTAGCGTACGTTCGCTTTCCGGGTCTGCCAGGAAAAGATGTCGCGGTTGAAATGGTCTTCATGGAAATGACTGGAGAAAACGTACAGGGGCTTAGGCGACTGCAACAGACGGGGCATCACGCCGGCAGGGTCCATCCAGTAGTCGAACACAAGGATGCAGCGGTCGGTCTCGAGGGCAAAGCCGCTGTGGAAGATATAGGTGAGCTGCATAGGCTGCTTGAATAATTTGTGCAAAGATAGCGTTTTTGCCGGAAAAGGAGCAGCCAGCCCCGGGGATTAAGGGGCTGTGCCCTCCACTTTATAACGGATGGAGCGTTCGCTGCGTTGCAGGCAGTCGGTGAACACGCGCAGGTCGTTGGTGTAGTTCATCAGTTCCCACACGAGTTGCACTTCTTCGTCAGTCCAGGTTGCTCTGTGGCGCGGATATTTTTTCCGGATTTCCTGCAAAGGTTCCGGATTGGAATCTTCCGGAAGGTTCAGCCGGCTGGCCCGTTCACGAAGATGTGTCAGCACACTGTTCCAATAGTTGTGATAGAGAGGCTGGCAGAAGAAGTCTGCACAGAGAATCTTCTGCTTCGGCGGACAGTAGAAAAGAGCCTCCCTGTCAATAGCTTCCAGTTCTTGCACCAGCTGGTTGATACATGCAGCGGCGGCCGGAGCCTGCACCAGGATGGAGCATTCATGGCGGGCATCGTCCTTGTTCCGTCGGGCCGAAAGCCAGTTGAACGAGCCTTCCACCAGCAGGCGGTCGTCCACCACCAAGGTCTTGTTGTGGATGCCTTTCAACACCCGCAGACTGACGTGGTGTTCTACCAGTGCGCGGCGGGCTTGCAGACTTTCCTCCTTCCACAAGCCGTTTTTCTTATCCAGGTAATGGTCGGTATACACCACCACTTCTACCCCACGCTCCACCGCTTCCTGAATGAGGGGTAGCAGGTGGTCGCTTTCAAGGGCGCGGATAGACAGGAAGGGCGACACTATCACCACATTCCGGCGAGCGGTCTGAAGGGCCTGACGCAAGATGTCCGTATGGGCCTCAAGGGTGGACAGACGGCAGACTGCGGCCGACTGACGGGGCACGTCGAGCGACTGGCTCAGGAGGGGCTCCTCGTCCTGGTAGAGAAAGTGGGAGGAGATTTCGCTCTGCTGACTGTCGAACAGCCACTTGGCCAGGTTGCCCGACGGGGTGTCCCGGTCGGGATGGAAGATGTTCATGTGACCGAACACCAGGAAGTGATATTGCGCACGCGACACAGCCACATTGAGCATATTGTACTTTCCGCCTGCTTCCATAAAGTAGGAAGTGTCTTCGGGTGAATTGACGGGCGAGAATATCACCAGCGGGTACTGAGCTCCTTGCAGCGAGTGGACGGTGCCGACGGTCATCGTAACGAAGTCTGCGGCATCGGGCAGTCCGGACAGCAGCTTGCGCAAAAGGCGTTCCTGCGCCTTGAACGGGGTAACGATGGCGGCCACCTGAGAAATGGGCTTTCCGTAGGCTTCTTCCAGCTTTCTTTTCTCGCGCGACAGCCATTTCACAATGGCAGCAGCTTCGGCTTCATTGAATCGGCTTCCGGTCTTTCCCTTCTGGCTGTATCCGTTCACATGGACATAGCCCTTGGAGGGAAGATCCGCGTATTTCGGACGGTCGCCTTTCAAAGGGAGTAGTTGCCCGTGGTACACATAATCGTTGCAATAGGCGATAATGGAGTCCAGGCAACGACGGTGTTCGCGCAGGAAGGCCCCGCGTTCGCCGTCCACCTGATAGCTGCCACTCTTGCGGGCCATTTTCATCAGGCTTCCGGAAGAGGACAGGAAACCGTGTTCGGTCAGGAAAGCATACAACGGAGCTTTTAACGAAGTGACTACCCCGGAGCGGCGGAGGTTGATGAAAGAGTATTGTCCGGTCACAGGCCAGATGGGCTCTATCTGCTCGATGTCGCCCACGAGGATGGCTTGCCGGGCCAGACTGAACGAGGGTACGGCCAACTCAGGCGACACCTGTCCAGATTCGTCGACGATGAGTAGGTCGATGGTATTGTAGAGGGGCACGGAGGGATTGCCCTCGCTGCTGCAGGTCATGTAGCGCGGAAGGGAATGGAAGGTGGAGATGAACACCGGCATCACGCAGGCCAGCCGTCTCAGACGCTCGAGGTAGACGGCACGGTCCGAACGGTTCAGGTTTCCGGAGCAACGGCTCAGACGACGGATGAACTCAGCCTCCCGGTAGTGGATGGCATACCAGAACATCTGGTAACGGTAGCTGATGTCCAGGCGCACGGCCATGTCTTCCATGCAGGGCAGGTTCCTGTACTCCTCTCCTTCCGTCAGCCGGGTGTAGCGTGCCCTGAAATCTTCGTTCTCCTCCCAGCGGGCCATGGTCTCTTCGTAGGCGGAAGAAGTCTTACGGAAGTGTTGCATCATCCGGACAAGCAGATTCTTTCTGTGCAGCAGACTCCAAGCCCGTTTCAATCCAGTTCCTCAGCAGGGCCATCTGTCCACGAAGGTAGTGCTGACACTCTGTTTCATCCTTGCACGAGGTGTGGAAGTAACGGTTGAACAGCTCCAGGTAGTACGTGCGGTACTCGTCCACCCGCTCCGGATTGTCGTACGTTTCGGGAAAACCCTTTCCTCGGGTGTTCAGCATCATGGCATAGCGTTCAGTCAGCTCTTCCTTTCCGGACAGGTACAGGCCTAACGTATCCAGTTCCGGCAACCAGCGTGCCGCCAGGCCTACCTCGGCCGCATCTGTCTCAGCGGCTTCCATCTCGAAATCCTTAAGGATGTTGGTAATGGCCTGGTTGTTGACCGAACTGGCCACAATAAGCTCAGGTTCTCCATCCGTCAGCACGGAATGCACCAGCCGGTTGGCAATGACCGTCTGCAGGAAAGTGGTCTTTCCCGTTCCCGGAGGACCGTTGACCGCAAAAATCCGGCTGCCACGAGGATGAGTGTACATGGCGAGCGTTTCACGCTGAGAAACGGATAAGGGGAAATCACTGCTCATCTGGGCCAGGTGCCGCTTGTTGGCATAAATCTCCCGACGGGCAGGCATCGGAAGCAACGGTTCGCACCCGCAGCGCGTCAGGCACTCCAGCAGCGGGAGATCTTCCTTGCACTGCAGCAACTTGTCGTACAACCGCAGGATGTTCTGTGCCATCCCCGTGACGGGCGCCTTCGTGATAACCATCTCCGGCTGGTCGGGGTAGTTCATTTCGGCAAACGTCATCCCGGTGGCTTTCCGGAAGAGGGCTTCGCACGCCTCCCAGTATTCCTCCTTTGTAGACACATCAGTCTTGAATGCACTCAGCAGGCAGTCCACCTCGTCGAGGGAAGCAAGGGTACGGTCGTCCTTGGCATTGGGCGAAAGGAACTTGCGGACGAACATCGGCACACGGTCCATCGGATTTTCGGGCAACTGTAAGGAACCGTCGGGTCCTAGTGTCGCCGTAATGAAGAAAGGGTATTCAGGAAACATCTTACCAATAGGTTTGCCATTCTCATATTCGGGAAGCAGCACACAGGGGGCAATGCGCACCTTACACTTCTTCCCGTCTTCCCTTCCGTCGGGGAAAAGCAGTTCGATGTCTTCTTCCGGTATTGACTCCGGCATACGGTCTTCAAACGCCAGCGTCACACGCGGCTCTTTATAGAACATGCTGTTACTCCACTCAGCATCCAGCAGGCAGTTTTTCCAGTATTTAAGCAGTTTCTTGTTCATAGGTACACAATAAGGGACAAAAATAGACGCATTCCACCACAATCGAAACAATGCGGCGGTAATAAAGCGTAATTTTACCTAAAAACAATTGAAGAGATATATCCTTCCTGCTCGTAAACCCGATGATAACGGTGAATCATCTCTACCAGCGGAATGAGGCGTACATCCTCCGGCACCAGATGGCAGAAGCGTGCATACTGGCGGTCGTACAGGGTGGCATTTCCATTCTTCAGCTTTATTTCAATATCGTCCGGCACAAAGAAAGAAGCCCGGTTGCCCAGGTATTTATAGAATTCGGTGAGATAGATATGAATGCCGGCCAGGTCGAAATCGCCAAAATGCAGGTAATCATTGGGAACCGAAAGGAGCCAGTTGCGCAAGTCATCCGACTGAGGATAACGTGACACAAAGAGTACTTTCCGGGCCTTGAACAAATGTCGCTGACGGTGAAGCAGACGAAAGTTGTCGCCGTTCTCCACACCCACCACAAGCACATCGGAGGGTATGCGGAATTTCTCCGGTTCCTGCACAAAAAAAGCCATACCTTCCAGCGGAGAGAGGGTGAAAGATTTCTCTCCCATCGTCACCTCCAATGGCTCGCAACAATTTACCAGAAAGCCGCGGAAGGTCCGCACACGAACAAGCTTGGAGTCGCCGGTTTCATTTACCAGTACACTCCGGTCCAGATCAGGGTTATGTCCATCGGTCAGCTCTATCCACCGGGACAATTCGGCCCCACCCGTATACTTGTTCTTCACATAACGGATGCTTGCCTCTACATCCAGCAACCGATAAGAGTTACGGCTTCCATGAGTGATGACAGAAAGCAACCCTTCTTCTTTCAGTTCATCGGCAAACCAACGCGGGAAAAGGCTGGAAGGAAGTGTCTCTCCCTGTATAAGACGAAGTACCTTACGGCATATTGACGGAGTAAATTTTTTCTGTTCCATAAACTATTGCTTGCGTGTGAGTAAAGGTACCACCTGCGTAAAGCTCTGAGCATCCTTACTCAAAAGATAAGTATAACGATAATCCTCCACATTGTAGGTGGTAGGAGAACTGTTGACCAGTACGATATTCCGGCAGTTGGCAAAAGCCAGAATACCTTTGACATTGTTGGGATGAAGCTTGCCGATTTCGTCCATCATGCAATGAATCCGGAAATCTCCGAACTTACGCGAAGCTTTCTCCTTGAACACGTTAATCAGCATGATATTGACCATGGCTTTTACCAGAATATCCGTTCCGTCCGACCCCACATTGGCTATCTTTTCGGTCCATCCGGTATCGTTATCATTCTCTTTCACACGGAACTGCAGATTGAACGTGTCAGACAATACCAGGCTTTTGCGAGACGGATTGTCTCTCAGCTGCCGGCTGAATGAATAAAGATACTTCACCGCCTTTTCGTTCACTTCCATGCGCGAGTCCTGCGAGAAAAGATCAAGGGCTCCCATGTTAAACTGATGTTCTTCATTGAACTGTTTGATTTCTACCAGAAGCTGCATCAGCTTGTCATCGCTGGCCTGAGTCCGCAGCTCGATGCCACGGATGACTCCGGCAAAGTTCCGCCTTACAAAGTCTTCGTTTATGGCACGAATGGTTTTCTGTATCTCACTTTCATGCTGGGTCAAATCGCCCGTTTCCTTCGAGATTCGCTGGATAATGTTGGTGTAGCGCTCACTGATACGTGTCTGATATTCCACAATTTTGTTATCTTCCACAAACTCACAAAGATTTGCCGCAAAATCATAGAAATCAGAGTCGCTTACCAACGTTTCGGGGAAATGGAAGGTGTTCTTAGCCGTAAAATTGCCATGGAATGCATTGACCGCCCGCTTGAACTGGTCCAGCTCTCTATGAATGGAAATAATAAGCGACTTCAAGTCTCCGATAATGGTTCCACAAGACTTCCGGGTAGGACGCATTTCCGAGGTATACGACTCGGACGGACAGAGGCCTTCATCTGCGCGGAAAGCTTTCAAGCTGGCCAAATCTTTATGAATGTCTGCATGCTCTTTTCTCCTGGCTTCCAGTATCTTATCCGCCTCACTCTGCTGGCTTAGCAGACGCTCCATACGAAGCTTGTACTTATTTTCCAAATCTTCCAGCTGCGCATCGTTTGTTTTTTTCTCGTTGCGCAGTTGCGGCTCCCGGTCGAAATACTCGCGTTTGTCTTTCTCAAAATCGGATACCAAAGAACGTTTACGGACAATGTATTCCAGCTCCTGACGGATGTCGGCCATACGTTTCTCGTAACTGGTAATGACAGACATATCCGCCCCGCTTCCTTCAAGTTCCTTGGCCTGTGAGCGCCGCAGCTCTGCCTTTTTCGTTTCCATTTCAACTCGCTGACGAGTAATCTCTTCATGAATAACGCCAGTTTCCTGCCGAACGACCTCCTCTTCAGCCTTTTCCGTTTTCCGCAGTTCTTCGGCCAATTGCTTCAGGCGTTTCTCCTTTTCCGCCCGTAAACGCTTGTCTTCATCTTCCCAACGCACCTGTTCCTGCGACTTCTGAGCTAACTGCAATTCTACCTGCTCTGTCTGCTCCCGTTTCCATTCGGCCTCTTTCCGCTGCCAGGAGGTAAGTTCAGCCTGCAAGTATTTCCGTCTGGCAGGAATCTGCTGCAACTGGGCCTCCAGAAGGTGCTGTTTATCGGCTACCTCCCGAATCTGCCGGTTATATTTCTTCTTTATCTGCCCGAGTGTTTCCTCCCGACGTCCGTTCAACTGAGCCAACTCGCGGACATACGACTCACGGGCAGCTTCCTTTTCGGCCAGTTCTTCCTTTAAACGGGCTGGCGTACGCAATTCTTTCGCCACTCCCGAAAGTTCAACCCGTACGCCGAACAGCGTATTGTCACTGTCCCCAACCAATACCGGATGCAAATCCTGTGCATACAGAATCAACTCTTCATCTGCCACTTTCCCGATTGTTTCCTGCCACCCCGGCTTGTGCGCGTCCAGCCATTCACAGAAGGAACCTTTCCAACGGTCAAGAAGACTGGTAAGGGTCTGAATTTCTGCGTCCAATGCCGTACGACGGCGCACCAGTTCCTCAGCTTCTTGCTTGAACTGCCACTCACTCTCTTTCATCTCATCGGTACATTTCTGCCGCAACTGGTCGCACGTGAGTTTCAGGCCGGCTACCTGCCAGCTTGTCTGCCTTTCTTCATCTTTCAATGCATCCAACTGTTCCTGATAGTCCCCGGTTTCTTTCTCAAAATGGCAAGTCAGCTGAATGCGAATCTTCTGCTGACGAAGTGCGGAAATTTCTTCGGTGAGCCGTATCCGGTTTTCATTCCACGTTTTTTGTCTCTCCTCATACATATTCCGCACGTGTACCTCTTGTTCCCGATAGCGGGCATACAATTCATTTCTCCAGACGTTCAATTCATTTTCACGGGCCAGCACAGCCTTTCGCCGTTCATTCTCAAATGCGGTAAAGGCCGCCTCTACCTTTCCGACCAGCAAATCATATTTCTGCAACACATCCCTGTAAGTAGCGGTCAATTCTGCATACGTCTGTTTCAAACTATCCTGCTCATGCAGCAAGGCTGCTTCACCTGCCACACGCCGCATCACCTCTTCTATGCCTTCTTTCTCATAATACAAGCGCTTTTCGCGGATACGCTTCAAATCGTCGGCTATCGCCCCTTCCCGGCGCACCAGCTTGTCACGTTCGGCAGAATACTTGCCTCTCTCTTCTCCTACAAGTCGCACCAACCGTGCCCGCTTCTCTTCTGCTTCCTGAATCTGTTCCTCGAGCACCGGCAACATGTCATGAGCTGCTTTCTCTGCATAATTCAATTCAGCTCTTCCTTCTTCCAGCTGTTTTTGAGAATAAAGTAAGCTCCGGTAGCGCTGAATGACTTGTTCCGCCTGCTTGCGCACCACAATCTCCCCATTCTTGTTGGGACGCAGCCATCGCATGACATCATCATATTCCTGCTCAAAAGCTTCTATCTGGCTCCGGTAATAAGTCAGGTCGATAGACACATCTTCCTCATTCATGGACTGGATGATGGTATCTTTCACAAAATCGGCATCCAAACGGGAATTCAAGAATACATGCTGAATAGTACGAGGAATGTTCTGATACTTACTACTTTCTACAATGGCAAACTTACGATAAGACACCATATCGGGCTTGCGGTTGTTTCCAAAGATGATGTCACGAAACATTTCATAGCTCGTAACAAGCGGAGTAATCGTACAACGGGCATCCGACTCAAGAATACGTGTACGCACCTCGCTCCAATCGGCAGATACCTCGTGACGGTCGTTCACAAACCATGCTTTCCGATAAGGAGCATCTATCAGGCGGAAAGCAGCCCGTCCCATAGATTTGGACACCACTACGGAATATGCGCTATTCTCACGTACCACCTCGTACACGATATACGAGTTGGCATAGGGCAAATAAAAAGCGTCGAAATTCTGCTTTTCTTTCGGAATGCCCAGATGCAGTTTGTCGGCATTATAGAAAAACAAGATAGCTCGCAGAAGGGTACTCTTTCCCACTCCCTGCGTACCAATGAAATGCACATTGCCGTCCACCCGGATTTCGGCATAAGGAATATGCGCACTATTCAGGAATATGACTTTATTCAGGTATCTCATCGCTTGTATCCTCCAATATCGTGATGCAGTCCACCATTTCTTCCATATAGTGGAATGCGGTTAGTACTTTATAGGTTTCATCGTGCTCGTTTTCCAGTTCAATCATCCCAGCCTTTTCCAGCTCTGCCACCAGCTTCTCTACAACCTCTCCGAATTTCTTCTTGTCGGAAAACAAGCGGGAAGCCTTTTCCTTCAGTTCCATGTTACATCCTATCTGCACCTCAATATCTGCCCGTCGGAACAGGAATCCGGGACCAAAAGCCGAATGATACGTTTTCAGGAAGCTCAGGTAATCAATCCATTTGCCTACAGCTTCCAGCTTTCGTTCCAAATCGACCCGGGTTTCCTGACGTGTAAAAAGGTAATATCCGTTGCCCGCTTCCAGATAGAAGCCGATACCTTTATAATAATCGTAATACTCCGTAAAATCTTCTTCAAGCGCATCATAGTACCGCTTGACGGTTGACGAGACACTATTGGCGGAAATAAATCCTCCCCTGCTCAGAATATTGAATATTTCTTCCGTGTATTTCATCGTTTTATCAAGTATGATTAAGGGTTTTGTCGTAAATAAATCAAAGGGTACTCCACCTCAGAGGTTGACTCATAATGGTCGGTAAAATCCAGCTCATCCGCATACTGTGAAGCCAGCTGGCAGAAAAAAAGCAGCTTGTCTTCTTCCGCCACCGGCTTGCCATAGGAATAGTTCATTACGAACCGGAACAAATGTGTGCCAGAGGCAGCAAAAGCATTGAATACTTCCTGCAAATTGACTCTGTCCATTACCTCACCTGCCTGTGACAGATAACTTTCCGGAATGGCTCCGGCCACATTCCGCGGACCACGCGCGTCCTTCTTCCGCCGCGACATCACCTTACGAATCAACTCCAATGCCACTTCAGAAGTATGCAGATTTGACAGAGACAACTTGATGCGATAGTTGGGCTGCGGTTCCATCCACACCGGATTCTTTTCGCCAATGACCCGACGAATATCTGTATTCTCCTCAAGCAGGAACTGATCGCGCAGGTACTTCAATCGCCTTACCTTTTCAAAAATACGATTCTGGTAGGCTATCAAGTTCAAGTAATGAATAATCTGTTTTTCTATTTCAATCAGGTTATGATACGAATCGTTCAGCTGAAGCTTTACATCACTCACCACAGCCCGCATCTGTACATCCATAGCCACACGGAAAAAGGTAGGTTGCTGTGAGTCTATCACTTCTTCACTCCGAGTTATAAGCAAAGCTATGTTACGCCGTTTTTCATCCAGTTTTTTCAATTTGGCCAGTTTCACCTGATAACTTGGTTCCGTTTTATAAGTTACATCCAAATTACGTTTCAAGTCCATCACATTACGTACGGTAGCCAGTGCAATGTTTTTCAAACAACGTCTCACCTCTCGCTGATACGCATACTTCCGCTGTTCATTGTTCTCCTTCAGGAAATAATCGATGTTGTCATTCAAATGATTCAGATAATCTTGCACGAACGATACATTGATTTCCTCGTTTATTTGCAGAACCTCTTCGAAAAACTTCAAGTACAAATCTTCCATTTCCAGGAAATCACCGCTTTCCCGCAGCACGCCGTATTCAATAAGAAAACGAATACGCTCTTCCTTGTATTCAGTTAATTCAAGGGCATAATCATAACGGAATGAGAGCTGTTTACGTTTGTAAAACATTTCCTTGAGCAACACTTTTTCCCGCTCAAACATTTTCACAAGTTCATCTATAGAACGGAATGTATTCATCGTATCAAATATAATGTCATTAAAGCAAAGGCGTTTTTAGCAAAGATAGAGATTATCCGGGAATCTCCACCAAATATCGTTATCTTTTCATAAGACGGGATGCGGTTCAGCATCGTCTTTTCCCAAAAGCGGGCTTCGGGTTTGACACTGCATTCACCTTTTTGTATCTTTGCGCCAAACTAACTGCTACATGAAAAGTACGAAACAAGACATAAAACGCATGCAGTGGGAAAACGACCCGCTCTACCGACTGATAAGAACCATCAAGAATGTGATGGACCGATACTACCTCGACCCTCTCATCGGACTGTTCTTTCCGACAGCAGGCGACATTTTCTCTTCGGCCATGACACTGCCCTTTCTCACGGTGTCGCTGTTCAAAATCAAGTCCATTCCTCTCACCTTAGCCATCCTCTACAACATGCTGGTGGACATGATGCTGGGTATCATTCCGCTCTGGATTGGCGACCTGCTGGATATTTTCAGCCGTTCGTACGCGAAAAACTACCGCCTGATTGTGGGTTTCGTGGAAGGCGACAAGGAGGTGATTCAAGAGGTAAACCGCAAAGCCGTGGTGACAGCCGTGGGCATTCTGGTGCTGTGCGTGATTATCTACTGGGTGGCCAAACTGGCAGTCTACCTGACCACAGCGCTGTGGACATGGATAAGCGGACTGTTTTAAGTATCCCGGAAAATACGTACCTTTACGCCAAAATCATTCATAATGGGAAAGAAAGAATACATGCAGGCCAACAAGGACTGGCTGTCCGAAAAGGCAAAGGAAGAGGGAGTGATGCCGCTCCCGAAGGGTATCTACTACAAGGTGCTGGCATCGGGCAAGAACGACGGCAAGCATCCCACGCCACGGAGCATTGTCACCGCGCACTATACGGGATGGACCATCAACGGCAAGAAGTTTGACAGCAGCCGCAGCGGTGCGCCCGTAGCCTTCCGCCTGAGCGACCTGATTGAGGGATGGATTATCGCCATGCAGCAGATGTGTGTGGGCGACAAATGGGAGGTGTACATCCCGTCGGAAATGGGATACGGCAAATTCTCGCAGCCCGGCATCCCCGGCGGTTCTACCCTGATCTTTGAGATTGAATTGTTTGGAATAGCCTGAGTGCAGGCTATTCCGGAAACACACTTTTCATATTTCGGACAATTAGACAAATTTTATAACAATCTGAAACATTTATTCAAATTTTATTTCCATTCTTTTAGCATAAATAAATTTATTTGCTATTTTTGTCCTCTATGAGGAAGCTATCTTATACTTTGTTCATTCTGTGGGTATCTTTTGTATGTCCTTCTTGCCATAATCTGGGAAAAACTGACAGTCAAACTTTACCGACAGAACTGTTCTCCGACGGTGACCTTGCTTTTCGTCGTGGAACAGGCTTCATGAGCCGTATTGTAGTAGCTGCCGACAAGAATGGTACATATTCGCATGTGGGAATCTTGAAAAAAATGGAGGGAGAATGGCATGTCATCCATGCAGTTCCGGGTGAACCTGAATTTAAGGGAGACCCTGACCGCGTGAAAATAGAACCTTTAACCCGTTTCTTCTCTCCTGAAAGAGCGGTTTGCGGAGAAATAGTCCGGTGGGGAAAGGACTCATTGGCCGCAGTCCGGGCAGCACAGACAGCCTTGCTCATGGCCCAGCGAGGGATTCTCTTTGACCATGATTACAATCTGTCCGACAGCTCACAAATGTATTGTACGGAACTTATTGAATTTGCATACCGGAAAGAAGGCATCGACCTTTCCGAAGGCAGAATCACCCACATGGACCTTCCCGTAGTACGAGGCACTTACCTGCTGCCCAGTGACCTTTTACTCAACAAACACCTGAAAACGATCTATGATTTTCCTTAAATTAACACACTCTTATTATTAACCTAAAACACTAAAGTTATGATGAAATTAATGATTCGTCTCGGAATGATGGCAATCACACTGCTTGCCATGGTATCTTGTAGTTCAAACAGTCCTTCCGGTGCGCTGGAAGATTACATGTCTGCTCTTCAGAACAAAAAATATGAAAAGTTTGTGGATGGTATCAACATCAGCAAAGGAAGTCCTGACGAAATCAAACAGGCTCGTGAAGGATTAGTTTCCATGATGGAAGAAAAAGCAGACAAAACACTGGAAAAAAACGGTGGAATCAAGAGTATTGAAATTATCTCCGAAGAAATCGCTGAAGACGGAAATTCAGCTATAGTAAAATTCAAACAGGTTTACGGGGACGGCACTGAAAAGGAAGACAGCCAGAAAATGGTCAAAGTGGATGGAAAATGGCTGATGGATGTCGGTAAATAAAACTTGAAACACTCGAAACACACAAACAAATAATGGGCTGCCTTTTATTAAAGACAGCCCATATTATTTGTTACAACGCAGCCTTCAGAATGGAAAGGATGTCTTGTTCGTTCAGCGGAGCAAACGTACCCGGTGCGTCCAGTCCCTCATTCACGGCAATGTGGTGTGCCATTTCTTCCAGACGGGAATCGTCAATGCCTACCTCACGCAGGGTCATCGGCATGCCCAGACTCTTGAAAAATTGTGCGGTACGTGCGATGGTCTGCTCGGCAATTTCCGACGGAGCCTGATTGGCAGCCAGTCCGAACACGTTCACACCAAATTTCACGAGGCGTTCCTGTGTACGCTCGTTGAGCACGTGGCGCATCCAGTGCGGTGTGATGATGGCCAGACCTTCTCCGTGCGTAATGTCATAATATCCCGACAAGGCATGTTCGATGCCGTGCATAGGCCAGGGAGAGCCGCCGGTACCGAGGGCCAGCAGGCCGTTGCAGCCAAAGGTGCAGGCATACATGATTTCGGCACGTGCTTCGTAATCGTCCGGTTTCTCCAGTGCTATCGGAGCATATTGCATCAGGGTCTTTACCAGTGTTTCACAGAAACCGTCGGCCACGGAATTGGAGGCATGAGTGAAATACTGTTCCATCACATGGTTGATGGCATCGGCCACTCCTGCTGCCGTGTGCTTGGCATTGACCGTGAAGGTATAGGTCGGGTCAAGGAAAGAGCAGGCCGGGAACAGATGCGGGTCGATATAGGCCACCTTGTCGTTGGTCTCTGTGCGGGAGATAACTCCTCCGGCATCGTACTCACTGCCTGTAGCGGCCAGGGTAAGGATGTCCACAATAGGCAGTGCAGCCAGCGTAGGAGCCTTGCCGATAATCAGATCCCAAGTCTCGCCATCGTATTTGGCACCTCCGGCAATGGCTTTCGAACAATCGAGTACCGAACCGCCACCCACAGAAAGAATCACGTCAATCTGCTGTTCCTTGCAGATGCGTACGCCTTCCACTACACTGGTGGAGTATTTGGGGTTCGGCTCGATACCACCCAGTTCAAAGATTTCAAAGTCTTTCAACAGTTCTTTCACGCGGTCGTACAAACCGATACGCTTGATGCTTCCGCCACCGTATGTCAACAGGATGCGACGTCCGAACGGGCGCATCACCTCTGGCAGTCCAGCCACTACATCCCGGCCAAAAATCAGACGGGTCGGGGTTTGATAGTCAAAGTTCTTCATTGTTTGTTCCTTTTTGTCGTTTTAATTATGGATGTGGCAAAATTACGCAAAAGAAACCATAGACAATGATACAAATTACCGATGTTTCTACCCCAATGCTCGATTTTACATTTGTTTTATATCTGCCATTCTATAACACGGATATAGGTATTCCCGAGAATAAGTATTACATTTGCCTGAAAATAAAATTGACAGATGATGAAAGAAGAAGTGATAGAACTGGACACAGTGGATAAATACAACAAATTCTTCAAAGTGGAGACGTATCATCCCATGGTTACCGTGGTAGACCTTTCAAAGATTACTCAGCCTGCACAGCCATTTACCATAAATTATGGCATCTATGCCTTGTTTCTGAAAGATACGCTCTGCGGAGACATTACCTACGGCCGACAGCCTTACGACTACCAGGAAGGAACCATTGTCTGTTTTGCACCGGGACAGGTGGCTTCCATCCACGCGCAGGAAGGAACGCGTCCCACCGGATACGGACTGCTCTTTCATCCGGATTTTATTCGCGGTACCCAACTGGGACATGACATCCGGAATTATTCTTTCTTCTCTTACGAAGCCCGCGAAGCCTTGCACCTCTCGGAAGAAGAACGGCACACGGTGATAGACTGCCTGCATAAAATCGATACGGAGCTGAGACGTCCTGCCGACAAGCACAGCCGGCGGCTGATTACGGCCAACATCGGACTGCTGCTGGATTACTGCATGCGTTTCTATGAGCGGCAGTTCACCACACGCGAAGCCTCCAACAAGGACATCATCGTACGCTTTGAGCAGCTGCTGGACGAATACTTCGACGGCCAGACACCTCAGGAAGAAGGATTGCCTACGGTGAAATATTTTGCCGAACGGGTATTCCTCTCGCCCAACTATTTCGGCGACATGATTAGTAAGCAGACGGGTAAGACGGCTTCCGAGTACATCCAGTCAAAGGTAGTGGAAAGAGCCAAGGACATGCTGCTTTCTACCACCAAGCCCATGAGTGAGATTGCCTACAGCCTGGGCTTCCAGTATCCGCAGCACATGAGCCGCATGTTCAAGCGGGTGGTAGGTCACAGCCCCAATGAATACAGAACGCTGCAAAGGGGCTGAACCGTCTTTTTACTTGTTCTTCTGATTATCCTCCGCATACTTGGAAGGAGACACGCCGAACATGTCCGTGAAATGCTTGCGGAACGTGGGCAGGTCATTGAAGCCCACGCGCTCGGCTACCTCCGTGACCGGGAGACTGGTTTCCATCAGTAGGAATGCGGCCTGCGTCATGCGGATGTGGCGAATCAGTTCCACAGCTGACAGGTCGGTGTGCTGCTTCAGTTTGCGGTAGAGCGTAGCCTGACTCATGTGGAGTTCTCCAGCCAGCACCTTGACATTGAACTCGGGATTGCTGGCATTGCCCTCGATGCACGACAGCACCTGTTGCATGAACTCACTTTCGGTGCCTTCGGGTTTCTCTGCCGATATGGAAGAAGCATGCAGCAGCGTGCGGGTATAAATCTGCTTCAGGCGACGACGCATGTCGAGCAGATGGGCCACCTTGGCCAGCAGCACCTCCGGATTGAACGGTTTACGCACATAATCGTCGGCTCCACGATAAGAAGCTTCCACACTGTCCTTATCTTCTGCCTTGGCCGTGAGCAGCAGAATGGGAATGTGAGCCGTTTCCTTCCGCTTGCGCAACTCGGCACAGCAGGTAAATCCGTCCATCACCGGCATCATTACATCCGACAGTACCAGGTCGGGCACCTGTTCCACGGCCACCTTCACTCCCTCTTCCCCGTTCTCCGCTTCCAGTACCCGATAGTATTTCTTCATCAGGTCGCGCAGGTAACGGCGCATGTCGGTATTGTCTTCTATGATAAGCACCGTCTGGCGGGCGGCGGTACGTTCTTCCTCCGTTTTCTGTGAGGTTTCTTCCGCTTCCGGCAACAGCATCAGATCTGAGATACTTTCTCTTCCCTTTTCTTTATCATCCGCGTCCGGAGTCTCATCCCACGTGCAATCGTCTTCTTCGAAATGCGATTTTCCTTCGGGCAGGTACACAGCGAACGACGTTCCTTTTCCCGGTTCACTCTCCACGTTCACCCGTCCGTGATGCATCTCCACAATGTGCTTCACAATTTTCAGTCCCACTCCCATGCGGGTAGAAACTGCCGGATCTGCATCGCCGGTTACGAAAGGCTCAAAAATGTGTTGCAGCAATCCGGCATCTATTCCCTTTCCGGTGTCCGTCACCGAAATGCAGCAGAAAGGTTTCTGGTCGAACTCCTTCCGTTCTACCGAAAGGCTGATTTTTCCTCCTTCGGGCGTGTATTTAAAGGCATTCGAAATCAGGTTCTGGATGACTGATGAAAGTTTCTCCCGGTCGGCCCATATCGTAATATGTTCTGACCCCTGCACCCATTCATACGTTATCCGGCGTTCGGCTGCCAGCGGCTGAAAACCTTCTGCCACATCCCTCATCAGGGATAGCACGTCTACCGCAGACAGACGCAACTTCACCATGCCCGCTTCTGCTTTCTGGATATACAGCAAACGGTCGGTCAGGGTATGCAGTCCTTCGGCATACTTGAACATGACAGACAGACGACTATAAAACGGATGTGCGGGTGTAATTTTGGAGAGCAGTTCACGCAGCGGAGACAAAATAAGGGTAAGCGGAGTACGCAGTTCATGGGCTGCCATCGTGAAGAAAGCCTCACGCTCCTTGCGAAGTTCCACTTCCTTGTTACGTTCCATATTGACCGTAAACAGTTCATGCTCCAGACGCAGTTCGTACTGTATCCGCTTTTGCTTCAACCGCACACGATGCAGGTAAATCAACACGATACTGATCAGGCCAGCTGCCACAAGCAGACGGAACCAGAGAGTTTCACTCCAGTGAGGAGCAATCACCACCTTCAGGGTACTGACATCCCCTTCACTCTGGTCCTGGAAAATGGTCTTCACCTGGAAAGTATAGGTACCGGCCGGCAGACGGTCGTACGAGATTTTTTCTCCTTCATCGGCCATAATCCATTCCTCCTGATAAGGATACAGGCGGAAAAGATATTTCTGGAGTTTGGTCAGATAGAGCAGGTTGGTAAACAACAGGGAGAAACTGCGGTTCTCATGCGTCAGGTGCAGTTCGGAAGTATAAAGCAACGACTGGGGCAACACCACCTGCCCGTTGACCTTCTGCCCGATTTGCACGGGAGTGTGGTTCACTTCCAGGTCGGTAAAAATCACCCGTCCCTTTTCCTTCGGATAATTAAAGCGAAGGTCGGAAGGACGGAAATAGGTCAGCATGCTGTGGTTTCCCCAGAAAAGAAAGTCCTTGCCGAAAAAGACGGAGCGGTTACTACCCGAAATGTAATAGTTATAAAATGACTGCAAGTGACGGCTCAAACGGGAAATGCCGGAGTTGGAACCTACCCAAAGAGAATGGTCGTTGTCTTCGGCCAGTGCGGTCACGAAATTGCTGCATAAACCCTGAGCGGTAGTATAACGGGTCAGGATGCTGTCTCCTTCCGGCGAACAGGCCACCAGACCGCTTCCGGCGTATCCTGCCCACAGCTTCTTGTCTGTCCCATACAGCAGGGCACGGACTTCGATTTCCGTATCCGGCATACCGGCTCTGGCTTCGTATCCGGCATGTGTCCGCAGCACCTTGGTACCACTCATCCACAGCCGAAGCAAGCCTCTTCCGGTTCCCAGCCATAAAGTCTGATTATCACCGGCTGCCAACGCACGTATATGTATGTGATCTGGAATTTGCGGATTACTCCAGCTGACGTGCGTTGAAGTTCCCCGCTGAAAGTCCACCCAGTATAACCCGTCGCTGGTACCCGCCCAGCACTGTTCGTCCGAAACCATAAGCAGGCTCCATACCACCGGAGAAGGTTGTCCGGAGGTGCCAATCCGCATGTCATCCCACTTCCGGTCTTTTCCGTAACGAAGCACCCGTCCGTCCTGCGTGCCGAACCAGAAACCTCCATTCTTGTCCGACGAACTGCAAAGCACGGTTTTCAGGCCCGGGATGCCGGTATCAAATGATTCAAACGACAGCGAATGTGATACGTCAAAAGGCTGCGTGCTCCGCAACACGCCCTTATGAAACGTAGCCAGCCAGACGTAACCTTCTTCGTCCATCTGGATGCCGCAAATTTCATTGGAACGTGTCTGTGCATACTGGTGATAAAACAGCTGGCGCAAGTCGGAAAACAGCACCCCTCCTCCTTCCGTGCCAATCCACAGCAATCCTTCCTCGTCGTAATAACCCGAAATCATGCGTGTCTCGAAATATTGTTTCCCGTTATGAAGGAAAGACTGAAAATCGCGCAACTTGATTTCCCGTTCCGGCGTAAGACTCAACAAAGTATATCCGTTCCATGTAACGGCCAGGTACCGGGAATTCCCTATCGGGAGCAAACGAAAGACATCGTTATGCGACAGCTGCTCCCCCATTCTTTCTGAAATATATTGCCAGTGATGCAACTTTCCGTTTGTCAGGTCGTAACCATACAATCCGTCGCCCACGGTAGGAATCCAGATGAACGAATCACCGTTCAGCAAAGAAGATACCCACCTGCCGGACGGTAAATGCCCGTCACAGACTTTCGTCAACTGCCTTTGTCCGGGCGTAAAACGATAGACGGTTCCATTCCGACTTGCACAATACAGCATCTTCCCGTCTTCTCCCATACACAGCACTACAAACGGATCGCTTTGTAAATTGTTCACCACATGACGCACAGAGACAAACGCTGTGTCCTGCACATAAGAGGACGGAAAATTCACCTCCGACAATTCACCGGAAGATACGCCCCAGCAACTGCCGTCAGAATCGGCCACAAAGTCGGCGAACATCACAGGCTGTTTGCTCACCGAATCGCATACCGGAAGAAAACGTTCGTATTTCTTGTCAAACAGGAACAGGTTCTGCTCCGAACGGAGAAGCAGGTAATCCGTATCCAGCGACACCACCCTGTCAATTCTCCGGTAAGAGATTCCCGGCATCCGGAACACTTTGAAGGTACGTCCGTCGTAACGGTTCAGTCCGCTGCCGGTTCCGAACCACATGAAGCCTTCCGTATCCTTTGCCACGGAATGAATGTCGTTGTCCGACAATCCGTCGTTCATATTCAATACCTGAAAATCCTTCTCGGAAAGTGTCTGTGCACCCGCCGGAAGAAGCGAGGAAATACAAAGAAAAAATACAATGAGCAGGCAGAATTTATTTTTCATTTCTCAGATTAAGCTATGTAATGGTTACGCAAAGAAACAAAAATCTTGTCTAAAAAGTCAGAATACCGGTAAAAAAAATAGTTTTTACCCCTATAAAAATGCAGATAAGAAGAATACCGACTGTTAATGCAACGTTTACCCACCGCCCTTACACCATTTATTTCGGAGATTTGCGACAAGAAAACCTGCCAACTTGTTTAACCATCTAAATATAAACTTTAATCTTAAAACCATGAGTCACATGAAAACACAATTCATCTCTCTGCTCATAGCCTTGCTAGCGGGACTATTACCACTGCAAGCGCAACAGGTGAGCATCTCCGGAATTGTTACAGACAAGAAACTGAATGAGCCCATCATTGGAGCTTCAGTAGTAGTTAAAGGTACAAGCAACGGTTGTATCACCGACCTGGACGGAAACTTCCAGCTGAACAACGTTGCCTCAGGAAGTACATTGGTAGTTTCCTACATCGGTTATCAAACTCAGGAAATCCCCGTACAAAAAGGAAAGACTTCTTATCAGGTCACTTTGTCGGAAGATACTCAGACACTCGATGAAGTGGTAGTAGTAGGTTTCGGTACACAGAAGAAAGTGAACCTGACCGGTGCCGTGGCTTCGGTAGACAACAAGAAACTGGAATCTCGTCCGGTAACATCTGTAGGTCAGGCTTTGCAGGGTGTCGTTCCAGGATTGAATGTGAGCATTCCTGATGCCGGTGGTAAACTGGATGCCAATCCTTCTTTCAACATCCGCGGTACAGGTAACTTGGGAACAGGTTCCAGCGCTTCTCCCCTCGTGCTGATTGACGGTGTAGCAGGCGACCTGAACCAGTTGAACCCGCAGGACATCGACAACATCTCGGTATTGATGGATGCGGCTTCTGCTGCCATCTACGGTTCTCGTGCTCCGTTCGGTGTTATCCTGGTTACAACCAAGAAAGGAAAGCAGGGTAAGACAAGCATCTCGTACTCTAACGTGAGTTCGAAATAAAACTAGAAAATAGCCAGTTGTCCG
>ULYY01047340.1_pt1 | contig 46595 bp, 37 predicted proteins | sample 1962601 | NCBI WGS metagenome assembly ULYY01 (sample SAMEA4835875, study PRJEB28245) | human gut metagenome | biome: gut microbiome; material: fecal sample | place: Denmark | collected 2008 | reverse complement strand
GATACGGCAGCCGAGAGCCCATCCGCCATGAGGAGATGTGCAGTTGTTGACATAACCGTGTCTGCAGTAGAAGCACTCACCGCAGAAGGTTTCCACATTGACGGTTACACGGTCGCCTACCTTCACGCCTTTCACGTCGGCGCCTACGGCTTCCACCACGCCGACCATCTCATGGCCGACAGTGATGCCGGGCACCGCTCTCGGCACACTCCCATGCTTTATATGCAGGTCGCTTGAACAGATGCTGCCGAGAGTCACACGAACAATGGCGTCTGTCGCTTCCTGTAGTTCTGGTTTAGGCTTGTCAATCAAGGCAAACTTGCCCTTCTCTATGTATGTATATGCTTTCATTCTGAATATAATGTTACTGATATTTTGCTCTCACCGCCTTTGGCAGCTTGCTGACTATAAGCTCATACGACTCTTTTATCCACGCCGTTACGGTTTCTGCGGCAAGTTGCCCATAATACACGTCGCTCCAATGCTTCTTGTTCCAATGAAACGCAGGAGTCACCGCCGCATATTGCTCGCGCAACGCCTCGTTTCTCTCCGGAGTCAGTTTACATGCAAACCGCGGATTCTCACCATTCATGCCGAGCCGACTTCCACCCAGCCAAAGGCACAGAAAAATCTTGCCTTCAACACGAAAGGTGACAACGTCATCGCCAAACGGCTGATCCTCAGTCACGCCAAACAAAGACAAAGCGTATTCCCTGACCTGCTCGATATCCATAAAGCATTATTCTTTTCTTTCTTCCGGAGGGACACATGGAGGCTCTTCCTCATATTTCGGCGACGCTCCGTAGCGATTTTCGCCCTCCGCACTGTCCTGGCAAAAGAATATTATCATCACAATCTGATATACAGAAACTATGCCACAGAAAAATATATACTTGCCAAATACCACAAACGGAGTAATGGTGTCCTCAAAATCATCCATCGTCATAAAGCTAAGAACATCCGAGACACACATTGAGACAATAATGATTGTGGCGACTACTGGGAAAAACATCCACCATCCGCTGCGTCCCGTGTCGTGCAACCGTCTGATTGATATAGGTATGGTCACAAGCCAAAACGGAGGAAGGTAATTTGATATGAAATAGGCAACCAGCATAGCCCACCAAAACTCAGACCGGCGGGAGCGTCCCTTTGTTTCAAAAATTCGCTTTGTGGCAAGCGACAATGCATCCTGAAAAGAAAGCTGTTCGTGTACAATCATAATATCACAGATTTTTATGTTTTATTTGCAAATTTAGCACATTTCAGCGATTTTCAGATGTGGGCAGCTCCTTTTTTTCCTTTTGTCATTTAAAAGACGTAACTTTGCAGCCGAATTAAATTTAAAAACTTATTGATTATGTCAACTTACACAGAAGACAAACGGAAAGTGACTACTCGCCGCCTGCTCGAAATGAAGCAGCGCGGAGAAAAAATATCTATGCTTACAGCCTACGATTTCTCGATGGCGAAACTCATCGACGAGGCTGGAATGGACGTGATTCTTGTGGGCGACTCCGCCAGCAACGTGATGGCTGGAAACGTGACCACTCTGCCGATGACGCTCGACCAGATGATTTATCACGGCAAGTCGGTGATGCGTGGCGTGAACCGCGCGCTCGTGGTTGTAGACATGCCTTTCGGAACATACCAGGGCAACTCTAAAGAGGCTTTGGCTTCGGCTATCCGCATCATGAAGGAAACACATGCTGACTGCGTGAAGCTCGAGGGCGGCGCCGAAGTGCGCGAGTCGATTGAGCGCATCCTGTGCGCCGGCATTCCCGTGATGGGTCACCTCGGACTGACACCACAGTCAATCAACAAATTCGGGTCATACACCGTGCGTGCCCGCGAAGAGGCTGAGGCAAACAAACTTATCGAAGACGCCAAACTGCTGCAGGAGATTGGATGCTTTGCAATCGTGCTTGAGAAAATCCCCGCCACATTGGCAAAAAAAGTGGCAGAAATGCTTGAAATTCCTATCATCGGCATCGGTGCCGGAGGCGGTGTCGACGGACAGGTGCTCGTGATGCACGACATGCTCGGCATCAACAAGGGATTCTCGCCTCGCTTCCTGCGCCGCTACGCTGATGTGGGCACAATCATCACCGACGCTGTGGCGAAATACATCGAGGACGTGAAGACCTCTGATTTCCCCAACGAGAAGGAACAATACTAATCAGCAACACTCACAAACAATAACCGCGGAAAGCCTATGCCCTCCGCGGTTATTGTTTTTATACTGTTCCGTCAAATATTGCCCTGTGCCGGTTCCGACGGAATTTCATTGCCGTTGTTGTCAAGCTCGATTTCTTCCTCGGGCATATCAATGTCTTCAACATCGGTGCTGTCAACATCAGTAGTGTCGGAAGGCGCCACATAGCCCTGACAATTGTACGGGCGGTCGTCGACCCTCAGTCCGGGCCACGGCTTGTCGGAAATCTTTCCACGATATTTCGCAGCCAATTGCGGGTCGCGCAGCACTTTCTCCATAAAATAGCCAAACGCAGGCAGCGCCGTGTGGCTACCCTGCCCCATCCGTCCGCTGCGGAAATGCACGCTGCGGTATTCTCCTCCACACCAGCATCCGGCAACAAGGTTTTTCGTCACGCCCACATACCAGCCGTCACTGTTGTTTGACGTAGTGCCTGTCTTGCCTCCGAAATTGGTGTCGAAATGATGGATGTCGTAGCTCCACAAAGCTTGCGACGTGCCTCCCGGCTCCGTCATACCAGCCAGCAGCATCTGCTGCATCAAGAAAGCCGACTCCTCGCTGATTGCCTGCTCGTTTTTCGGTTCAGCCACATAAAGCACATTGCCGTCTTTGTCCTCGATGCGGGTGACAAATTCCGGCACGTTGTGCCTGCCCTTGTTCATCACCGTGCAGTAGGCGTCGACCAGTTCGAGCAGAGTGACATCCTCCGTGCCGAGCGGCATTGCCGGAGTTTCTTTTATTGGAGAGGTGATGCCCAGTTTATGAGCCACGTCGGCAACGCGGTTCAAGCCCACCTCATGCGCCACCGAGACAGCCACCGAGTTGATCGAATTTGAGAACGCGTGCTTCAGCGACATCGCTCCGCCGGTATAGTATCCGTTGGCATTGCGCGGAGTCCACTTCGTCGGCTTGCCGTCTTTGTCGAAAGCGTCATACTGCTTCCACTCGTCCACACGGTCGTCGCACGGGCCGAGTCCAGCCTCCATCGCGGCTGTGTAGACACACAGTTTGAATGTGGATCCCGGCTGACGCTCAGCGGTCACCTTGTCATATTGCCAATGATTATAGTCAATATCGCCGACCCAGGCCTTGACAGCGCCCGTTTCAGGCTCCATCGCCACAAATGCGCAATGCAGGAACTTCACCATATACCTGATGGAGTCCATCGCACTCATCATTTCCGTGCGCACCTGGTCGGGAGCATTGTAGTCAAACAACTTCACGCGGTGAGGCAGATTCATATAATAATTCACCGAATCAGGGTCGTCGGGATAACGTGCCGACAACTGCTTGTAGTAGTCAGTTCTTTTGGCGATGTCCTCAATAAATCCCTTCTTCTCCTCGCGGTTCTCGTCGCGCCACGGATTCTCATTGCCCCAGTCGGACTTGAAATTGCGCTGCACCTGCTGCATGTGCTTCATCACAGCCTCCTCGGCATACTTCTGCATACGCGAGTCGATGGTCGTGTAGATGCGCAGTCCGTCGCCATAGAGATCCTTGTCATTGTCCTTGCACCATCCATTCTGCAGCTCATCGGCAAGCACGTCGCGGAAATACGGTGCCTTGCCGTCGGTCGGCTTCACAGGCGTATATTTCAGTTCTATCGGCAGCTCGCTCAGCGAGTCATACTCCTCGTGCGTAAGAAACTTCTTGCGCAACAAGTTGCTCAACACCACATTGCGGCGGCTTTTTGAATTCTTCGGATTAAGACGCGGATTGTAGGTCGTAGTGGCCTTCAGCATACCGACAAGCACAGCCGACTCCTCCGTCTTCAGCTGCATCGGCGTCGTGTTGAAATAAGTCTTCGCCGCCGTGCGGATGCCGAAAGCATTGCTGCCGAAATCCACCGTGTTGAGATACATCGTCAGAATCTCCTTTTTTGTATAGAACATCTCCAGTTTGACAGCCGTCACCCATTCCTTCGTCTTCATCACCAACAGACGCACGCCAGGTATAAATCCAGTGAGTCCGGTGGAATACTCCGTGCGTGTGCGGAACATATTCTTGACCAGCTGCTGAGTAATCGTGCTCGCTCCACGCGCCTCGTGGTGCACAGCCATATCCTTCATCGCAGCCGCCACACCCTGAAAATCTATGCCGTGGTGGGAATAGAAACGCTCATCCTCCGTCGACACCAACGCGTTGATGAGCATTGGCGAAATCTCGTCATATTCAACAGGGATACGGTTCTCGCGATAGTAACGTCCGAGCACCTTGCCGTCGGCACTGTAGACAATCGACGCTTCATCTTGTTTGGGATGGGCTATGTCATATAAGCTCGGCGATTTTCCGAAAAGCCACAAGAAATTGATGTCGACCAATATCAAATAAAGGACAAACGACACCACCACCGTGGCACACACAATACCCACTTTTCCATACCAACGCGCCTGCTTGTAAGTGCGCCGATACCAATTCCACATTTTGACGCAGCCGCGCCAAATGTAACGGAGCAACACAAGCACTCGCCTAAGAAGCCCCTTCAAAAAATTTGGTTTCATCCGGTTGTTGTTTTATCAACTGCAAAGATAGTGCAAGGTGAGTGAAGCGCAAAACAAATTTATTTGATTTTGCGATTCCGAACCGCAGCCTATTTTATTGAAAGTAGTGCAAGGTGAGTGAAAAACATTCAAACTTGTTTGAAAATGTTTTGCCGAACCGCAGCCTATTTTTCAATAAAACAATCATCCGCGCGCAGCAGCCCTGACTATTATGTCGCATTTCCGTCATATTCACTTTCTTTTTGCTATTTTCAACGTATTTGCAAAACTTTTTTCCACAACAACGGCTATTTTTGTCGCATTTAGTTTGCAGGCTTGATGTTTTTCCATATCTTTGCAGTCAAAATGTAAGCAAAGAAGAGAAAAAAGCGGGATTATGAAAGAAAATTTGAACAAAAACAATCTTTTTTCCAAGAAGATAGACCAAAAAGACTATCCAAGTCACCAGCCCTTGGGGCTGTATGACTCTTCCTACGAACACGATGCATGCGGTGTGGGCATGCTCGTCAACATCAATGGTGACAAATCCCACGAACTGGTCGATGCAGCCCTGACAGTGCTTGAAAACATGAAGCACCGCGGCGCAGAGGGTGCCGACAACAAGACAGGCGACGGCGCCGGGATTATGATTCAGATTCCACACGAATTCATTCTTCTTCAAGGCATTCCAGTGCCGGAGAAAGGCAAATACGGCACCGGACTGGTGTTTCTGCCGAAAGACGAGAAACGCCAAGCCGCAATTATGGGAATCGTGATTGAAGAAGTGGAGCGTGAGGGACTGCAGTTGATGCACATGCGCAATGTGCCCGTACGCTCAGAGATTCTCGGCAAAGACGCCCGCGACACAGAACCCGACATAAAGCAGATTTTCATTACTGGAGTTACCGACACCGACACTTTTGAGCGCACGTTATATCTTGTGCGCAAACGCATCGAGCGTCGCATCGACGACAAGGACTTCTATATAGTGTCGCTGTCAAGCAAGAACATCATTTATAAGGGTATGCTCTCGTCAACCCAAGTGCGCGAGTATTTCAAAGACCTCACACAACCATATTTCACAAGCGGGCTGGCGTTGGTGCACTCCCGCTTCAGCACCAACACGTTTCCAACCTGGAGTTTGGCACAGCCGTTCCGTCTGCTGGCGCATAACGGCGAGATCAACACCATCCGCGGCAACCGCGCCTGGATGGAGGCAAGAGAAAGCGTGCTGTCGACGCCGGCGTTGGGCAACGTCAAGGACATACGTCCAATCATCCAACCGGGCATGAGCGACTCCGCCTCGCTCGACAATGTGCTGGAATTCTTCGTAATGTCGGGACTAAGTCTGCCGCACGCCATGGCAATGCTCGTGCCGGAGTCGTTCAACGACAAGAATCCTATCAGCGAGGATTTGAAAGCGTTTTATGAATACCACTCCATCCTTATGGAACCGTGGGACGGACCGGCGGCACTTCTTTTCAGCGATGGGCGTTATGCCGGCGGAATGCTCGACCGCAACGGTCTGCGTCCGGCGCGCTATCTGATTACGAAAGGCGGTATGATGGTGGTTGCGAGCGAGGCTGGAGTAATCAACATCGAACCTGCCGACATCGAAGAAAAAGGACGTCTGCAACCTGGCAAAATTCTGCTTGTCGACACACAAGAAGGCAAGATATACTATGACGGCGAGCTGAAAGCGCAGCTTGCCGCCGCACGCCCATACCGACAATGGCTGTCGACAAACCGCATCGAGCTGCACACGCTACGCAGCGGACGCAAAGTGGACAATGCCGTCAGTCTCTTCGGCAGAAAGCTGCGTGCTTTCGGATTCACGCGCGAAGACGTGGAACGCACCATAAAGCCTATGTGCGTGAACGGGTCGGAGCCTACTGCCTCTATGGGCAACGACACGCCGCTTGCCGTGTTGAGCAGCCGTCCGCAACTGCTGTTCAACTACTTCCGTCAGCAGTTTGCACAGGTGACCAACCCCGCCATAGACCCAATCCGCGAACAGCTGGTGATGTCGCTGACAGAATATATCGGCGCTGTGGGCATGAACATCCTTTTGCCAAGCGAGTCGCACTGCAAGATGGTGCGTCTGCCCCACCCCGTGCTGACCAACACCCAGCTCGACATTCTCTGCAATATCCGATACAAGGGATTCAACACCGTGAAGCTGCCAATGCTGTTTGATGCGGCAAAAGGCACCGCCGGGCTGCAGGAAGCCATCTATGAGCTGTGCCGCCGCGCCGAGGCATCGGTCGACGACGGTGTGAACTACATAATACTGACCGACGAGGGCGTCGACCGCGACCATGTGGCAATTCCGTCGTTGCTGGCGGTGAGTGCTGTGCACCATCATCTGATTTCGGTGCAGAAACGTGTGCAGACCGCTCTTATCGTCAAGAGCGGAGAGATCAGGGAGGTGATGCATGCCGCACTGCTGCTTGGCTATGGAGCAAGCGCCATCAACCCTTATATGGCATTCGCCGTGCTCGACGACCTGGTGAAGCGCGGCGATGTGCAAATGAACTACGAAACGGCTGAAAGCAACTACATCAAGGCTCTTTGCAAGGGTCTCTACAAAATAATGAGCAAGATGGGCATCAGCACCATCCGTTCCTACCGCGGAGCAAAGATTTTCGAGGCTGTAGGAGTCAGCGAGGAGCTGCTGCGCAACTATTTCGGGACACAGACATCGTCCATCGGAGGTATCCGCCTGAAGGAAATCGCCGACAGCTACACGCATTTCCACGATGATGGCTTCTCCATTAAAGACGAAGACGAGATTCTGCCAAACATCGGGCAGTTCTCATATCGCAAAGACGGCGAGCGCCACGCCTGGAATCCTGAAACGATTGCACTGCTGCAGCTTGCCACCCGTCAAGGCAACTACAATAAATTCAAAGAATTCACAGCCGCCGCCGACCACAAAGAAGAACCAATATTTCTGCGCGACTTCTTCACGTTCAAGAAAAATCCGATTCCGATTGACGAAGTGGAGCCGGTAGAAGAAATTGTAAAGCATTTCGTAACTGGAGCAATGTCGTTTGGAGCCATCAGCAAGGAAGCCCACGAGGCGCTTGCCCTGGCAATGAACCGACTCGGCGCACGCAGCAATACGGGCGAAGGCGGCGAGGACAGCAGCCGTTTCCATGAGGCGGTCGACGGAGTGTCGCTGTCGAGCAAGACAAAGCAGATTGCCTCCGGCCGCTTCGGCGTCACAACGGAATATCTGGTCAACGCCGAGGAGATTCAAATAAAGGTGGCACAGGGAGCGAAACCCGGCGAGGGAGGACAATTGCCCGGATTCAAAGTCAATGAGGTGATTGCCCGCACACGCCACTCCATTCCAGGCATCTCACTCATCTCTCCGCCACCGCACCACGACATTTACTCAATCGAAGACCTCGCGCAACTGATTTTCGACCTTAAGAATGTCAATCCGCGCGCAGCCATCAGCGTGAAACTCGTGGCGGAAAGCGGTGTCGGCACCATCGCGGCGGGTGTGGCAAAGGCAAAGGCCGACCTGATTGTAATCTCAGGAGCCGAGGGAGGCACAGGAGCGTCGCCGGCTTCATCGATGCGGTATGCCGGAATCTCGCCTGAGATTGGTCTGAGCGAGACGCAGCAGACGCTCGTGCGCAACGGGCTGCGCGGCAAAGTGCGCCTTCAGACCGACGGCCAAATGAAAACCGGACACGACATCGTGAGCATGGCGTTGCTCGGCGCCGAGGAATTTGGATTCGGCACGACAGTGCTTATCGTATTGGGATGCGTGATGATGCGCAAATGCCACTCAAACACCTGTCCTATGGGCGTTGCCACACAGAATCCTGAACTGAGGGCACACTTCCGCGGACATGCCGACCACGTGGTCAACTATTTCCGTTTTCTCGCCGAAGAGGTGCGTGAATATCTTGCAGAGATGGGATTCCGGAAATTCAACGACATCATAGGCCGCACCGATTTGATTGAGATAGACAAAGCAGTCAGCCAGAAGTCAGAACTGCTCGACTTCTCCCGCCTGCTGCATAAAGAAAGCGGAGACACAAGCATACGCCACACAGAAGCGCAGATGCACGACATCGACAGCGTGCTCGACCGCACAATCATAACAGCCTCCTATCCGGCTATCAGCAACGGCAAAGAAGTGTCGCTCGAATATGCAATCGCCAACACCGACCGCGCTGTAGGCGCGATGCTGTCGGGATTGATTGCCGACAAATTCGGCAACGAGGGTCTGCCCGACGAGAGCATTTCCGTCAGATTCAAAGGCTCTGCCGGACAAAGCTTCGGAGCGTTTCTCGCCCATGGCATAAGCTTCAAGCTTGAGGGCGAGGCCAACGACTATCTCGGCAAAGGACTCAGCGGCGGACGCATCGCCGTGGCACCCCCAGTCAGAAGCCATTTCGCGGCAGAGAAAAACACCATTGCCGGCAACACGCTCCTTTATGGAGCCACAAGCGGCGAGGTTTATATCAACGGCCGTGTCGGCGAACGTTTTGCCGTGCGCAATTCAGGTGCCATTGCCGTTGTTGAAGGTGTCGGCGACCACTGTTGCGAATATATGACCGGCGGACGCGTTGTGGTGCTTGGAGCAACCGGACGCAATTTCGCAGCCGGCATGAGCGGCGGCGTGGCATACGTTTGGGATCCCGACCGCAAGTTTGACTACTTCTGCAACATGGAGATGGTTGAACTCTCGCTCATCGAAGACTCCTCGGCACGCAAGGAGCTGCACGAGCTCATTCGTCAGCACTACCGCTACACCGGCTCGGCGCTGGCACGCCAGATGCTTGATGAATGGAACCGGTATGTCGACGACTTCATACAGGTGACACCTATCGAATACAAGCGGGTGCTTGCCGAGGAACAGATGCTCAAACTACAACAGAAAATCGCCGAAGTGCAGCGTGACTATTAACTTATTTCCCCAACCGATAAAACGAAACAACATATATGGGTAATCCTAAGGCTTTTCTTACCGTACCACGCCAGGAGGCGGGCTATCGCCCCATCCACGACCGTATCCGTGACTTCGGAGAAGTGGAACAAACCCTCAACACATCCGAACGCCGCCTGCAGGCATCCCGCTGCATGGACTGCGGCGTGCCGTTCTGCCACTGGGCATGTCCGCTTGGCAACCGCCCTCCGGAATTTCAAGACGCCATCTACAGAGGCAACTGGCACGAGGCTTATGAAATACTATCGCTGACCAACGATTTTCCGGAATTCACCGGACGCATATGCCCAGCCCTGTGCGAGAAGAGCTGTGTGCTTAAACTTGCCGTCGACGCTCCTGTCACCATCCGCGAAGACGAGGGCGCAATTGCCGAGACAGCATTCCGCGAAGGATATGTGGTGCCGCGGCAGTATCAACGCAACGGCAAAAAAGTGGCGGTAGTGGGCAGCGGTCCTGCCGGACTGGCAACAGCCAACCAATTGAACCGCCGCGGCTACGACGTCACCGTGTTCGAACGCCGCGAGGCTGTTGGAGGACTGCTCCGCTTCGGCATTCCCAATTTCAAGCTCAACAAAGCCATCATAGACCGCCGCGTCGATGTGATGAAGGCAGAAGGCATAACTTTTGAGGTGAATGCCGACATCGACATCCTCAATCTTCCCAAGGGATTCGATGCCTATGCCGTCTGCACAGGCACCCCCCAGGCGCGCGACCTCAACATTCCCGGACGCGACCTCAACGGTGTGCATTTCGCGCTCGACCTGCTGAGCCAACAAAACCGGGTGCTTGCCGGACAGACATTCTCAGCCGACGAGCGGATGACGGCAAAAGGCAAGCGAGTGCTGGTAATCGGCGGAGGCGACACCGGCAGCGACTGCATAGGCACGAGCATCCGTCAAGGCGCCGTGGCTGTGACGCAGATTGAAATCATGCCGAAGCCTCCGGTAGGCAACAACCCAGCCACCCCATGGCCACAGTGGCCGCAAGTGCTGCGCACAAGTTCAAGCCATGAGGAAGGCTGCGAGCGAAGGTGGTGTCTGTCGTCGACCAGATTCATCGGCAAGGACAACAATGTCACCGGAGTGGAGGTGGAGGAAGTGGAATGGACGCCAAACCCCGAAGGCGGACGCCCGCTGATGAAACCCACCGGCAAAAAGGAAGTCATCGACGCTGACCTTGTGTTGCTCGCCATGGGATTTCTTAAGCCCCAGCAACCCGAATTGCCCGACAACGTGTTTGTGGCAGGCGACGCAGCCACAGGGGCAAGTCTTGTGGTGCGGTGCATTGCCGCCGGACGCCAAGCGGCAGCCGACATCGACAAATATCTTAAAACCAAACAAGTCTAAAAAAACGATACTATCATGTGTGGTATAGCAGCAATCTTCAACATCAAGAGCGACGTTTCGGCATTGCGTCCCAAGGCATTGGCAATGTCAAAAAAAATACGCCACCGCGGTCCTGACTGGAGCGGCATCTATTGCGGCAAGTCTGCCATTCTCGCCCACGAACGTCTTTCAATCGTCGACCCCGAAAGCGGCGGCCAACCATTGTTCTCCCCCGACCGCAAGCAGATTCTTGCAGTCAACGGCGAGATTTACAACCACCGCGACATCCGCCAGCGCTACGAAGGCAAATACGACTTTGCCACAGGGTCTGACTGCGAGGTGATCCTTGCGCTCTACCGCGACAAAGGCATCGACTTTCTCGAAGACCTCAACGGCATCTTCGCCTTCGCACTGTATGATGAGGAAACCGATGATTTCCTCATTGCCCGCGACCCCATAGGCGTGATTCCGCTCTACATAGGCCATGACAACGAAGGGCGCGTGTACTGCGCCAGCGAACTCAAAGCCCTTGAAGGCTTCTGCGACGAGTATGAGCCATTTTTGCCAGGACATTACTACCGCGGCAGCGAAGGCAAGATGGTCCGCTGGTATAAACGCGACTGGATGAGCTACGACGCCGTCAAAGACAACACCGCCGATGTAAAAGCCCTGCACGACGCCCTTGAAGACGCCGTCAGACAGCAGCTGATGAGCGACGTGCCCTACGGTGTGCTGCTTTCCGGAGGACTCGACAGTTCGGTAATTTCCGCCATTGCCAAAAAATTTGCCGCACGCCGCATCGAGACCGACGACAAGAAAGAGGCATGGTGGCCTCAACTCCACTCTTTTGCCGTAGGATTGAAAGGCGCGCCCGATTTGGCAAAAGCCCGTGAAGTGGCAGACTATATAGGCACTGTGCACCACGAAATCAACTACACTATCCAGGAGGGTCTCGACGCCGTGCGCGATGCGATATATTTCATCGAGACCTACGATGTCACCACCGTTCGCGCCTCCACGCCGATGTATCTGCTCGCCCGCGTAATCAAGAGCATGGGCATAAAGATGGTGCTCAGCGGCGAAGGCGCCGACGAGGTGTTTGGAGGCTACCTTTACTTCCACAAAGCACCCGACGCACGCGCATTTCATGAAGAGACCGTGCGCAAGCTGTCGAAGCTGCACCTCTACGATTGTCTGCGTGCCAACAAGTCGCTGTCGGCATGGGGCGTTGAAGGACGCGTGCCGTTTCTCGACAAAGAATTTCTTGACGTTGCGATGCGGCTCAATCCGGAAGCCAAGATGTGTCCCGGCAAAACCATCGAGAAACGCATAGTCCGCGAAGCCTTTGCCGACATGCTCCCAGAGAGCGTCGCTTGGCGACAGAAAGAGCAATTTTCCGACGGAGTGGGCTACAGCTGGATCGACACCCTCAAAGAAGTGACTGCAGCAGCCGTCTCCAACGAACAGATGGCGCATGCGGCAGAACGATTCCCCATCAACCCGCCGCAGAACAAGGAAGAATATTACTACCGCACCATCTTTGAAGGATATTTCCCGTCCGACAGTGCGGCTCGCAGCGTGCCGAGCGTGCCGAGCGTGGCATGCTCCACCGCCGAAGCCCTCGCCTGGGACGCCTCGTTCCGCGGTGTCAACGACCCCAGCGGCCGTGCCGTGGCGGGTGTTCACGACGATGCCTACACAAAGGAGCACACTGAAAAAGCCAACACCATATAGGCATGGAAAGCCATCGGCCTCCGCAGCCACGGGAATGACTCGTTTTATAGGTAAATACAAAAACGTCAACGTCAGGAAATTGTTTTGACGATTGCCCTGCGGCAATACTTTTATAGACAAAAGGACTGACACCCCGTGCCAGTCCTTTTGTTTATATATGCTCAACGTAAAAAAGACGGAATACGCGAGCTCTGCGCCACAAAACAATGTCAACGCGCGATGCGGCTATTCTACCACTATCTTCCGTGTCTTGTCAGCCACGGTGGCCTCCACTCCGGAAAAGCCCCTTATGTTGCTGAATTCATTCCAGACTTCCGCCTGCTTATAGGCAGTGACAGATATAACTGGAACAATCAATTCGCAGTTAGTTTTATTGACTCTGTCAAACACTCCGGAGCCACACACTGGCGGAATTTCAGCCAACGATGTTATCTTCGACAAGCCGCTGCAATCGTAGTATTTAGAAGTAACAGATTACCAATTATTTGTGGTTAATACGGAAGAAAAGAGGATTGGGTTTTATGTGTAGATTTAAGGAAAGTGAAGATTTAACGATTTTAACTTGCTTTTACAAACAAATGTGAGGTTTGGATAACAAAATGATGGAAGAGACGAGAAATAAGTGGACGCTGTCAAAAGAGAAAATAGAATGGGATGCAGTTGAAACTATACCCATTCTCTTATATACAGATAACTTTACCTTATTGTCTGTATATAAAAGAGGTATAAAGTCAAATGCCTTGTATTTGAGAAAATAACACTCTTTTGGGCAACTTTATGTGGATATAATCTTTATTCCCGGTTAAAAGCAGTAACTTTGCGGCAAACACAACAAATAATTGAAGCATGGCGGATTTAAATCGTGTCAAGACCGTATTGGCAGAAAGAGATATTATGAGTAAATGGTTAGCAAAGACATTGCATAAGGACCCTGCCACAGTATCGAAGTGATGCAACAACCACGCACAACTCGACTTGAAGACATTGGCACAAATAGCCGATGTTCTCAATGTGGATATACACGAGTTGATTTGCCATACAAGAATGAACAGAATATGAGATATACTATCGAAGAGATACGTCAGATGCCTGAAGGGCAGACTTTCGACTGCAAGAGCATTCATATAGAACCGAAGGCTCTCGCCAACACTATTGTCGCTATGGCAAATGCCGATGGCGGCATGATAGCCGTAGGTATATCCGACAAGACTCGTCGTATCGAGGGTGTCAACCAAGACAAGACTCATTTGAACGAGATACTTCGCACTCCGTTTGATTTCTGTGTACCCACCATTTCTGTTACGACAGAGTTCATGCCTTGCCAAGACAGCGAGGGCAATGACAACCACATACTGATAATCCATGTCCCGGCCAGTCCTCGCCTCCATGCCAACCAAGCCGATGAGGTGTTTTGGCGGGTGGGCGACAAGTCGCGTAAGCTACCCTTTGAGGAACGTCTGCAACTGATGTATGACAAGGGTGAACGATACTATGAGGACAGCCCTGCCTACGATGCCACTATCGAGGATATCGACATAGATGCCGTAAAAGCATATATGAAGCGCATTGGTTATGGCAAGTCTCCAATGGAATACCTGCAAGAGAACAAAGGATTCCTGACTTACAAGGGCGATGTACCACAAGTCAGCACTGCCTGCATCTTGCTCTTCGGTAAGCATCCCCAGAACTTTTTCCCTCGTGCCCGTGTCCGTTTTATCAAGTACTATGGTACGGAAGAGAAAGTCGGCAGGGAAATGAACGTCATCAAGGATGTCACCTTCGAGGGGCGCATCCTCGACCAGATACAGAAAACCATCGACTACCTCGAAACGCAAGTGAAGGAACATTCCTATCTCGGTGAGGACGGACTCTTCAAGACCGACAGGGAATATCCTAAGTTCGTGATACAAGAGATGACGGTAAACTCGGTTTGCCACCGCGATTATAGCATCAAAGGAACGGAGATACAGATAAAGATGTTTGATGACCGACTTGTGTTCGAGACCCCCGGTAAGCTGCCAGGTATCGTCCGCACCGACAATATCCGCCACACCCATTTTTCCCGTAATCCCAAGATAGCCGAGTACCTGAAAGCCTACGACTATGTAAAGGAGTTCGGTGAAGGAGTTGACCGTATGTGTCGTGAGCTTTCTGCCATTGGCACGAAGGAACCCCAATATCATTTGGTCGCCTTTATAATGAAAGCTTCTGTGTGGGCTAATTTATTGGAGGAAGGGCAAGAAAAGACTATATTCGACCAGAAGCGACCAGAAAGCGACCAGATAAGCGACCAGATAAAAATGATTTTAGAACTAATCAAGGAAAAGCCACAAATAAGTAGAAGCGAAATTTCACACAAAATGGGACTTCATGAAAGTAGTGTGAAGCGTCGTCTGAAGATGATGGTTGATAAAGGTATTATTCAACGCATAGGTTCCGACAAAGGTGGTCATTGGCAAATTAAATAATTCTATCCTGATCATGAACTGTAAAATTGAAACATCAAATGGTATCATGTTTTTGAAAGGAATAGATGGAGATAAACGATTGGAAATTGCTGATTATATTGAACTCCATGATAGTTCCTTGCTTATGGTAAGTTTGATTCTTGATAAAAAAGAATATTTTTATTGGGGGAAGAATCATGTAATATACACTAAACTATGGGGGTGTATTGATTCCATGATGAATGTTGTTGTTCCGTTTATCTATTCGCACATGAAGGTGGAATTCAATTATATTAGAGCTGATAAAGAAGTAGGATATAATATAGTTTTTAAAAGCCCTGAATATGCTTCCTATTATTTTAATCAGTATGGAGTCCCTGTTATTTATTCAACCAAAAAAGAAATGCCAGAATGGGATTGGGTAGAACATTCTGACAATAAAAATATTCTTATAGCACAAAAAGGAGGGAAACAAGGAATTATACGAAAAGATGGAAGTGTATTTCTTGAACCAAAATATATAAAAATCAAAATCAATTTTTCTATCCTTTTGATAACATGTTTTTATGACGATAGTATGGTCACTGAAATCCATTACAGAAAAGATTTAAAATTATGGAAATTTCTTCCCAAAGGATGTACTTATGTGAACTTTTTTGAAGGTTTATATATATTACGGAGGAAAGATGGACTTTTATTTATCACAGATAAGAACTACAATATGATACTTTATCCATGGTTTGATGAAATTGACATATGCTCAAACTGTTATATTGTCAGAAAAAACAATAAATGGGGAATAATTAGTAGAAATAAAAACATCAACATTGAGGGATTTAAAAATCCTGTTCCTGCTCCTATTACAAGAATAGAGTTTGATGCTATTAAAAAGAAAGGGTTTGGAGGTAGTAGAGCCATAATTGTTAAAAACAATCTTCAAGGAGTCTTTGATCTGAAAAATGAGAAGATTATGTGTTCTCCTTGTATTTCTGTTGAATACCAAATATTTCCAAATACTCTTAATGATAATGCTATCGCTTTTAAAACAACAAAACAGCAATATGGTTATTTCGATTTAGACGGGCATCTACTATTTGAAATTAAAATAGAGGATGATAAGATTAATGAGAGTTCCATTAGGGCATTTAAAAATGGTAAAGTATATCTTGAGAGTAACAAATATCAATATGTGTTCAACAAAGATGGTTCCTATGAAAGGACACGTATCGTACAGCGTTATTGGGGTAAAACCTATCATAACTATGATGCAGAACGTTGGGATGCACTAACAGATGGAATGGAAGGCGATTACCCTGGTTCTGGTGTTGACTACGATTTATTAGGATTTTAATAACGGAAACAAATGTTTGCAAAAGGATATACAAATATTAGGGCGATGATAGAAACCCAATATGGGATTTTATCACATATGATAACGGATATAGCTTACAGATACCAAACGCTATCAAAACAGACAGAGGAAGAAGCTGACCGATTGGCGCAAAATAATTCCGATGGAGATTATGATGTCTATCATACTATCTTGAATAGTTTTAATGATGTTGAGGAAAGGTCGTTGTGTTTGATGACGGAAAGCAGAAAGATCCTGTTTTGCGCGATTTTTTCTTACTATGAGACAATGCTCAACGAATTTGTCCTGTATTATAAAATTGCAAATAATGCCACCCAGCCATCACAAATACTTGATTCAATTCTTAAAGCATATAAGACAAAGTACGGAGAAGAGATTACTTGTATAGAAGAAAATGTGGAGTATGCCAACTCTTTTTATAGGTTACTACGTAATCTCTATATGCATGGTTCCCTATCGAAAGAAAAGGATAGATGTACGCTATTCAATTATGCAGGAGTTACCAATGGCTTAAAGACATCCGGTATTGATACAATTATAATTGCGGATAACGACTTTTTATTCAAAGCACTTGATTGTTTTAAGACGATTCTCGTTTGTGTAGATGATGCTTTTACGCAACAATTATCAGAAGAATGATACAATTATAATTGCGGATAACGACTTTTTATTCAAAGCACTTGATTGTTTTAAGACGATTCTCGTTTGTGTAGATGATGCTTTTACGCAACAATTATCAGAAGAATAAAAGCAATTGATGAGGGCTAAGGATATTATACGAGAAGCGATTAATAACTATCCTCCTGAAATGCCTGGGCTAGAGGATGAATATCCTCCTTTTTGTTCGATTAGGATACACAGATTACTATGTGAGGCAGAATCCTTACTACTTTACGTAGCCAAGCAAGGTAATGCAGAAGCTCAAATGTTATTAGCAGATTTGTATATATCTGCTTTTGAGACCCCACAGAAAAAGAAAGGATTTTTCTGGCTAAAGAAGGCTGTTGCACAGAATTATTTACCAGCAATCCAAATGCTTAGAGAAGTGAACCATTGACAACCTTTGTCAACCCTGTCCACGATATAATACTGCCTATCAGCTTCAAATTTGTCCTTCATCGTAACCACTCGTAAACCCTTGTCAACTACGTTCACGATATGACAAAATAAAAGCTCCGCAAATTCTCCACGGTAGAAATACGCTGCAAAAATATGTGGAAAATCGGGAACTGCCAAAAAGCACTCAGAAAGTGTTAAAAATCAAAGAGTATTGAAAATCAATGCTTTATGGTTAGTTAGTCATAGTAAGTTATGGTTAGTTATAAGGCTCTAAATACAATAAAAGAAAGCATTACCCCCGATGCTCGTCACGCTGTTCGGCAATGTCAGTTCGGTCAAGCTAGAGCAACCAAAGAAAGCAGCATTTCCGATGCTCGTCACGCTGTTAGGCAATATAAGTTCGGTCAAGCCGCTGCAACCCTGGAAAGCATACCACCCGATGCTCGTAATGCTGCTCGGCAATGTCAGTTCGGTCATACCGCTGCAACCTTCGAAAGCACAATCCCCGATGCTCGTCACGCTGTTAGGCAATGTCAGTTCGGTCAAACCGCTGCATTCGCTGAAAGCAGCATCTCCAATGCTCGTCACGCTGTTTGGCAATGTCAGCTTGGTAATGCCGCGGCAACCGCTGAAAGCATAAGCCTCAATGCACTTAAGGCTATTAGACAATGTTAGCTCAGTCAAGCCGCTGCAATATGCGAAAGCACCATCCCCAATGCTCGTCACGCTCTTAGGCAATGTCAGTTCGGTCAAGCCGCTGCAATATGCGAAAGCACCATCCCCAATGCTCGTCACGCTCTTAGGCAATGTCAGTTCGGTCAAGCCTGTGCAACCCTCGAAAGCAGAATCCCCAATGCTCGTCACGCTGTTTGGTATGACACTGTTTTTGCATCCTGCAATCAAGGTGTTGGTTGCCGTCTCAATTATTGAATTGCAATTATCACGGGAGTCATAGCGACTGTTTCCACTCTCTACTGTAATCTTTTCCAAGCCGCTGCAATATGCGAAAGCAGATTCCACGATACTCGTCACGCTGTTCGGCAATACCAGTTCGGTCAATTCACTGCACCAGCCGAAAGCAGAATCCCCGATGCTCGTCACACCGTTAGGGATGACACTGTTTTTGCATCCTGCAATCAATGTGTTGGTTTTCTTATCAATTATTGAATTGCAATTATCCCGGGAGTCATAGCGACTGTTTCCACTCTCTACTGTAATCTTTTCCAAGCCGCTGCAATCTGCGAAAGCACCATCCCCAATGATCTTCACGCTGTTGGGCAATGTCAGTTCGGTCAAACCGCTGCAACCTTCGAATGCAGAAACCTCGATAATCCTCACCCTGTTGGGCAATGTCAGTTCGGTCAAACCACTGCAACCTTCGAATGCAGAAACCTCGATAATCCTCACCCTGTTGGGCAATGTCAGTTCGGTCAAACCACTGCAACCACAGAAAGCAAAAGCCTCGATGCACTCCAAGGTGTCGGGCAATGTCAGTTCGGTCAAGCCGCTGCAACCCTGGAAAGCCCATCTTCCAATGCTCGCCACGCTGTCAGGCAATGTCAGGTCGGTCAAGCCAGAGCAACCGCAGAAAGCTCCTTTCCCGATGTTCATCACGCTGTCAGGCAATGTAAGTTTGGTCAAGCTGCTGCAACCCTGGAAAGCCTCGCTATCAATTTTTTTTAATTTCTTTGGCATGACAATCTCTTCCAACTTGTCGCAACCTTTGAATGCCTCTTTGCAAATTTCCTCGACACGTTCGTCAATCTCGTAATATTTGTCTTTAAGTGCGGTTGCATCAACAAGTTTCTTATAGTCCTCACTGTACACCACTACATCCCTTTTTTCCATGATATATACTTTAGTTTATTTTAACAGCCTGCAAGATGGCGCAAGAACTCTTTTCCTCACGCCATCTTTTCCAAGCCTTTCTATTCGTTTATATTTTCACTTTTTTGCTTATAAACTAATGCTATCGCTTCGACAAACGAAACGATGGTCTTTCATAAACATTTTTGTCGTTTTTTTTATTTCAGCGTCTTCACAAGTTTTTCCCAGTCTGACTTTGTCATATTTCCAGGCGACAGCGAGACGTTCTGGCAGCTGTTGAGCAAAATCAGATTGCTGTAATTCTCCAGACCTTTTATTCTTGCAAACCATTCTCTCCGACTTCGCATAAGCACTATGACTTTCTCCTCTTCCATCGCGCTATAAATAAAATCGTCGACATACTTGCCAGACGGCAAGTCGAACGCCATTTTGTGTTTAGTGTGGTACGGGAAACATTCTATACAGAAAACTTTCTCTGAAATCTCGCATCCGCATGCTTTCTTCAATTTTCGCACGCGGTCTTTCCACCATTTATAGCCTGGATGGGACTCGCCTATCGCATTCACAACTGTTTCTGGATCACGCAGCCAAATGAACTCCTTGTTGATATGCCACAACTCCTCGCAAATCTCTTTCTCATAAATGTTGGAGAAAGCATTCTTACCGTTTGGCAGCACTGACGCCGCCTGAATCGCGTTGCCGCAGCCCACAAAAGTCAAATCTTTTTCGCTATGCCCAGGATTGCCATTAAGCAGATAGACCTTAGCCTCAGGATCGCCGTGATATGGTTCAGGAAGTGTGTCAAGCACAATCTTTGATTTAACAGCAGTCGTCAGGCTGTTGATTACTGACTTGTCGCAATCGGCGACAGTGTCGCTAAGTGAAATGTTTAACCATGGATTCTTCATGATTTTGGGACTCTTCATGTTTTTGCAATTTGTTTTTGAATCTGCAAAATTAACAAACAAGAACACAATAATTACCCCCCCCCGTTAATTTTAGTTAATTATGTTGCAAAACATTTTTCCATAGGCTTGGCGTGTTGTCGGTAAGAATAAATCTGTCAAAGTCAGGAAAGGATTAGCGACCGATTCCATTGCTGTCATGCAAATATAATCAAATGCATTGGCACACAAAAGCGCTTTTTCCGGGTTTAGATACACGTTTATAATGAATTTATCGTTATATTTGCACTGAAACTCTTCGATATGACATTACAAAAGTGGATAAAGGATAGAGCAATTCATGGGTTTCCTACGTTTTCCATAGAGGACGTGAGGGGAACGGGAATATGTTCTTCCGAGCAAATCCTTCAGAACGAACTATACAGACTCTGTAACAACAAGACCATAGTAAATGTATATAGAGGCTTCTATGTTATCATTCCTGTTCAATATGTATTACGTGGTTCCGTTCCAGCTACCTACTATATCGACCAGTTGATGTCCTATCTCAAAAAGCCCTACTATGTATGTATGCTCAGTGATGCCGAGTTTATCAATGACACGTAATCCCTTTTGCAACCAGGCATAACATTCAAGGCAAGTGATGCCTATCCCATTATTTACGAGACTTTTATTGATAAAATGAAAGGGAAAAGAGATTAAAATCTCATTTTTTCCAAACCTCTGCCACAGATTGGCGTACCCTTGATGTACTTTTGCAGAAAAAATCAATGATTATGGCTAAAAACGCTGAAAACAGAACCATTTTTTCCGTTCATTCCGAAGTCAGTTTCTTCGGAAGCGCTTCTTGTCTGGCTCATCAACTTTCTTGATTCTGACAAAAAGTACAGCCAGTGTAAACATGTCCTTTTCGACAATCTCTTGCTAAAAATGGAGGATAAAGGTAAGTCTGTATCTGATATGGCTGACAACTATAGAGGACAAAGTTTGATAACAAAGTACGTCTGGGTGATAGAGACCATCTATCGCAGACGTAAGATCTCGTTCAAGGAACTGAAAGAGCTGTGGCTTCGCGATGACATCAGCAGAGGTGTGGATATTCACAAACGCACCTTTGACAACTGGCGTTATGTCATCTGGGATATGTTCGGCATCAACATAGTCAATGAGAACCGTGGCGAATACCGTTACTATATCGAGAATGAGGAAGACATCAGCAAGAACGGACTCCGTTCCTGGCTCTACAACACTTTCTGTGTGAGCAATGCCTTAGCAAACAGCCAAAGAATTAAAGACCGTATCATTCTCGAACATGTGCCGTCTGGTCAAGACTACCTTCAGCCCATCATCGAGGCGATGAAGGAAAACCGTGTGTTGAATATGACCTATCATAGTTATTGGAAGGATGAGGAGAACAACTTCGATGTGCAGCCGTATTGTGTGAAACTGTTCCGGCAGCGTTGGTACATGGTAGCTCGCAGCACCTATTCCTACTATTACGAGAAAGGTCCACGTATCTATTCCCTTGACCGGATCAAATATATTCATGCAACAGACGAGACTTTTGAAATGCCCAAAGACTGGACGGCAAAGGACTTCTTTGATGGCTGCTTTGGAATCATTCCTGAACAGTCTGTCAAAATCCAACCTGTCAAGTTGAAGGTCTCAGCAGGTCAGGCCAACTACATCCGAGACCTGAAGATGCACGAGTCACAGGAAGAGATAGAGCGTAACGAGGAATACAGTATTTTTACTTTCAATATTCGTCCAGGGTTTGATTTTCAGCAAGAACTACTTTGGAACGGTGAAGATGTAGAAGTGTTGGAACCTTTCTGGCTCCGTAAGGAGATTGCCGGAAAGATAAAAAGAATGTGGAACAAATACAAAGATGACCTAAAATGAAAGATTTTGCAGCTATAGATTTTGAAACAGCAAACAATGAGCGGAGTTCTGTATGTTCCGTGGGGATTGTCATTGTTCGCAATGGCGAGATTGTAGATACGTTCTATTCTCTCATCCAGCCTGAGCCGAACTATTATAATTACTGGTGTTCTCAGGTTCATGCCCTCTGTCATGAAGATACTGACGATGCTCCTGTATTCCCAAAAGTCTGGGCGCAAATAGAACCTGTGATAGAAGGTTTACCACTTGTTGCTCACAACAAGCCTTTTGATGAAAGTTGTCTGAAGGCCGTGTTCCGAGTCTATCAGATGGACTATCCTGGCTATGAGTTTTACGATACCCTTTGTGTTTCACGGCTTGTGCTTCCTGATTTGGAGAACCATCAGCTTCAGACTGTTGCCGCCGCCTGTGGTTATGAGTTGGAAAACCATCACCACGCACTTGCTGACGCAGAGGCATGTGCATGGATAGCAAGAGAAATTTTATAAATACACGAAGAGGAGAATACATACATAAGCTGAGAGATACTATATTAATTAATTTTTGAGAAATATGGCATGGATTGACTCACATTTAGAAAAGTTTATAATAGAAAACTTCCCTGACAGAAAAGTTTATGCCTACCATGAATGTCGTACATGGCAGTCAAGCAGGTATTTATATGTTACAACCGTATTAAAAGAAGACCAAGATCTCCATTATGAATATATAGGCGGTTCTGTTGAGTTACATCTTGAAGGAAAATATCAAAGTACGGACTATAAGAATTTTGCAAAGGAGTTGAGATTTCAAACCTCACGAAATCCAAGATTGCATTGGTTAGGTTGGCAAGGAAGAAATCAGTGTCGATGCAGAATAGATGCTCCAACTGATGACTGGGAACAGCTTTTGATTGCATTCAAAGACATAATGAGTATTTTCGACCCAATCATTGAGAAGATAATAAGTCGAACTACTATTAATCCTTGTGTGGAACCATATAAGGGTGAAACTGATTTTTCGGAAGAGGGACTAAATAACGATGAAGTCTGTCTCTCTACGTGTTCTTTGGGAAAATTATTTGGAAACAATCTTGTCATACCAGATTACCAAAGAAACTATTGCTGGGAGGACAAACAGGTCAAAGCCCTTTGGGAAAGTCTTAAAGAGATTCCCCATGAAAGTGAATACCACTTAGGTACAATCATCTTGCAGAAAGACCAGAACGGCAATTATGCAGTTATTGACGGGCAACAAAGATTGGTTACACTGACCCTTATAGCCCGTGAGCTACATTATCAGGGCAGTATGCCTTTGCTGAAACAGAAATTCCTATCAGAAAACTCAAAGAAACATATAGCAAACAGCAGATGGTTGATAAAGCATTTGGCATCAAGGTCATATGATAAGACATTATGCAGCAGAATCATAAACCAATTGATATTCACTGTACTCATTCTAAAGGAAAGCCGATTGGATCTGGCATACACGTTCTTTTCAAATGAGAACTCCAAAGGTGTGCCCCTGTCCGACTTTGACTTGCTAAAAGCCCATCATCTACGCTATATCTTCATAGAAAAGCAAGCGGAGCATTTGGCGAGCAGATGGAATAATCTGATTGAGAATGAATACTCCTATCTGGAGAAAACTCTTGCAACTCATTTGTTCCGACTAAGAAAATGGATGAGGAAAAATGACTTCAATCCTGATGAACGCTTCTGCGTTAAAGAAGAATTTTCTTCTGCCCTCATTCTCCCAGAGATACCTCCTTTTGGAGAAAAATTCGTTTTTTACGAGAAAATACAAGGTGGCTCTCACTTCTTTGCATATACAGAACATTTCGTGAAAAGATTTAAGCAGTTCTCCCAAACGCCCCAAGTACTGGCTTTGCGAAATCATCTTAAATGGGAGTCTCATTGGAAATACGCCGATATTATTGAAACGCTGCTATTCGGTTATTATCTAAAATTTGGTGAGCAGTATTTTGCGGAGGCTTTGTTCTGCATATCTGGGTATATTGCCCAACATAGATATGAAGCAACCCGCGCGTTGGCTTATAAGATAAGGGAATACGCGAAAGATTCAGAAATAGTAATGATGATAGACCAGGCATCTTCACCGACCTTCTTCCTGGCTGAGTGTGTTTCCTCTATCAAGAAAAATGGAAGAGACGTTGAAGAACAAGGTATAGCCATGAGATTCTATCAGCGTTTACAAGATATGTTCTCTGAACTGTATAATTATTTTACCGATTTGACAATTATTGAAAAGTACAATAATGAATACCTATAGATATACTCCAGAAAAGATCGTTGAGGAAAAGCTATATTTCTCTATTCCACTCTATCAACGTTTGTTCTCCTGGGGAGAAGAACAAGTCAAAGGTTTGCTTTACGACCTAAAGAATCATTTTGACCCAGACATTGATAATGGCACACCATATTATCTGGGAATGTTGTCCTGTATCAAGTCAGGAAATCACTATGATTTGATAGACGGACAACAAAGATTTACCGTGATGATCCTTTTGGCTATTGTCTTACGCAACTATTACAAGGAATGGAACGGTTTCTTGGATGGCGGTAAAAGACTAAGGTTTATATCCAGAACTAAAGATAACGAGTATCTAACTGCCGTGATTCAAGAACAGGCTGAGTTTTTTGATCCAAATAGAAAAATGGAGGAGGGTAAACAGTTGATACTTGATTTTATGGAATCTCAATTATCTTCCGACGATATGCGAGAAGCCTTTGCTAAGAGTATTTACAACAGACTGTCGTTCTTCTTCTCCGTACTACCTGAATCATATGCCAACAATCCCGCTTCGTTAAATAAGTATTTTGAAGCAATGAACGCTGGAGGCAAAGGCTTGGAACAGCATGAGATTTTAAAAGTGAGACTTATGCAAGGCGAGGAAAACAAAGAGCATCTTACACGAATCTGGAATGCTGTGTGTGATTTGAATAAGCCTTTGATAAAACGAGACGAGAAGGATCTGGAGGAACAATACCGTTCCAAGTATAAACAAGCCATTGATTTATGCAGAAATCACCGATTCAATGAAACATTTAACTTGTGTGAATGCTCTTACGATTCAGAAGACAACAATGAAATAGGTGATATAGAAGCTAAGCAACAGGACTTCAGACAGTCATTTACCGAAACGGGAGAACGGAGTTTTATAACTTTCCCAGAATTCCTTATGATGGTTATTGACATATATTTGAACTTATCTGGCACATATTCTTTCTATAGGAATGAACTGTTGAATATATATGATTCTCATTCCATTCCTGACAAACAAGACTTTTACAATCAGCTTCTTTTCTACCGATTGCTGCTTGACTATTATATTGTTTATAAAGAAGGTGGTGAAACTGCAAACAAGTATGACATCGTTTTCAAGGAAGGTTCATCAGCAGAGGCATTGAAGCAATACCAATCAATGCTTTATGTGTCTCAAACTCCATTTTATAATTGGTTGAAGCCTGTTTTGGAAAGATTGCATAATGAGCCTGTGCGTGATACAGACGAACTATTATTGTGGCTTAAAGAGATCGACAACTCTCTCCACACACTTCCAAAAGATGTGAATGAAATGACTTATGATAATGGCATTGACAGATACTGGTTCTGGAGGTTGGACTACTATTTGTGGGAACAAAAAGAGAGCTTCTTCAAAACAGAGGAAGAGAGACAAATAGTGGACGAATATGTATTCAGAGCTAACCGTTCCATTGAACACCTTCACCCCCAACATCAAGAGAATAATGATGTATGGGACAATGACGATATTCATTCATTCGGTAATCTAGCAATGATTTCACAGAGCTTTAATTCTCAACAAAGCGACGATCCTGTGACTGTCAAATTCGCCCGCATTTCAGATCAAGCTCATAATCACGCTCTTCAAAGTCTCAAACTATATAGAATGTATCTTGATGCAAAAGGAAATCCCGATGGATGGACAATAGATAAGATGGAAGTCCATAAAAAGGAAATGTATGAGCTTCTAAAAAGTACATATTCTTCTGAAGTCAAACAAATAATTTGGAATAAGATATAGTAACAACTCAATAAAGTAAACAATTATGGCATTATTTAAAGTATCTATTAAGCAGTCGGGGCAATACAAAACCTATCATGGGTGTATGGGTTTCCTATCTTGATATTAAACAAATGTAAACTTTATGCTCACCTACATCTCCAACTCCACACGAGTGCTTTGTCCTCGTGTTCATTTTAAGATGCTTGTGTTTGACGGGAAAGAAGTATATGTAGGTAGCGCAAACCTTATTGGAGCCGGTATTGGAATGAAAGCAGATCAAAAAACGAAACTTTGAAGCTGGCATCCTGACAGATGACCCTGGCATTATTGAACAGGCAAAGAACCAATTCGATAAGGTATGGATAGGCAAATTCTGTAAAACCTGCAAGCGTTGAGACTTCAGCTTAGCCCCAATCGCATAATTTTCAGTAAATAATTGCATTTTTCTTTGACCTCTGCCACCAGTTGGCAGGGGTCTTTGTTTTCTTTGCATCATAAAATTTTATAATCTCAATATTCTATCGTTATGAAATGGTTTTTTAGAAGAAAGAGAGAGAAGTCGGGCAAAAGCCTTGATACTTCAGGAGTAAAAGTAATCGGCGTGGGCGGTGGTGGTTGCAACATCGTCAATCACATCGCAGAAAATAATTTCAATATGGGCTCATTAGCGGTCTGCGATATGGATGCCGATGTATTGGGACGAACAAATGTGGAAGAGAAATGGCAGCTGGGCAGCAATGGCTTGGGTGCAGGCAACAACCCTGAGACGGCAAGACAAGAGGCAATGAAACAGATAAAGGATATCCGTGCAATGATTATGAATACGAAAGTGCTATTTGTCGTATCGTGTTTAGGTGGAGGCACGGGGTCTGGTGTAACTCCAATTATTACACGCGAGGCATATAATAAAGGGATAAGCACATTTGCTATGGTGACACTTCCTTTTGAGTTCGAGGGAGAACATAAGTTCCGGCAGGCCTTTTGGGGAATGCAACAGATGGAGCATTTTGCAGACGGTGTGTTCTTCTTGAACAATCAATTCCTATTGAGACAGAAGCATGACAAAAAAATGAATTATGCCTTTGAAGATGCAGACTCTTTAATCCAAGGAGTAATAGAAAGCCTTATAAATTCCGCTTGCAATGATTGATATACATGATTATGACATCCAGCGCATCGAGCATGAAATCTTGTGGAAATATAACAGGCTATAGGACAACGGGTATCCACTACGTCCGCCAAGTATCTTGCGTGTGTGGTCGACACTGATTTGTTGGATGAGATCCTGTTGTGTCCTGTACAGCTTATCCATATAGCGATAAACGTCATGGAGGGCCACGCCCTTGTAGAGACGGCGCTTCAGATAGCCTATTGTGGCCAGTTTGCTCATAGGCTTACACAGCCTGGCTATTGCAAGTTCACGAAGCAGCCCGTCCTCTATGCGGTCAAACCCGATAGAGTCATAAATGCGGCTGAGAATCTGGTGCGGTCCGTTAAGAAGAACCTTGTCAATAGCGTCAAGAACCTACTCGGTCGTGAACCGCAAGTCCTCATTGCACCCAGAATCTTTTCGTCTGACGATGCGCCAAAAGACATCTCCAGTTTGTACTTGCCGTCAAATTTGAAGGCTCGTGTTCAAAATCTGTCAAAGTCAGGAAATATGTTTAAATTTTATGTCGCTCTGTAAAAAGCTTTACCAGACAGCCCTATTCTGTTATGGGAATAAAAAGCGGAGGCTGCGCGTATTCACTACGGGCAGCCTCCTTAATTGAAGTAAACGTCAATGTTATTATATTTAATCTTATGCGTAACTGTGCATACCTGACAGGAAAAAGTTTACACCGAAATATGTGAACAGCACACTGAAAAAAGCCAACACCATATAGGCATGGAAAGCCATCGGCCTCCGCAGCCACGGGAATGACTCGCGGTGGAATGCGAAAGCATAGACAATCATCGTGATCAAAGCCCACACTTCTTTCGGATCCCATCCCCAATAGCGTCCCCACGACACGTTTGCCCAAACGGCACCAAGAAAGATGCCTATGGTGAGCAGCATCACCGCCGGATACAGCAACAGTTCGCTGTGCTCTTTCAACGCCGTTATCTCATCGGTGGCAGCGCGGTTGCGCATACGCATCACGAAAGCGGCGATGCCGTTCATTGCCATAAACGCAAGCAGCGCATAGGCAACCATAATCACCGCCACATGCGCACTCAGCAACGGCGACTGCAGCACCGGCATCAGCTGCGACATCCTCGGGTTGGAGAAGCCCATCATCGCCACCATCGTAGTCATTCCGCAGAGCAGCACGCCCATTGGCAGAGCCAAAGGCATGCGACGCTCGGCAAGCATCGCTATCGGCACTGCGCACCAAGCCAGAAACAGCATCGTCTCATAGCCGTTTGACATCGGGATATGACCGCTCACAAACCATAGCAGAACGATAATAACGGATATATACAGCCACGCCGCCACCGCGATTGCGCGCAGCGTCAACACCGCCAACCGCCGAGGGCGGCCACCGCGTGCCGACAACAGGCAGAACGAGAAGAAAGCCACCAGCCCCACGCACATCAATGTTATGGCAAGCGGACGGGCGTTGCTGACGGTGTTGTAAGTCTTCTCCGCCTTGAAACGAGTGTCGGAAGGCAATGTCGCGCCTCCGTTTTTCCGCTGATATTTGCGCACTTTCGTGTAGAAGTCAGACAAGTCTGTCCATCGTCCGGTCTGCACCAGCTCGTTGGCGTAACTAAGACTCATCTTCACAAACATCCATTCCTGTGTGTCGGTTTCGACAGGGATATTGTCATCGCCCTGCGAGAACCATCCAATTTTGCCTTCAGCATCCTTCAGCGGAAATATTTTCAACGACTTGCCGGTTGTAAGACGGTTTATAATGTCGAATTTCTCGGCAGCCTCGCGCAGCCCCTGAGGATCGGCGAAGCGGTCAATGCCACGGAGCGGTTTCTCGAGCTTATACTCGTTGACATCAGAAAAGAAATCGCGCACAGAAGCATATTTGCCATCAATGCCAAGCAAGCGTCGCACCTCGGCGCTCTTGATTTTGATCATCGGCACCTTGCTCCAATCAGTTGGATAGTACAGCCAGCCAGAAAGCACCTGCTCCGCCGACAATCCATCGAACGTAGCGTTGCCGCAAAGTTTCTCTGTGAACTCTTTCGCCATAGTCTGCAACGGACAGATGCGGTCGCCGTAAAGCACGTACAGATTGCCCATCTCCTCCGCCTGCTGTTGAGGCAAAGCCGGCAAATCAGAAGCCTGCGCCGACATTGCCACCATCAGTGCTCCCACAACCGCCAACGGCTTTGCCGACAACTTTCTCAACAAACTGCGGAAACGCGATTTTCCCGACATCATGAACCAGCAGATGCTTGCAAGCAGCAGAGCATATCCTGCATAGGTCACACCGATGCCCATCGGGTCGTGAGCCACGGTAAACACCGATCCGCCCTCGCTGTCATAGCCCGACTGATAGAAACGGTAGCCACGATGAGAAAACACATTGTTCATCGACGCGGTGCCATTCACCCCATCAGCCGACAGATGGCTGACAAAGTCCATCGGTGCCTCCGTTCCGGCATAATATTCAATCTCAAACCGTTGCAGCTTAAGGCTGAACGGCATTTTCGCAACAGAGCCGTCGTCGAGCGTAAACGCGCTTGCCTCCGCACCATTCTTCAGGCGCAGCGTGCCGTGCTCGCTTGTGAGCCACGATGTCAGCGCCCCGGCAAGAATGACGGCAAACGATGCATGAACAGCAAAAGCCGGCAGCCGGCGATACAGCCTGCTGCGCAGCATATATGCGACAGCCGACACCGCCATCACCGTCCACAAAGCCACGAACCACGGGCTTGTGTAGGCGGCAACGGCAGAGCTGTCGATTTTCTGTAAAATCGTGCCGACGGCAAGCACCACAAGGATGATTGCCATCAGCCCGAATGACGTTTTCTTCAGTACTCTCATCAAAACGGTTAGATAGCGTTGATGAATTCAACAACAGCGTCGCGGTCAGCCTTGCTCAGCTTGCGGAATTTCTCCACCGCCCAACGGGCATCGCTACCCGGGCATCCATGCCACATAATCGCCTCCAGCACGTTGCGGGCGCGGCAATCATGCATACGGTCCTGATGACCAGAGCAAACGAGAGCCAGACCACGTCCCCACAGCGGAGTTGTGCGGCACCAACCAGTACGGATGTCGTTAGGCATCATCAAGCGATGCTGCACCATATCGGTGTACGGCCAAATCTTCTGGTGCGGATAGCGAGGCAGACGAGCGTCGGCATTCTTGAAGAACCCGTTTGGATCGGTGAAATTGTCGTCGCCCGTAGTCCATGACGGACGGTGGCACGAAGTGCATCCAAGTTCGGTAAACAATTCCTTTCCGCGTTTCACCACCGGGTCGTCGAGATTGCGCGCCGCAGGCACAGCCAGACCACGATGCCAGATGTAGAAGTTAACATAGTCATCGTCGGTCATCTCAACAGGGAGTTCCTTGTTCATAAGATAGTTGTAGATGTCGTTGGCAACGTTTCCCGTCTTGTTCCAGTCAGGGAAATACTCATAGAACTTATCCTGCACGTCCTTGTCGTTCATCGCCTTCTTGGCATAAGCCTCCGTCATATAGTGAGAACGGCGGTCGCTGCGCGTCACGTTGGTAATGTTCCAGATAGCGTTGGCGCCAGGACCGTCCTGCAACGGGCCGCGGGTAAGAGCGTAGGTGTAGCGCAGCACGTGTCCGTCCTTATATTTCTTCACGAAGTCGCCGTTTGCAAAGATAGCAGGATTCAGCTTCGCACCCTTCGCCTCCTCAGCCTTGTATTGCGCAAGGATGTCGGCATCGTCGATAGCATCGAGCAGACCAGTTCCGTAAATACCGATTGTCGACTCAAGGCGCACCTCAACATCGGCATAAGGCAACGGCTTGTTGTTGCATTCGATAGGCACATAGAACGCACTCTCAGGAATCTTGACTTCCGGATATATCAACTCGTAAGTCTCACCGTCGTCAAACTTGTTTCCCCACTCGTCGGTGTAGGTAGGCCATGTGATTTGTATTTTCTCCTCGTCGAGCGGAGCCTTGAACGGTTCCACCGCCTTTGTCTGCGGCATACCGGTGAGCGACGACAAGTAGGCATTCGTGTTGCGGTCGTAGACCACAAGCAGGTAGCCGTTTCCCCAGTCGTTTGCACGATAGCGGTCCATGCGGCGACCGTGGCCGTAGCCAGGGTGGCATGAGATACAAGAGTTGCGAACGTAGAGCGGTCCGAGGCCATTGAACGGCTTGTTGCTCTGGTTGAACGCACGCTCAAAGAAATATTCGCCATACTTGAACCGGTCGCTCATACCGCCTTCCTCAACAGGGACAGTCGGGTCCTCATAGGCAGTCGCCGACTGGTTGAATGTTGTACCGAGTTTTCCACCGGAATAATACTCTTCACTTAGTTCCTTTTCGTCGCCGGTTCCCGGCTTTGGATTGTCGTCGCTACAAGCGGCAAATGAGCATACCAAGATGCTCATTGCCATATAACGACTTACGATTGTAAGTTGTCTTTTCATTTTGTTGTATATGGGATTGATTTTTTATTTTGCAAGTTCTTCTTTCACAGTAGCCAAAACCTTGTTCAAAGCGTCGCATGCATCCATAGCCTCCTGGCAGGAAGCGTCGGTGTAGTTCTTCACGAACGGAGCCTTCATACCCTTGATTTTGGCAAGAGCATTGTCGATGGCAGCCACCACTTTGGAGTCAAGATCAGCGTTCACGCTCTTGACATAAGCATGAAGCGATTTAGCCTCGTCGCGTTTGCCCTCAATTCCACCCATATAAGAATTCTGGATGCTGAGGATGTTGTCGTAGAAGTCGGTGATTGAGTTCTCGCTGTAAGGCGACTCAATGTAGTTTTTGTCTTCACCAGTGTGAGGCTTGCCGATTTTTGAAGTTCCGACCTCATCGCTGATATCCATACAACCATCAATTATCTGCTGCATGGCTGCGGTCCAAGTCACATACGTGCTTCCAGCCTTTCCAGAGTTCAGCATATTCTCGTTGTAAGAGAACCCGCCGGTTGTAGTCGTGTTCCACTCAAGCTCCTCCAATTTTGCGACACGGTTTTTAGGACAAGCGTCTGCGCCAGCCCAAGAAACTTGAAGCTGATAGCATTTGTTGCGCAAGTCGCCTGCAACAGCGATAGCGTAGACCAAATCCTTGTCGGTGATTTCAGAGGCAGGCTTTGCAGCGCCGTCTTTGAAGATTATATATTCGATACCGTGGAAACCGAGCAGTTCGGCACCGAGTTTGTTGCCAGCATAAGCATCACCGTCTTCAGAATCCATCGCAGCAATCTGAGCGTCGTTTTTCAACGCCACGAGAAGACCGTCAAGGTCCAAAGGCCAAGAGTCGATGTGCGGGTCGATGCCGAAATCACCGGCAGCGCCAAAAAGGAAAGCCTCGCTCTTCTCCCACCAAGCGCGAGCCTCGAGGAATGTTTTGCATGCAGTCCGCACGTTGGCATCAGTCTTGTCGGCGCGGAGAGCCTTGAGCTGGTCAACGAGAAGTTCAGTCTTGTCGGCAAGGTTCTGATAAGTGATGTTGACAGTATTTGCCAGATATTGCTTAGCGATAGCCTCGAATTTGGCGTCTTTAGCCGAAGAGTCATCGGGAGTTGGGTCGTTGTTGTCGCTACAAGAAGCGAAACCAAGAGTCATTGCTGCCGCAGTAAGGGCAAGCATCGGGAATTTAATGATTTTGTTCATTGTAATTATTATTTATTTGTAGTAGTTGTTGTTGATTTTCGAGTTAAAGGAAGTCGCCGGTGTAGGTTACACCCAAAGAGATTGACGGCTCATCGTTGTACTGACTTTTCAAGAACCGTTTTGAATACTCCGCCTTGATGACGATTTGCTTCATCGGCATATAATTCAAGCCAACAGCCATACGTTTGATTTCCGTCCACGGATAGTCGCGGTAGTTTCCGTTGGCAGGCTTGTAGGCATCGTAAGCCTCATATCTGCCGAACACATACAGCTTGTCGTACTTTATGCTTGAGAACGGGCGCAGGATATTGTAACCAGCCTCTATGCCATAAGAATAAGCCTCCTTTCCCACGAGCGTGCGCTTGTAGGGCGACGTTTTCATCTGAAGTCGGTTATAGTCTGAAATTTTATCGGCGTCGCCGAGATGACCGTAAGTAGCGTTTCCTCTGACAATCAAACCATAGCCTTTATACTCCATGTCGAACGAACCGATAGTGACAGCTCCCTTCACGTCCTTGTACTTGCCGTTGAAGTCAGCCTGCAATGTGTTGTTGAACGAGTTGCCGAAATATCCGCTTGCCGATAGTCTCAGCCCCTGCACCGGGAAGAAATCAAGTCTGGCAGCCACGGCGATATTGTTTGCCGGAGTGAATTCGAAAGGAGAAGTTGCGCCATAATGCACCCATGCGTCTTTCGAGAAAAAGCAAGAGTTTAGCGCCGGCAAAGCCATCACCTCATAGCGCATCCACTTGTAATTTCCCCATACGCTGATGCCCGTCTGATGCCAAGTGCTCGGCAGAATCGTAGCCTCGCCCTCCGGGCGGTAGACCGTGAAAAACTCATTTGGGAGGTGGTTGCTGTTTAACGAGCCCACAGGCACCACCATGTGTCCGGCGCGCACCTGAATCCAAGGGCGGAACTCCTTGTTTATCCACAGTTGCTCAAGAGCGACCTCACCGCCGCGCTCAATCTCCTTCTCCCATTCGCCTGTTTCTTCCGCCTCCATCTCGACTGCACTCTCCGTGCCGCCGTGTTCAAACTCAATTTCCGAGCCGAAAGTCCAGCCACGGTCGAAGTCGAATCCAAGCATGATAACGGCGTGCGGCAGATCGAAACGGTTGTGACCTTTCGCATCCTTATAGTCATCCGCTTTAGAGTATCGGTTCACGTTGTCGCTATAGAAATTTCGAGTCATCACAGCCTCGCCATATCCTCCAAGAGAAAGGCGCGACTTAAACGAGCGTTTGCCAGGCTGGCTTTCCTGCTCAGCCGGCGTCGATGTTACAGTTGTAGTAGTGATTGTTGTGTCGCCGCGCACCACCGTTGTGGTCGTAGTAACCGTTTTTTCAACTTCTTTGTTATTGCGTCGCGCATTGGCTGGAATAATCGAAGCAACCAAGCAAGCCGACAGTAATAATACAGTTTTGTTCATTGCAGATTGTTGTGATATTTTTTCAACCGCAAAGTTATTTTCACTTTTTTCCTGCTACAATCGCAAAAAAATGGTAAAGAGAATGGGGCGTATCACAACAATTAGGTATGCGCAACCCGAAAACGACGCATAATGGCATAAAAAAACCTCCGGGCCTATCAACAGGTTAGGAGGTAAAATATCAGATTATGAAAAAGATTTGTGGTCTTGTTATAAACGGAAGGCAATCGGAATTATGCATCTTACAGGCACATCCTCACCTCCCAACCGGCCAGGTTTCCACGCCGGCATATTCTTGACTATTCTCATCGCTTCCCTGTCGAGCGAAGGGTGGACACCCTTTATCACCGACACGTTGCAGACTGAGCCGTCTGTGTTTACGATAAAACTGCAAACCACACGCCCTTGTATATGACTGCGGTATGCATCACAAGGATATTTGCGCTCATGGTTGATGTAGTTCATCAAGCCTCTGTCGTCGCCCGGGAATTGCGGTTGAACGTCGACGAAATCATATTCGTAGACATTCACATAGTTCTCATGCTGGCAGTGTCTTGTTTCCAAGGCAATGCGCGACACCTGAGCCGACGCCGACGGCGCTGCAACAAAGGCAAGCATGGCAAATATCGAACAACTTAAAATTTTCATTTCATCTATTTTCAGATGCTTTTTGCATCTTGATGGTGCAAAATTATCGTTGAAACTTGAAAGGAGCAAATATTCAGAGCCGGAATTGTGGTTATTTGAATATGTTTTACGAATATTAGCAATTATCGGACTGTTTTGGGTCAACAAAAGGAGCCTTGATGCATTTGTTTGTCTCCTTAATGCGAAAAGTTTCGCAGAAAAAATGTAACTTTGGGGCATAAAAACATAACTGTAATGAGAAAACTGCTTTATATACTCGTGATGCTCGCCGGGGTGCTGTATGCCTGCGGCGATAAGAATAGTTTTGAGATTAAAGGAACAATCGACGGCGCCGCAAACAAGAAAATGGTTGTGCAGCGCACCGACAACGGCGTGTGGGTGAACATCGACTCAATCGAGACCGATGGCGACGGCAAGTTTGCCTACCATGGCGCCGCCCCGGCATTCCCTGAAATCTACCGATTGGAATACAATGGCAGATATGCCTACTTCCCCATCGACAGTCTCGACCATATCGAGCTGAAAGCCGACACGGCTAATTTCGACACCGGCTACACCCTGACCGGCTCAGACAACGCCATCTGGCTCACCGAGGTGAACCGCAAAGTCCAGGCATTGTCGGGCAAGGCTGCCGACAGCCAGGATTATGTCAGGACAAAGCGTGAACTCACGGAGCGACTTCTGAAAGACCCGTCGAGCATCGTGGCTTATTATACAGTGGAGAAAATCGTTGACGGACATCGCCTGTTTGACCCATCCAACGCCGCCGACCTTAAGATTATCGGAGCTGTTGCCACTGGCTACGGCACATTCCGCGAGGGCAATCCTTTGACAAAATATATGGAGGCCGAATACATGGCAGGCATGCGCATGCAGCCACGCAATGCCTCACCTTCCGACACAATCCACGCCAACCAGATCGGCTATTTCGACATTGCCCTTAAAGACGCCGGCGGCAAGGTGCGCAAACTGAGTGACGTTGCAGTGAGCGGCAAGGTGGTGCTTCTCAATTTCACCACTTACGCAGCCAAAGAGTCGCCGGAGTTCAACCGCATCCTCGCCGACATCAACAAGAAATATTCCTCACGCGGATTCAGCATCTATCAGGTGGGTTATGACGCTTCTGAATTTTCATGGAAAGACGCAGCCAAGAACTTGCCGTGGACCGCAGTGTTCGACCCCGCCGGAGCGCAGTCGAAGAATCTCGTGAACTACAACGTAGGCTCTCTTCCAGCAATATTCATCATTGACCGCAACGGCACCATAGCCGAACGCGTCATGGACCTCAACGAGCTTGAAATCTCAGTGGCCCGCCATATTTAAAAGACAACGGTAATGGCAGAAGATTTGGATTTTGAGCAGGCGTCAACGGCTGCAGACTATACGAGCGACGACATCAAGACGCTCGACTGGAAAGAGCACATCCGCAAACGCCCTGGCATGTATATCGGAAAGCTGGGCGACGGCTCGCATTCCGACGACGGAATCTATGTGATTCTGAAAGAAGTGATCGACAACTCCATCGATGAGTTTGCCATGGGTTTCGGCAAACAGATTGTTGTGAACATCACCGACGACGGCACCGTTGAAGTGCGCGACTATGGCCGCGGCATCCCGTTGGAGTCGGTTGTCGACGTATCGTCGAAGATGAACACCGGCGCAAAGTATGATTCCGACGCCTTCAATAAGTCGGTCGGTCTGAACGGCGTGGGCATGAAAGCCACCAATGCGTTGTCGACATATTTCGAGATTTCCTCATGCCGCAACGGCGAGAAAAAGAAAGTGTGCTACAGCCGTGGAGAAATCACCGACGACTGCCCAATCTGCCCAACCGACGAGGAAAACGGCACGTATGTCAAGTTTGTTCCCGACAAGAACATATTCCTGAACTACAAATACAACGATGAGTTTGTAGAGACGATGATGAAAAACTACTCGTTTCTCAACACCGGTCTCACAATCGTATACAACGGTCGGCGCATACATTCGCGCAACGGTCTGGTCGACCTGCTGCGCGAGAATATGACCAACGACCCACTTTACCCGATAATGCATTTCACAGGCACCGACATCGAGGTGGTTATAACCCACGCCAACCAGTATGGCGAGGAATACTATTCGTTTGTCAACGGTCAGCACACCACCCAGGGCGGCACTCACCTGTCGGCATTCAGGGAGGCTGTTTCGCGCACAATCAAGGAGTTTTACGGAAAGAATTTCGAATATTCCGACATCCGTAACGGTATGGTTGCTGCAATCAGCATCAAGGTGCAGGAACCGGTGTTTGAGTCGCAGACCAAGACAAAACTCGGCTCACGAGACATGAGTCCCGACGGCTCGCTGACAGTTGCGAAATTTATCGGCGACTTCATCAAACGCGAGCTCGACAACTATCTGCACATCGAGTCGCAGACGGCAGAGATAATGCTCCACAAGATTCAGGAAAGCGAAAAGGAGCGCAAAGCCATCGCCGGCGTGACCAAGCAGACGCGAGAACGCGCCAAAAAAGCGAGCCTCAACAACAAGAAACTGCGCGACTGTCGCGTGCATTATTGCGACGCCAAAGGCGACAGGCGCGACGACACGTCGCTTTTCATAACCGAGGGACTTTCGGCAACGGGAACAATCACCAAAGTGCGCAATGTTGAGACCCAGGCAGTGTTCTCACTCCGCGGAAAGCCGCTCAACACGTTTGGCAAGTCGCAGAAAGACATCAAGGCCAACGAAGAGTTCTATCTGCTCGACGCCGCCCTCGACATTGCCGACGGCATCGAGAACCTACGTTATAACAAGGTGATTATCGCGACCGATGCCGATGTCGACGGAATGCATATCCGCCTGCTGATGATTACGTACTTCCTTCAGTTCTACCCCGACTTGGTAAAGAAAGGCCACGTCTATATCCTACAGACCCCATTGTTCCGCGTGCGCAATAAAAACACGTCGCGTGGGAAAAAGAAGGTCAAAGACGAGACCTACTACTGCTATACCGACGATGAGCGCGTGACGGCCATCAACAAGTTTGGCAAGAATGCTGAAATCACACGATTCAAAGGTCTTGGAGAAATTTCAGCCGATGAGTTCAAGGATTTCATCGGTCCCGACATGCGCCTTGACCAAGTGAAGCTGCGCAAGGAAGACTCCGTGAAAGAAATGCTGGAGTTCTATATGGGCAAGAACACAATGGAGCGCCAGCTGTTTATAGTAGACAACCTTGTCGTGGAAGACAACGACAATATGGATATGACTCATTAAACAATACGACTATGAACCAACATATAGCGATTTTTCCCGGTTCGTTCGACCCTTTTACAATCGGACACCATTCAATCGTGGAACGCGCATTGCCGCTTTTCGACAAAATAGTGGTGGCTGTGGGCATGAACAGCAAGAAGCATTCCTTCCTTCCCGAAATAGACCGTCTTGACGCCATCAGACGCCTTTATGCCGATGAACCCCGAGTGGAGGTCATTGCCTACAGCGGTCTAACCGTCGAGGCAGCCGAGCAATGCGGCGCACGCTACATTCTGCGTGGTGTGCGAACGGTTAAGGACTTTGAATACGAAAAGACGCTTGCCGACATCAACCGCAAGATTGCGGGTCTGGAGACCGTGCTTCTCTACACGCTTCCTGAGTATGGCAGCATCAGCTCGTCCATCGTGCGCGAGTTGATAAGCCTCGGACGCGACGTGACCGACCTGCTTCCGCCGGGCTACACTTTTGAGATTTAGGCAACAATATAACAGACTGCAAAAATGAAAAAAATGAAATATTTAGCCGCCGCTGTGATATGCGCCGCGGCGACTTTTGGCATATCCGCGCAATACTCGCGCAGCAACTCCGCTTCACGGCAACAACAGAAACTGCTTATGGTGGAAAACATCGTAAACAATCTCTATGTTGACAATGTCGACGAGGAAAAGATCGTTGAAAACGCCGTGCGGGGAATTCTTGAGAATCTCGACCCACATTCGTCATACAGCACCAAAGAGGAGACCACATCATCGCAGGAAACGATGCAGGGCAGCTTCAGCGGCATCGGAATCCAGTTCAACATGCAGAAAGACACGCTCTACGTTGTGCAGACCATTGCCGGCGGTCCGTCGGAAAAGGTTGGCATACTGCCTGGCGACCGTTTCATCGCCGTCGACGACTCCATAATCGCCGGACGCAAGCTTAAGAACACCGACATTATGAAGCGTCTGCGCGGACCGAAGGGCACGAAGGTGAACATCAAGGTGAAACGCGGAAGCAACACCGATTTGCTTGAATTCAGAATCACGCGCGACGACATCCCTCTGAACAGCATCGATGCCGTGTATATGGCAGACGGGAAGACCGGCTATATCCGCCTGTCGCGATTTGCCGCCACATCATACAAAGAGTTTAAAGACGCCATCACAAAACTCAAGAAACAAGGCATGCAGCAATTGATTCTTGACCTCACCGACAATGGCGGCGGATATATGCAGATTGCCGCACAAATAGCCAACGAGATGCTCAACCGCGGCAACCTTATAGTCTACACCCAGGGACGCAAAAGTCCGCGACAGAACCTTAACGCCGACGGCTCGGGTACATTCCGGACACAGAAGGTTGTTGTGATGATCAATCAGTTTTCAGCGTCGGCAAGCGAAATTCTCTCAGGAGCCGTTCAAGATTGGGACCGCGGTGTGGTCGTAGGCCGCCGTTCTTTCGGCAAAGGCCTTGTGCAACGCGAGTTTCTGCTGCCCGACTCTTCATCGTTCCGCCTCACAATCGCACGCTATTACACCCCTTCGGGACGCAACATCCAGAAGCCGTATGTCAAAGGCGACCGTGAGGATTACGACAAGGACATCATCGACCGCTACAACCACGGCGAGCTGCAAAGCGCTGACAGCATCCATTTCGCCGACTCGCTGAAACATACCACCCTGCGTCTGCACCGCACCGTCTATGGCGGAGGCGGCATCATGCCCGATGTGTTTGTGCCGCTCGACACCACACAATACACCGACTATCACCGTCGTCTTGTAGCCAAAGGCATAATTCCACAGTTCGCACTACGATATGTGGACAAGAACCGCGCCGATTTGAAAGCCCAGTATCCCGACGCGCAGAAATTCATCAAGGAGTTCACGGTGTCCGACGAGATGCTCAACAATCTTGTTGATGCTGGCAAAGCAGAGAAGGTTGACTTCGACAAGTCGCAGTTTGCCAAATCAAAGGAGATGCTCCGCACGTTTGTCAAAGCAGCGATAGCCAACGATTTGTTCTCGACGGGCGCATATTTCCAGATTGTCAACGAGCAGAACGACATATATAAGGAAGCGTTGAGCATTATCAACGACGATGCCCGCTATCGCAAAATCATAAGTCCGCGTACAGAGCAGACACCCGAAAAGAAAAAGAAGAAATAGTCACCACACCTACCTGTTGGCAAGATATTTGCTATAGGAGAGATGAAATTATAGGTTTACAAAATTATGGAAAGAAAATTCAAGACTACTGCCAAATGCGCCGGATGCGTGAAGGCTATCGGAGAAAAATTGAGCAAGGAACTTGCCGCTGACCAATGGTCGATTGACCTGACGTCGCCCGACAGAGTGCTGACCGTTGCCGCCGACACCCCTTCGGATGCCCGCATCGAGGAACTGGTGCGAGAGGCTGGATTCAAGATTGAAAAACTGTAACGATATGAACAAGTATTTTACTATAGCGTGTGCCGCCGCACTGTCAACGCTCATGGCTTGTAGCGGAGGCAAAGGAAACGCCGACAAAAGCACCGATTCAACCGCCGCGGCAGAGACTGCCAAAGAGACTGTCCAGGCAGAGGATTCAACGGGAAATCCAAACGCAAGCGTGATGGACCTGACAATCGACGGATTCAACAGCAAAGTGATGGATTTCAGCGGCGATATGCCAAAGTTTTTGGGCGCACGTCCGTGTGTCATCGACTTTTATGCCACATGGTGCGGTCCGTGCCAGCGGATGGCTCCGATGATTGAAATTCTTGCCCAAAAATATGGCGGAAAAGTAGACTTCTATCGCGTCGACGTCGACAAAGAGAAAGAGCTTGCCGGCGATGTGTTCGGCATCGAGGCTATGCCCACGTTTGTGTATATCGACATGTCGGGAGCCATCAACTCGACAACAGGCGCCATAAACGCCAAAGAAATGATTTCAAACATCGAGAAATACTGTCTTGACTGATCGGAATGACCGACGAGCAACTGCTACTTGACAAACTTTCCGCCCGCGGCATCAAGCCAACGGCGATGCGCCTCCTGATTTTGCGCACAATGCTGCACACAAGTCAGGCAGTGTCGCTGCTCGACCTTGTGGATATGCTGGAAACGGCCGACAAGTCCACGGTGTCGCGCACGTTGTCGCTGTTTCTCTCCCACCATCTTGTGCACAGCATCGACGATGGCAGCGGCGCGCTGAAATATGCCGTTTGCAGCAACACCTGCACGTGTGAGGTAGAGGATCTGCATGTGCATTTCTATTGCACACAGTGCCATCGCACGCTTTGTCTGCGCGGACTGCCAGTACCGCTCGTGCATCTGCCCGACGGTTTCACGCTCGAAAGCGTCAACTACGTGATGAAAGGCGTCTGCTCCGACTGCCGGAGAAAGCATAATTAGTATTTTCCGCTGCGGATGCGGTAGATTGTCTCCTTTGTCAGATTGAGGAAGGAAGCGAGCTGTGTGACCGTCACAAGGTCGAGGATGTTGGGATAGCGCTCCAATGCCCACTGATAGCGCTCACGCGCTGGTTTGTGGAGCATCACCATCTGTTCCTCAAGAAAGTCGGCATAGCTCGACAGTCCTAGGCTGATGTATTTAAACACCTCACCCTGCCGGCTTTTGTCGAGAAGATTGAGGTCGGGCAGCGGCACATAGCACACATCCGACGGCTCCATAAATTTGATGATGATATGATGGTGCCCGGAACGGATAATCGTTTCCGGACGGATAAGGAAATGCGATGCAAACGTGAAGGCGAAATTGTGCTCGCGCCCGCGCTCGATATAATAAGTCCGCGCCGAGCCTCTGATGAGGAAAATCATATTTTTCAACAGCTCGTTTTGCCCGTCGACAGACTCGCCTTTCTTAAAATGCGCGAATTTCAAGCTTTTGATGAGTTTCGACTCTTCTTCTGCCGAAAGGTTCATTTTGTGGCGCAAGTCGTTGAGAAACGACAGCTGGTCGCCGTAGACAATGTCATTTTCTGCCATTGAGCATTTCCTCCACTTTTTGCCGCACATCGGTCATAAGCCACAACGGTGTCGACGTGGCTCCGCAGATGCCTATTGTCTCGACATTGTCAAGCCATGCCGGGTCGATATCGTCAGGAGTATAAATCATGTGGGTGTTGGCGTTCACATTGCGGCATTCGTTATAAAGAATCATTCCGTTGCTGCTCTTGCGTCCGCTCACGAAAAGCACAAGGCTGTGCTCCTGTGCGAACTGGCGCATGCGCGGCATCCGGTTTGCCACCTGACGGCATATTGTGTCGTGACATTCGAACCGCCCTGAAGGCTTGCGCCTGGCTATCTCCTGCTCAATCTGGCGCAGCCCGTCGAGCGACTTGGTGGTCTGCGAATAAAGTACCACATCGCGGCTGAAATCTATTTTATCGATGTTGTCGACACCCTCCACAACAATCGCCTCCCCGTCGGTCTGTCCGACGAGTCCGTTTACCTCTGCATGCCCCACTTTGCCGTAAATCACGATTTGCGGACGCTCTTTTTCCTCGAAAGAACGGCGGATGCGTTTCTGAAGCATCAACACCACCGGACAGGTGGCGTCGATTATCTCAATGCCGTTCTCACGGGCAATGCGATATGTTTCAGGCGGCTCGCCATGGGCGCGCAGCAACACCTTCACTCCGTGCAGACGGCGCAGGTCGTCGTGCGTGATGGTCACCAGCCCCTTGCTCTGCAACCGTTCCACCTCGTTTGAGTTGTGCACAATGTCGCCCAGGCAGTAAAGGCTTCCGCTTTTCGCCAGCTCCTCCTCCGCCTTCCGGATTGCCGTCACAACTCCCGGACAGAACCCCGAATTCTTATCGATTTCAACCTTTGCCATCAACTATTCGGCACTTGACAGTTTGTTGTAAAGATCGAGCAGCCACTTGTCCTGCTCAGCGATTGTCATGTTGCTGTTGTCGAGCACCACAGCGTCGTCGGCCTTGCGCAGCGGACTCTCGGCACGCGTGGTGTCGATACGGTCGCGCTCGCACACGTTGGCAAGCACGTCCTCATAGGTCACGCTGTCGCCTTTGGCGCGCAACTCCTCGTAACGGCGGCGGGCACGCGTCTCGGGCGACGCGTCGACATACACCTTCATCTCGGCGTCGGGAAACACCACCGTGCCTATGTCGCGGCCGTCCATAACGATGCCTTTCTGCTTGCCCATGGCTTGCTGCTGCTTGACAAGAGCGCGGCGCACACTGCCTACTGCGGCAACGATGCTCACCTTTGACGACACCTCCATACGGCGTATCTCCTGCTCCACCACTTTTCCATTGAGCATTGTCTGCGTTTTTCCGTCGGCATCAACTCCAAACGTGATATTGATGTCGGGCAACGCTGCTTCCAGACGTTCGGTGTCGAGGCGGTCGCCGTCAAACAAGCCGTTGCGCAGGCAGTAAAGCGTCACGGCGCGATACATTGCGCCAGTGTCGATATAGGCATAGCCTATGGTTTTTGCAAGTTTCTTTGCCATTGTGCTTTTACCCGACGAGGAAAAGCCGTCGATGGCTATTGTAATGAGTCGTTTATTGTCCATATTGTATGCGTGGTTAAAATTCGTAGATGTTTGTCGACAGGTTGACCATAAAAGTAAAACCCCCAGTGTGGGGCTGCGCCATCGCCACGCCAACACGGAATTTCGACGATTTCAATCCGGCGCCCATTGAGAATCCCGAAATGAAATTGCGCGCGAAGGTAGCCATGTCTGTCTTCGTCTTATGATTGTAGCCAAGAGCCACATAAAATTTGTCGCTCGGGGCATAGTCAAGTCCGAAAATCAAATGCCGGAACAGATTGCTCATAAATTTATCCTCTTTCACAAGCTCCGAATGCGTGTCGTTGCTGTCCTTGAGCTTATAGTACGGCAAATGCCATTTTGTCAAGCAATGGGCTGTTATCGACACACGGAACGGACCGCCTTTGAGCGACTGCGAGTAGCCCAGCTGCACATCCCACGGCAAACGGTCGTAATGATCCTCGAAACGCTTCACCTGACCGCCAAGATTCTTCACAACCGCCGACAGAGAAAGATCCTTGTCGGGATTGTAATAATTTATACCCAAGTCGGCAGCAATGGCAAACGCATTATACTGCTCATAGTTTGAATACAGAAACTTCATGTTTATACCGCCCCGCAGGCGGTCGTTGAAATCGTGGGAATACATCCCGCTGAACGCAATGTCGCTCACATTGAACGACCCCGTTTCAGCACCCGTCTGATCCATCCCCCGCATCGAGCCATAGCCGAAATACGTTATTCCCGCCGACCAAGCGGCATGCTCTCCAGCCTCCTTTGCAAAACGCGCCGACATAAAGTTGCTGCTCCCGAGATAGCGCATATAGCCGACACCGGCCTGCATATCCACCTCCGGGCCAAGCAAAGCCGGATTCTGCTCATAGAGATTAATATCGTCATCGACAACGCTGATATTGACACCGCCAAGCGCATATGCGTGCGACGACGTTGGGATGTTGAGATAATTGTAGGCAGTGCCGTCCTGCGCCCTGGCTGTCCAGAACGTGGCCATAACCGCCGTCACAATATATATGATTTTCCTTATGCTCATAAACATTCAGGCAGGAATGCTTCTCCCGCTTAAAGAATAACGGCAAGAAGGCAACAATAGTATATCCTCCCACCAAAAATAAAGCGTAAGCCACAAATTACATCCCTGCCAAAGTGTTCAATTCCGAATGACCCCGCAATCCACAACGTCTTGTTGGAATTAAAACATTTGCCTATATTTGCACTATCGTTGTCGTTGCCAAAAAGTTGTTGCGCAATACGGCAAGGAAAGTTAATCGCACCAAGGACTAAAACACTGTAGGATAAATCATGATTGGAGCAATAATAGGTGATATTGTTGGATCACGCTTCGAGTTTAACAACACCGATGACCTGAATTTCGAGCTATTTACTGACGAATGCAGCTTTACAGACGACAGCATCTGCACTTTGGCTATTGCCTATGCTCTCGTCAGCGGCATCAGTTATGAGGAAAGCCTTAGATTCTGGTGTTCTTCTTATCCGAACCCCATGGGAGCGTATGGCGGCAGCTTCGCACACTGGCTTGCCACAAGCAATCCAAAGCCCTACAACAGCTTCGGAAACGGTTCTGCAATGCGCGTGTCTCCAGTAGCTTGGTGGTTTGACAATTTGGACGACGTGCAGCGTGAAGCTGAAAAAACGGCTCTCCCTACACACAACCACCCGGAGGGCATCAAAGGGGCTGTCGCCACCGCATCGGCCATATTCATTGCCCGCAAACACGGCAAATACGCTATGCTTGAATCAATGAAGGAATTTTACCCTCAATGGGTGAATCCCGCTCCCGGAAGCAACAAATTTGACGAGACTTGCCAAGGCACAATGCCTGTTGTGTTCGGAATTATCAATAAAGCAAACTGCTTTGAAGAAGCCATCCGCTATGCAATCGCTGTCGGTGGCGACAGTGATACCATCGGTGCTATAGTAGGTTCTATTGCGGAAGCAATATGGGGAATACCGAAAGCTATCTCGGATGCAGCACTTGGATTTCTGCCAAACATCATGGCAAGCAATATCGCAAAGTTTTACGAATCATTGGCACAAAGACAAAAATAACAAGACTTGTTCTCAGTCGCTTCGATGAGCAAATGGCGCATGAGACATAAACGTGCCAACCTCCACTCCTCGGCACATCCACAGAGGGGAATCGCCGAAGAGCGGTTGTAGAAAGAGGTTGCGCAGAGAGGAAACCGCCGAAGAGCGGTTTCATACGTTAGCACGGGGTTGGCTCGCCTACCCCGTGACACCAATCCATTCGCAACTACCGCCGAAGAGCGGTTGTAGAAATACCATCGCCACATCGGCATCATCGCGGAGCGACGGCACTTTTCCGTAACCCGGTACGCGGAGCGCATCCTTCCCATCTCGCGTGCCGGAGGTACGCCACTACCTATGGCGGGGCGGCTGACTCAACTTGCTAAAATATTTCCCGTGATTTATACAACCGCTTTTCGGCGGTAGATTAATTCTCTCGGCTCTGACCCCAGGTAGGCAAGCCAACCTGGGGCTATGATTATACAACCGTCCTTCGGCGGTTGCCTCCATCTGCGGATTGCCATCCCCATTGAAAAAAACATCCCTCGGCGGTTGCCCGCACCGTGACACCGGCGATGCCGATAAAAAGAAAGCGCCCCTCGGATTGCTTCAAGGGGCGCTTCGTAAGGGGGCGGCTACCTACTCTCCCGGGT
>ULYY01045158.1_pt1 | contig 46835 bp, 61 predicted proteins | sample 1962601 | NCBI WGS metagenome assembly ULYY01 (sample SAMEA4835875, study PRJEB28245) | human gut metagenome | biome: gut microbiome; material: fecal sample | place: Denmark | collected 2008 | reverse complement strand
GGACAACTGGCTATTTTCTAATTTTATTTCGAACTCACGTTAAATCTAGTTTTTAAAGATACGGAAAAGAAACGGCATTTCAAAGTTGTGGAAGGGATTAGAAAAACGAAGTCCTGTTTTCCGGGAAATACCGGTTTTATTTTTACGTTTCCCGATCCTGAACCGTATGTTTTCCAAGGCAGAAACGTATAGTTCCGCACCGAAGAACATACGTTTCCTTTGTGGAAAACATAGAAAACGCCTTGAAGAAACGATTATGTCCTCAAGGCGTTTTCCAATATGTAAAGTTAGCAAGCTATTCGGCGTCTTCCTATTCCGCAAAGGCCGGAACAGGAAGATGCATGCCTGCCATTACCAGTCCGTTTTCACGGGCATATTGCAGGTAGTATTTGCGGCTTTTTATGGCTCCGGTCTTATCCATGTCATACTGCGCACAGATTTCCGGATGGTCTTTCTGCAAGGCAAACCCGTGAAACAAGTCACCAATTACCAGCAGCTTGCCCGCCTTATAAACGGTATGACCCGGTGTATGTCCTATGGCCTCCATAGGGAGCACATTTCCGGGAAGCGTATCTCCAAAAGCAAAGAGATGCAGACGGTCCTTATAGACATTCATCGTAGTCTCTACCTGTGTCCTTTTATCGGCCGGCATTTTCATCCAGGCATCATATTCCGCCTTTGAAGCATATACCTCAGCCTTCGGGAATACAACCTTACCGTCCTTCATCATTCCGCCGATATGGTCGCCATGAAAATGGGTAAGAAACATGCAGCCAATATCTTCAGGCTTTACATTCAACGATTTCAAGCCCTCCATCATCCGACTATCAGGAGCACCGACACCGGTATCGAATAGCATCCGCTTGCCATCACATTCAATCAAAAACGTGCTGACGGAAGCTGGTATACCCTCTTGAAGAGAAAGGCCGTTCATCAGCGCATCTGTCGCATCCGGAAAGAGAGTACGCGGCATCAAGCGTGGGCTGGCATTGTCACGAATCCATGTCACCTTCATACCGTCCAGCGTCAGCGTGGCCAGCAGGCTGTCTTTCTGTAACTTTACCTGAGTACATACGGTCCTTGTCGTATCTGCATCCATTTCTTTCTCTGTTTTCTGTTTATTCTGCCCTCCGCAACCGAAAAGCAAGAAGACTGATAACACGGCGGCACCCGTCATCACATAATCTTTCATACGTATTTGTTTTGTAGTTTCTTCTTATTTTCCCATCTCCACCTTCACTTCCTGAATGTTCCGAAGCTCATCACTGAAGTTGACGCCAATCTTATAGACCGTACGGCTGTCCTTGGCAAAAGGTGCGGCATAGCCTTTCTCCCGAATCTGAGCCAAAGCTTCGTCCGCGCTGCCGTTCAACTTGAATTCCATGATGTACACGTAGTCCTGCGTCTGGAGTACCAGGTCAATCCGTCCGCGACTGGTATGGTATTCCACCTGTACGTAGAAGCCCATCAGCTTGAAAATGATGTAGAGGATATTCTGGTAATGCACTTCGCGGTCACGTGCCAGCTCGTATGGAATGTCGGCAAACATAGTCTTCAACCGTTCGAAGAAATCGTCCACTTTGCCCGCCATTACTTCCTCCACAAAACACTGAATCTGGTAGGGTGACTTGCTTATGCTTACCGATGCATAGTTGGGCAGCAGGAACTTGAAGAACCCTTGTTCCACTTCACGGTTGGGGAAGCCTAATGTGTAGTTCTCAAACATCTTGTTGTAACCCTTGATGGTAAGATAGCCGCTCTGGTAGATAACCGGAATCGGGTCGGTAGAGGCCGTATCGATGCTGTCCAATACAGGCTGACTGGTGACAATATGTTCCAGTTCTTCTATCGGATAGTGGTGGAGCTTGAGCAGTTCGACAAGGTAAGTCGGTGTGCCTGTCTCAAACCAGTAGCTGCCGAACCGCCGATTGGCAAAGGTATTCAGCAGGCTGAACGGATTGTACATACCGATGGCATTTTCCGTGAAATGATACCCGTCGTAGTTTGTTTTCAGTTCCGCACAAGCTTCCTCATAGCTCATGCCCGTAGCTGCAGCTAATTCGTGAATATCTTCTTCAAAATAGGTATAAATTTCTTTCTCACTGATACCACAGATTTCGGCATACTGGTCAATCATGGAAATGTCACGCAGGTTGTTCAGATCGCTGAACACGCTGACCTTTCCGAACTTGGTCACTCCTGTGAGCAGAGCAAAGCGGATGCACCCGTCCATGGATTTCAAAGCTCCGTAGAAGGCTTTCAGGGTACTGCGGTATTCGTTCTGCAAGGCTTCATTGCCGATGGCCTGTAGCATGGGCTTGTCATATTCATCGATGAGAATCACCACACGGCAGCCTGTCTGTTCGCAGGCACGGCGGATGATACCCTGGAAACGAAGGGAAAGGCTTGTCTCGCTTTCCCGTGCGCCATATTGGCTTTCCCAGGTACATAGATTGTCATTCAAAATACTGGTCAGCGATTCCGGCGTATCGTATTTCTGTGTATTCAAATCCAGATGCAGAACCGGATATACCGTCCAGTCCTTCTCCAGTTTCTCCAGTGCCAGTCCCTTGAAAAGCTCTTTCTTTCCCTGTGCGTAGGCTTCAAGGGTCGACAACAGCAGGCTTTTTCCGAAACGTCGCGGACGGCTCAGAAAATAGTATTTATTTGTATTAAACAATTCATATATCTGTGCTGTTTTGTCCACATACACATAACCATCATGTATCAGACCTTCAAAGTTCTGTACTCCTACCGGATATAGCTTGCTCATAACCACTGGATTTAGATTCTACTGCGAATGTAGTAATTTTCAGCGAACATTCAAACAGACAAAGAATAGGAATCTGAAAATTAGATGGATAATCACTCGTTCTTTACAGTCATAATTACTATCTTTGTATAGAGGCATATTGCGGCTTCGGTTCAATAACTATTCAGAAAACTGAGCAATGGAAGTACACAGAATAATAAACGCCATTTTTAAGATTCTTCTTAATCTCCTGCTCTTCATGATTGGCTTTTCCAACTGTTTTTCCTTCTGACATACACATCACATTCGAACAAATTTCGTATCAAAACTGAATTCAAACACACCCCTGATTTCAGTCCCTTGCAAAAATAAATATTCACAGGCATTAGGAGTATTACAAAAACGTTACTAACTTTGCGCCACAATTTGTGTAACCGCATGAAGTTAATATTGATAACAACCCCTACTTATTTTGTAGAGGAAGACAAGATCATTACTACTCTGTTCGACGAGGGACTGGACATTCTCCATCTGCGTAAACCCGACACGGCTCCGGTTTATGCGGAGCGTTTGCTAACCCTCATTCCCGAGAAATACCACAAGCGTATTGTCGTACACGACCATTTTTATTTAAAAGAAGAATATAAGCTCAAGGGCATTCACCTGAGCCATCGCAATCCGCTCATTCCGGACAACTATACCGGACACGTGAGTGCATCCTGCCATACCTTCGACGAGGTGATGGCTGACAAGAAAATGTGCGACTACGTATTCCTCAGCCCGATATTCGACAGCATTTCCAAAGAAGGCTATGCATCAGCCTTCACATCGGAATCCATCCGTGAAGCTGCCGAGAAAGGCATTATCGACAAACGGGTCATTGCCCTGGGAGGTGTAGACGAGAACAACCTGCTTCAGGTGAAGGATTTCGGCTTCGGGGGAGCCGCTATCTTAGGAGGACTGTGGAACAAGTTTGACCCTGCTTCAGACTACAATTATCAAGAACTTATCGCTCATTTCAGAAAATTGAAGCGACTGGCCGACTGAGTCATTCGCTAAAATTCTGCCGGAAACGTTTGTCCGGCTTAAAGAAATGGCGTACTTTTGCAGAAAATAAGGCAATATTATCTATTTTTACAATGAGCGCAACATCACCTTTTAAGGTATTCTCTGGTACAAACTCGAGATACCTTGCAGAAAAAATCTGTAACAGCCTGGGCTGTGAACTTGGTAACATGAACATTACTCATTTCGCAGACGGCGAATTTGCAGTTTCCTATGAAGAATCAATCCGTGGACAGCATGTATTCCTGATACAGTCCACTTTCCCTAACTCAGACAACCTGATGGAACTCCTCCTGATGATTGACGCTGCCAAGCGTGCATCAGCCAAGAGTATCATTGCCGTAGTTCCTTACTTCGGATGGGCTCGTCAGGACCGCAAGGACAAACCGCGTGTGTCTATCGGTGCGAAACTGGTAGCCGACTTGCTGAGCGTAGCAGGTATCGACCGTCTGATTACCATGGACCTTCACGCTGACCAGATTCAGGGATTCTTTGATATTCCGGTTGACCACTTGTATGCGTCTACCATCTTTGCTCCTTACATCCAGTCACTGAACCTGGAGAACCTGGTAATCGCTACTCCCGACGTGGGTGGTTCAAAGCGTGCCAGCACATACGCCAAATACCTGGATGTGCCTTTGGTACTGTGCCACAAGACACGTGAAAAAGCCAACGTGGTAGCTTCCATGCAGATTATCGGTGACGTGAAAGACAAGAACGTGATTCTGATTGACGACATGGTGGATACAGCTGGTACCATCACCAAGGCTGCCGACATCATGAAAGAAGCAGGTGCCCGCTCTGTACGCGCTATCGCTTCTCACTGTGTAATGTCTGGACCGGCTTCTGAACGTGTACAGAACTCTCAGCTGGAAGAAATTGTATTCACTGACAGTATTCCTTACTCATTGCGCTGCGCTAAGGTGAAACAGTTGTCTATCGCCGACATGTTTGCTGAAACTATCCGCCGCGTGATGTCGAACGAATCTATCAGTTCACAGTACGTAATCTAAAAAACAGTACCGGGCATTTTCCATAAAGGAAGGGTCCCGTCACCATAAAGGATTTGCAGTCCGGTTTCTCATCGGCTTGCAAATCCTTTTACTTTGTCCTATTCATTCATCACTTGATTCCCGTTTACCCATGAAAATTCTCTGGCTCGACCTGAACAGCTCGTACGCTCACGCCTCGCTGGCCCTTCCGGCCTTGCACGCACAAGTCATGCACGACCCGTCCCTGGAATGGGGAGTGGTGTCGGCTACTATCAACGAAAATCCGGGCATGACAGCCGGAGAAGTCGTACGTCAGGCACCGGATATTCTGGCAGCTACCTGCTGGCTGTTCAATCACGAAGTGCTCATGCACGTCATCAGTCGGGTGAAAGCCATGCTACCCCGTTGCGTGGTGGCACTGGGCGGTCCGGAGTTTCTGGGACACAACGAAGACTTCCTGCGCACCAATCGCTTTGTAGACTGCGTGTTCCGTGGAGAAGGTGAAGAGACTTTCCCGCAATGGCTCGCCTGCTGGCAGCAACCGGAAGAATGGACCCGTATCACGGGACTCTGCTTTCTGGATGCAGAAGGACAATACCATGACAACGGACTTTCACGTGTAATGGCTTTCGACAAGCTGGTGAATCCCGAACAAAGTCCGTTCTTCAACTGGAGCAAGCCGTTCGTGCAACTGGAAACTACCCGCGGCTGTTTCAACACCTGCGCATTCTGTGTAAGCGGAGGAGAAAAGCCGGTCCGCACGCTTTCCGTCGAGGCTATCCGCGAACGTGTCCGACTGATTCACGAGAAAGGTATCCGTAACATCCGGGTGCTCGACCGCACATTCAACTACCAGAGCCACCGGGCCAAAGCCCTGTTCGACCTCTTCCGCGAGTTCCCCGACATGCGTTTCCACCTGGAAATCCATCCGGCCTTGCTTTCAGAAGAGCTGAAAAAGGAACTGGCTTCTATGCCTAAGGGGCTACTTCACTTGGAAGCGGGCATCCAGAGCCTGCATGAAGAAGTGCTTACCGTCAGCCGGAGAGCCGGCAAACTGGCCGATGCACTGGAGGGGCTGCGTTACCTCTGCGCACTGGACAATATGGAAACGCACGCCGATTTGATTGCAGGACTGCCGCTATATCACCTCTCACAGATTTTCGACGACGTACGCACGCTGGCCGAATACCGTGCGGGAGAAATCCAGCTGGAATCCCTGAAACTGCTGCCGGGCACAGAGATGCGGCGCCGGGCCGAGGAACTTGGCATCTGCTATTCTCCTCTTCCACCCTACGAAGTGCTCCAGACCCGTGAAATCACCCCCGACGAGTTACAGACAGCCCGCCAGCTATCGCGTCTGCTCGACGGATTCTACAACGCACCGGCCTGGCAGGAAATCACCCGCCGTCTGATTGTGGAAGAACCCGACTTTCTGACACGTTTCCTGAACCACCTGATTCAAATCGGAGTCATCGATCAGCCCATGGGACTGGAGCGACGGGGTATCCTGCTCTACCATTTCTGCAAGGAGCACTACCCTCATTTCCTTACCGCCATGAGCCGGGCCTGGATTGAAGCCGGCATGTCACTCAAGAAGGAACCGGCTGAACGGGTACGCACAAAGCACGTCACTCCGCCCGAAGCGTGGACGGTGTGCACAGGTACGTACCGCGACAACCTCCGCCTGTGCAAGCTTCCTGCTCCCGAAGAAGGCCGCTGCTACTGGTACGGCTTCGAAACCGAAAGCCAGCAACTCCGCCCCGTATTTGCTGCTGTGAGTCAGGAATAAGACTCCCGTTCCATCAAACAAGTACCATCATCTTTCATCCAGCCAGTACTGCCAAGGGAGTACTGCAGTACTTTCAGGGAAGTACTCGAGTACTGCCTAAGAAGTACTGAAGTACTGACGGGGAAGTACTGGAACCTGCTCTTTCCTTCCTGAAAAGCACTCCGCAAGAGGGGGAAAATCGCTTCGGAACATTAGGAAAATTGGCGGGCAAATTATAACTTTGCCCGAATTTTCAACTAGACTATGTATATATTCCGATCGATTCACGAAATTATCAATACCATTGCGGCGGCCAGGGGACTGCTCACGGAAATGTTCGAGAAACGAAAGACGCTGAGTTTCCGCTATTCCGACGCACTGGCACTGCTCAAGGACGATGAAAACCGGTTGAAACTGCTCATAGAGAAAGAAGTCATCCGCCAGAACGGCAACTTCGTGGAACTGGATGCCCGCTTCCTCGACTTTTTCGAACTGCTCCTCGAAGCGAACGAGGAAATCAACACGGCCATCATCGACGAGAACATTGCCTTCCTGCACGAACTGATGGACTACTACGAGAAGGAGCAGATCGCCTCGCGCAAGGAGAGCTATGTGCGCAACATCAAGATTACCTTCCAGAAGATTGCGCGTACCACCATCCGCAACATCATGAACCTGCAGAGCAGCATCGACAATGCGTTCAAGCACGAACCGACTTACCAGATAAAGATTGCCAAACTGGAAAACCTGGACAAGAAGCGGATTCACATCCAGCAGCTGATTGATACCACCGAAAACCTCATCCTGCACGAGGAGCGACGGTTTTTCCAGCAGGCTACCGACGAGGAACTGAACCGCATCCTGCTGGAACTGCGTAGCGAACTCCAGCTCTCGGCCCACAGCCTCATCCGTGCCCAGCAGGACATCATCAACTACCTGAACCAGATTAAGAGCCAGGTGATTCTGGTAGAGAAAATCCGGAAGGTGAAGTACCTGCAAGACCAGTTTGAGCTGCGTTCGCGAAGCAACTTCTCGGAAGTACTCGAAAGAGAACATTCCGTACTGGTGGAAGGCAGCGTGCCGTCTTCGTTCAAGCTGTCACTGCCCTACCTGAGTACCGATGAGGCACGTCCTGTCATCCTGAAAGTGCTGCGCAACCTGCAGTACCGCGAGATTATCCGCAGCAACGAGGCGGGCGCCTTCAGCGAAGAGGACATGGAATCGCAGGCCATGTACCAGGAGGTCATCGACCTGGAGGAGACCCTGAGCGACTACATCCAGGCGCAGGCACAGGCCCGCTGGAACGATGCGTCGGCTCCGGAAGAAGACCTCTTCCACTACCTGATGCACTACACCTTTGCCCGCGAGGTGGACGAGCAGGAACGCACCACTTTGTTCTGCCAGATGGTGTCGCTCTACGAAAACCGTCTCCGCATCAGCGAGGAGTTCGGCCTGTACCACCAGTACGAGTATGCCAAGGTGTATCCGGCCAACTCGTAACCCATTCATCCCTATACATTTGACTTATGGAACTGAACATACATATACCTGACAATACTGCGGCCTTGTTCGATTGTCTCCAGAAGGGACAGTTCATCAGTTCGAACAGCTGCAACGAAGCCGTGCGCGACATGTACGACCAGATAGACGAGCATTTCGAGGCGCTGTCGGTCTACTTCGCCCAAATCGGCTACACCCTGGAACGGGGCAACGAATACTTTTACTTCTCGCGGGTGGAACCGCGTACCACGCTGGAACAGAAAATCATGCGTGCCTACTACTGGATTGACGTGCTCGACCTGTTCAAGACCTATGACGAGACCTTCGGCGCGGGCTTCCGCTTCCAGCCCGAACAGATTCTAGTGGAGGCCAATATCAACGTGATGCTGCAAAACAAGCTCGACGGCCTGCGCAAGCATTTCTCCGACAAGGACGTGCGCAAGGACGTGCTCGACAACATGATCCGCCAGCTCACCAAGGAATCTTTCCTGGAGCTGGAGAACGAGAAGACCAACACCTACAAGGTGATGAGCTCCTGGCACTACCTGGAACGCCTGATTGAAAGTATCCAAATTTACGACGACACTGAAACGGAAGACAATGAGAAACCTGAATAGAATCATCTTTATCAACAGCGCCAACATTCCCTACGCCGACGACATCTACCTGGACGGGAATGTGCATTTCATCGGTACGCAGGGAGTGGGAAAAAGTACCGTCCTGCGCGCCATCCTGTTTTTCTACAACGCCGACACCCAGAAGTTGGGCATCCCCGTGGAGAAGCAGAGCTACACGGAGTATTATTTCCCCTACTCCAACTCCTACATCATCTACGAGGTGGCCACCGAGCAAGGCCCGTTCTGCATCCTGAGCTTCAAGTCGATGGGCCGTGTGTGCTACCGTTTCATCGACTCGCCCTACCGCATGGAGTTCTTCGTCGACGAGCACCGCACGGCCTACAGCGGCAACGACCGTATCCGTGCCGCCCTCGACCAGTATGGCGTAGACTACTCGCGCATCATCTATACCTACGACGAATACCGTAACATTCTCTACGGCAACGGGGCAGGTCCTGAAATGAGCCGCTACTCGCTCATGGAGAGCAAGCAGTACCAGAATATTCCGCGTACCATACAGAACGTGCTCCTCAACTCAAAGCTCGATGCGGAGTTCATCAAGAAGACCATCATCTCGTCCATCAACGAAGACGAAACGGCCATCGACCTGAACACCTACAAGGAACACCTGAAGAACTTCGAAACCCGCCTGCGCGACATCGAAGAGTTCCAAAAACGCGAGACACAGAAACAGGCCAAGGAAATCACCTCCCTCTCGGCACAGGTATCACGCCAGCAGACTGCTCTCGTGCAGGGTTGCCGCGAACTGGCCGCCATCTACCGCCTTACCGAAAGCCAGCTGCCCAAGGCCGAGGAACAGAAGCACCAGGCCGAGAAGGCACGTACCGCCCTCCTGAACCGCCGTCAGGAGTTGCAGGAACAGTCGCGCCAGCGCTGCGACAAGATGCAGGAAGCACTGGCCATCCTGAACAACGAACTGCAAAAAGCACAGCAGAAGGAAAAAGAATATGCCCGCCGCCAGATAGAAGAAATCATGGAGCGTTCGGCCCGTAAGGAAGAATGGAAGAACAAGCAACAGGGATTGCAGGAAGAGCAGCGCATCCTTACCTCGCACTACACAGAAATCTCTACCAAGTACAAGTCGCTCATCCAGAGCCTCGACGAGCAGTGGAACCGCATCCACGAGGCCAAAATCAAGCAGCTTGAGGGACTGAACAACACGTTCAATGCCCGCATCGAGGAAGCCCGCCGTCAGCACGAAGCGGCTACCGAAGCCCTTTACCAGGAATACGAACAGCTCTCCCAGCAACTGCATCCGGAGCGCAGCAGCAAGCAAAACGAACTGACCGCCCTCGACTACCAGATGCAGCTGTGCCGCAAGGAGACTTTCTTCGAAGCCGAGCAGGAGGAGCTGAAACACCGTATCCAGTCGTACACGGGCCTGCACATGAGCAAGAAGAACCGCATCAACAACGCCCAGCTCATCATCAAGGAACTTACCCTGAAGTGGGAAGAAGAGTTGCAGAAGGGACTGAAGGAAAAGGACGAGGCACTGATGCAGTTGCAGGCCGAGCACTTGCAACTCCGCCCGCGTATGGACGAACTGGAGACCTTCCTGAAAAACAGCAAGAGCACCCTGCAAGGCTGGCTCAAGGAGCACAAGAAGGGATGGGAAGAAAACATCGGTAAGCTGTGCGACGAGTCCATCCTCTGGCAGACCAACCTCTCGCCGAAGATTGTGGACGAAGGCACATCGTTCTACGGCATCTCCATCTCCCTGCAAGACATCGAGCGCCACATCCGCTCCATCGACGACTATCAGGCGGAACATGACAAGGGCATCAAGCGACTGGCGGAAATCCAGGCTGAAACCCTCCGTCTGCAACAGGAGAAAGAGGCCCTGGAAGAGCAGCTGAAAGCCAAATACCAGCCGCGCATCAAGGAACAAAAAGACGTGATAGCCGTGCAGGAATACGAGCTGGAGAAACTGGAACAGCAGTACCAGAAGGATATGCTCGACCTGGACGACTGGAAGAAGAAGGCGGAAGCCGAACGTACTGCCAAACTCCGGAAACTGGAAGAGGAAAAGCAACGCATCGCCGCAGAACTGAAGGAAATTGACGGCAAACTGAACAACCTGAACCGCGAAAAGAGCGAGAAACTGAACCAACTAAAGCAGGAATGGAACCGGGTGCAGCAGGACATCGCACACGAGAAGGAGACACAGGCCGGCAGCATCCGTCTGGAAGATAAGGAAGAGCAGCAGCGCATCGCCATGGAGAAAGCCGAATACGAGCGCCAGATGAAGCAGGAACTGCACTCGCAAGGTGCCGACACCGAACGTCTGCAACAGATTAGCAGCCAGTTGCGCGACATCGACCGGGAACTGCAGTTTATCAAGGAGCACGCCACCCTGCTCATCGAGTACCAGAAGGACAAGCGCGACCTTATCGACCACATTCCGGAATGGAAGCGTGAACAAGAGGAACAGAAACGCCAGCTCAGCCAGGAGAAGGACAACCTGCGCCGGGAAACCTCGGGCTTGCAGGAGCAGATTGATGCCCTGAACAAGGAACTGCAGCAGGCTGAAAAGGAAGTGACGCAGCTTCAGGCCAATATGGAGGCGTACGGCAAGATTTCGGCCTACGACTGGTACAAGCCACATCAGGATATTTTCAATCCCGAGAATCCCGTCACGCTGGAAATCCACACGCCGCGCACCTGCCTGGAACTGATTGACGAACTGGGCCGCACGGACAGCCAGTACATGACGCTGCAAAACCGTCTGCGCAAGGAGGTGAACCTCTTCACCGGTCACTTCGACGAGGAGAATACCTTCAAGTTCAAGACCAAGTTTACCGAGGACTGGGAGTATATTCGCTTTGCCGAGGAACTGCACGACTTTGTGGAAGAGAACAAAATCAGCGAGTTCGTCCGCCGCATCAACAACGAGCACTCCGACATCTTCAAGCGCATCAGCATGGATACCTCAATGCTCACGGCTTCGGAAGACGACATTCAGGACCTCATCGGTCAGGTGAACAAGGGATTCCAGACGTGCAACTTCGTGGGCGTTATCCAGTGCATCGAAATGAAGGTGGAAGAAAGCAGCAACCGTGTGGTAAACTGTCTGCGTGCCATCCAGAAGTACTACAACGAACATGCCTATGACCTCACGCCAGGCACCAACCTCTTCTCGTCGGAAAACGAGCAGCTGGTGAAGCAGGAGGCCATCGCCCTGCTCCGCGACTTCATCAAGGAGATTCACGCCTACCGCTACGACAGCATCCGCCTGTACGACTCGTTCGAGCTGCGTTTCCGCATCATCGAGAACAACAACGACACAGGCTTCGTAGAGAAACTGTCAAACGTGGGTTCGGAAGGTACCGACATTCTGGTGAAGGCCATGATCAACATCATGCTGCTGAACGTGTTCAAGGAAGGGGCTTCGCGCAAGTTCAAGGACTTCAAACTGCACTGTATGATGGACGAAATCGGTAAGCTCCACCCGAACAACGTGAACGGTATCCTGAAATTTGCCAACGACCGGAACATCATCCTCATCAACGGTTCACCCACGGAACTGAACCGCGATGCCTACAAGCATGTGTACCTGCTTACCAAAGGAGCACAAAGCAAGACACGCATCGCCCGACTTATTTCAGACCAGAAACTGTAGGCTTTTCAACCTTTAAAACAGAGTTGAAAAAACGCCTTTGTGTTTTAACTTAAACGCCTTTGTGTTTTAACTTAAACGCCTTTACGTTTTAGGTAAAACGCAAGGGCGTTTTACTTTAAATGCACTTGCGTTTGAAAGCAAACGCTTAGGCGTTTTAGAAGCGCTTACCATGATTCCAAATAATAGAATTTTATTTTACAAATCAGAATTTTATTCTTATCTTTGCCACATGACAATCGAGTGAATCTAATGAGAATATTTACAGAACAAGCTATAAAAGAATATGCAGAAGCGCATCCTGATGCAAAAGTAGCTTTGCAAGAATGGACTACCATAGTCAAAAGAAGCGAATGGACTTGCTTTGCAGACGTAAAGAAGACCTTTAATAGCGTAGATAATGTGGGTAACCAACATTATGTATTCAATATCAAAGGCAATAGCTACAGACTGATTGTAGTGATAAAATTCACTATAAAGTTCGTTTATATTCGTTTTATAGGCACTCATGCCGAGTATGATAAGATAGCTGATTGTTCTGTTTTATAATTAAACCGAATCGACAATTACCGATCAACCAAGAGCCATGACAAAGATAGAAACAAAAGCTCAATACGATTGGGCAGTAAAAAGAGTTGAGGAATTACTTCCACTGGTTACAGATGAAACCCCTCTGGATAATCCTCACAGTATAGAGTTGGAATTACTTTCTAATCTCGTTGCAGATTATTCTGAAGAACATTTCGCACTGGGAGAACCAACGCTGGTTGATGTTCTCAAACTTCGTATGTATGAGATGGGACTTAATCAGAAATCTTTAGCAAAATTAATCGGAGTCAGTCCTTCACGCTTGAGTGATTATATTTCCGGTAAATGTGAACCGACCTTGAAAGTAGCCCGCGAAATTAGCCAGAAATTGAATATTGACGCCAATATAGTACTGGGTGTTTAATATGAGTATAGAAAACAGAAAAACCGCTTAATTCACAATGGAATAAGCGGTTTTAAGTCGGAGCCGAAAGCGGGACTCACCAACGTTCCAACAAGTCAGGAAGTTAGCCCGGCTTTTCGGCTAATGGTATAGCATCTCAGTATAGCGATGCGGAATTTATAATTAATTCTCAGAGGAGAATATCTTACTTTTAATTACTCCAATCTTCTCTATCAACTCTTCTTTGCCACTATTAATGATAGTTTTTATTATATATTTTTGCTTTTCCTGATCGGTAATACAAATAGGCATACTATCAATAAACGTTTTAAGCATCGGTACAACAGATGAACCTAAGTTTATATCTGAATTATTAGATATAAAAGTTTCACACTCCAAAGCACGAATATAAGCCATAAAGGCACGGCTGTAGTTGTTATTATTAATTGATAAAGAGGCCGAAATTATAGATGCAGAAAACGCATTCATAATAGATTGAGTATCCGCTTTCTTATTGAATTCAGTTTTTAAACGTTCTTCTAAAGAATTGATATTTTCAAGAGCAAAATTATTCACGCGTATTTCAAGCTCTTTCAACCGATTATCAAGTGACAAAGCATTCCAAATCTGGAATCCAACAGCAAAAGCAGTGGCTAATGATATTATAGCCACAATTATACCAAGATAATCAATACCCAAATTATTTGATCTAGGTAAGGCTACAGCCAGTGCGATGAATGATATGACGAGACTAATAGGTGCTAAGTATTTCATAGTGCAATTATTAAATTGGAGTCAATATAAAAACTATCTCTTATTTATTTTACCATAAAAATAACTACGGCGGATTGTCACGTCAGGATAATCTCTCAACAGACTCTGAACTATCAACATTTCAGCCTCACTGGTTTGAGGACCAAGCATTATTTCCATAGTCTTCATTTTCTCTGGATTCAATGGCATATCAATATATTCAGTTTTAAGTGGATAATTAACTTGAGTTGCCCTAACAGAGTCTATAATCGAATTGAAAAAAAGTTCAAAGTCATTCATCGAGGATTGTTCTTTCAAATTCTCATTATAAACAGGAAGTAACATTACCTTAAAACGACTTTCTTTTTGAAATTCCCATTCTTTCCTTTTATAAAATCCTATGCGACTAATATGAGTTTTTATATAAGTTCTTCCATAATTCTTAAATTCAGATATATTTTTTATTTCTTCTTCAGGATTAGGGACATATTTCACATCATACAATCTAGCTTCATTCATGTATGACAAAACGATATATTCTCTAGTTATATCTCCAACACCTGGGAAAAAAGATCTAAACTGGTCATTCACTCGATAAGTAATAAACATATCTTCATCAATCCCAATTCTGACCCCCTTATAGCCTGTATACATTTTCCATAGAGAAAGATTCTCCATTGCATCTTTTGTCCAGCATGAAACAAAACTATACATGCCAAGTCTTGCATTAGTAGGCCCAGAGCCGTAACAAGACTCCTCGACATCATCAACTCGATCTAATCTATTGAATCGAATTTTATTACTATGCAATATCAAGGCTAATGTTTCTATAGATGTATAATGATATATTTTCATGATAATATAAAATCTTACAACACTAAACAGATGACTTAGCTTTAATAGCATCAAGTCTTTTCTTAAAGTTATCTCTAATAATAATACTGGCTTTATTAGGATCTAGTAGACTCAAATTTTCGTAAAAAGAAGTATTGCAGCGTGGGCATTGTTTACCATATAATGGAGTATGACATTTCGGACAACAAGCTTGCAAATCATTCAAATGCCATTGTTCTAATGCATAATACCCAGAAAACGTCCACAATATACCATCCAAATATTCTTCTTTATAACCACTCTGTACTTCTTTTATTAAAGCACGATTCCTTTCTCTCTCTTTTGCTTTTTCTTGATTCGCTCTATATCCTGAAAAATGAAGTACAATAAATAGGATAATAACTAATCCTATAAGAAACAGAAAAAAAATCCACAACTCAAGCTTTATACGTAACAAACTACCTATCCACTGTATGAAGCTCCAAATCATACCAGGAAATGAGTAATCTTTAAAAATTTCACAAAGCCATCCAGCAAGAAATGCAGAAAGCACCCCACCTACCCATTTTACAATACTATGCCATTTCATTATGGTTTATAATTATTTTTTTATTCTCAAGTAGCCATTTTCATCCACACACACTACGAACTCCTTCTCTACTTTTTTTTCTGTTGAGGCTGGAGTTTTGCCTTTCAGCATTTCACCTTCTCCACGAAGTAACCATTCAGCAGAAATAATCTCATAAGTGATTAGTATTCTTGTAATAGTTTCTAAAGACAATCCCCTTTCTCCTTTTAGCTGCTGGTTCAAGGTATTTTGTTTCACTCCTATAGATTCCGCGAAAGCCCTCTCTGAAAGCCCTGTATGGCTTATAACTCTTTTAATTCTTTCTATCATGTTAGTTTATTTATAATCATTACAAATAATCTCTTTTGAGATAAATTAATCTCGCTTTTGTTTTTAGTAATCTCATTTGTGATTATATTTGCATCGTGATAAACAAATAAAGGTTATCACAGATACAAATAATTTGATGTAATATGTAAAGGTATTAAAAAGAGTATGGGAAAAGACAGATTAAAGGTTAAAAAGTTCAAATCAAATCTCAACAGAGAGCGAGGATTGATAATGGCAACGGGAGCTGAACGGGCATTGCCTTTGATTCCCGTGGGTGAAACAGCGGAATTTAGTGAGATGGAATTTCGTTCAAGTGTAATCCGCACAGCGATAAACCGTCTTGAACAGCTTGGCTATAAGTTCGATTGCACTACTAAAGGCTGTATTGGTTATTGTCTAGTAACACGTACGGAATGAGTTTAGATTTTCAAATTATTAAGCAGCAAGCGATATGGGAAGTTTTAAGGTAATAATGATGCGATTCTTATGCTTATTTGATAAGCCAAAGAAAAAATTCGTATTGACCAATAGATATATAATAAGAGATGGAGTTAGGCTTTACAGAATAAAGTGTATAAAATCATTCGGACCATTTAAAAAAGGAGAATTGGGAGGTTATGTAGAAAGAGAAGATAACCTCAGCCAATTTGGTAATGCATGGGTATACGATGATGCATGTGTTTTTGGTCATGCAAGAGTTTACGATAATGCAATTGCATGCGGAAATGTGTGTATATCTGGAAATGCAGAAGTATATGGTAATGCGTTTCTCTGTAATAATGCAAAGGTTTACGGAAATGCAAAGATACATGGAAAAGCAAATATACAAGACAATGCAAAAGTATTTGATTATGCCGATGTATTTGGAAATTCAACTGTATCCGGTAATGCAAAGGTATTCGGTAATGCATTCATTTCCGGAGGAGCAATAATTTACGAAAGGGCAAAAGTGGGAGGATACGCATTGGTAAGCGATGAATCAAAGGTATTTGGCGACGCTTGTATATCAGGCTATTCAACGATATTACGTAATGTATCGATATGTGGTGAAGCATATATATCAGGTTATGCGTTTATTGAAGATGACAGCAAACACTGTGGCTTTGACTATAGAATTTTTAATGAGAAACACGTCCATGCTTATATGACAAAATACAAAAAAATAGAGATAACGTGTGGGCTTTTCTGTGGAGACATTGAAGCTTTTGAAAAAATAGCCAAGGGAACTGGGGATGAAAATGAATGCCAGGCAATCATTGCCATCATCAAAGCAAGATTCGGTTTGGATGGATAACGATAAAGTTGTACTGATTGAGCTTCCGGATGATGTAGCACTGTTGCTACATGCTCGTAGCCGTGGAAGCCATTAAAAAGGAGAAGTTCTTTGAATAAGACACATCCATCTCACATCCCAACTTAATTGATTTTAGCCTTGTGCAGTAAATCCCCCATGTGTATGCATGTCATACGCCTTTGCAGATATTGTAACCGTTAATCCATCGTTAGTAGATTCAATAGTTAGAAGTTCCATTTTTTCAAACTCTTCAAGAATCAATCCGACCTGGAATGGAAGGCATCCACAATATTGAGATAATTCACGGTTATTAATATCAATTTCGAGGGAATTAGAAGACAGCAAATACTCTAAAGCTAAGTCTTTCATTTGGGGTGTAATAAGCTTGATTGCCATAAGATTAATGATTTAGTGAATAATACCACAAAGATAACAAATATGATGACAAGTTCGGACATAAACAGGCTGGCAGCAAAGGTGGCAGAACAGGTGCTGCAGATGACAGATGAGCTGATGACTCCCAAGCAGGCGGCTGAATACTTAGGAATAAGCCTGAACGCCCTGCAACAGCGGAGGTCCAAGACACAGATACCATCCCACAAGAAAGACGGATGCGTGTACTACAGTAAAAGAGAATTAACCGAATATTATCTGAATCTATGAAACTGAATGACATGACTAAGGGGGCACTTTTATGCCTCGGAATGCTGGTAATTATGGCGATAGCCGGAACATGCGACTACCAGGATGCCACACACTTCCAACGTACAGAGGAAGAAAAGGATATTGAGCCTGCAGACACTACAGAGAGTGCATACGATGTGATGCGATACGTGCAGGCAATGGAGGATAAGAAACTACCGCAGTGATGCGCTATACATCATACTTTAACTCATTTCATCCCGGTCCAGCAATGGGCCGGGATATTCTAAAGCAACATCATAAAAACATAAGATAATGGAAACAACGAACAGGAAGTCTAAAGAGGATGACATGATTGTATTGTTACCTCTTACCAATGCAGATCCTCCGTCACATGTGGAGATGGACGAGCATCTGGCACATGCGAAAGAACAGGTAAGCAGAATAAGTTCAATTAAGCCAGTCCGCAAAATACACATTCCGAACGGGTATGTGATGACTACACGGCCAGAGGTATGGGATGGATACAAGCTGGATGCTAAATCAACAGTATTTAAGTGATAACCTAAAATGTAATAGAAATGGGAACATGGTTTGAATGTAAAATCCGTTACGAAAAAACGATGGAGAACGGAATGAGAAAGAAAGTAAACGAGTTGTATTTGATAGATGCAATGAGCTTTACAGAAGCAGAATCGCGTATCATTGAAGAAATGAAGCCATTCATAAGTGGTGAGTTCAAGGTGACAGCAATCAAGCTGGCCAACTACAGAGAGTATTTCAACAATGACAATGAATATGCAGATAAGTGGTATAAGGTAAAAGCCAACTTTATCACGGTGGACGAGAAGTCTGGTAAAGAAAAGCGGTCAAGCTGGTATGCACTGGTAAAGTCAGACAGTACAGTCAATGCGGAGAAGTATTTCCATGAACGGATGAAGGGAACACTGTCGGACTACATTGTAGAGTCCGTATCTGAAACGGCCCTCATGGATGTGTACACATACGAAACAGAGTCTGAAACAGAAGAAACGAAATAGGAATATGACCACAATCTATGTACATCCGTCAGTAATGAAAAGAATAAAATCGGGCAACCTCTCTCCTATCACGACCAGATATGAGGTTGATGTGGGTGAAATTGTGGAAGTGATGGATGATGATGAGGTTAGTTCCGTCATTACAAAAGTAAAGAGTGTGAGGAAAATGGCTGTAGGTCTGTACCAGGTTGAATTAAAAGATCCGGCCACGGCATTTATCGAGTAATAAAGAATAAGAATTAGAAGTCACTGGCTCCATCAGGATAACAAACAAATAATCTCATGGTATAGTGTTTAAGGTTGGTTATAGGTTGGAATAGGTAAAGGTAATGAGATTGGGAGCCGGTGATTTTTTATAGATACTATGTGGAACAATAAACGAAAAAGCAAGACATCAGGAAAGACGGAGCATCAGAAGCTGGTAGCAACGCTGGACAGATGGTTCTCAAAGTACATCCGGTTGAGGGATTCGTTCGTGAGCAATGGAGAGTTGTTTTTCCGCTGTATCAGCTGTGGAAAAATTAAGTCATACGATGAGGCTGATTGTGGCCACTACATCAACAGAGGTCACATGTCAACCAGATTTGATGAAGACAACTGCCATGCACAATGTAAGTTCTGCAATCGGTTTGATGAAGGAAACATCTACAACTACCGGGAACGGCTGATAAATAAAATCGGCCTGAGCCGGGTGCTCCTACTTGAAGCAAAGAAGAACCAGACCTGCAAGCTGGGTGATTTTGAGCTGAAAGCGCTGATAAGTCATTACAAAGCGGAGGTCAAAAAGCTGGAGGAAGAAAAGAGAAAATGAAAAGGGAGATGCCTGTACATCTCCCCGAGCTGGATTTACGCTGCTTTATTAGCATCTACCAAAAATGAAAAGAATTTACCTCTTTTCGGATAGATTCTTTTACCGTTTTTGACGATATAGCGACAAAATACGCGAATCTTACCAGTCTCATTTTGCAATTGCTTGGGAGTTTTCATCTTGTTATACACCTCCTTTCTTCTTATCCACCAACCTGTATTGGCAGATTTAAGCAGCTGCATCCTGTCAAATGCAGCTGAAAAAAGCCCAAAGTTACAGGACAATGGGCTTAAATTTCTTCTCTTAGCATGATATGGCAGTAGGAGAAGCAGAGGACAGCGAATGACAGTTCGCTGAAAGGAGGATTATTCTCCAAACAATTGCGGTACAAATATAGGGTATTATCGCATAATGATAGTCAATTTAATAACAAAAATTAGTAAAGAAAGTAAGAAAGAAATGGATGATAGAACAATGAATATACCCATAAAAGAATGGGAGGAAATTAAAAGAAAAATGAATGAACTGACGCAAAAGATTGACATACTGTACAATAGAGAGAAAAACTTTGTGTCAATTTCGGAGTTGTGTGATTGGCTCAACATATCGCGCACAACATTATGGAGGTTAAGAAGTGAAGGAAAGATAAAGACCTACCTTATAGGAGGTAAGATGGTAGCGAATAAGGATGAGATTCAGACGCTGCTGAATGAAGGAAAGATATAATTGAAATAACATGTTTGACAAGATGATTTTTAATGCTAAGATTGACTTTGTACGTGATGCAGAAAGGATAGCCAGGAAGCACCATCTGATACAATGTACGGAGGGAAACGAAATCTATTATCAGTCATCGGCATTAAGCAACATCGAGGGTATATGGTGGAAGATACGAGGAAGAACGGCTCAGATTAAATGCTCACTGCATAAGATATTCTGGAGGTGCAGATATGGAACGCTGGACAACTCTCAGATGTTCACCATATCGGATGCCAAACAGATTATATCAGAGCTGCTGGATGAATGGGACATAAACCCGGAACAGGTAAGAATCACCTATTATGAGGTAGGTCTGAATATACCAGTTGACCATGATCCGATTGAGTACATATCTCTGGCCGAATCTATTGGTGTAATGAGGAACAGGGAGCTCTTCAATGATGCGAACTTTGAAAAGAACCGTCAGAAAACAACGGAGAAATCAAAAAACATCAAGAAGGTTTTCAAGATTTATGACAAAGGATTTGAGGCACGTGATAAGGGAAGGCTATGTGAAGGTAATATTCTAAGGATTGAGACCATATACAGGAGACAGTCTGTCAACCTGATTGACTTTTTCTCTGAGAAGTCGATATACAACATCATACATACCTTCTACCGTGACTGGGCCACAATAGGATTCAGGCAGAGACTAACTGCAGACAAAGGTATCAAATCAAGCCAGATAGATAAGGCTGAGGCTTTGTTGAGGCTGGGAAGGGATGACTACCTGAGAAGTACATACGAACGTTGGAAGTCAGGACATTTGACTGACAAGCAATATCGTACTATAAGAGAGTTCATCAACTCATGGGATGAGATTAAATGCCATTTCAGGATGCTTCAATCACCTCATGAGATTGAGTATAAGACCAAGTTACTGAGCCTTTTCAATGAGGCAAAAAATTAATGACCTTATAGGCATATAGAAATATGACTGAAAATCAAAGAAATAACTTTTTCGTGAAACGTATTGAAACAGCGTTTGTTTCATTTAGGGAGTTATTTTGTGTCCGATTATCTTTTCAGGTAACTTGTCCTATACAGCCATTAGCTGGTCGGTAAACCTTAAAACAAGGATATGGAAAAAGAGAAACGAACAATCTGTTATGCGACTAACAGGAAAGACGAAATAGCAAGAATACAGGCTGAATATTCCTTACCTGCAGGATACAACATCAATAGAGAAGTTGAATGTATGCTGTCAAAGGATGACATCAGGAACTTGCAGGAAGAAGTGAAGAAAGGTTTGATTGAGATTAGGAGGAAATAAATATGACAAGACAAGAATCAGAAAGAAAGCTAAATGAGCTGAGGAAGAAATATATCACCTTGGTTTCATCAATGAACATAGCGAAGGCGCAGAAAGTAAAGAACAAGATTGAGCAACTGGAAAGAGAGCTGGAGCCACATTCTTTGGGAGAAATTCTTCAGGACTATACGCCGGAGTTCAAATTAGAGATGCTTCGCAAGATGCACAAGCTGTTCATCTACTCCGATTTGCTTGAAGGTGCGGCACTGGAGTTCCAGTCTGAACTTGAATCAAACGGAATAGATGCTCAGGTAGTTTTTCAGGTAAAGCGCGTACTGAAAGAACTGAGAAGCATAGTACGAATACCGGATGAAGAGAAAAACGCTTCACTGTCTGACAACTTTGCCGGGATGTGTGATGAAGCCGGACTTGTAGTGAGTAACATAATCAACAAATATCTTGCAAAATGATAACGGAAAATGACCCAATGCTTCCACGTAAAGTGGATTTGGAGAAGAACCCTTCTGGAACCGAACTGAAAATCGCCCAGCATCGGGAACTGGAGAAACATGGAAAGTATGTAGCTATCCCAGGCGACAAGACACGGACGCGAATTTTCGTCCGTAACGGTGAGGATGCTGAGAAGAAGATAGCCGCTTACTTGGAGAAAATCAACAACCGACCTCAAAAATGGAACTGATATGATAAAGTTACTTTATATAGACCTTTTCTGCGGTGCCGGGGGAACCAGTACCGGAGTAGAAAACGCACGCTACGCAGATGAACAGTGCGCTAAAGTTGTCGCTTGTGTGAACCACGACGCAAACGCTATCGCCAGCCATGCGGCCAATCACCCGGATGCGCTCCACTTCACGGAGGACATCAGAACTTTAGAACTGTCTCCTTTGGTGGCCCATGTAGAACGAATGAAGAAGATTTATCCGGATGCACTGATTGTATTATGGGCCAGCCTTGAATGTACGAACTTCAGTAAGGCAAAAGGTGGGCAGCCACGAGACGCCGACAGCCGGACGCTGGCAGAACACCTTTTCCGTTATATAGAATCCATTGATCCAGATTACATACAGATAGAGAACGTTGAGGAGTTCATGTCATGGGGCGATATGGATGAACATGGGCACCCTATCAGCAAGGACAAAGGACGATGCTATGAGAAGTGGAAACGCAACGTCAGGAAATATGGCTACGATTTTGACTGGAGAATCCTGAATTCAGCCGATTATGGTGCATACACCACCCGTAAGCGGTTCTTCGGTATCTTTGCCAAGCGTGGACTTCCGATTGTGTTCCCTGAACCTACTCACTGCAAGGATGGGAAGTCGGATATGTTCGGAAAGTTGGAAAAGTGGAAGCCGGTCAAGGAAGTGCTGGACTTCTCAGACGAAGGAGATAGTATATTCTGCAGGAAGAAGCCGCTGGCCGAGAAAACTCTTGAACGCATCTATGCCGGTCTGATTAAGTTTGTGGCCGGAGGAAAAGATGCTTTTATTGTAAAGTATAACTCCATGAGTCGGACGGGGAAATACCAGGCACCAAGCGTTGACGAACCATGCCCGGTTGTGGCAACACAAGGACGGCTTGCATTGGCAAAGGTAAACTTTGTTCATAGTTCTTTCGTGTCTGCTTATTATGGGAATGGTCACAATCACTCTGTAGAACAACCTGCACCAACGGTTACGACAAAAGACAGGTTAGCATTGGTAAATACGAGTTTTTTGTGTTCATACAATTTTAAGGATACAGGAAAGAACATTAATCTGCCATGCCCCACTTTGTTGACTAAAGACAGGCTTGCATTGGTAAATTCTGTTTTCATAGACAACCAATACGGTACCGGAAAACCGACATCCATTGAGCAACCGGTTGGTACAGTAACCACGGTTCCTAAGTTCAATGTGGTAAGCTGCAAACCGTGGATAATGAACACAGCTTTCTCAAATGTAGGAAGCAGTATAGAACAGCCGTCACAAACAATCACGGCCAACCGTAAATGGCATTACCTTATGAATCCGCAGTTTGCCAGTGCCGGAGGTTCTGTGAACAACCCTTGTTTCACATTGATAGCACGGATGGATAAAATGCCGCCTTATCTTGTAGAAGTTGAAGGAGGTATCGGTATACAGGTCACACCCGTGGACAGTCCGATGACAATCAATATTAAGGAGTTTATGGCTTTGTATGGTATCATCGACATCAAGATGCGTATGCTTCGGATAGCAGAACTCAAGAAGATAATGGGCTTCCCTGAAGACTATGTACTGATTGGCCCCCAGTCAGACCAGAAGAAGTTTATCGGTAACGCCGTGGAGGTGAACATGGCCCGCGTGCTTTGTGAGGCTATCTGTAAGGAGATTATCAGAAAACGAAAGGTTGCGTGATATGGGAAAGCAGGAAAGTATGGATGACTGGTTTCAGATGGCTAAGGATTTGGCCAAAGCTGAAAGGGAACTGAAAATCGAGAATTGGGTGCAAATCAGCATCTGCTACGGTCACGGCCATCAATCTGTCATCCTATACACCTACGACCTTCCGCGTGAGGTGTACGAAAGAAGAATGTGGGTAATCAGATGGAGGGTGGCCAGACTGCAATGCCAGCATCCGAGGAATGATGTGTACACTTCTTTTTACTACTACGACAAGCGTTCAGGAGAGTCGCTTGAGGTGAGTTCCTGCCTATCTAAACTGATTTCGGCCAAAGCCCAGATAACAAAAGCAGAACGCAAGATGAATGAGTACATCGAGCACAACCGTCAGAACAACATGTTCTTTGACGAGGATACGGACGCGGAGCTGGTTAAGTTTAGAGAGAAACTGGAGCGCAAGAAACTCGAGTGTGCTGAGTGTGAGAAACGGTTGGAATTATTAGTTGAAAGAAGGAGGAGTAATCAATGAAAGAAACTCAACTGTCCTTAAACTTGGAATATGGAATTAGTAGAGAACAGGCTTGTATCCTTTGCCATCTTTCATCCGAATGTGCCGGATGTTGTGTGAAATGCAAGGCGGAAGGAAAGAACGGAACTTGTTACGGACAAAATTGCTCGATACCGTCCAGAGACCATGACGGACAAAGGTGGGACGCATGGATGCACATTGTGTCTACCTCGCTTCCAGAACTCAAACGATTTATACCAGTGAAATACAGAAAACATTTAAAAACAAAAAAGTGATATGGCAAACATTGTCAAATTAACCGGATGCAAGGAGGTTTCGCATGATATATATGCTTACTTCACTTGTGATGCTGAAAAAGCATTGAAAGCTTTGGAACTTGAGATACCGTGTACTGGAGCAAATAGCACTGGAGCATACAACATTTACTTTAATGATGTGGGAGAAATTATCTGTGAGTACATGACGTTCTGCGTTACACGTGAGTTTAAGAAGGTTCCATCCATACAGGATGCTGTTGAATGGATGGATAAGAAAATGAATGGAAATGAGTAAAACAAAACTATATTACCTGTTCCTGGCGGTCATGTGGTGGCTGCTGGGATAGGTGGAAAGGAGAATTAAAATGCAAATATCAATCACTGAAAAGGAAGTAAATGCAATAGACTTCGGATTGGAACAGATTAGAGACGCATTGGAAGGTTCCTATTCTGAGGAATACAAACAGGATGCTGAAGAAGCTATGAGAAGCCTGGGTAATATATTAAGAAAATGCCATTTGGCGAGAGAAAAGGCTAACGACCTAAATGATGCCAAAAGATACATTCGCTCAAAAAGTGGATGGATGCCGCCTACCAAGCTTGATAAAATGGCAAGATTATTAATAAAAAAATCAAAGAAGGAATGATATGACAAGAAAAGAAAAAATGCTTAGGGAAGCCGTTCACCAGCATTACCAGTGTAATGGGGAGTATGCTTGTGGAGAACGTGCTTATTGTCGATTTTGCGATGGCGATAACATAGCACATGACTGTGATGAAGATTGTTGTGCAGATGAGTTTAGCGAGGGATTTTTAGCAGGTTGGGATGCCTGCTTAAAATACCTTGGGAATATACCTTGGAATGAAGCCATGAATGAGATTTGTAACCGATAAAAGTAAAAGGAGGAGAAATGAATATAAAAGGACAAATAACCGTAGTGAAAGATATAGAATCAATCACTACAAGGGATAAAAGAATAATCTTAAAGCGTACAGCAGTAGTAGAAACTGACGGAGGGAAATACGCTCAGTCGCTGGCTTTCGATGTGATGGGAGAAGATGTAAACAACCAATGGCTGTCAGTTGGCCAGAAAGTAGAAGTAGATTACAACTGTCATGTAACAGAGTTTAATGGAAAGTTATACAACAATATCAGAGCATGGCGAATAATTGAATGTAAGGATGGGCAAGGATAAAAGAGTGATGGTGAGGTTTGATGAATCAACATTTATGGCACTGAATGAGGTAGCCATAAAGATGGGAACAAATCTCTCTGTAGTAATCAGGGCGTTTTGCAGAAAACAAATAAGTGACATAACAGATACAAATGGAAACATAATACTCCATGAGAAACGAACGCAAAGCAAACAGCAAGGTGTTATTGATGATAGCTAAGCTGTATGAAAGACTCTCAGACATATCAGCAAAGGACCGGCAAATATACTATGCCGGTCTAAGCTATGAAGATATATTTCAGGATACGATTATAAAAGTAAGTACAGATGAGAAAGCAGCGGAAATAACAGATGAGAATGAATTTGTAAAGTATTTCATTTACAGAATGAGAACGGTGCAGTACCAGACAATAAAGAACTCAAAACGATTAAAAATCACAACTTATGCCGACAATTTACAAGCCAAAGAAAGCGAAAAAGAAGGAGAATAACCTCTATGATGAGGAAAGAAGGAAGATATACAAATCAACCAGATGGAGGAAGTTGAGAGAATTAAAGATAGCACAGCAGCCACTATGTGAGATGTGCCTGAAGGAAGGAAAGACAACCATTGCAGAGGATGTGCATCACATCGAATCATTCATGTCAACAGATGATCCGATGAGAAGGATGGCTTTAGCCTATGATTATGAGAACCTAATGAGCATTTGTAAGATGCATCATCAAATGATACATAACAAATCGAATGGGAATGACATCAAAGGGGGTATGGGGTGAAATTTTAGAAGGTCAAGTAACTTGAACCTCGCCCCACCCCATTCGACACGCGAGGCAATTTTTGAAAAAAGCCAAAATAGGGATTTTGTTGCGATGTGTTAAAACAATGATTTCGTCTGACAAAAATCACGTTTGAAAAAAAGAGAAAACTATGGCAGAAACAACTCTGGTGCAGTTTAAACTGCCCAAAAACGTAAAGCATAAAGAAGCTAAAAAACTCATTTGCAACCTTGTGAGAGATATGAATGAGCGTGGTGAGCTGGCTCCGTTCGATGTGGCCTTATTACACCGGATGGCAACAGCTTATGAAATGTATCTTATCTGTGTGGATAAGATTACTACAGACGGAATGACGATGACAAACAAAAAGGGAGAAATGGTAAAAAGGCCGGAGGTAAATATTCTGAAAGAAAACTGGTCGCAGTTTCTGGAACTGGCTAAAGAGTTCGGGCTGACTGCAATGAGCAAACGAAAACTGAAAACGATGAAGAATATTGATGAGGCTATCCAGTCACCTTTGAAAGAATACCTCCGTGAACACCAGGTATGACACGAAAAAAGAAATACATACAATATGCAGAAGATATACTAAGCGGAAAGATTGTAACAGGACATTACATAAAACTGGCTGCTGAGCGTTTCTTTAGATTAATGTATGATGAACGGTATGAGTTCAGAGAAGACAAGGTAGAGCAGGTATGTGAATTCATATCAATCATCCACCATTACACCGGGAAACATGCTGGAAAGCCATTTGTCCTGGAAGCATGGCAGGAGTGGATTGTTGCTTCCATGTATGGCTTTTACCTGAGAGGAACCAATGAAAGACTGGTGCAATCGGCTTACATCGAGATGGCGCGAAAGCAGGGAAAATCCGCTTTTGCGTCTGCGTTGTGTTTGTACCATCTGATAGCAGACGGTGAAATGAACGCGGAGGTCTATATGGCGGCCAATTCCAAAGACCAGGCAAAGGTATCTTTCAACATGGCATCAAACTTTAGCAAGATGTTGGACCCCGGGAAAGAGTTTCTGGATCCATACAGAGACACCATAAAGTACGAAAGAACGCTGAGTTTCCTGAAAGTACTGGCAGCCGATTCAAGCAAGCTCGACGGTCCGAATGCATCCATGTATCTGATTGACGAATATCACGCGGCCAAAAACTCAGGCGTGAAAGATGTATTGCAATCCTCACAAGGTATGCGAGAGAATCCGATGGCAGTAATCATTACTACTGCAGGATTTGACCGACTGGGAGTATGTTACCAGTACAGGGAAATGTGTACGGAGGTAGTGTCGGGGCTGAAAGAAGATGATACGCTGTTTATTGCTATTTACTGCCTGGATAAAGAAGATGACTGGAAAGATGAGGCTGTATGGGTAAAGAGTAATCCAAATTTGGGAGTCACAGTACAACCTAAATACATAAAAACACAAGTAAAGAAAGCAATCAATACACCATCCGATGAGGTAGGTATCAAGACAAAAAACCTGAATATCTGGTGTGATGCGGAGAAGATATGGATAAAGGATGATTACATATTGGCCGCGTCTGCCAATGTCAACCTTGAAGATTATAGCGGATTAGATTGCTTCATCGGAGTAGACCTCTCCTCTACTTCCGACTTGACGGCTTTTTCCGTGATGATACCCACCACAGAAAAGATGGTTTGGAAAACATTCTACTTTCTTCCGGAAGCGGCATTAACTGAAAAGAGATTCAAAGAGCTGTATGGAGAATGGGCACGACAAGGGGCATTATGCATCACTCCGGGAAACGTGGTAGACTATGATTTCATTCTCAACAAAATTATGGAGATAGGTCAGATTCTTAATATTGTAACCATAGGATATGACAGCTGGAATGCTACTCAGTTCGTCATTAACTGTACAGAAAAAGGATTGCCGATGGAACCGTATTCACAGAGCATCGGAAACTTCAACAAGCCGACAAAAGAACTGGAAAGGTTATTGCTGTCAGGAGTGGCAGTAATTGACAATAATATCATTACCCGACACTGTTTCCGTAACGTGGTAATGGCACGTGACAAGAACGGGAACACGAAACCAAGCAAACAATACGAAGAGAAAAAGATTGACGGGGTAATTGCCATGATTGAAGCTCTGGGAGTTTATCTGATGTGCCCAAGATACGATAATGTGATTTATTAGTTTGTCTGACAAAAATTTCGTTTCAAATAAAAACGAAATGAAATTATTTGGCTACGAGTTTAGAAAGATTTCCAAGAAGGAAATATCTCAGGTGTCAGCTTATGGAGGAACAGGTTTAATTCAGCTGGCATCACGCGAATACCCTATGTTATTGAGTACGGTGTACAGGTGTGTAGACCTAATATCCGATTCAGTGGCTGTATTGCCGCTGGAAGTGTTCAGGCTGGATGAAGCCGGGTTCAAGATGAAAGACACGAAACATCCTATTTATGAGCTGCTGGATCTGGAGCCAAACGAGAACATGACGCGCTACGTTTTCATAAAAACTCTTATGGCATCCGTATTGCTGACCGGTAACGGATATGCATTCATAGAACGTGGTGAGGATGGAGTCACTCCTATCCAACTGGTGTACATCCCATCCAACCAGGTATCAATACAATGGATAGTAGACAAAGAAGGAATAAGGAGGAAAAGATACCTGGTATCCGGATTTACGCAACTGGTTGAACCATGCGACATGATACATGTGCTTAATTTCAGTTATGATGGAATTATCGGGGTATCTACGTTGACACATGCCAGACAGACTTTAGGAATCGCTACAAGTTCTGAGGAACATGCTGCCGGATTCTTCAAGTCGGGGGCCGCAGTAAGCGGTGTGCTGACAATAGAAGGCGCACGACTGACGAAGGAACAAAAAGAACAAAATTATAAGCAATGGGAAGAGCGTTCCAACTCTAATAATGGTCGTCCGGGTGGTATTGTAATCCTGGAAGGAAACATGAAGTACCAGCCAATATCCATTTCACCAAAAGATTCTCAGTTGCTGGAAAGCCGTCAATTCAATGTAGTGGATATATGCCGTTTCTTTTCGGTATCTCCTGTTAAAGCGTTTGACCTGAGTAAATCCTCCTACTCTACCATCGAAGCCACACAGCTTGAATATCTGACAGATACAGCCTTGCCGGTCATCACCAAGATAGAGCAAGAAATAAACCGGAAAGTATTCAGCAGAACAGAAAGAAGCATGTACAAGGCAGAATTCAACACATCGGCCATCTTGCGTGCAGATAAAGCAGCCCAGGGGGCTTTCTGGAAAGATATGGCAAATGTAGGAGCTGCCACGCCAAATGAAATCCGGAGAGAAATCGGTATGAGCCGGATTGAAAATGGAGACGAGGCTTTCGTACAGGTAAACGTGATGACGCTGAAAAATGCTGTAAAAGAAAAAATGATAGAAGGAAATCAAGAATAATCGGATTTTGTCAGACAAATGTTCCGTTAGAAATAAAACGATTTATGAGTGAACAAAAAGAAATGCTGGAACAGAGAAATACCACATTCCCTGTATCAGTGACAGAGGAAAATGAAAAGCGAACAGTAGAAGGATATGCCATGCTGTTTGGCGTAAAATCAGACGGACTGGATTTTGAAGAAGTGATTGAACGAGGTGCGCTGGATGGAGTGATTGAGAAAAGTGATGTATTTGCCCTACTCAACCACAACCGTGACAGAGGAATACTGGCACGCTCAGTCAACGGGAAAGGCTCACTGACATTGACAGTTGATTCAAAAGGGCTGAAATACAGATTTGAAGCACCACGCACGATGCTGGGAGATGAACTGCTGGAAAACCTGAGAAGAAACGAAATCAATCAATCTTCATTTGCCTTTACTGTAGCAGACGGTGGAGAGAAATGGGAAAGGATGAAAAACGGTAAATGGAAACGTACTATCAGCCAGTTTGCCAGGATATACGATGTTTCCCCTGTATACAATGCGGCATACAGCAAAACAACGGTCAGCATGAGAGGAAAAGAGCAGGCCGAAAAGGAACTGGAAGAACGGAAGGAAGTAAGTGAAGAATATTACAACAATATTATTAACAGTCTTAATTAGTAGGAATTATGGCGAAAGAAAAAACAAGAGTTGAACTGGCAGAAGAAAGAGGCCAGTTGTACAAAAAAGGCGTTGACCTGGTAAACAAGGCAAAACAGGAAAAACGCGAGTTGTCTAAAGAAGAAAAGGACCAGATTACAGAGATACAGCTTCGTATGACAGAAATCAATCTGGAACTGGCACAGCGTGATGCAATGAAGTTTGCAGACGAACATACTACTGGAGAAAAGTTCAGTCTGAGAAAAGCCTTGCTGGAACTGGCAGATGGAGGACATTACAGTGAGAACATACGAAAAATGAATGAGCGTGGTGCCGCATCATTGCAGAAATCGGGTATCATTCCGAAGAGTGGAGCATCATTGCTTATACCGGTTGAGTCACGTGCAGAAATTACTGCCGGCACTGCAGGTACAAACGTGATTGAAACGGACTTCATGAATATCGTGGAACCGTTGAGAGACAGATTGGTATTGGCCCAGGCTGGAGCAACCATGCTTACAGGGTTGGTATCTAATATCGACGTACCATCATATTCAGGAAGTACATCAAACTGGGCTGAGGAAAATGCAGCTGCAGAAGATGGTGCAGGTACATTCAGCAAAAAATCAATGAAACCAAAGAGACTGACATCCATCCTGAGAGTTTCAAGGCAAATGCTGGTGCAGGATTCTTTGGGCGTTGAAGCCATGCTGAGAGCAGACCTTATCAACTCAATCGCTTCAAAACTGGAAGCAACAATCCTGGGAGGTTCATCCACATCTACAGAAAAACCGGATGGATTGTTCACCGGTTATTCTACGCCAGCTGAAGCTTTGTCTTGGAAAGGTGTAGTAGGACTTGAAACTGAAGTTGATTTGGCTAATGCCTTGATGGGTAACACCAAATACATTGTACATACTTCTCTGGCAGGTCTGGCCAAAACCACATTGAAGAATGAAGGTGTAAGCGGATTTATCATGGAAGAAAACGGTCAGATGAACGGTTACGATACACTGCGCACAAACGCGGTACATTCAACTTCTACTGATTTCGGTGCTTTGTTCGGCAACTGGGCTGATTTACTTATCGGTCAGTGGGGTGCTTTAGATTTGACAGTAGATCCTTATACGGAGGCTGATAAGGCATTTGTTCGTATCATTGTCAATTCATATTGGGATGCTTGCTTGCGCCGTGACAAGTCAATTGCCAAGGCACTGTTTAAGGATCCTGCTAGCGTATAAGGAGGGTAAACGATGTATATCACTTTAGATGAAGCAAAGAAGCATCTCAATGTAGAATCAGACTTCACAGAGGATGATGAGTATATTTCATCACTGATTGAAGTAGCTGAAGCTAAGGTGGCTGCAGAGTTATGTTTGAAAAGTACGGATGACCTGAAAACCTTAAGAGGTGGAGAGGTCATCCCTCCTCCCATAAAGCAAGCCATTATGCTAACGATTGGTTTGTATTACAACAATAGAGAGGAGGTAACGGTATCACAGACTCATACGCTGGCTCAGGGAGCCTTACACCTTATCCAACTATATAGAGATTATTCACTATAACAGTATCACAATGAAGGCAGGTCAGTTACGAGACAGAATCACAATTCTAAAAAGAGAAATCACACAAAAGCCACATGGCGGAGAAAAATACTCATGGAAAGATTTCATAACCGTGAGAGCAACTGTAAAGTTTGCATCCGGTAAATATGAGGAAACAAACATGGAGTATGCTCACAATCAGGTGAACAAAGTGACAATCTACTACAGGTCTGCCATAAAGCGTGAAATGAGGGTGAGATACAACAACGAAATATACCAGATAAACTCCATCAACCCTGATCAATCTCATAACATGATGACATTAACAATAGAACTGGTCAATGAGTAGTTTAAAAAAAGATTACCTGGAGGTAACAATTGATGTAGCCAGAGTAAACAGGATGTTCAAAGAACTCAATCTAAGTACGGACGAATCCAGGAAAGCACTAAGAAGAGGACTGGCTGCATCTGCAAGAGTCATACAAAGACAAGCAAAATCAAATCTTAATACAGTTCAGAACAGAGCATCAGGAACTACACTGGCCGCAACCAACCTGAAAAAGTGGGTGCGATACGTGGTTTACAAAAGAACACTTGGATTCAGAGTACATATCCAAGAAAGCAAAGGAGCATCAAAGAAAGAAAATCCTTCTTTCCTTTTAAAGTTCTTTGAAGAAGGTACAGATGAACGCTTCAACAAAAGGATAAAAAAGGAAAGAATGTTTTCAAGGAGATTGAGAAAAGAAAGATATACTGGAAAGATTACCGCATCTCATTTCTTTTCAACAGCGTCAAAATCAAAGATTAATGAGGCACAATCAACCTTACAGAAACATATAGAAAAACATATCCAGAAAATAGCAAGCAAACGATGAACACCACAGATATATTCAGGTACATAAAGGAAAGACTGGAATCAGACAGCACCATACAAGAGATTATAGAAGGGAAAATATACCCTATTGCAATCATGCGTAATGTGAAGCTGCCGTATATCATTCAGAACGCAAAGCTGAATGCATCCAGTGACACCAAAGATGGAGAGTATGAAAGGGAAATCACATCTACGATAGCTGTGTTTGGCGAAAATCAGGATGTGCCGTTACAGCTCATATCGGAAATGGAAAGGTTGTTTTCCGGGAACGTGGTAGAAGTAGATTATCTGGATGTGTCGGAAATAAAAGTAAACACCTGGGATTTTGATGAGGATGATGGAGTGTTTGGTGGAATAATAGAATTAACCATTAAAATAGAGGTATAACTATGGCCAAAGCAAAAAAATTAAAAGGAAAAGATTTGATGGTATTTGTTCAGGACAAAGCCATCGCGCTGGCAACAAATCACACATTAAAGTTGACAGCAGAAACCGGAGACAGCAGTACAAAAGACTCCGGAGATTGGGGTGATGAAGAAATCACAAAAATGACATGGGAGGCAACATCCGAAAACTTATGCAGTGCAGATGAGGGAGTCAGCTCATACGAGAAAATGCTAGACTTAATGCTGGCTCGTGAACCTGTTAATATAAAAGTGGGAATACCTACGAACATTACAAATGATGAGGTTCCTGAAGGTGGATGGACTGCTCCTCAAAAGTATTACGGAGGAGAAGCATTGATTACAGACATACAGCTAAATGCTCCGAATGGAGATAATGCCACGATGTCAATCACGCTAACAGGAAAAGGTCAATTAACAAAACAATCCGGTGTAGGAGGATAATGCATGAAGAAAGTAAATATAAATGGTAAAGAACACGTGATAAAATATTCTTTGCGGTGCCTGTTTAAGTTTGAACAGCTTTTCGGGCACTCTTATCAGGGAAATACATCAGAGGAGTATTATCAATTGCTGCACGCATCCCTGTTTGCATACAATCCGGAATACACAATGACTTTTGATGAACTGATTGATGAGTGCGACAATAATCCAGGAATCTTCATTGCTTTTCAGGAAGAAATGACAGATGCATCACGCAGACTGACACAATACTTTGAAGATAAAAAAAAAGCGGAAGAAACAACGGAGAAACTATAAGTGTATCTGCTTTGTATGAAGAAATTGTAGGCAGGGGCGGCGTGTCTCCTGCCTATTTTTTTGAGGAAATGGACTTCAAAGAATGTATCGTATTTATGAAAGGAATGAGGAGGAAAGAACGGTCTGAACTTGAAAATACGAGACTGATCATGTGGGCTGTGTTGCAGAGTCAATCAAGGAGGACACTTGAACTGGAAGATGTGATGAAACTGGAAGATGAAGAAGATGATGAGACTGGAGTAGACCAGCAGGAACTGGAAGAATTAAGAAAACGAGCTAAAAAAATGGAGAAGAAACTATGAGTAACATATTCACGAGATTATTGCTTAATACAGACGGATTCAGTAAGAATCTATATAAAGCACAAAAGGAGCTGAGAGGATTTGCAGCCACATCTAAAGGGGTATTTAGTGGACTGACCACCTTCACAAGCTACGCGGCCGCGTTTGTAGGGATAAGCACTTCCATTCATTCAGCTGTAACGGCCAACATGGAATTTGAAAAGTCACTTTCATCCTTGCGGTCATTGACTGGTGTATCGGCTCAGGAGTTGAATTATTTCCGGACCGAAGCAATACGCATGGGAATGGATTCTACTCAGTCAGCCTCACAGATGGTAGACGCATTCAAGTTGATAGGTAGCCAAATGCCGGAATTGTTGAAAAACAAAACCGCGTTGACTCAGACGGCTGAGGCTGCAGTGGTGTTGGCTGAGGCTGCAGAGCTGGATGTACCTACAGCAACAAAGGCTTTAACCGGGGCATTGAATCAGATGGGAGCCAGTTCATCGGAAGCTGCAAACTATATCAACATACTGGCCGCAGCATCACAGCAAGGTAGTGCAGACATTCCCTATCTGAATAAGGCCATAGAAAACGCCGGTGGTGCAGCCAGCAGTACAGGTGTAAAGTTTAATGAGCTGGTGGCCATTATTGAAGCCATTGCACCCAAAATCACAGATGCGGCATCAGCTGGTACCAACCTGAGAAATATATTCCTGACGTTGGAAAGTTCCGCAGACCAGAATTTAAGACCGTCTGTAGTAGGATTAAGTACAGCCATTGATAATCTTTCAAAGATGAATCTGGATGCTGTACAGCTTACCAAAATGTTTGGTAAAGAGTCTGTAACGGCTGCAATTGCTATACTTCAGGAGAAAGATGCATTTGATGAATTGAGCCAAAGCATTAAGGATACCAATACAGCTTATGACCAAGCAGCGATTAATAATGATAATCTGGCCGGAAGTATCGGGAAACTGCAAAGTTCCTGGACTTCATTCATTAATACAATGGCCGGGAGTAACGGTATTTTAAAAGGTATTGTAGATGATCTGAGAGATGCTGTCAACTGGGCAAACAGAGCAATGATGACAGCAGATGAAAGGTATCAATACGATACACAGAATTCAAGAAGAATAGAAAGAGAAGAATCTAACAAACGTATTCAAAAATACATAGATAGTGGAATGAGCAGAGAGGATGCTTTAAATAAAGAAATCCAAACTGCAAACTATATGTATCCAGAAGCAAAAGCATATCAAGTACGTGAAAGAGATGTTGAAAAAAAGAGGAAAGAATGGGAAAGAGCAAAATTAGTAAATATCAATGGAGCTGCATTCGAAGAAGAAAAAGCGTACAAGGAAGCGGTAAAACTACTTGAAATATCTAAAAATGAATTTACAATGCGCCAAGCAATTTATGACAATGTGGAGGCGCAAAGAAAAAGCTTAGAACAGGCAAATAGAGAACAAGAAAAAGCAAAAGCGGGAGCAGAAGCCGCTGCAAAAGCAGCAAAAGAAAAAGCTGCAGCAGAAGAAGCCGCACGATTGGCCAAAGAAAAAGCATCCAGGCCAGAGGGATCCATTGCAGATGTAGAATACCAGATTTCACAAAAAAAGAAAGAAATATCCGTAGCAATATCAGATAATGATAGAATAAGATTAAGTACGGAGCTGGATGAACTGGTACAGAAGAAACGATACATGGACTTAGCTGTAAAGTACAGTCAACCTGCATTTGATACAAAACAAATTGCAGACATGGCAAATGCAAAGTCAACATTTAGCAAGATGGCCAGACTTCCTGATGGATGGAATAAAATAAACACGACAAAATGGGATAATCAGGGTATAAAAGACCAAATCAATGCGATGAATGATTATCAGAACGCGATAAGTAGTGTTGAATCAGCACTATCAAATCTATCTGGAACATTCGATAGTGACTCACAAAATGCGTTCAGCTATTTTGCGAATATCATACAAGGAGCTGCACAGGCTGCAACAGCCATAATGGCATTAATACCGGTGAAGAAAGCGGAAGCTAATGCAAATGCTGAGGCTGCAGTAACAGGGGCTGCAAGTTCAGTGGCATCTATACCATTTGTCGGAGCGGCAATGGCCGTAGCGGCCGTAGCTGCTTTGATTGCATCAATGGCCGCAATTCCCAAATTTGCGAAAGGAGGTATCATTGGAGGCTCATCGTTTTATGGAGACCGTCTGCTGGCACGTGTCAATTCAGGAGAAATGATTTTGAACAAAGAACAGCAGAAGTCACTCTATCAGATGACGTCTGGAGAGAATGACATTAACATCACATCCTTCAAGGTAAGAGGTGATGAACTGTTTTTAGTATTGAAAAATTATATGAAAAAGACCGGGAAAAAATTATGAGTTACGGACTGATTTATACGATACCATTTGAGAGCTCAAAGGGTGTTGCTTATGTAATTGAGATTGAAAAAGAAGATTATACAGGAGAATCTACGGAACTGGAACCGGATGAATCACCTATAATAGTGACACCGAATGATGATGATTTCCTGTACACGCCAATACGGTCATCATCGGCAACAATCAATGTGATAGGTTCAGACTATCTGCAGCAGCTGTATTCTACGGAATACAGGCAATACAGAGTAACATTACTACAGGGAGACAAGGTGTGCTGGTGCGGTTTCATAAAACCGGAATTATACACGCAGGAATATGCAGATGAAGTATTCACGCTGTCAATAGAATGTGTGGGATGCTTTGATGTGCTGGAGAATGTAGATTTTTCAGTGGAAGAAAAGACATCAAGAACAGTTTGGGACTTGCTGGTAAAGATGGTGGAAGAAACAAGAACAAGATACCATGAGATACTGATACCTCATGTGTATGCGTTGACTGAAGCGGACTATAACGCATGGAACAGTCCGATGAAAAGTTTGTCGGTTGCCGACCAGAACTGGTACGATGAGGATGATGAGTCTATGACTTGCAAAGAGGTGCTGGAAGAGATAATGAAATTGTTTGGGTGGACGGCTACAGACTGGGGAGGATGCATGGCCATCGTAGATTATGACAATATGGACGGAAAGTATTATAGGCATAACATATCTGATAGTAGGATAAGTGAAAGCTACGAACAGAAATCAGTCACAGTTCACGTAATACAGAATATTGGATATGATGGTGATAACCACACGTTGGATGTAATGGGAGGATACAACAAAGTAAAGATTGTTTGTTCAAATTACAACATCTCAGAACTGGTACCGGAAATGGATTTCAATAATGACACTGAGATTTTTGAGATACCAGATGATGTGGTAATAAACATTAGTGGATTGGAAAAGTATACCACACATAAAATGTTCCTGACATCCGACAAGTGGGAATTAATTACTTATGATGAAAATGGGAATCTTATAGAAGAAGATATTGATGCATATAAGGGAAGAACGAATGAATTAACAGGTGCATTTCTGGCGAAGGTATGTGGGTATAGCAGTAAAAGGCCGGCAGACGGACAGCCGTTTGTGGATGAAATCTCTGAATATTCGTATGACGAATGTATCCAGCTAAGAAAGACAAATGGCGAGTCATATACATCTGTCTTCACAGGTAATGAGCCTGTTCTGAAGATAAAATCATCTTATGCGCAATACCAGGATGGAATATTCTGCATAGGCGGTGAATTAAGACCTATATTCCGGAAGGATATGGCTTATGATCCAAATGGATATGACGGGCCATCAAGAGAGACACAGTACATTCCATGCAGTGTAAGAATCGGAGACAAATACTATAATCCTACGGAAGGATGGACAAATGAGATATGTATCTTCAATGTGTACACTGAATTGCCTGATTCGTACAATAATTTCACAAGCATTGCAAATCGAAAAACTCTGTCTATGCCATATCCTGGAGCAAATGGGTATGTAGTTACAATACCAGATGGAGGAATAAGTGGAGATTTGGAATTTACAATATATGGGAATAAGGGAGATGTATTGATTCAGCAACCGTATGGATGGTATCTGAAAGACCTTTCATTCAATTTCTATAAGCAAAATTTGAATGAAAAAGATGATTCAGAAGATGACAGGACCTACGAAAATGAGGTGAACAAATCTTACATAAATGAGGCTGATGAGATTGAATTAAAGCTATCAACGTACAATGAAGATGGGGCTTGCTATTCAAAGTTGATTAAAAGTTCAGGTGGATACCTGACAGATGATTTGTACTGCAGCCATGTGGCTGGTAATGTAAGGCTGGAAGAAATGCTGATAAAGAGAATAGTCAATCAGTACAAATCATCAAGATTCAGGCTGACTCAGGAGGTATGCATTACAGATATAATACCATTCGACACGATAACAGATGAGAGCCAGGACGGGAAAAGATTTGTATATACAGGAGGTGAGATAGACTACCAGCAGGATACAATGTCAATAATCATGTTAGAGAAAGAATGAAAAGAATTGTCAGACAAATTCTACGTTAACAATAAAAGTAATATGATAGATGTAAACATCAACATAATCACACGTACTATCCCGGCCACTCCGAGGTCAAAGAATTATCCGCAGGGATATAGTGTAACAAGAAATAAGAGGTATGTTACTACAGAAGTAAAGATGAGCAATCAGGTACAGAGTCGTGCAGCATCACTGAATCAGATAGATATAGTACAGCTTGTGAGAGAGAATAGAGAAAATGTGATAGCAGCTCTGATGGATGGAAACGGAGTCTTGTCAGTAAGAGGTTCAATCCGTGCCACCGGAAGTATTGACGCAAACCAAACATTTGATTGATATGGGAGTGATAAAAGGTCGAGATTTAGCCATCTGGTTGGAAGAGTCAGAAACGAATTTAAAGCGTCTGGCAAAAGACAGGTCATGTTCCATATCGGTTGAGGCTGAAACCAAAACAGTTACAGGAAAAACAAATGGAAAGTGGGTAAAGAAAAGAGCCATCAGGCTTTCATGGAGTATGACATCATCACATCTATACACACATGACGGATTTGATTATCTGTTTGAAAAGATGGTGAACATGGAGCCTGTTATAGTTACCTTCTCCCCTATCCGCTCAACCATATACGATGAACAGACTTGGGATGATACAAAGAGATACCGTGGAGAAGCATACATCACACAGTTATCCGGTTCTGCAGATTTGGGAGATATAGGGCAAGTATCAATATCACTGGAAGGTTCCGGACCATTATCACGGGTAGACTTTACTGATGAATCTGGAAGAATATTTGACAGAACATTTGATGACAAATTTGAATAACAACAAAAAGGAAACAATATGGCAAAAGAATTAAGTGTCTTACAACAGCAGGCTGAGACCATCAAGACAGAAGTAAATAAAGGTGCCAATACATCCAGCAGGATCGGTGGAATGTTTGGTGATATGCTGGAATATAATGAGGAGAAACTTACCGAGCTAGAAAACAAAACGGCTGGAGTTAATTATGTAATTTGCGAAACAGCGGCTGGTACAGCAGCTAAAACGGTATCTATTACTGGACTTACAAGCCTTACAACAGGCATACGTCTGCTTGTTAAGATGGCCAACATAAATACAGCAAGAAACGCTACTCTTAATATCAACTCATTGGGAGCAAAGCCGTTGTACTACGATAATGAGCGTGCATCAAGCGACAACTCATGGGAGGCTGGAGAAGTAATTGACGTTTACTATGATGGCACAAACTTTTATGCAGGTAATGTACAGGGTGGAAGTTCGGAAGGTAGCAATAAAATACTTACTTGGAATACTGATGCAGATACTACAAGAAAACAAGTTCCTTCTAAAGAGCGTAAAGCTGGAATGCAAATTAGTTACCTTCACCCTGACAATGGGTGGGTTAATGAGCAGTATATTGGAACTGAAACTATTGATACTGAATGGGAAAAGAATGATAATTGGAGTGTATTCAGTATGGTTGAATATGAAATAGGTGATAATTTTATCAACGGAGATTTAACTCATTTTATATCAGGTAAATATATTGGTACAAACGGGCAGATTTATAGTGGTGGCTCAAATGAGTATGTCACAAATTTCTTAAAAGTAAAAAAAGGAGAAAGAATAATTGTAATAACAAAGATAAAAAAAACTGCAAATGCTTTATCATTTTATACGAAACAAAATGAAAAATCGTATGTTGAAGGTTTAAATGGGTTTGATGCTGAGCATATTCCAAATATTAGTAGCAAGACTCAACAGTCATTTGTAAAAATAGAATACACCCCAGAACAAGATGGGTACATACGAGTTTGTTTCCAAGAGTTTAGCCTAATGTTTCAGGATTATCTTACCTATAATCCCCCTGCAATAATTAGCGGGAAAGATTATGATGAAATGCTAAAAGATGCAGAATTAAATACAGATATTGAGTTATCGCCTATATCTGGGAAATATTATAGAGGCTATATTACAAAAAATAATAACAAAATGACCGTTGTAAATAGTTCAAATGAAAATGATAGAGTATATTTCGTATTTGTGCCAAAAGGGTGTAAAATCAAGGCTATTACAGCACAAATTAATTGCTTTATAGCCTTTAAGGAATTTATTGATAGCTTATTTGTACATCCTATGACTTTTGAAAGGAATCAAGTGCAACTTGAGCTATTAGCAGAAGAAAATTTATATATTGGTATTGGCTATACCCCTACTATGGGTGATGTGTTTGATGGTAAAAAACTTCCTTATGTATCCATAAAAGGGAAATTAAAGCAGCTCGATGAATCTATTAATTCTAAAGAAGATATTTTACTTAAAGATATAGACGGCGTGCAAGACCATTCATTGGAAAATCTATTTAACCCTAAAACAACTTTATCTTACGATTCTCCATTTGCAGACAATGTATATTCTGCAATAGGAAGAAAAACTGATGAGACAGGATGCTATTCTGCCCCTATTCCATGTAAAGAGGGTGATTACTTCACACGAACAGGATTAGGAACAGGTATTGTTGTAGTAATGGATTCTTCCGGGAATATACTTGGCGATGTCAAAAATGCTGCATATAGCTCAACAATTCAGATTAAGGCTTCCGATGGGCAAGACTTCTCTGCTGCTGCATCTGTTTCATTTGTCGTAATGATAGAAGAAAAAAATGATGTTAAGATAGTAAAAGCCAAATATGTACCTTCAGGCACTGGAGACTTTATAACTATCCCAAATTTACAGATAAAACAGGAAAATATGTCTCCAGATATAATTAATTATGTAATGGGGGCATCAGGAAAACGATATGAGTTATATATAGATGATTCTGGAGATTCTCCTTTATTAAAAGTAGTTGCCTTAGAAGGAATACCATCCTCACAGCTCCCATCTGACTTCCCAGAACTTAAAGTAACAGGTGATTTTTCTAAATATTATGATTACATCATCCTTTCCATGAGAAATGCGGGTACTCCATATCTTGTTCAAATAAATTCAAGAGGAGAAGTTGTCCGTTATCTACAAAAAGATATTACCTGCTTTAAGACGATTGTTGAAAATGGGAAAAGGTATTACTATGGTTCTACGGGGAGTCCTAACGCTTCAAGCGGTGAGTTGTTAATATATGAGGAGAACGGAGAAACATTTAGACAAGTTGGAGAATCTGCTAAGTTTACTACTGGAGAGGTTATTGAACCCCATGATACTTTAGTAATAAGTGTTAGTGAAAAGCATTATATTCTTCAAAGATATGTTCCTAATTCAGTTACAACTGTTGATGGTGAACAAAAAACTGTAACTTCTCTTCATGTGGAAGAGCAGTATAATGGTAAAAGAGTATGGTTATGGAAATCTGAAGATTATCCAGAACTTTGGGAAGATAGTCATAATAATGGAAATAATTCAGATTATTTGCATAACAATACTATATGGTTGGATAAAGATGGGAATCTTTGTTTAAATAATAAATATGCTAATCAAATACTTGTTATTGAAAGAACTTGGGATGATGAAACTCATATAGGTAGTATAGGAAATATTATTTGGAAGATAGGTGGAGATAGCAATAAGCCTGATTATGATATACCTACGCGAATTAAGACTACCTCTACGCAGCAATGGTTTGAAAGCCACAGCGCGATAGTTAATTCTAATGGACTTTGGAATATGTTTGACAATAGAGGTAGCGCACCATCAAGAATACTTGAATTTGAAGTAGATTATGACGCAAAAACTTTAAAAGAAGGAACATTTAAGGCATACACTATGAAGTCATATTTCGGGCGATACCAAGGTAGTGCAGATAAATTAGGAGAAGGAATATACCTTGTAAGCTGGGGTTCAACGAAATCATCAGGAACGCCTATGCTCGGCGTATATGACTTTAAAAACAATAAGACAATATTTGAAATGGATTCTGATAACATTGGGCGTTCAGTATATAGAGTTTATGGATTTAAAAAATAATAAGTTGAGAAATATATTAAGAGGATTGTATATACTTTATCCGTATATACTTTGCATATTGTTTTGGGTAGTAATTTTAATTTTTGTTTTATGAAAACATTAGACAATTTAATCAACAAAGTGGGGAACGACAAAGTTCTCCACTTCCTTGGTGGTGGACTTATCTGTTCGTTAGTTTCATTTGTAGCAATTTTGCAGGAACATGATTTAACACCTTGGCAACAAGTGTCAGCGGTGTTAATAGGAACAATTTCCGTATTTATTCTTTCTATAATGAAAGAAGTATTAGCGGATGATAAGACCGACTGGTATGATGTTCTCGCATCCATTTTAGGATGCATTCCGGTATTTGTTGCAGTAGGACTTGGAACGTGGTTTAATGTTCTTTCCATGTATTTTCTGAACATAGACTTACTTTTTTAGGAGCCATACTTTTCCTGATGAATAAAATGTATGAATTAAACCCGAAAGCAAGATTAGTTTTTGTATTAGGTACGACTTACGCATATAATGAAGGTAAATCCAACTTAGAACTTGTACGCAACGCTTGGAATATACATATTATAGATTTATGGGGGAAAATAAATACATCTTTGCCATCAATTAAATATTTATATTCTGAATATACAGGTGTTGATGGAGGGCAAAAAATTGTAGAATAACTCGGTAAGTTTAAAAGGGAGATGTTTCTCCCTTTTTTGTTTTTTGTCAGACAAATGTTTCGTTAAAGATATATCACTATAAAAAATAAAAGCAATGAAACAAAAATTAATCGTGATGGCTATTGTAATAGTCATAATTGTTGGATTGCTGGCTTATTACCAGTATGTAAAATTTTGGGTGAGTATAGTATCAACTGGAGCGTTCTTGTTTGGTGTGTTCTTGGGATGGTTAGCAAAAGGATGGTCTGACAAACATATAAGCTAATGGAAAAGTATGTAGGGTTTATTACGCAGGATTTACGGGCTGGCGTGGCAATTATATTCGCCTGCCTTGTGCTTATCGTTTTTGCCTGTCTGTTGGATATGTGGACCGGAATCGACGCAGCCCGCGCCAACAAGGAAAAGATATGCAGTCGGCCACTGCGTAAGACTGGTACGAAAATTGTGGACTATTACAGGCTGGTTATGTTCTTCATCCTAATTGATATTCTGGGGCTATGCTTCCCATGGTATAACTTACCCTACGGAGCAGTCATCGGTACAGCTGGAGTTCTGTTTGTCGAAGGATTTTCTGTAGTTGAGAATCTCAGAAAGAAAAAGAGCCATGCAGCAGATGTGGCCGATATGGCTGCCAAGATTGTAGAATGCCTCACGCCAGAAGAAGCGCAGAAAATTATTAAGAAAATAAAGGAGGAGAAAAAATGAATAAGATAGATGCAATCGTAGTTCACTGCTCGGCCACACGCGCCGGGCAGGATATTGGTAAGAAGGAAATCACCCAGATGCACCTGCAGAGAGGGTTCAGCACGATTGGGTACAACTATGTGGTAAGGCTGGATGGCACGGTAGAGGTCGGCCGCAGTCTGACTATTGACGGCGCCCATTGTAATTCTAAGGGATTTTCCGGAGTATCATATAACAAACACAGCATTGGTATCTGCTATATCGGTGGGTTGGATGCAAACGGTAAGGCAGCCGACACCCGAACGCCGGAACAGAAGAAGGCACTGGCCAAGCTGATTAAGGAGCTTTGCGGAAAGTATCAGATTGTCGAGGTGTTGGGGCATCGTGACACATCGACTGACCTGGACGGTGATGGTATCGTAGAACCAGATGAGTGGACAAAGATGTGTCCTTGCTTCGATGTGCGTGCGGAATATCCTTTTATCCCAGAAATCGTAGTGAAGCCATGAAGTTATACGAATACATAATGGATAAGGGGAGCTGGTGCATTACGCTGGCTCCATTTATGTGCCTCGTTCTCATTTATTCCTGCCAGACAGTGAAGTATGTTCCGGTTGAAACCAAAGCTGATAGCGTGGTAATAGAAAAATTAGTTGAAGTACAGATTCCTCCTGACAGTGCCACCATCCGGGCGTTGTTAGAGTGCGACGAGAACGGGAAGGTCGTACTGAACTGGCTGGATATCGCCAACAGCAGGAACGCACAGGCGCAGCTTACCATCGATAGTCTGGGCAACCTGCTGGCGAATATAAAGACACAACCCGATACGGTCTACCTGCCGTCCAAGGAGGTGAAGGTCAACAAGGAGGAAAAGGTGCCTTATCCGGTCGAAAAGGAGTTAACTAAGTGGCAGAAACTCTGTGTTAATGTGGGAGGCTGGGCCATCGGGATAGTGATTATTACAATTCTGATTGTGGGCGGCCGTATAATCTACAAACTGAAGAAATAACTGTAATAAGGAAGGGGGTGCCCTATGTATCATTCCAAGCGCTATAGGTAGAAGTGCAGTGCCTTACAAGTAGCTTTTCGATTACGACATATCATTTCCCCGGCTGGCGAGTCGGGGATTTTTTTGTTTATACAGGTTTAGTTAGATATAAATGTTATATTGAACAGTTTTTCAGTGTGGTAGATTGTAATATGTCATTAAATTATAAAGTGTTTTTGAAGCATTAGGTATAATACTATACATATATACATACCATCATGTACGCAAAAAATAATTAATAGAATCTTCGTTAAGCATAGGGAAATTCATGATTTTATGTATTGGTGTGGTATTGGAAATTAAAATTTATATTTTCTTTTGAATTGATTCAATAACTTATATGATTTTTATATATTTGTGCAAATATATGGATTTTAAAGAGTTTATGAGTAATAAGAATAGAATTTATTTAAATATCCATATTAGATAGATTATAATGTATTAACTGATATTATGGAAAACAGAAAGAATGTACTAAAAACAAAATGGCTACAATGGTTGTTGATTATTATGTCTACATCTTTAGTGCTGCTTATAGCTCAGAAACATTTCGGTTGGAAAGATTGCGTATTTTGGAGTGCTTGTATTATCAATGGAGTATGTATTCTATTGATTGCTTTTTTATATATTTTTTGGGATAAGATTCTTAATTGGTTAAATGATAGATATAAAATTAAAGCTGAATGTCCTTACTACACAAAGGAAAAATGTCCATATGGCGATATTGAACAGTGTAAATATAACACTGCTAATTGCTATGCATTTAATAAACAACGAAAAAAAACAAAAAAACCGTATTGGTTATGGATTATAACTTTATTTTGTGTCGGAATCATTCTTATATCTGCATTTTTTGAAGGTGATAATATTGAATGGAAAATAATAAATGTAACGACACTTATTAAAGTTTTACAACCGCTATGTATCTCTTGTTTAGCTGCTCTTATAATGGCATTTCTTTTTGATCTTCCAGAAAGGATGAAGGAATATCAAAATTACTTCATTAGTTTACTTTCTTCATCAGATTATTTAAAAATGATGAACGAAGAAGATTTACTTCAGTTACGAAAAAGAGTTACATGGCAATTACATGTAAAAGATGTCCCTAACATGCCTAAAGGACTTATCAGTTTAGATCAAGAAGTATGTGAGATGTTGAAGAGACCGTATTACAAGGAATACACTCAAATTATTAGTGTTTCGAAAGATGATAATACAGGGAATTTTAGAAAAAGAATAAGTATAGAATATACCGCTTTTAATCCATATTCTGTAGAGGAACCAGTAGTGATGGATATTGGTTTTGCAAATAGTTTGAAATTTAGCAACGATGTATCAATAGAAGAAGCTAAGAAACTTTTTAAGTTGGAAGAGTTTTCTATTTTTATAGATACAATACTTCGGTAAATTTTTACCGATAAATTAAAATTAAA